>Ga0065711_1000378_pt1 | contig 69972 bp, 48 predicted proteins | sample Hoacrofraction12_FD_59098 | JGI IMG/M metagenome (GOLD analysis project Ga0065711, IMG submission 59098) | Hoatzin crop microbial communities from Cojedes, Venezuela - Epithelial fraction 12 v2 (version 2) | ecosystem: Host-associated > Birds > Digestive system > Esophagus > Crop | place... | reverse complement strand
AAAAAAAAAAAAAAAAAAAAAAAGAGGGATTCCTGTTGACCCAGGTTGTCTAGACCTGCAGTCCTGCGGCCTGAATGTTTTTGACAACTAGGGCCTCCTGGCATCTCATTTTTTAGGTTTACAGCTTGAAACAGCAGCTAAGGAAAGCTCAGACTTCCTATTCCTGACATTTTATTTGTATTTTTTTGTAAATGAGACACAGAAAACCCATCTGCCCTTTGGAAAGCCCTCCCAAAGAGGAGGACAAGGATTTGTTTTATGAGTAGTGTAGGAAACAACCATGTCCATGCTAGGTAGTGGTCCATTGACTTATACTTCTAGAGTAAGAAGGATAGCTTCCTTTGCATTAAAGGACATGAGACTTTTTAATACTGAAATTCAAGAAGAAGTTGAATTTGAATGACCACAGCAGAGCTTGTCCAACTTCAACAACAGCAAAGAATCCATTTCTCTCTGATTTCAGGATTTCCCTAGGGCTGCTTAGTGCAGCTCACCTGCAGACAGAAATACAGAAAGGAGGTAGAACAGCTCTTTTTCATTTCCTAGATTTCTAAAGACACCATTCTGTTGTCATCACCCTTTCTGACATTTTTTTTTTAGCACCTTCTCTCCTTGCTTCTTACCTTGACTGAAATACCCTGGACATTTTTGTGCTTACTACGAGAGAGTTGCTGAAGGTTGCTGTCCATAGGCCCTTTCTTATGCTGCTGTGGATTGAAATTAAAATAGAAAATAATTTTCATTCCTACTTATCAAAGCAAAACAAACAAAATGTGCTTATGTTATGCTGATACATTTTATTTTTCCTCCATCCTTGAAAAATAGAAATAGCTGGTTAACTCTAACATAGGAACATCTGGGAATGTATCTGATTCATTTTGGGATATCAAGTCTAAGGCACAAATGTTACATGATAAGATCTTGCAGATAAAAAAACATGGTTGGTTATCTTGACTCCCCAAAGGGCCCCTGCGTGACAATGCTGAACTACACATATTGAAAGTGTCTTTTCCATCATCATCTGGGTACATGACTCATGTATTGCCCAATTTAAGTATACCATGTATAAGAAGCCCTCTCAGGAGCGATGTGGGAAGTCTTGGAGTTCAGACTCTCATTTCATTGTGAAGGCAATTTATTAAAAGTTTCTTTTTCTTCATTATATTCCTTCTTTGGAATGGCACTGTATCTTATTATCCACACCTGCATCACACTATCCTCCTCTCTGCAGGTACATTGCTTCATTTATAAAATGTCAGTGTGTGGTTTCTTGACCTTTTATTACCTTATTTCTTAAAAAAAAAAACCAAGAGCTTTCTTTGTATTTTGTTGAAAGCAGCATCTTTGTTTAAAAATAGCTTCCACTACAAAGGAAGGAGAGAGGAAAAGAGATAAATAAGTTCTTAAGTTGTTTCTACAACCTTAAACTAAAATGAAAGCTTTTATTTAGAGTCAAATAAATAAAAGTTCATCAGATTTGAAATTAATAGAATCCTAAAAAGAATATATAATCTAGCTTTAATTTCAACAGAAACAATTTTTCTATAGGATTTTTCAGTAAAAGGAATAATACTCTCCTGTGAATAATTACAGAGCTTGAAAGAGGGGAATCACCTGGCTATGTGCCTCCTTTCCACTCACACAGATGATGCCTGCCACTCACAACGCCTTTTTGCCTTTTGGTCACATGCTGCTATGAAAATATGGACGATGTTTAAAGCATTAGTGCAGCTGATGGACACTTTAATGGAGGCTTTTTTAAAGCTTTGCCAAACTGCTTTTGAAATAGTTGACTGAAATGTCAGAACTTCCTCTCATTAAAACTCCCATTTCAGCTACACCTCTTGTGTTTCAGAAAATGTTTTTTCACCACTTCCACTCAGATACCAAGAATAACTCACTGAAAAAGGTAATTTTTCCCTCATGAAGACCTGACTTGCGGTATACTCCACTGTGACAGATAGTATTTCAGATTTATGTTTATTTTTTGTTTCTAGGCAGTAATATTGAGTTACAAGCTATGAGTCACTGTGTTTTAGTTTTGTCATTTTCACAGCTGAAAATTAATTAACTTAGCGAAACATTTCTTTCTTTTTGAAATCTTCAACTGCCTTGATTTCTACTCATGGGCTTGAAGATAGGGGCTGGCTGAATGTTTTCTCAGCTGTATTAGTCCTGGTCATTTCTGCTAGAGCTGGCTGCTGGGCTTTGAAGCCCATTGCACCCTTGATAGATCTAATTGTGCTCTACTAGAGGTTTCAGGATGCTGCCAGGAACCTCTGCGAACAGCCTCAGCATTCTTAAAGCTAGGCTGGTTGTCCTCAAAAAGCTCCGTCAAAAAGCTCCATCATCACTCAGATTTAGGGATAAGGCAGAAACTGTCCATTCCAGCAAAGTTTTGCTGATATGGACGTGACACAAAAGGAAAGTTTATAATCCGGGTGTGTATGGACTGCATCTGAGACAACTGTTGTGCTGTGGCTTGGGAGTTGCTCTTTCCTCTGATACATAAACTCATGGCTCTCTCCATCCTACTGATTAATATCCTAAAGTTATCAGATATTATATTTTAATTAAGACTCCAATAAATGACACATAAGTCAAAATGAAACCCACCTCCAGCTCCCATGGACTGCTCAGCACTACAGGACAAACAGAGCAGTTTTCTGGCATTAGGCAAAAGGGATGCTGCATATACAAAGGGAGAAAACATGCTGAGTAAAAAAGCCTCAATGCTACCTTCTCGCTCTCTCAAGCAGAATTGCACTCTCAGGTCGGAGCCAAAAATTACTGAAAATACTTCAGAAATAAAATAACTCCAGCATTGTTTTTCCATTTAGTGTTTTGATAGAAAACTGCGCTTCCTGTCTTTGAAGACACTGTTTGTTAACCTTTTCTCAATATAAAGCTTTTTTTTTAAATGCTGTAGCAAAACAATAATTCTGTGGAGGCAAAGTGAAGACAAATGTCTCCCGTTTCTTTAAGCAATGTTTTCCCAAACCTTTCTAGACCAAATTTACTTAGTTTGTCCATGTTTCAGCCTGTCAACACATCCTTTGTGCTCTAATTGTGCCAGCTGTAATTTTAGGTTTTTACGGTTGTCGGTATTCCAAAGACTGAGGTTTGCAATTAATTTGGAGAAGGCAAGTACTCTGTAATATGTAAATTTAGGACTAGCACAGCTGAATGGGAGGGAATACTTGGAATAAATGATATTCAGGAATTTATTCTAAAAGAAAAACATCTTACGGGTTCCCTTTTTTTTTCCTACAAACCCTGTTAATGGACAGTGATTGGCTTTAATGGTGTCAAGATAAAATCAGCATAGTGAAGCACTTGAAGCTATGAGCCATGACTGTAAATGATTCTTTCCATTGTACATTTAAATGCGAGTGCTGCTACAGATTTTGTAGTATATGCAAACAGTGAATCCAGAGCTGCATATGTATGCACCCCAGTGTCCTTTTCACATAGGCTATGGTGTGGCTGTTCTATTACTTTCTGGTTTAGTCCAGAAAATGGAAAATACTAGTGGATTCCCCTTGGGAAATGTGGAGACACTGCCTGGGTTTTGAAAGTTTAAAATACCTGTATGAGCTGCCAACAAGACAAGATGAAGCTTATGATGCTGAGGACAACTGTGCCACCATTTCAAAGCTCATTGCAGCTTGCTTATTTGCTTTTGCTTCTGATTCTCAGAATTAACTATCCGAGGTAGATGGTTTCTTAAAACCGGGGCCGCTTCCTACCACTAAACCCAGTAACACAGTTAGGGAGGTTTTGGGAACCTGCTCTGAGATCAGAGGAGGGACTCCTTTGGTGGCAGAGTCAATTTAGGCATATCCCAGATTTGGACCATGGACCTAACTGGTGGAAGCTGGTCATTCATTCTCACTTTCTGAACCTTGTATTTTGCAAATACTACAATTATTTTTGCACAAGGGACACTGTTCGATGTATGTTTGCCACATGCTTTTCTGCACATGGACAGTTGGGAAGTTGTGCATTTTTTACACATTTTCTAGTCCCCAGGGTTTTTTTACTCCAAGTTCTGGTGAATAAATAAATAAAAGATTGTTTGTATGTGGAATATTACATTCCTCCTTTTCAGTCCCAAATTGAGACACTGGTAAACTTCCAAGGAGGAGACACAGGTTAGATCCGTTACCCAGTCGCTTCACCTCACACCCACCTTATCTGCTTCAAGAAAGAAATTGAGAGAAATCTCACTCCTCTTATTCGTGTCTACACAAATGCAACATGCTACTAGTGATTATCCTACCTAGAAGTCAGGGGCTTTCTTTTGCATCAGAAATTACATTCACTCAAGTTGTAGTATCTAATTTTGTGGATTAAAAGATAAAACTCTCCTGATGATCTAACTACAGCACCCAGATATTGCAGTATACATTTTCTGGTTTGTCCGTATATGAATTTATTTTTCTCAGCTCTGGGACTGGGAAGTGAAGATCTCAAAGTTTAAGACAAGTTGGAGTTAACTGTTCTTCTTTAATGTGAAGATCGGGTAATCCAGCATTTTGCTGGTAACTCAGTTCTTGCATTGTGTTTTGATGTGTTTAGAAATTTGGGACTGTTTCTTGGACAAAGTCAACTATTGGCAGGGTGCTGTTATTGAAATACCATGGCCTGAGATGGAAGAGATTTCTTTGGTCATCTGTTCCTTCTCATTGCCAAGACAGGATTAGTCTTCATTATTGCACATTTGGCTAATGTTTTCTTCTGTTTGGGTTTCTTTCTGCCAGGCCATGAGTTTTGAGAAATTTTCCTCGGAGACGATTATTCAGGCTAATAAATCTGTAGAATTAAATTGGAACAGAAACCATCCAATTGTGAAACATTACATTTCTCATGGATGTTCATGTGCCTACTGATTTAAGCTGTGGGTTCTGAAGTTCTGAAGTTTTCTTTTTTTCTGTTTTGAAGTGCATTTACATTTAAAGGATAGCAAGTAACCAGATGTCCCTCAGTATGGGTGCTGCAAATCCTGCTTCATCAATCTGAGCATCATTTTGAGACTTGAAATTAGAGCAGCACCAGGACCCCACAGGCTTGTGCTGATCTCACAGAACTATCACCGCATGGAAGAACAAACCAATGGTTCAGAGCCAGCTCACCAGGTCACCATTTCAAGCTCAGCCAGAGAGGCTGTAGGTATTATCACCTGACAGCTTTTTGGCAAGCAGATTCTCTACAAAATAAGCTGATGGACTCAGGCCACTCCAAACAGGTGCTCACATTTTAGAAAAATGTTCCCAGATAGCCTAAACCAGAACAAAGCCACAGACAAACATAACTCATTGCAGAATACATCAGGCCAACTATGTGTGCTCAGAAAATGCTGTTTCCTTATCCAATAACTAAAGCCTAAAACTTGCTGATAGCTGTTTTCTTATTATAGACCAGCAGCTCAGGGCAAGAGAATAAAAAATGTGAAGACATGACATCATCCAAACAAAAAGATGAGCTTGGGAGCTCAAACTCATTGCTGGAGAAGCCAGAAATAACTGCTGCCACTGTTCAGCCCAGTTGCTTCAGAATTCCAGTTTCTCCTAGAAATTAGAATAGAACAGCCAAGGGTAAATCCTGCAGATGGAGACAAACCAAGCAAAAATGGTTTTCATTGAATTTTTCTACAATGTATATTCATATTGTCAGGGACTCAGGGACAGGTTTTGTGGAGGCAAGCACCTTCAGTTCTCCTCTTCCATTTATTTCTTTGTTACAGTCCTGTGAAGAGTATTGCAGCTTCTCTCCAATCCCCCAGTAGATGCAGAGAACTGAGAAAAGCTGTGGCATGGCATGGTAGGAAGGGACAGCTCGTGGTTCCCCCAGTCAAAGTCCTGTGCCACTGACCCATGGGTTCCTAAGGGACTCTTGAGTGCACATGCCAGTACTGCTTCGGATCCATGGCTGCATTATCCTAATGCTGACATTAGACATCTAAATCTGTAACAGAAACAGAATCACAGAATCACAGAATCACAGAATCACAGAATCACAGAATCACAGAATCACAGAACCACAGAATCACAGAATGTTCGGGGTTGGAAGGGACCTCTGTGGGTATCTAGTCCAACCCCCCTGCCGAAGCAGGGTCACCCAGAGCAGGCTGCACAGGACCTTGTCCAGGCGGGTCTTGAATATCTCCAGAGGAGACTCCACAACCTTGTAACACCGCCCACTACACCCTCTCAAGACAGAGATCAATCTGTGAGTATGTTTTATGTTTCCAGAACTTTTAAAGACGAGACTCTGATCAGGTTCTTTAGCTTTGGGTACCACATATGTAACTTCGAGGCAAGATCCCAAGAGAAAGTAACAGCTGCTTCTGCTGTCGAGTCTGCAGTCTTTTTGCAAAAATAAGCAGGAGATACATTTCAGTCATGGTTCCTAATAATGCAGCCTCTTAATTTTGTCCTTTGATTAAACTGTAAAAACATCTTCCAGGAAGGGTCTGCCATGCTCTTCTCTTAACAGACCCTGTGGCAGATGGGAGTTTGGGCTACTACTGCTAAGCTGAGGATGAGCTTTTTAATACCTACCTCTACAATGAATAACGTCAGATGCCATTTATCTATAGCTTTGACAGGAAGAGGAAATTCATAAAAGGTGAGTTATTTGAACCAGTGTTGTCTAAGCTAAAATAAACCAACTATTTAAGTAACAGAAGGACCAAAGTATTAGAGCAAAGAAACTGGGTGTTCTGCTGCTGTGTCAAGCACAAACAGTGCTCCTTAAAATGTCCCTGAGCTCACCAAATCAAGGGCATTCAGGACTTAAGTAGAGCACTCAGTACATTTTAGAAGCAGGCGCTAAATATGCTCCTTTTTAGAAGAAAGTACAGAAGGGAGTATATCTTTTAGAATGCAGAATTCTGAAAAGGTGTGAATAGCTCCATAAACCAATCACATGAATATTAATATTCATATATTCATTTATAAAGCAATTGCTGGTGAATCAAGTTGGTTATCTTCAGAGTAGGATACACAGATGTTTTGTTTAATCAAGTTTTTTTAACTGGTTTATTAATTAGGTTCCACCAAAGCAAAGAATCTCAGATAGTGACTTTAATATCTGAATGAGTCAGTTCTGAAAGATCAAGTATGACAATTTTTTTTATTTTTTTTTACCTCATGATGGTGTTTTCTGTGGTTGGCTAAGGTAGCTCCCTAACACTAGTGAAAAGAAGGGAATACCTGCAGGGTATAGGGAATAGACTGCAGATCCTTACATGAAATTTCGGAGGTTTGTTTATTACTATCTAATATGCCAAATTATGCCAAATTTAGTATTAGTGCACTAGCTGCATATTCAGTGCAAAAATATTAATTGAATATTGAATCAAATAAATCAAGTGCAAAGGAGAACAGTACATAAAAAATGAGATGGTGCATTTGGTACAAGTAGCACAGACTCCTACAGAAACGTATCCTCATGTCTGTTTCAAACACATCTATAAATAAAGCAAATTCCTGTGCTGATATTTATACTTCACAGTATTTTGACAACAGGAAAAATTCTGCTTTAAGCAATTTTCTGGGCCTTTTTCTTTCTTTTCTAGATTAGTGAAATGGAAGCTTTTGAGCCATGTAAGCTTTACAACATTGTTTTCAAAACTGGAAACTTACAGAAAGAGTCATGAATCTTTACACAGGTATATAAACAAATTGTCAGATGTAAAAGTACATGCTGAGTAAATTTAAAAGCAATTTGCCCTAATAAAGCTTTTGGGACCTCATTTATAGCTATGTACAAGAGGGAATTAAGTGCCCAGAGTCAGACTCTGAACATGTGAACATCACTTATGAGTCCACCCAAGCAGAATTCAGGTGTCTGAACTAGGAAAGGCTGCTTAGAGTTGCTGGTCTCAGCCATCCTGGAGATATCCCCAAGATAAAATCCCAGCACTCTCTCAGTTTGAACCGCTGCCTAAGACGGCTTCAAGCTGACAGATGGCCTAGCAGCATGGTTCTGCCCTCCACTGTGGTTCTGGCATGTACATGGGTGCCTCCATACCCAGAGGCTTACGTAGTCCTGTAAGTATGCTTGGACGGTGTCTACCAAACGCTGGAGGAAGGTTCTCACAGAACATGACTAGAAGGGACAGTGTTATGCCTCCCACCTAAGCATTATGTAGTAGCTCATCAAGGATCAAGAAGACTATGGTCTGGGGGAATTTGCAGTCTTCACTTTACCTTCTGAGAAATGTGCTTTCACTCAACGGTCCTGGCCCCTGCTGCAAGGACTGCTTTCCTCTGAGTATGGTACTAGCAGCTGAAACTGGAACTGAAAGTTTCATACTCCCAACAAAGCAGAAGAGCAATTTAAGCATCAGGAGAGGGGCTAGGACACATAAAATGTGCAAGAAGCACGGTCACACTTGTAATCTGCCTGATCTGAACACTTACGTCACGTAAATGCTTAACCCATGTAGTCCTTAGAGGTCTTGATGCTACTCCAAGCAAAATGGTAAAAGTTTATCGCTAAAGTACAGCATAAGGTTCAGGTCTTTTTCTTTTCCATGTGTCATTTTTTTTTGCTTTGCATTTTCCCCAATAATGGTTTTGTCCCTGAACCCTGACAGAGGTGTTAGGGAGCATTGCAAGGCATGAATTCACAGAAGAAATTCTATTGAGGATTGCCAAAAGGGCAAAGAGTTTAAGCCTTCCCTAAAAGTATCCTAATGGCTAAGTTTAACAGCTCTCTGCACAGCACATGGACATCTGTGACTCCTGTTCCTGGATGTCAAAAAATACCCATGCCTTGTATGAAGCCTGAACACCAAAGAAATGCACTAAGGAGGAAGGCGTCTTATAGGTAGTTACCCAAAAATTCAGCATTGTGATAATCAAGTTTCCCTTTCTGAATCCAGCCACCTATTCCATAATCTTAGCCAGGGCCAAGAACTAGCACTGCTTCCTTCAGTAAGATAAAATAGCATTTGTGACTTGAACAGGTCCCTAAGAAATTGTGCTATTCTCTTTCCAGACAGCCACAAAATCTATATTTAAATTCAGGCTGTGATGATGGGTAGAAAGCTCTACACGTTTAACCGCTTTCGTTTATAAAAGTAAGAAAGAGGTAGAATAATTGCTCTTGATCACAAATTGTGTCTCAAAGGTCTTGAGCAGTGGGATGTGTGTGCATTCACATTACAAGAGTGTGGGAAGGTCTTTGTTTCACCTGAGTGACGTAGTGACACCCAGGACGAAGTTATAAACCAAGCCAACTCTTGATTCTCAAATCACGTGCTATTTGAGAGCACAGGCTTTATGGCAAGGGGTAGGTTGCATTCTGAGTGGGAGAGAAGCACAGTCTCCGGATCTTTATCTCTGACCGATACAATTCTGAGTTTCTCTTCCTCTCTTCTGTCTCACTGAAAGATTTTTAGTCTGTAGCAGTCATGTAAAGAGTCTTTCTTTTGGCCCTTGCCTGTGCTTAAGTTACTGAAGAAAGGAAGAAAGAGGAGGTCTTGATCTAAGAGGCTTGAGAACAACTGTGTTGGATGTATCAGTTTTAATCAAACATCATGAGGCATCATTCTACTGACTTCACTAGGCACGGGATCAGATTAAGTCTGAAATAATGAACTAGGACTCCCAGGGTAAATTGTCCTACTATTTTTTCCAGAATTTTTGCAGAATTTTAAGATCATTAAGGGAAGGTGACCCAGAAAACCTAGTAAAGCAAAGAATATTGTTTTGCAAGGAAAGTTAAAATAGAAGCACATCCATCAGTTGAGTATGGTTTAATTAGATGAAATTGAAGACATATTGGCAATCATTTAAAAAATACTCTGTGCACTAGGGGATGAGGAGGTGATTTACAAACACATTGTTTGCAAATGTGAATGTGATGAAAACAAGGCATGTAAGCAAAGCTTTGTGCTGCATTAAAAACTTACAAGCAATCCAAATTTGAGTTAGAAATCATGATACTGAGATAATCCTTATATTTGAAAAATGCAATACTCCTAGAAGAGGCTGAAATTTAAAGATCTGTTATTTGCTAATGAGAATGTAAGAGCTCTTGAATATTAAAGAGCTGAGAGAATTTTGGAAAAGAAACAGATCTTAGTTGTATGAGAGGGGAAATATCTGTAAAAATGAATCAGTATTATTATACCTTACATTTCTTGTGATATGATACAGGAATTAGGAAATAATTTCTCTAAAGCAAGTGGCATATAATTAGTAGGATATGGTAGGAAATTTAATTACATAGGGCTACAGTGACATTCTTCCGTGAAAGGTGAAATTACTGATGTGTTTGGTGAAAAGAATATAGGAACTTTTCTTAGTTTCCTGAGCTTATTAACAAAAAAGTTTGGTGAATGATTAAAAAAAAAAGATATTCTTCCCAGGAATTTACAGTCATGTTTTAGGATCTGAGTTAGAAGAAAAAGATGTTCAGAAAAAGCAAGGGAGACTTATCTAAAGGATTAAAATCTATTTTTGAAACTGAATATATTAATGAAAGGTCATGACATCAGTGTGAATAATGCACTCCTAAGAGATCTGCCATTGCATCTGGCATGAAAAGTCCCACGGCACAGCCAAGCCTCTCCCAAGTCTGCTCAACATATGGGACAATTTTTGAAAGTGTTCATAAAAATATTTCTGCTGCAGAGATGCCCTCTTGGTAGAGTCATCTACCTTCACCACTGCGATAGTGGGGTTTCATCACTTGTCTCACAGAGATCAGATAACCAGAACTTGTTAAGAAAAAGAATATTCCTACAGACTCAGATATCTCAGTGCATTTAACATCTGAGTTTCTATTTCAATATCACACTTCAATTACAGAGAAATTTTATGTAGTGTGACATGACAAGTTTCTACCCACATGCTGAAGGGCTAGAAGATCAAGGCTGTATGATTTTTTTAAAAAATATGACAAAAATTGATGCAAAGGTTGCAGCCAAAAGCAGCTAAAATGGAGGTGTGAAGCCACCCTTGGACTGCCTCCCTTAACTTTCCGGTTAGAATTGAGAGAGGTTTTTCATCCCTGGGTTTTCAGACAAGAAAGGTCTTTGACAGAGGCAGAAAGGGACTGAATGCAAGTAATTGAGAAAGCAAGTGAACTGGAGCTCTGCAGGAAGACTCAAGGAAATTTCTACAGACAGCAATCTTCAGACCACCTCCCCCCTTCTCAATGCGAAGGTACAGTACAGTGCCTCCTTTCTTCCCACTGCGATACAACGGTTGACTGTCAGCAGTCAACTTTATTTTTTGGCAGCATATTTTTGGCTTCAGTTGATTTTTTCTGACTCGTAGCTGCAAACACAGTGGATGCTTATGTTCACAGTGGTATCATAAGCTTCCTACTTCCAACTCATTAAGCATGGTCTGTGACAATATGCGCATCACGTCTCCTTATACAAATAAGAGTAATCCATCAAAAAATTCGGAAAAGTAGAACTCTTCAAAGTTTGCATAACTGACTTAAAAACTCTGTTCACTTTGTGGAATAAGCAAAGAAGGCAAGTTAACTGAACAGTTCAAAGCACACCATAAATTACATATGAATCAAAGTAGGCGTGGATATACAAAACCAAACAACCCCTCCCTTCCCCCAAAACAGAGATGGGGATTACACTTGAAAGCAGTAGAGCAGCCATCAGTATGTTGTGGGTTATGGCAATGGATTTAAAGTATTGGAATGAATGTTCTTCGGGATAAAGGGGATTCAGCAATTTTTCATTATCTTTAATCTCCCAAAAGCATGTCTAAGAGAAAAATAGCAGCCAGTACCTAATTAGACATCTGCTTTAAAAAAACAAAATTCATGTTGTGGGTTTTTTTCTGCAGAATTAATACATGTGCAATGTGCCAGACATCAAGGGCTGGATATGGAAGCTCTCTCTTTGCAGAGCACATGCAGCCTCGTGTGTGTCTGTGCCAGGCTAAGACAGTAGTTTAGCCTTCCTCCAGTATGGCCCTTGCAAAAAAAAAAATTGGTTCATTTTAGGGTCCTCTCCTAAAAATAAAGTTTGGTCTTAAAACCCTTTTCAGAAGAGCAGCCACAACTTGAGGTAGCAGGTGCAGAAGTAAACTGGTAGTGGTGCACTCTAGAGTCTCCTAATTCCCAAGCCTGCTAATTCCCATCCACGTTACTTTCTAAAAGGCTGTCGGTTTTAAAGAAACTACCTCTCCTCCCTCCTAGATGAATGGTCTAATTCATAGGTTCGTGGTCCCAAGGGTTTCAGATGAAAACATCTGAAATCTTGAAATGTCTGGCAGATCAATGTGCGCATCAGCAAGTTTTTGACTGCAGATGCTGTGAAGTCAATATTGTTTCATGGAGCAGGTTGTGGAGGTCTCACTTATCACAGCCACCACTGCTGGGAACATCTGTAGCACCAGAAGCACTGATCCTAGACAGACACTTTCCAGGCCTCTGCTTTTACAGGCAACTTCTATATACCCACCACATTTCTTGAGAGTGGGACACCCCACCTTATCTCTGCATATCCTACATACCAAAAGCTTTGTCTCCATCCAACCAATCACACGTGTAAGTGTCACCATAAAAGACAAAAAGCCCTACTTCTATTCCTCTTTCATACAAACCTAAGCACAAAATGGCACAAAACAGACTGTAAAGTCGACTTTTTTCTACTACATAGCAAAAGCACAGCCGTTGCCTGTCCCAAGGAGTTTACTGTCTAAGGGTCATACCTGATATCTAAGGGTGGCACCTCTGATGTAAGGGTGAGAAATACACATCCAAGTAATGAGTTTTGTTTAGGCTGTACTACAGCAACATAAGAAGTATCATCTCATTACATAAAAATGTCTGCTTGTATATAATTTGTTTTTATATACATGTTTTTAACTGGAGAAATGTATATGAAAATATGACAGTTATATTTGCTAGAGCCTGGACAATATAAAAGAATCATTGGGTTAATTAATATGCCCCAAAAGTCACTAGTATCACTTCCAATAAACTACGAGGCATTCATTTATCTGTATGCCAAAGTTATTTGATGATTTTATTTCAAAAACATGCAATGAGAAAAAGTTAGAGAAATTATTTATGAGATCAAAATTTGAATTCTAACCTTCATACCCAGGAGGAAACACCAATGAAAGCCTGATAATTATCAGTTTGATTCTGCAAAGTCTCAATTGTCCCCAGGTCCATGTCAGTTCTGCGGGATCTGCTGATCCTCTTGAAAATCGTGATTACCCCAGGACTAATTTTGCCATCCTTGTTGCGGACTTCACTGGCACTGTTTGTGAAGTAAGATGGTGGTGTGAATGAGCAACTTATGCTTCTTATTTGAGATAAAGGAACAACTGAAAGAAACTTGGGCATAATTTTTCATTAAGGTGTTTTGCACGTACCATGGAAACTGCTCCAAAGATCATCTTTAGTAGGCAATCTCATCTTTATAGAAACTGCTCGAAGGTATCTTTCTGCAATTCACATTGTAATTTTCTTTGATCTTTATTTTCTTTTTCCCTAGAGTGGATTGCCAAAGACAGATATACCTTTTAAAATATGCTAAGATAAATGCAACTTGAATGAGGAGACTTATCTCTCTGAATGCAACACTGGTAGGACAAACCACAGATTCCCCTATTTTCCCAATTCTTCAAGATGACTAAAAGCCTTGTCAATGACTAACTACTGAGCTTGACCTTAAAATCTGTTAGATGAAAATAAGAAATCCCACTAAAAGCCTTGCTCTACGATATTATTTTTCAAGCAATGGGAGGCACAGTTTTGCCACAAGTAGCGTAAGTATGATTGGATAATTTGCTGTCCTGGGGCCATATATAAGATCAAGTTTGCTTTTAAAACCTTGGCACCAATAATCTTTAGCTATTAATCTTGAAATTAAAGAAAGTAAATCCAGCATTGCATCACAAATTTAGTGGCTGCAAAAACTTTTTACTCAAAGGATTCATAGATTCTTACAGATGTGGACTGGGTAGGACTGCTTTATCAGTTAATTTGACCTTATTCTGCTGTCAGGAACCTTTCACTCTTTTGCTTCTATGCTGATTTTAGTAAGTTGCCTAACCAGTATCTTTCAAGAAATTTCCCGTTCTTTTTCTGAAGACATCGAAGCTGGAAAAACATTGCAGTCTGCTCCAGTAGCCAAATGGCCTTGCCGATCAAAGTTTATTTTCAGTATGGATTTCCTTGACATCTGTTCCCAGCTATTAGGCTACCTCAGGGGAACCAAAATTAAATTATTCTCTGTAGATGACGGAAGCAGAAATATTACCATTGTGCCCCTGCTCTGTCACATTAAAAATGGGACACGAACCAAATATTCCTATTGTGTAGGAAAATGACTTGCCCAGAAGGCAGCATCCAGAGAAAGTGACACAATGCTCTATATTCAGACTGTTGTTACAGGTACATCCACCTAAAGAAGGCACAAAAATTGCTTCAAGTAGTATAGCATAATTTAGATCAAGTCTGCTAGTTCCTCAGCCACAAGAAATGGGCTGAGACAATGTCCGACATTCTCTATGGTCCTTATCTAAATAATCAGCTCAGAGCCACCTAAGGACTGAAGTGCAGAGGTGCCAAAGTGAGCGTCTTTGCTGTCCCTTGCTGGGGAGCATGCAGAAAAGTGCCCGAGGGTCACCTAAGAGCAGTGACCATCTGTTCAGGGACAGGAGTAAGTCCTTCTTCTGGGAGTGGGTGTCCATCATTAGAAAGAGCTGTCCCTCTCTCTTCTGTGTGTGAAAGTTCGAGGATGTTTTCAGTGTAGCTGTGCTTTGGCTGATGCTATGGAAAACAGCAGCCTTTCAAGGGAAATACCACCACAATATGCTCCACAAGGTAGCACCATGGTCACTTCAACAGAGATGACAGAGAAGCAACCCAAGGCGGAGGCACAGAGTGCCAGAAAATATCTGTGCAAAGCAACAAAACACGAGCACAAACCTCGCTCAGCTCCCCGAGATTGACTGGGCCTCACTTTAAGTCCCCTGATTTCAGTTAGTGCCCTGGAACTAAATTATCCCCTGATCTCCAGCACACCTGAGCTGTCTTGCTGGTTTATTGGCCCCCTCTCCTTTGACCATAATTTTTTCTGGCTGTGGACCAGAGAGAACATTAGGACCTGAATTTCCAAATTTAATTATAGTGTTTAAATAATGATACAGAGCATTGATTCCATTCACTCACAATGGCACAAACCAGCTTTAAGTATTTAACACCTAGGGCACTTCCTGTCTCTCCGCTCTTGGTTTAATCACCTTCTGTCAATTAGAAGATCCCTAAGAGGCTGGTCTGTTTATACCATTAGAGAAACTGAATACCCCAGGCATTACAGCAGCTCGTATTTAGTGTTTTATGTCCTGGAGAGAAAGATTTGCTTGAAATTAAGTAGATGGTGTATTTGAATCTTTATGTTGCATATCTACAACTCACTCTGAAACTGCTTGGGTACCAGCACAATCTGACCTGAGTTTATAACCTGTGCATTTATAAACTCTTTTTGCTGGTCTGGCTGCACAAAAGGACTCTGAGGTGGGGCTAAGTGGGTCTTTGCAGAGAAATTAATATCCAGAGGGCTCAGAGCATGTCTGATGCAGGGTAGTCATGTGTTTCATCATACTGGGGGAGAACCCCATCCAAAGCACCAGTTCCCAGGTCCATTGTGCCCTCGCAGCCCCAGGACACTGTCTGCAGGTGTCTGCTGCAGGCAGCTGGCGAGGTGCTCTTGGTCCCCAGGTCCTGTGAGGTCATGGGAGTGCTGCGTCCTGGGCGGCTGCTCTGGGAGATGAGCTAGCCTGGGATGAGCTGAGAGTTGCCCACTTTCTGCTTTCCAAGCATTTCCATCTAATTCCAGCAAAAAGCTATCCCAGAGCTACAGACAACAGCAGTGCTACACCACACGTATGCCACGGAGCCTGGAGCTGTCTGGTTTAATGAGGCTAAGCAAGATGTTTGCTGCTGCACTCACGCTTTCCCCTAAGGCTCCAGGAAGCTGAAATTCACTCGTCCTTGGCATGTTTCTTTACAACTTCAGCAAATACATTCCTCCCTCTCTACCCTAGCACCAAATCACACTGCTTGCAGTGGCAGGTCCTCTACTCACTCTTCCTCCTCATCTCTGCCTTATGCTTGTATGTAGTCACTCCTACAGGTCATTCACATAGAGGGTCTTTTGCCACTCTACCTTTCCCCTCGCTGCTATTTGCATCTTCTTTTCTGTACCTCGCCAGTGCTCATGCACCTGTGGAAGCAGAAAGACCCTGCCTTTGGTCTGGTCATGTAGAAAGCACATGAAAAAGCTTGGTTTGACCCTTCTGCCCCTGAAGTCCTTGGCAAAGGTATCTTTGATATGGACAAAGCAGGGTTGTACTTGAATGTTCTCCATGTACCAGTGCTGCCAGTGGGAGGCTGAGACGAACGGTGAGTGTGGGGACGAGGAGGGGAGGCAGATACAAATATATTTAAATGTATGCTTTTCTCTTCTTGAGACTGAAATCACAGGGTTTGAAGCCCAAGTTTCCCATACTGACTTGACCAAACAATCCCCTTCTTGTTCTCTGTGCCAGATTTGTTCAGCCGCTCTCCTAGGGGAGGCTAATTTTGCTAATTTTGAACTGATTAAGAGCAGCTTTACATTAATAACAGTGTGCTCTTGACAGCTCTTAATGCTGATTTCATAAGCAGTGGAGTTACAAATCCCCACTGCCAACTGAAGCCAAGTAACACCCCATCCCTGGTGCTCTGGCTGGTCCCACCAGCCCTGAGGCAGGCAGGCCTCTTCCTTCACCCTTTGTGGTTGCTAATAGTGCCGCAGCCAGGCTGACGTTGCCCTGACAGCCCAGCACAGGGCTCGTTGCAGCCACCTGGGAGACAGTTTTCCTCCTTGCTTACTATTCCATCCACCACCCATGAGCATTTGCTCCCACAGAGCTCCACAATCCATCTGATTTTCTCATCTGACCGCCAGGGACAGATTTACTCTCTGCAAACATCTCTCCTTGCCGTCCTTACCTCGTCCAACAGCCATGAGCATATTTTTGAGCTCTCTCTACAGCTAGAGGTGTCTCCTGTCACTCAGGGAATGTGCCATCAAGCTGCAGACTACTTAAGATCTTGTTTGGGTTTCCATGCAACCACCCTCATGCTTTTATTCAATCCTTGTGAAGATCTGCAAGTTTGTTCTTGGCCTTAATGGTTCCTAATGGTTTCTAGTACCTAGAGAGTGCCCTGTGCTCCCTTTGACTCTGCGGTAGGAGTCAAGGGGACTGCAGAGCTGCTCGGATGTGGTCATGTCCCCTTTTTTGAAAGTTTTGCTCCCACTTGAGAGCAAGGAAATTCCTATTTCATCCAACTGCCAATTTTTTCTGTTGAAAATGCCTTAGCAGACCCTCTCTGATATATGTAGTTATACCAGTCTGGCGTAGGTTATGCAGCTGCCCCTATCTTTCCTGAGTTTCTCTGTTATCTGACACATCATTTATGGGAATTACAATTTTATGTCTAAGATGAGACAGGTCTTCCTAGATCTGGGAATTTCCAGATTTTTTGGGCCATCACATCTTCCTCACAGCCGTGGAATAAGCCATGGAGTCTAAATGCTGAAATCATGTCTAAATTCCATAAACCACATAATATCTTAGGTGCCAAAAATACCTTTTTGTTGATGTGGTGTTTCCCTCTACTGAACGTGAACTCCCACCCTCTTTTTTACTAGTTGGTTACTGATTTTCACACCAGAAATATCTGGAGGCAGTAAAGTAGTTTATGAGGTGATTTTTTCTACGTAACTACTTGCATTTGCAAAGAGATAATTCTCAAAAATAAATATTAGTAGAAAGGTGGTGGGGAAAGCTATAATCTCAGCTTGCTTCATAGCCTCATTAACCTCGTTATGCACCTCACCTCCTTCCTAGGAATAAAAATTCTTTTTCTTTTTTAACGTCTTGTTTTTCACCTATAGCTTCACATTGATGCTGTCAGTATTCTTACACAATTATTTTCAGAACAATGGAGGTGTAAAATGTTCCCATTTCACTCGAGGGAGGGTATTTTCTATTCAGTTACCACTCAGATGTGAACGGCCACACCAGGAGCATCCTCTGGAGAATCGTGGGCAAATGCCCACTCCTCCTCCTGCTTCCCAGGGCAGCTCTCCAACCTGAATTGATGGAGAGCTGTCACAGGGAGCCTGAGGTGTGAACAAGCCCTTTGTCTCAATGGAGCCTTGAATCTTAAGATTAATGTAGGTTGAGGGAAAAAAACCTTTCCCAAAAGGCTTAGGTATGCTCACATCATTTGTAAATGCAATTACAGTAATGGTATGCTCCACTCGGGATAATGTAATTTGCATGAGCAAGTGGTCTATATTTAGTTTAAAGAGAGGCTGTTTATTGAGTGTAATATGAAGCTCAAATTTTTTTAGATGAAGACTACAGACCACGGCTAAAAGACGTAATTGTCCTTTTTCTCTGAGTGCATTTGACTTCTCTGCTTTACATGGAGCATATTCTGCTTGGGCAAATGAAGAAAATCACAGGGCTCTAATTCTATGGGGCCACCTGCAGTGTGTGAGTTAAAGCTGCATACTGCGATTTTTCACAAGGTTTTTGCTGGAAAACTTCTCCAGAATATAAAATAGTAGAAAATATCAGACTCATCTATTAGTTTTGAAAAATAGAAGGCACAGAAACAGCAAATGAAAACTGGAATATGTGCATACGTGCAAGGCCTCCAGAGGTAAAGGCATGGAGGACTGCTGAGAATGAAACGAGGTTCAGGAAAGATCTGACAGAAATTTGTGCTCTTGGGAGGCCACGAGGAAGACATATATTGAGGAAACTTTCATTTTACTCAGGGAAAATTATATTTTTCTCCTTTCACCCCTCCTCATTCCTCCTAAGCCCTCATGCATTCATTCCCCCGACTTGTGTGATTATACGATGAATAGGAGTAAGTGTAAAAGGCTCCAGCTCTTTTCTCCTGCAGTGCCCCTACAGTGAAGGGGTGTTTTTGGTTGGAGCAGAAGCTTGCACAGGTTGTCCCTGTATGGGCTTTCCTCCACTGGAGAAATTTGCTCCTTTGACTGGTTACACAGAGGGCTTACAACTGAGACAAAGGCGGGATTTTATCCTCTTTAATTTTTAAGATTTTTTTACATTACAGAAAGGACAAACTGATTTCTTTCTAAAGGCATGAATATTTTTGCTATTGTTATCTGAAATTCATTATATGGAGGATCATGAATTTCATATGAGGTTATTTTTATGGCCAGATAGAGCCCCTGAGTTTTATAGTGTAAGGGTTGACACAACCAGCTAGAGTAGCAGGCACAGGAACATGGAAAGCCAGAATAAAAACAAAAGGCTATGGTGGCTGCATTCATAAAATAAAATGAGGCAATAAACAAAAAGGAAGCATTCTCAGAAGTTCGTTATTTCATTTCTGATAGCATCAGCTACCACAAAACAGCCAAAAAATATAGACAGATGTAATCTTTTGCTACATAAGGTTTCTCAGATGATAAATATAAATGCTGCCACCCTCTCTGGAATTGTTGGCTTTATTTGAGAGACTTGGGAAAAAAAAAGTCCTTCCTGGGAGATATTTAAAACAGAAACAATTTGCTATTGTAGGGAAACTAGTAATAATCACTTGGTTTCTCATTTTTTTCAGGAGGACAGACCTGAGACTGGAGATGAAAGGGGTTCTACTGCATGGATTTGACATGGACAATTGCAGTTTGTCCAAACACAAAGTTCAAAACTAGATTCTTGGTTTTAATTGATCATTTGGTAGTGCCACAGGGCACAACTGATCTTTGGATCTAGATCTAATGCTCCTCAAATTCTGAATTCTTCAGAACGGTGGTTAAATCATATACCATGTTTGTTGCTGTGCCATACAAAAACAGAAAACAACATTTTGAACTACTTAGTTCAGTTTCTGTCAGACTGATAAGACTGGAAGCAGACACTTGCAGTGATTCCACAGTATTCTGCTGTTTAGGTTTTTTTCATTTATAATGCTTAGGCCACAGAAAATGAAACTCACTAGAAATGTTATTGCACATATAATGAAGTAAAGTATACTTTATGTGTATTTACATTCTGTATTACCCATATCATTTAAAATAGAGAACCAGCCTCACAGAGAAGCTTGAAGATACATGAACATCGAGTCTGCGAAGCTGAAAGATGTAGTGGGTGGCAGCATTAGAAGCCACTGACTGGGTCTGTGCAGTCACCAGACTTTGGCAGCTTAACTGGGGGAGCTGTAAAGCTCATGAAGATCATAAAAGATCTCACAAGCTGCTACGGGTGAAAGGTTTAATCAGTTAAAACCAAACCCATGAACTGCTAACGGAAGTCCAGTTTTGTTCTCTTCTGCAAAAGTGTCTTATTCAGCCCATACCACCACACCACTGAGCGTCTCCTGGCACTGGACTAATGTGCCTAGTCTTTGTTGTGCGTGGCTTGTTTTTGTCTTGTTTTCTAGAGGAGGTTCATTAGAGAGGCTTAGTGCTACACTTAAGTGTTTTTAATGCCTGTTATTCTTCTGAAGAACTATGAAAATTAGAGACGTTCTCTTCTATGTTGGAAATGTCCCCTGGAGCTCTGAGGGAATTAACTGCTTTTTTAGCTAACTTTGTTCTGCCTGAGGGACAGAACTGTTGATCACATTTCTAGAGAGGGAATGACTTCAGACTGTAAGGGGACCACTCAGAAGTGCTTGTGTCAGGCTGCTGTGTTCCTTGATGGTGAGGACCAAGACTTAGAAGTCAGAGAGGCTAGTAGAGGTCTGTGGATGCCGAGGCAGCCCACCTCACCACAGGGGCCACTGTGATGTCCTGCACTAACAGCAGTTCCCTCAGGTTGCAAGCAAATGGCAAGCAGACAGTGGTCATCTAAGTGGAAAGTCATGTAAGTGTGGTTAACTGGTTTCAGATCATCATGCGTTAAGAAGGGATGGGGTCTTCTACTCAGCCAATATACTATGGAAACTAAGTGATGGTCCTGAGTGTAACACATGCTGCAACGTGTAATACTTTTCTCCAGACACAGGTAGCTGCCTTCTGCTGTTGTTTTCTGACTGGTATATACGGATCTTACACATAAGCATAGATTGTCACACTCTAGAAAGTTGAATATTTCAATATACGGCTGAGAAGAGCATCCAAAACATGGATGCATGTGAATTCTCTGACCATATGGAAAGAGAGGATTTGACTGTAAAGGGTTTGGAAAGGACACCCTGCCAAATGTTATCTTAATCTGTGTAAACCCCTAGTTTAGACTGGCAAAGCCATCATTTGTTCCAGGGGAATACTTACCTGGTTTGGTAATAAAAGGACAAAAAAAAAAAAAATGCTTTGTAGGTCACTGACATTCACAAATTCTGAGAATTCAGATGTCATCTTTGACCCAAGTACCTTCTCTTTTCATTCTGACTATGAGAAATATCTTCTTCTGCTTAAAGTTACTATCGCCTGGTGCCAGGAAAAGTTACTACGATAATAAGTGCACTACCATCTAGGATGTCTTCATACACCTATTCTACAACCACTAGCCATCCAGACCTTCTTTTCAGCAGAGCAAACCTGATTAGGCAGTAGGACTATCTCTCTCCCTGGATAACACTAAAGGGCTAACTAGCAGGCTAAAATTAAGGTATTTCATATTTAATCCAATAAATTGATATGATATACAGGCCAGTTAGCAAGCACATAGAGCACTGTAACAGAAGGATTGCAATAGAATGTGTCTACACTACTCCAGTCGTGTCTTTAGCTTGCATCCTCTCTGACTTAATTAAAATTCGTTGGACAATTTATAGGTAATATTAGATCTAGATGAACACTAGTCTATTAAGTTTTCCCATCAGATAAGCTGTCCTCTGTGGTTTGTACTATGTTAACATCACGACAGTGTTCCTCAGCATAGGATGCAGGATGTAGAGATTCAACCACTACCCTTATCTGAAAAAATTACTTCACATACGAGAGAGTAATGAGGGAATTGTATTTTCCATGTTATCAGTAACCAACAATATCAAGAAAGATCAAAGGAAGGCTTTTCCCCAGATGTCACACTCCATTTCCACTTCATTTCCCCTTACTTGGTTTGATTGATGCTCCAAGCTAAGGAAAAAAAGCCTTGTTTTTTCTGAGCTGATTTTCTTTCTCAAGTGTAAACACAGAGCTGTGTAGACTATGTAGCACAGGAAGCCAACAAGCCAAAATGAAATGAAGGATATCAGAATTGAGTATGCCCCAGAGTCCTGTGGGAATGAGAAAAGCACCAACATCTCCAAGGCTGGCCACCCACACTGGTGGCCTGACAAAAACCCAAAGAGATGCACTATGTGTGACAATCCTATATCATGTTGCAAGTATAAACACCGTCTTGTGCCCAGCACAGCAGTGCTCAAGTCCACTCCTAACCCCAAGGCACCTGCCCTGCAAGCAGGGTGAGAGAAGGGTGCCTAGGAGCAGACCCCAAAAGAGGAGGGCACTAAGGAGTCACCAAGTACTGATGTTTCTCTTTGGCCTGGGAATCTGAGGTATTCAAGTCTATGTATCCTAAGGTACCATTAACTTCATTTGCACAGGACATTATGTGAAACTATAATGACATTTCAGTTTTTGAGGTGACATCCCTTTCTACTTAATTCTCAGCTCCAACTACACATCTGATGGCAAACACCAGTAGCTGTTTTTGTCAAATATCCTATTGCGTGCTTTTCAGTTATGGCTGGAGGAGGCAGCGGCCTGTTGTTAATCGAGTGATTAGTGCACACCTCCAGGGGCTGCAAATTTGGGTTCACATCTTCCTCCAGTTGAGAAGATGCTGTCCTATGCTCCTCACGGTCCTGTCATTACTCCACCACAGCCCTCTTGAAGCTCCTGCTTGAGTCCGGTTCAGGACACTAAGGCTTGTGGCTGCTCAGAGGAAGGACAGGCAGAGCTGTGTCCATGTGTCTTTTGTGGAGCCCATTGCTTGAGGGTCTTGTTGAGATAACAGTGAAGGACACTAATGCCTCTTAAAAACAGTGATTCTCCCTTATTATTGACAGCACCTGGTATAGGTGCAAGTGCAACCACTAAATAATGTAGAATATAATCTTAATATTATTTAACTAGGAAAAAAAAATAACACACAGGAATCCAATTTAGGTTATGTGCTACCTGGTGACTGAAGGGTAAATCTGCATTAGATCATAAAAATTATGATAGTTTTCCCTGATAAAATGCATTACTGTCATCAGAACTACTTGATATATTTACAACTAAGCCTCCATCGTCCCTTTGCATCTGCTGTGATTTAATTATGATGGTAGCACAAGTCTGTTAATATTGTTCTGAACTGGTTTAATTTGCCTTCTGTAATTTAGGTAAATTACAGGAGTTGAGAAGGGCTGAATGAGCGACCTTATCAGCAGAAAGACCTTCTTCAGGATGCAGACTGAATGAAGGTTAAAGAAAAAACTTGAAACAAACAAAAAACAAAGCTAAATAGCTCAGGATGAAACTCCCCCTTCTAGATGGCTGCTTTTATAACAAAAAGTTAATTTACTTGACCCCATGTTAAGATCAATATTTTTCTTAGGGATTTCTTATTATATTTTTTTGGTCTTCAGGTCAGTATTTTGTTGATAGTATACTATATGAACCTTGCTCAATGGCCATTATTTGTATTTCTGGTATTGTAGAATGCCCTTCCATAAAGGAAAATAATCATGTTTCTGAAAAATACTATGTCCAAATTATAGCTTTTCCCTCTATTAAAAGAAAAAAAAAGAGACACTATTTGTGGAAGCTTTTCTTGTGTCTCTCTCACTGGTGTAAATGCAAAGTGATCTCATTAAAAGGTATGAAATTACCCTGGCATAAAATTAATATGGGAGGAGATTTGGACCCATGCTTTTTGTATAGGTCCCGAAGTATCAAAACTGCCTCTGCTACATCAAGAGCTGCATTCATGTAATTCAGGAAAGGATGGGGTCTAATGCACTCTGGTTATTCCTTTATCAATTTTCACTGGCAGCACTAGTCTATACTATTGAATAAGTTATTATGCGTTGATTGATCTTTCTTTCTTCAGGCATGCATTTTATATCTGAGGCAATTCCTGTAAAAGAAAGAAAAGTGATGCCACAAAACATGAACCCCAACTTTTCAAAGTAAAAAGGTATTTGAGTAATTCTTATGGAAGAAAAATTTTCAGTTATTTGTTCTTCTGCATTTGACACTTAAATAAAGACCAGGAGATTTTTCAGCAAAGAGCCGGCTTTTTCTTCTGATTCTCTTTGTTTTCTCACAGCAGGGACTGATGATGGCTGCTCTTAAAGAGAACTGACTAAAACACACTGAAGGCTATGGCAATCTCTCTCCATCAACCTCCATGAGTTTTGGATCAGGCCAAGCTAAGGTTTGCTTGGCTTCTAAGAGTCCTGGTTTCTGTTTTCTTAGATTTCAGCATGAGGTAGCCAAATGTGCTTAAAAATGAATAGACCCTCCTGTCTCAATGGACATGTGTTGAATTTGGGGCACACAATTGAATATGAGCATTTTAATTAGAAATAAAGAGCAAAAATTTTTAAAACTGCACGTTTCAGCTTGTGTTTAATATCCTCCAGGGCTACCCCAGAATTCCTGTCTGTTCTGAACTTTCTTTCTACCTCTGTCTTATCTCTGATTTTAGTAGACATGGGATATATTTAACTCTGTCGCCACTACAGAAAAACAACTCGTTGGCCTAGCAAAATGAAATCTTGGAAGAGACAAGGCAGCTCAACCACAAGGAGGCAATTACTAGGGAGAGAAATGAGATGGAGAGCACTATTGTCATAAGAATAAATGAATCAAAGGGGAAAAAAAGTGGTCAAGACTGCCCTGAACTTAGAAATGATAGCAGCTGCTATCCTTGTTGGTATCACTATGAAGGAACTCAAAGTACAGAGGCTGTTATACTGTGGGGGACCCTTTGTGCAAACACATGTTTGTCTGAACAAAAACAGCATAAAAAGTAATCAAACTATCTGTGGACATCTAGAAGAGAATGAAATGACAGGTAACTATGGACTTAGATTTGCCATATCGCTTCAGAGCAATCCAATACTGCCTGTGAATGACCAATAAGTCTGGGTTGGGGAAGAAGCAGCAGGCACCATATATCCAGCCTTTACCAGGCTTTTTTTTTTTTTTCAAAAGTTAGTTAAGGAAGCATGGTCCTGAATCAGCCCTGCTAGTGTGGGCCTCAGAAGAGCTACCCAGAAGAACTACGGCATTAACAGTAGCCCAGTGTTTACCTGGGAGAAAGTATCTTGTTCCCACCACCCCGTGCTTTCCCTGCAATATCCTCGTTTTCCTCTCATGTCCCTGTGTTACAGTGTGTTTCTGGTTAGTAAAAGAGAGCATTTGTCAATTTATAGCCAAGAAGCAGTAGATTATCATCACCTTTCCCCTCTCCACACAAAATGTGCAGTGCTAGGAGATTAGAATTGCTACATGCTTTCTCAAAGGAAAGTGGTCAACCCAAACAGATCCTACAAAATTTCTGGTCACCAGACTGTAGTCAGAGCCCAACCTCATTCATTCCCAGACAAAAGCAAACAGAAACTGAAGGCAATTACAGGTGACAGCCTTTAGCAATTTGGGGAGAAATAATGAACAAATTTTCTAGTCTATCAAAAAGAGTTTTATTGAGGAAGTTAACTATTACGGATAGTAACACCAGTGGTGTTCCTCAGGGGTCAGTACTGGGACCGTTGCTGTTTAACATCTTTGTTGGCGACACGGACAGTGGGATTCAGTGCACTCTCAGCAAGTTTGCAAATGACACCAAGCTGAGAGGCGCAGTTGACATGCTACAGGGAAGGGATGTCGTCCAGAGGGACCTGGACAGGCATGAGATGTGGGCCCGTGCAAACCTCATGAAGTTCAATAAGGCCAAGTGCAAGGTCCTGCACATGGACCAGGGCAATCCCCAGCACAAGTACAGGCTGGGTGGAAAATGGGGTGGGAGCAGCCCCAAGGAGAAGGACTTGGGAATGCTGGTTGATGAGAAGCTCAACATAGAATCACAGATTCACAGAATTATAGAATGCTTTGGGTTAGAAGGGACCTTTAGAGGTCATCTAGCCCAACGTCCCTGCAGTAAGCAGGGACATCTTCAACTAGAACAGGTTGCTTAGAGCTCTGTCCAACGTGGCCTTGAAAGTTTCCGGGGATGGGGTCTTCATTACCTCTCTGGGCAAACCGTTCCAGTGTTTCACCACCCTCATCGTAAGAAAATTCTTCCTTATATCTATCCTAAATCTACCTTCCATTAGTTTAAAGCCACTACTCCTTGTCCTGTCACAACAGGCCCCGATGAAAATATTTTCCCCGTCTTTCCTATAGGCTCCCTTCAGGTACTGAAAGGCTGCTATAAGGTCTCCCTGCAGCCTTCTCTTCTCCAGGCTGAACAGCGCCAGCTCTCTCAGCCTGTCCTCATAGGAGAGGTGCTCCAGCCCTCAGATCATGCTTGTGGCCCTCCTCTGGACTCTCTCCAACAGCTCCATGTCCTTCTTGTGCTGGTGGCTCCAGAGCTGGATGCAGGACTCCAGGTGGGTCTCACCAGAACAGAGTAGAGGGGCAGAATCACCTCCCTCGACCTGCTGGCCATACTTCCATTGATGCAGCCCAGGATATGGTTGGCCTTCTGGGCTGCAAGCACAGACTGGTGGCTCATGTCAAGCTTTTGATCCACCAATACCTTCAAGTCCTTCTCAGCAGGGCTGCTCTCAATCCCTTCATCCCCCAGCTTGTATTGATACCAGGGAGTTTCCCTGACCCATGTGCAGGACCTTGCACTTGGTCTTATTGAACCTCATGAGATTCACATGAGCCCACTTAACCAAGCTTGTCCAGGTCCCTCTGGATGGCATCCCGTCCTTCTGGTGTGTCAACTGCACTACTCAGCTTGGTGTCATCTGCAAACTTGCTGAGGATGCGCTTGATCTCTTTAACTCATAGGTTACTATGAGTAACCAAACAGTAGTGGTCCCAGAATGGACCCCTGAGGGACACCACTTGTCACTGATCTCCATCTGGACATCAAGCCATTGACCACTAAACTCTGGATGCCATCATCCAACCAATTCCTCATCCACTGAACAGTCCACCCATCAAATCCTTATCTCTCCAATGTAGAGAGGATGTTGTGGGGGACCATGTCAAAGGCCTTGCAGAAGTCCAGAGAGACGACATCCGTAGCTCTTCCCTTGTCTACTGATGTAGTCACTCCATCATAGAAAGCCAGTAGGTTGGTCAGGCAGGAGTTACCCTTGGTGAAGCCATGCTGGTTGTCTTGAATCGCCTCCCTGTCCTCCATGTGCCTTGGCAGAGCTTCTAGGAGGATGTGTTCCATGATCTTCCCAGGCACAGAGGTGAGCCTGACAGGCCGGTACTTTCCTGGGCCCTCCTTCCTACACTTTTTAAAAATGGGCACAATGGTTCCCTTGCTCCAATCACCAGGGACTTTTCCTGACTGCCATGGCCTTTCAAATATCATGGAGAGTGGCTTGGCAATGACATCAGCCAATTCCCTCAGGACTCTGGGATGCATCTCATCAGGTCCAATAGACTTGTGTACATTCAGGTTCCTCAGGTGGTCACAAACTTGATCTTCCTTTAGAGTGGGAGGGGTTTTGTCCCTCTGGACCCCATCTTGCAGCCCATCAACTGGGAAGGGGCGAGGAGAGAGGTTGCCAGTGAAGACTGAGGCAAAGAATTGTTCAGTACCGCAGCCTTCTCCTCATCTGTTGATACAAGGTTGCCATTCTTGTTCATCAGGGTGGGTATGCTTTATTTCACCTTCCTTGCTTAAAGGCCACATGAGCTGACAATGTGCACTTGCAGCCCAGAAGGCCAGCCATATCCTGGGCTGTAGCAAGAGAGATGGCCAGCAGGCTGAGGGTGGTGATTCTGCCCCTCTGCTCCGCTCTGGTGAGAGCTCACCTGGAGTCCTGCATCAAGCTCTGAAGCCCTCGTCCTGGGAAAGACATGGACCTATTGGAGCAGGTCCAGAGGAGGGTCAAAATAATGATCAAAGGGATGGAACACCTCTCACAGAATCACAGCATGTTAGGGGTTGTAAGGAACCTCTGTGGGTCATCTAGTCCAACCTCCCTGCTGAAGCAGGGTCACCTAGAGCAGGCTGCACAGGACTTTGTCCAGGTGGGTCTTGAATATCACCAGAAATCTCTCCTATGAGAAAAGGCTGAAAGAGTTGGTGTTGTTCAGCCTGGAGAAGAGAGAGCTCCAGGGAGACATCATTGCAGCCTTCCAGTACCTGAAGAGGGCCTACAAGAAAGATGAAGAGGGGCTTTTTACAAGGGCATGGAATGATAGGATGAGGGGTAATGGCTTCAAGCTGAAAGGGGATAGATTTAAGAAAGAAATTCTTTACTATGAGGGTTTTGAGATGCTAGACCAGGTTGCATTTAAAAGTTGTGGATAACCCCTCTCCGGAAGTGTCCAAGGCCAGATTGGACGGTCTAGTGGAAGGTGTCCCTGCCCATGGCAAGGGGTTTGGAACTAGAAGATCTTTAAGCTCCCTTCCAACTCAAACTATTCTACAATTCTGTGATTCTATGACGTAAAGATGTTAATAAAGGGGTAAAGATAAACCATAATATTGCCCCTCATGCAGTCCGCATAAAAATACTTGACATTCTGTGAGAGTAGAATAGACTACATCACAGGATTATTTTGTTGATTCTGCTTTTCTGGCATCATGTCATAGTACTTCTATAAATGTTTATATTGTGGAAATAAGATGAGAAGTTACTTTAGTTTTATTTTCCAAGTCATTCTGTTTCAAAGATGTGTTTCACCATATGATCTTAGAGTTTGTTTGTTTGGGGTGGGTTGCATATATCCATAATGGACATGTAATTTACTTGATATCAGAGACAAACACAGATATGCTGTATTTATTCAGGTATAAACCTTCTTTTTGATGATTCAGTGCCTGTTCTGAATAATTAATCTCTCATATTGTTTGCTTTAAGATGGACGAGCTATTGCACCAATATTAAAGACAGTTAAGAGTTACCCTCCACAGTACAAATCACCCAGCTACTGTGAGGGATGTCAACTTCTATGACAAAAATGGGAGCATAGGAAATTAGCAAAGAGATTAATGTCATGTTCTGATGCTCCTGCATATAAGTTTTATATAGTTTGCATCTCTACTATTTGATCTTTCCATACCTGAAGGTAAATTTGTTTATGAAACATCTAGATACATATATCGAAAGATTAGATACTGTAAACATTTAAATTGATTTGTCTGCTAAGTGTGTCCAAAATCAATACCAGGATGTAGATTTTTAGCATCCTGAGCTAAATTCCTCACTAATGAAAGGTTTATTTTTTTATTTAATGGAGGTCTTCTGAAAGACAAGTGTACGCCATCTCATCTGATTGCAGAAAATCACCTTCCTCTTTGAAGATAACTTGAGCTTATAGGATTTAAACGTAAAATCCTTTCCTAACAAGGATCACTGATAAGCACTGAAGTTGCCTGGAAGAGGAGACCCCAGTGAGGCAGGCAGTAATTCCACTCAATGTATGGCTACGTGATATGTTGTATGAAGACAGGAACACAGTCTGACTGTACTTTGAGCTGGCCAAAACCCCTTGATCATGTTAGGGTGGCATCAGGCAGAAGGACGTCTGGCCCAGCATTGTGTTGATGGAGTCACACAGCTTTTGCACGGATCCTGGGCTGAATCCTGAGGGCTCAGAGCATAGACAGTTCATTGCTCTGAGATAGTCACCATCATGTAGGTATGGTCACTTTCTGCGTGCATTATAAAACTACTGGGAATGCGTCCATGGTTCCTTATCTGAAGTGTTAAAGTCAAGGACAGCTGAGAAATCTGGCTGGTGTTTGGGACTAAAATGCTGTGTCAAAAGAAATCATTCTCTAAGCTTTGCCTTAATAATTACAACTTGCTTCTTAAATGCACACGAGCTGTGTTCCAGCACGATGTATTGTAACATCTGTCAGATGCTGCCCTTGGGAGAGGGAAGAGTCTGTAACATAAAGGAAAGAGTTCATTTTCCGTAATAGTTTTAATTTTTAGTCCTTAGATACATTTAAACTAACATAAATCCAGCAAATTCCCATAAAGAACATATTGAGTCAAAAAGTTTCCAAGTTCTCTCTCTTAATTCCTTCACGTTGAACTGGAGGTGTCTGCTGAATAAGACCAATTGCAACACGACATGGTTTGATGTGGCAGACAATGCCTGGAAGGCTGCTTTAAATTGGGAATTATTTTTAAAATTAAGATACCATGGCCTTTTTAGATCTTCTTGGATCTGTAGTTTAAAATAAATTTGGTCATTAGAATGTGTAGTATGGTTAATGCTAATGAGCTGGTTGGTTTAATTACAGCTGTAATAATTGGAGGGTAGGGTTTTTGTTGGAGTTTTTTTTGGTTTTTTTTAAACTAGTAGCTACGACAACACTAATGTTCTCTGTGCTAAATGTCTTCTCATAGCACATTTACTATTTATCATATCTGGTGATACAACCTTGAAAGTCTTAAAGAGAAAAAAATAAAATCACACTGAAAAGCTGTGCCTGATGCTGATTTTCTGAATAGAGACATGTTATCTTACCTCTCTTCCTTGTCAGATGGAAAGTAATACCCAAAGACTTTCCAAACTCAGAAAAGCCATAGAGATATGCACTAACATCCCTGGTCTATTTTTAAATGCTCAGTGTTAAATGTCATCTGGGAGAGTGAAGTCTACTTACAGCAGCAAGTCTAAGCTGTTCACCTTTTTTCAGTGCATACTTTGTGTAGTGAAGGTCTTTCAAGTCATGACTTACTGTCACAGGATTATTAGAGAAGTAAAAAAGTAGAAATGATGAATGCACTTAAAAACTTTAATAATGGGCCGCCTGATACCCAGAAGACACCTTTGCCAGCCACCTGGCATCTTTCTGATGAGGTTCATCAATATCGGATATCATCAATATCAGATATTGATGAGCCAGATAAGTCACACAGAGTCACCTGCTCCACTTAATAAATCAGGCCTATGTGAGAAAACACATGGAAGCACGTAACACAAGCCATACTTTGGGAACTGGGTTGGGAAAGACCAACTCACCATGAACCCTGCTGAGTCAAAATCAGCCTGTGGGCAGATGGGAGATTACGAGTGAATGTGAACAGAGAGGTGAGCCCACCTGGAAACAGGAAACCACCAATAAGGACTTTCATCTAACACTTCACTGCAGAAGTCAAATTATTTAATCTGATTGTCTAATTTTCCTTTTAAAAGTATATAAATCTATTAAAATATCTTAGAAAAAATAATCTACTAAAATACCTCAGCAAATCCAGCTGCAGTTATCAGAGTTCCATCTGGTTCTCCTCCTGTGAGGGCAAACTTTGCAGTGCCTGCCCCAAGACATGGGGACCAGCACACGGCACTAAACACACAAAGCCCAGTTTATGGTGACAGTCAGTCTGTATCACTGAGATTCCCCAAAGACAAGAAAAATTGCAAAATTGATTACAAGTTCAAACTTAGCCACCTCTCTGTATTACTGGTCTCATCTCTAAATGTAGCAGCATAAAAGTTGTTAAATGCTCCAGACTTCACGAACTAAAAATACGAAATATAAATAGTATGTACCAAGCAGAATGGTTGTACTTACACTGTATGGCAAGAGTTTGCCGTGTATGTCCCATACAGTTTTCTGTCAGAAGGTCATTAGGGGAATACTAAATACCTCAAGAGCAGACTTAAATGCTGACCCTCATTGATGTTTATTAGACCATATGCTTTGCTGTCAGGGAGTATGAAATTTGCATGCTCCAGATCTGAGAGCAACAGTCCCAACTGCTAATGCAGCTCCACAGCTACTCACTTGTATTTTTGATGTGGACCCAGTACTGAATAGCAACAAGATTTCCAGGACCTTATCAGTTTAACAACAGAACCATCAGTGAGAGTCTCATTGTCTTCCAGGATACAGGCTTTGATCCAAAGTAGGTGTTATATTCTCTTTATAAAATATATTTAAAGTATTCCAACTTGTTAGTAGATCAAGATGTTTAACAGAATAGATGCAGTATTTCATGTAGTGTTTCAGTTTTAATACTTTGGAGACAAGAGTGAGGGTTAGGAGCTGATCACTGAATGGATTAGGTATTTTGAAAAATGTTTTTTATACATCACCTTCGCTACATGCAGGATGGATGGATGTACTTTTCACTGAAATAGAATGTGCAGTGATGTATTTCTTCATTTTAGTCAACTGTAGATGTCTAGCCTGCCATTATACAAGATTAGATAGCTATATTTACTGCTGTGAAATTATTCTTAATAACACCATTGCTCTCAACCTGCTTCTTAAGCTCCAGAAGGGAAATTGGTAGTGTGGCTAATTATTTTCAGCAATTCTGGATACAATAAAACCGCACACACTGGAATTACACGTTTGTTCATAAAAACACACACCCCACTGCTACAGAACAATTGGCACTTTTTTTTAAAAGAAAATCCCTCCTGTTTTATCCATATATCATAAATAATAGGTATATCTGTGATGGATGGTGTATGGAATAATGTCTTATTTCTCTCCGCAATTGCTTCACTCACTTACCTTTAGAATACTGTTCTTGCTAACAGCAAAGAAACGGACACCTACTTCCCCCCCCATAGCCATTTAAAAGTAATAGCCTCACACTGTTTGTCATTTTCTTTGCAGTGCAGTTAGTAAACGAACAGATACTGAAGGCTTATTTCTGACTTGGCATTTGACCATAAAACTCCAAAATTGCAGGTGTAATGTTTGAAGCATCCAGCAGAATATGCTTCATATGCTCCCTCTGCAAAGGGACCTGCAATATCCCGTGGGCTACACCCAAGGATGAACGAGTCACCTGGAGTCAAACTTAATAGCCTTGTTCATTGTTTGGGTCTTGGAAATCTCCAATTTAGCTTCTCCTTAGCTTGTTGCAGATGTCCCAGACATAAGAACTAAAGACAGCTTCTAGAACAAGATATAGCATTTTCCTTCCCTAACCTCATACATGGAAGCCACGCACACTGGCCCCTTGTTATCTGCTCAGAAAAATGGCTAAAGGGGCTTGGTAAAGCATAACCTGTGCTTCTGTGTTCTGTCTGCTCTGTGGTAAGCCAAGAGGAGGATGCCAGGGAGTACCAAAGTCCCCAGTTGTTACCATTAAAAGGAAAAAGAGAAACAAAGAGGTACAGCCTGTAAAATAAAACAAAACAAGCTACGACCATCACCAAAAAAACCCCACAAACTACAATAAATAACTTTATTTTATCTGATACTGACATTTTCCTGTTAAGCAAGTAAAAGTTATTAATGGATGGCTTAAAAAACGGGCCTCTTTGTCCTGAATTCACCCTTTCTGACATTAGGTGCCTCACATTTATTTGATTTGTCTCAGGCTGGTTTGAAGGTCTTTCTGTAATCAAAGGTGTTTCCTCTCCTAAGAAAGATTTCCCTGAAGGGCAATTTGTTCCCTTAATCATTTTACACCGTATTTAGCTAACTAGATGACAGTTTTTCAGAGAGAAAGACAGAAGAGATGAAGCCCACGTTTGGGACCCTGGCCCAGTGCAAATGAATCATCAATGAGCAAGTCAATGCCACTAAAATCATTTGAATTTCCAGTCTTAATAACTCTCGAAGGTGAGAGAGAAAAACTGCATAAACTTAGAAGGAACATTTCTACTTGAAATGATGAAGATGCAAAACTGATCTATTTCATGTAAGGCACCTGTTCTACTGGAGTGGCTCGTTTCCTGCACTTCCCAAAGAAAAATATTTCAAGCTCCTATCTCTCCTCAGCACTAAGTGATAAGCTTGATAGTAGATATACTGTTCTTTTGCATGAGTAGGTGCTGCATTCATTTATAAGGCTTTTAAAATAATTTTGTTTAGCAGCTTGATGTAAGATGAAAGCATGTGCCCATTACATATTCATAGTCCACAAATACAAGGTATATAATTTACACAAAACAGAGCAACATCTGGCATGATCCTTGCTGCGGGGAGCAGTGGAAACTGCACAAGGTATCCCCATTATCCTATCAGCCTAATTTTGCTAAGCTCATTTTAATGAAGCGCAGAAATGTGACTGCCTAGTCAGCCTCTTATCCTGGGAACATATTGTAATTAACTGCCTGAGCAGCTGTATGGCGATAGGAGAAGGCTTTAAATGATGTGACTCTGTTGATATTACTTGTGTTAAAATGAATTTGGAGATTAGAAAGGTAGATCTGATTGCCTTTTATGGCAGTGTCTAAAGCCTAAATGAATTCTGACACCTGAAGGAAGAAGAAATAACCTGCAGACTTAACATCAGCAGTCTGCAAAATGCATTTGGAAGCTGGATCACCATGATCTAACCTTTGCAATTATTTCAGCCCCTCCAGTTATTGTCACATATTTGATCCTCAAATGTTGTTGAATTGATACTATAAATGTTAACATAAACTCAATGGCAAAGGAACAGCTATTTGCTCTGTAAGCCAATAACTTCATTATCGCAAGGAACCAAGATACCTCCAATGACTTTTCTCATTAGTAAACAGCAATGGTTCATTGAAAACTTGCAGAAAAAATGTACTTGGAGAATCTATTACAACACTTTATTAAACAGAAGCAAATGGAGTTAGTCTACCAGACAGCTACAGTCTGTAAGGCAGGGATGGGGCAAGCCTTGAATAATTTCAGGAGTTAATGAAAATGTTTAAAAATACTGTCTTCTGTGGGACGACACAATAGTTCTACAAAGATCATTTCTATCTTTGTTTCTAAAAAGTAGACTGAGAGAAGACTGAGAGACTAAGACAAATTACGGTACAGAGTCCATCATGGTGAGTAGCCAAAAGGCTACTTCAAGACTTCTGCAACTCCATGTCCTGTTCAAGTCACTTCTGTCAACAAAAAGAGATCTGAACAGAGGAAGCCTTCCAGGTTACACTCCAACCAACCGACAACCCACCACAACCTAAATTTCACTGCAAAACAGTGACAGTAGATGAGCATGCAAAAGCAAAACCTAGAAAGAATATATATCCTAGATATTATGACATGTTTGTGATCTCAGAGTCCTAATCCTCCACCAATTGCCACCTTTAACAGACTGCACCACTCTTCTAACAAAGACTTCAGGAACGCATGTAAAGTTTTGAAATTGGGCTTCAGTTTGGTTTTGTGGCTTCAGTTTAGTTTTTTGTGCTGCCAGGTTCAGGCTTCCCCTGGGCGGGGATGAGACATGCTACTTCATGTAACCAGAAGCGTGCACTTTACTCATGCTTTTGGTCTTCCAGAAGCAAGGGGAGTTTGCTGAGGATGTCAAAGCTGTGCTTCCAAGTGCATGATCAAGGGCAAGCTGTGGGAGCTCCAAGAAAGAGTAGCGGAGAGAGCAATCTGGTTAAACATCTCATCCATCTTAAAGAACCTATGCAGAGGTAAGCCTGCCTCCATTTCAGGGGCTATTCCTGTGCAAAGGCTATCAAGAGGACATGCATCTCAGTGATCCTGGAGCAGGACTAAGTAAGGCTGTTGCTTAGTAAGGTCTGTGATCTCATGAACGTTTTTTGCTTACCTCTGTCCATATAAACAAGATGTTCTTGCAACTGACATCTATAGATAGCCTTCGTAACCACATATCTTGGCTAGCTATGGTTTCCCTCCATAACTGCTTGTTTACAAAAATCATTTGATGCATCTTGTTTAAGAACATAAGGTCCCCTGTGAAGAAAACATTTCTCACAAGCTAGTTGTGTATTGTTCAATGCAGAATCTTCTGAGGATTATTAGTGTTATTATTTCTATTTCAGAGAGCAGCACAGAGATTTGAGAACAGTTGTTCTTTAGCTGGAAGAATGGGTTTCCCTATGAAGAGTTGCTTCAGGGACATTAAAATCAAAAGTGGAAAGGCCACAGCACAAAGCACACAAAGTGGCATTCTGACTCGATTATGGGGGGATATAAATTACAGCTACGTTAGTACTAAGTACAAAATACCAGCATAAATATGTCTATTCCAGCTGTACATTCTAAAAGAGATTTAGACACACAAGTGCCTAATAGTACCAAAGCATTTGTTCTAAGAATATGGATTTTCATATTTGTGCTGTTATGAGCAGTATTAATTCTTCATTTCAAGTACATTTGTCTTCGTCATTCAGAGTATCTCTTTTCATTAGCACTGGAAATTCTGTTAGAAACATTCTGTGTTCATTCCACTGATTATGATCTAAACTACCCTCTTGGGTGAGAAATGCAAAATACATTTATTCAGCTTTAATTAGACCTCTAGCAAATCCTTGGCAAATGGCAATTTCAAGCAGCAGATGAGAGAGCTATTTCCTTTAGTCTCTCCCTGCCATGATAGCAGGATGACAGAGGAGCTAGGAGTTAATAGGAAACATTAACCAAAATTTGCCCTTGTAGCAGCTAGCAGTTCAGCTGCTGTTTCATATTTCTTCATGACATCACACGCACTTCCAGACTTTAACACTTGTCCATGGCCTTCAGAGAGGGCACACCATGGTAAGAAGATGAATTGCTTTTAAAAGATTGTGCTAATACCATCAGGGCTGACACAGCACTGATGTCAGTGGAGGTAAGAGGGAGTGCTGAACTCCTCACCTTTGTTCCTGTCAAAAGGAGGATGAAAAAGATACACTCTGATGCTGCTGGTGTTACAAGCAGTCTCCAGTTTCCCATAACCAGCAAACAGGATTGAAGGGTGGGGAGCACCAAGGCCCCAACATCCACAGTGCTCAAGGTTTGAGTGCCCTGATGGAGAAATAGCATGGGGCCTATCGGGGCAATGGGAAGACGACGTGCTGAAGACTCTCCTTTGCTCTTTCTAAGGAAACCTATCTTTGACCATTAGCTTAAAAATGCAGTTGTGCTTTCTGGGGATACAGGCATATTGCAACATCATTAAGCTGCATTGGACCACCCCAGTGGTCTTTTATGGACTGGCTGACCATTGACAGGTTAGCGAAACACTCAATTTCTCAACCACAATATTCTTTGTCCTAAAAAAAGAACACTAGCTGATGGGAAAACCAGTGAGTAAGGCATTGATGAGATATAAATTCCTTCCCAGGCCTGCACTTTGTCTGCCCGCTGACTTGAGATGAGTCACTGTCATTTATTCTGTTTCTCTTCAATGCTTCATACATTTAGTGCAACTCTTTTAGGGCAGGAGCACCTTATTAAATGGGTTTGTCTAACACCAAAGATGACTGAGTTCCCCAAGTGCAACTGCAGTGTATAAATAGTAAGAAGGAGGCCAGCTGGCTGCAGAGTGTAAAAGACTTATGCTCTGCACTATTTAGTCTTTCCAAATTCTGTAAACTTACAAATATAAAAAGGAAAGAATCCAAAGGCAAAGAAGGAGGGCATGAGGAGGAGGAGGAAGGGAACAAAACCACCTACCAATGGCTTATGATAAATCACATGGCAATTTGTCATCTGGCTTCTTTGAGACAAAAAGGCAATATAGAGAAATCGACAGCAACTATGTCCAAGCCTATGAAATGTATTGGGCTATGCTTAAGCCTTCACTTCTGATTTCATATGTTTTGCACTTCATGTGTTTTGTCTCTTCTTCAAATAGATTGCATCATCATTATTAGGTATTATTTTCATTACAGTATTTATTATATTCTTCAAGGTACAGGATATGACTGATGTGATCAGACTTCAGTTGTAGAATGTACTGGGTTTTAAGGAGTTCTTTCATGTGGCTAATGATGACATAATTGGGATAAGAGGGCTGAAAACTGAAACGTAAAAATCCAGCCTTGAAGTTTTTTCTAAAACAACAGCTGCAGAGATTTCTGCCAGAGCCAAGAGAAATAGTTGGTAACTCACTCTGGGCTTTTTGGACCAATCTCAGTGTGTTACCTAACAGCCCAGTGGCCATAATGACATTTAGCATAGCAGGGTGGGATATTGCTGTCTTGGCATGGGCTGAATCAAAGGTCAGGCTAACTCACTACAGGGATCCTTTCTGGGCTTAAATATAAAATACAAGCAGCAAAAGAAGCACCAAGCCTGGAGAGTCAGGTGTCCAAGACAGCTGTTGTAAAAATGTAGGCTTCTTTTCAGGGTTGGGGTGAGGAAAAGTACATGCCACACAGCAAAAATGAGAGGACTCCGCATAGGGGTGAGCATGACAAATAACACAAAGAGGTGACAGAAGAAAATGGAACCTGACTTAACAAAAAGAGCAAGCCTTTTCCTGTAGGGTATTAATTTAGCTAGAGAGTACCTCTGTCTTGGTCCTCTTCCTAGAGATAACACTCTGCAAACAGGGTGAAGGGGAGCTCTCTGCCTTGCAGAGCTCATGAGGTAACTGTAAGATGAGAGGCAAGAGGCAGGCAAGCAAAATGTAAGGAAACCAGAACACACTGTTGGTCAAAGTGATAAGGCCACCGGTTTCGGAAGAGAAAGGACCTAATACGTGCTCACAAAGCAAACGGGTGTTTTCTGGAAGGATGTCACAGGATGATTATAACAGAGTAGTTTGAGAGCTGTCTGTGAGGTTTTCCTGCCTGATACAAGGGGAAAGTTCAGAGAAAGCACAGAGGACCTTGCTTGAAAGCACAAAGCAAGAAACCGAGCTGAAGCCCAAGGCCCAGCTGAGGACAGGAAGATGGTGAAGGTGAGGAAAAGAGGTCAAAAAATTGTAGGCTGTGAAAGACTTTCAACTAGTTTGTCCTGAATATACCGTAGACCAGCGAACAGCATAAGCAGTTGGAAGAGATAATGGATGTCAGGAGTAGCAGTGTTTTGAATAGGCAGGAGAGGGGAAAGGGAAAATTCCCATGTTATGATGCAGAGGCAGGTAGATTATGTCACCAAGTTATGATGAAGCCAAGAGATGGGGCAGAATCAGGGCCACATTCAGGGCCGTGGTGAGACCACACATGCGCAAAAAAGATACAAGAGATAGGCTGAGATGTTAGGTAGGAGAATGATTGTGGTGCAGTCTTGGTGTATTGCCCAGCACAGGATTTATTCTCAAAATAGCTGACAGGACAGATTTGCTCTTTTTGGTGTTTTTATAATACATGCTTCAGAAATCCTGCAGCCAGCCAGCTGATCCAGTCTCCTCTAGCCATAGGTGGGCCGCTGGCTCATCACAGCCAGCAAATACAACTCTATTGATTTAAAGATGTATGAGCCTCCTGCTAGAAAATCATTGTATTCAATGGTTTCTTCATTGCATTTAATCATGGGAGTAGGTTTTCCATTATATTCAAATGACATATCTTCCTTTGCTAGGAGACAGATGGAAAAGCACATAGCTAATGCACACAGAGAGAGATTTTTAAACAAGTCTGCACAATGGAAGCAAACTTTAACGACAAGAAAGGTGAGTCTGGCAGGTTCTTTTCACACACAGGTTCTCAGTGCAGAGCTTTCCAACCACTAAACTGTTACTACAGTAGTGTTGTTTCTCTGTTCTTCTCCTGGTCTCAAAAATCTTTAACTCCCAGTTGCACATTCAGAGGGGTGGAGTGCATGTCCTTGGAGCATGATGGCTGGGGATATGAGAGACAGAGACTCAAACCCCTCACATCAGGAAAGGTTAAATATCTGGTTTCTGGGTACTGTTTTCTTCATTGTCATGGGTTTGAACATCTGCGGTCCGTCAGCCATATGGATGTATGCATGGCAGAGGACTCCTGCAAGTACAGCATGATGGGCTAGAAGATGTCCAGGCTCTTGGATGGAATTTGACATCGGTGCCAAAGTGTAAATGTCAAGGGATCTTGAAGGTGACATGAGCACCAATCTGATATGAATCGGTGACAGCAGAGATGTGCAGTGTTCGCACTCCTATAGATAGGGAACTTCAGGGCTAACCAAACAGACAAGCAGACAATGGACAATAAGAATATCAAGACAATTGCCATTTTGAAGCAGTGGTCTGAGCTACTGGCATCCAAACTCTGCAGAACATTAGTCTAAATTCATTCTTAATTTAGGTGACTTCAGTCTTGCCTTCACTGCAATTACACAGAATTGAATTGTGTTCTGCACTTACCTCTGCAGTAAGCTCTTCAGGGACACCTAGGACTTTGGATGGTATCAAAACACATTTATCATCCCCCTATATTTTCATTAGTTTTGTGACTATGACTTCCTAACCTGACACACGGCTTCCATTAGTCCTGACACAGAAACAGATGATCTGACAGAAGGGTCCTTGCCTATCTTCTTCATTTTTTTTTTTTTTTTTACTTTTCTAGATGTTGTACTTCTTCAAAGTTTAGAAGATAATTGTTTGAATCAGTTCTTTCTTAGCCTGTTGATACTATTTTTTATATTTAGGACTCACAGTAATCATGGCAAAGAACCTCAGTCTTGATCAAATCTGTTTGCTCTTCTCCCTTTGGACCTCCAAAACAGTAATTGGATTGTTGTATAAGCAGTGAAAATAGCATTTTCCATTTTCAAAAATCAAAGGTCTTCACAAGTATTGATTGATTGCTGTCTCTTATGAATCCTCTTTGAAGCAGGTAAGGTCTGTTATATCTGTTTAACAAATGGATAAACAAGCCTTGGGGTTCTTCATAGAGCTTGAACGACACACTAACATTGATGATTTTATTAAACTCCTTCTTTCACATCAAACTGACAGGAAATTTCATGCTTCCCTTGCAAGCCTGGGTCCGGAATCCACAGCCCATGAGTTTTACCACCACCCAATGTTAGTTCAGCACATTGCAGCAGAGTGCAGACACTGCACAAGCTGGGGCAGAGTACTGTAGTCTTCCTCTGATCTCCCCATGCTGCCACGGAGCTGTCAGCAAACTGCTACTGGGAAGGTTTCCTGGACTCTACTAGCACTCAAGTTGTGCCTGGGATGATCTGCAGAAGGTGGCAGGGGCCAGAAAATGTGCAAGAAAGCCTGCAACCAAAGTAAGTCAAGGCAGTCACATCCCTCTGCACTCCAATGCAGTGAGAGACCAAGGAGCTGAGATCCCACCTGTGCATTTGATCTCCCTCACCTCCTCCAATGTAACAATTTTCACATGCTACATGCTTGTTTAGGAACTTTCAAAGGGTAATGAAACCTTTTCGCCTTTGCACAAGTGAAATATTTTTTCAGAATGGCTTGAATGCTTTCTTTTGAACCATTTTGGCACCAAACTGTTTTTCCCTACCAGGCATGCAGCACTGAAGGGAACCTGCTGGTGTTCACCAGGAACCGTGTTCTCTGGATGGAGGTACACATCTATCATGGATGCATTCTGGTATCATTTTTCCATGTGAAATAAATGAAGCTTTGGTTTCCTCCAATAAAAAAAACTGCTGGGATATATTTTTCTCTACCTGTTTCAGTTTGTATTTCTTTTTCTCAGGCATGGCAAACCAGAATTCCCATGCTGTTCCAGATCAAGTCAGATGACAGTCTTGTATTTCCTTAAAAGCACCTTGCCTGGTAATCCTAGTCTTGGAATTACATTTGAATGGATAGTCTCATATATCTCCTCCGTTTTATATCACGATCTCCCACGCTGCAGCCAAAATTCCTGTTTTCAAGTCCTATGTGATCTGCATTTTGTTTCGATGCATTTTAGGCCACCTGTATCCTATGGTCATCTAACTCTTCTGAAATTATATCCCTAGCCTACTTTGAGATGAAAGTGTTGCTTAATTTTTCTTGTAAATAATTTTCTTAAGTTTATCCCTTTTTTTCTGCTGTGACAATTTAACTCTCATCACAGCCTATTCCAAATTTTCTTTTAATTTCACCCCTGCTCAGTTCACAGTTCTTTACTGATATCCAGTTTATTCACCTTAAATAATAATTTCTTATATGTCAAGAGAAAAACACGATGTTGACTAATTTAGAGAATCTCATATCTTATCAAAGAAGACTTCAGATTATTCTGGGGAACCTGTTTTGGACAAAGTCTTGTACCATATCAATTAATTTCTCTATACATCTGTATTTCCCTTTAAAATTTCTTCTAAAGTCTTGGATATAGCTGCGTCATTGTTTAACCCAGCAGCTGGCAACTAAGCACCAGACAGCCGCTCGCTCACCCCTCCTCTTCCCCCACAGCAGGATGGGGAGGAGAAATGGACAAAAGGGAAAACTCCTGGCTTGAGAAATGGACAGTTTAACAAGGCAACAAAGGAAATACTAACACTGATACTACTAATAATACTAACAATAGTAATAACAACGATAATAATGAATATGCAAAACAAAATATATACTATTTTTTTCTCACCACCTGACAACTGATCTACATTCAGACTCTGAGCAGAGATCATGGACCCCTCTGAATTTTCATAAATTTCACAAAATTCCTGAAAGAGGCCAAACTCCTGGAAAAGTTTGAACTCCTGGAAAACCGAAAAGCTGATAGCCTCCTGCCCCCCAGCCAGCCCCACTCATAAACAAAGCATGACATCTATGGTATGGAATATTTTCATTGGTCAGCTTGAGTATCTATCTGGCTGTGCTCCCTCCCAGCTCCTGCACACCTGCTCATTAGCTGAATAGGAGAAACTGGAAAAAGTCCTTGATTTATAGAAACAACTGAAAACATCAGTGTTATCAACATTCTTCTCGTACTAAATCTAAAACACAGCATCTACTGGGGGGAAAATTATCTCAGCGAAAACCAGGACAAACTGGCATCAAACCAATTGTGTTTTAACTATCCAGTTCTTCTGTCGTCAGCCACTTTGAGAAATCTACTCCAGTCATCTGATTTGACAAGATCTCAGATGAGATCAAGAGATATGCAGAGAAACTGTGCGGAGGGAAAATACTTAGCAGAATACCACAGGTCAGCTATTTTTCATTTGTCCACTGAAATCCACAGGGCTGATGAACATGGGCTTGTGAATTCAGAATCAGATATTAAAGTCCTGTCCTTAAAGCCACCTTTTTCACAAGATTTGGCACTTCAGACCAGGGTAATTTAAAAGCCTGCCATCCCCAAATGTCCCTGCCAGATTACTGATTAGGTGTGGTGCCGATTTCTCTACTGCTAATAAATATAAACCACTATCAATCTCAGTTTATATTAAAACATCAAGTTGCAATCTGTGTAGGTTGACAATTCTGTTTCACAGTCATCTCTGATTTAGCTGCAACGGTTGAAGAGTTTATCTTCCAGGCCGGGAAACCCTTCAGCCACTGCAGGTAAACCCAATGTGAATCCGAGTCTGAATTTCCCTTGTTTCCCAATTATCCAGCTATCAGTGCACAAAGAGTCATGAAAATCATGCTGCAAATCTCTGCCTTCTACTCCAGACGTCTAAGTCTCACCAGAAAATATGTGATTCAAAATACTGCGGGTAGACTTCAGCTATCGCAATTGTTTCATCAAGCAGTGACAATACATTATTAACATTACTAAGAATTTTGTCAGATTATTGTATTCCAAAGCCTAGGAAAGAAATACTCCAGGAAATAGATCCCCACTGTTCATGTTCTATGGAAAATTCTGAGTGTTTATTGTTGCAGTTGGCAGCTACGTCAGTGACAGTCAGAGATGCGAGAGCTGTTGTTGTACAATTAGACTGCACCTTCTGGAATAAACCTCAGTAGGAGCAGAGAGCTTTGTGCCTGCTGCTGAGTGATGGGATTAGCTCACATTTGAGCACACACATGATCCTGACATGCAGGAGGCTTTTGAAAATGGTTTGGGCTGAGGGTGAATAAGGGTTTATGGCAGTAGCTGAGATTTGATATGGCAGGTGCCACAGGGTAGCGGACAAGCACAGAGAAAAGGACATGGTGGGACACACTGGCTGCCTACAATGACAAATATATGTTCCTGGACCTTGAAGTCAAGTGGTACACATCAGCCCACACCCACGCTAGTAAATGATTGTAGTCCCCAAAACAAGGCAGCTGCACACAAACCACTTTGGGGAATGATCCCTGGACCATACCAGCAGTTGAATTGTATCCAGGGACTGCTGGTCACTGCACATATTGGAATAGGACTAATTTTTGACCAGGAAAAATCTTGGGATTTACCAGCACATGGAAGCACATTCCTGTGCCCAGGAATATGCTGGAAATTACAGAGGCAGACTTGGTATGCAAATGGATGGAGAAGCAGTACCTCACTGGCAGGGCAGGAATGGCAATGGAAAGGTCTGTGGTAGGGCTTGTTAGCAGCCAGCCCTCATGGTATGGTTAAGAAAGTCGCAAATAGAGCTGGCTACTCTACACACATGAACTAGAGCACCTGGTCCATCATGTAGAGAAGCCAAGGCACAGCGGAGACTAGAACGCATGTACTGGTGACATACTTTGCTCCCTCCTCAGTGCTGGCACTTCAGTGCTGGATGGGTGTCCTGGTTTTGGTTAAAACAGAACCGATTCTCTTTTAGTGAATCTTCCTTACAGCTAAGTTCTTCTAAGTAACTGCACTTCTCAGTGTCCGCTCCAAAGCTGATAACGCATGATGTTTATAGTTTTACTGAGCTAACAGTAGGGAAGGAAATTAGGGCTGTTCAGCCTGGAGAAGAGAAGGCTCCAGGGTGGCCTTAGAGCAGCCTGCCAGTACCTGAAGGAGGCCTACAGGAAGGATGGAGAGGGACTTTTCACAGGGGTGTGTAGTGATAGGACAAGGGGGAACAGCTCTAAACTAAAAGAGGGCAGATTTAGATTAGATATTAGGAAGAAATTCTTCATCATGAGGATGGTGAAACACTGGAATGGGTTGCCCAGAGAAGCTGTGGATGCCCCCTCCTTGGCAGTGTTCAAGGCCAGGCTGGATGGAGCTCTGAGCAACCTGGTCTAGTGGAAAATGTCCCTGCTCATGGCAGGGGGGCTGGAACTAGATGATCTTCAAGGTCCCTTCCAACCCTTATCATTCTATGATTCTATGAATGCAGAAAAAGGCCCCTGTTTATAATTATTACTATAGCAGCCAAGGTCACCGATAGACCTCTTAGGTCCTGCAAGTGAGGAGTCGTAAAGGGTCACACTTGCAGGAAGGGGTGGAGAGAACAGGTGACCCCATATTGACCAACGCAGTATTCCATGCCATACACATCATACTCAGTTTAAAGGTGAGGGATCACAAGGGTCTCACTTTCTTTGTCCATGGCTGGCTTCTGAAGAGGACCCTGCTCATTGTTCTACCTGTGATCCTGATCCAGATTCCGATCCATGCATTCCTGAGTCCAGTTGCCACCTATTGCGGAGGCCGGTCTGGGACTTCCTGGTGCTGCCTGGCAGCTGCTGGCAGGATGCCAGTGCCCTGGCACCCAGCACCGGGAAAATCAGTATTGGTTTTGTATATTTTGTTTTATTTCTCTCATTATCTATATTATCAGTATAGATCATAGGTGACTTTCAAAAATAACCACGTGACTTTCAAAAATAACCTTGCAGGCAAGATTTTTAATTTCACCTGGTTAAAGAAGGCTTTCAATGGGAGTCAGCAGGACCTCTGCCATGCACAGTCCCTGTATACCCAAGTGTAACTTCTATGAAATGTAATGGAATAAAAGGAGAATCAACTACATGATTCTCCTGTGCAAGTGGATTTTTACAAAAGGCAAAAATAGGTGCATTTCTAGATGTGAAAAACATATGCACCCAGATATATGGCAAATATTTTTTTTTGGCTGACAGTAAAAATAAACAATTTCATCTTTCAAGTGACAAATGACTTCATATTTGGCAGAATTGATTAAATTTGTTTTGTGGCTAGAAAAAAAAATGTGCTGCAGTTCATTGATACAGAAACAATTAAAATAGATTGGTTTTGCTGATGCAATTCCAGACATGAACTAATTATCCCTTTATGAAATCACATCTGTAAAAGGATAATTGATTTGAATGAGTACAATATTTCACAGAGACATGAGGGAATGCAGCACCTATTATACCTCCACAGCATTTTCTTATAGTCTTCAAAAACTTAATTCTTAATAGTGACTGGCTTACTCTTTGCTTGTTTTTATTTTATACATATGTATGCATTAATGTTTACATTTCCCTCATGGATATGTATTTAGACATAAAAATGTTGGGCTTCAGAAAAACAACAAATTATCTTCGAGCACTGCGGAAAAGCCACAGTTTACTTACATGACACAATGGTTTCTAAACCTTGTGGTAAATTTTTTGCTGCCACATGCTGTCTCAAAGACTTCATGCAACATGAAGGGACTCTTTTTTTTTTTTATATTAAGTCAAGTAGTAGAAATCTCTTGGGTTTTTTTGCTTAACGGATGCTCTGCCTAGAGAGTAGGATTCTGTACAGTGGCACATTTCCTGCTGGCCCTTCCAAATGTTTTAACACACAGAAAAGGCTCTATACTGGCATCCAAAAGTTTGAGATAAAGTGGAATATTGCCAGACAAGGGACACAAGTCTAACAGAAGAATTTCAAGGTGTGACATGGGAAGAACAGCCACAGGAATTTACAGCATATGGTGTAGAGAACAATGACCTGACAGATAAGAGTGATAAAAAATATTTAGAGAATGTGTTAAAATAATGCCAGTAAGAGTGGAAATGTAAGGGCGCTATTTGGAAGTGATTGGTGACATTTAGTTGTCAGGTCAATTAGCTAGTGGAATAATTTATATAAGGAAGTAATAACTTGGAACAACTGAGGAGGAAGGCTGGTTGCTCTTTGCCTATCACTAGCAACCAAGAGTCACCACTGCTGCCTCTGTGACAAAGGCAAAGGTGTTCCTAGGAAATACAAGATGAGTTTTTTTTCCAGTATATACAGTGAATTAAGAATGTCGCTGTATCTCACAACACCTTGGTGTCCTGATTCCTGGAGAAACATCACCTGCAGTACTCTGAGCCCCTGAAACCCCACATTCAAGAACTCAAACTAGGCATGGTGAAGAAAAGGCCAGTAATGTTGGAGGGCTGCAGTGCAAAAGGAAACTGGGCACACAGGGCTTGCTTAAGCTGTCATGACAAAAGGAGGAAAGATTTTATTAATAATTAGTTCCTTCTCTCCATTTTTTCAATTCTCTAGGGGGACAACCAGGCTAATGCAGGACAAGTAAACCAGGTATGAATATATTTAGACAGAAACCAGGAGAAAGTTTCCAACCCTCGGGGCACTGAAAGTCTGGACCACCCTCAGTAAACATCAATAACAAGAATAAAGTTTTGAAACAGATACGGATCAGCAGTTCACACGGATAAGAAGCCGTGTGTACATGTAATAGCAGGAAGAAGAGGCTGATGATCCTTCAAGTCTAGCACTCCAGGTAAAGTAAAATAGCACAGCCTGATCTTTCAAGGTACTAATGAACAGTGACCCATGATCAGGAAATTGTCCTTATTTGTGACTGACCTGAAAAATACACGGGAATTAAGTATCTATTTAACTGTTGGACTGAATTAGAGCTTTAACAAGCACTGCGGGTTAATGTATTTAATTAACAAGAGCTAATTTTCATGATGCAACATTGCATTAATACAAAAAAAATCATAAATCACACTGAAAATACAGCATGAAGTAAACTGATTTTAAGATCAAAATAACAGCATAAATGCTCTGTTGTTCATTTTCTTGTTCATAGCAGAAAGTTGGTGGTGGTTTCTCTTAAGTAACAGAAAAACAGATTTTATATCATCCAAATGTGGAATTTAACAACTGGCAGAGTATTTCATAGGTCAAAGAAAGTGTACTCCCCCAATGAGCAAGGCTAGCAAACGGGTGACAATAGATGAGGAGAAGGCTCAGGTACTCAACAAATTTTTGGCTGCCTCTCAAATGGATGTACAATAAGACAGGGACTGCCAGATCCCTCACACTGTAAGATCAGGTTTGTGACCATCTGAGGACCCTGAAAGTGCATAAGGCTAAGGGACCTGACAAGATGCATCCCAGAGTCCTGAGGGAATTGGCTGATGTCATTGCGAAGACACTCACCATGATATTTGAAAGGCCATGGTAGTCAAGTGCAGTCCCTGGTGACTGGAGGAAGGGAAACATCGCACCCATTTTTAAAAAGGGTGGAAAGCAGAGTACTCAACTCACTCTTATAAAGGGTAGAAAGGAGGATCCTGGGAACTACTGACCTGTCAGCCTCACCTCTGGGCCTGGGAAGATCATGGAACACATCCTCCTAGAAGCTCTGCTAAGGCACAAGGGGAACAGGGAGGTTTTTCAAGACAGCCAGTATGGCTTCACCAAGGGTAACTCCTGCCTGACCAAACTAGCAGCCTTCTCTGATGGAGTGACTACATCAGTAGACAAGGGAAGAGCTATGGATGTCATCTCTCTGGACTTCTGTAAGGCCTTTGACATGGTCCCTCACAACATCCTCTCTGCATTGGAGAGAGAAAGATTTGATGGGTAGACTGTTCAGTGGATGAGGAATTGGTTGGATGGCGGCATCCAGAGTATAGTGGTCATATGACACCAAGCTCAGTTGTGTGGCTGACACACCTGAGGGACAGGATGCCATCCAGAGGGATCTGGACAAGCTCAAGAAGTGGGCCCATGTGAACCTCATGAGGTTTAACAAGACCAAGTGCAGGGTCTTGCACACGTGTTGGGGCAACCTCCAATGTCAGTACAGGGGGATCAAGGGATTGAGAGAAGCCCTGCCAAGAAGAACTTGGAGGTATTGGTGGATGAAAAGCTGGACGTGAGTCAACAATGTGCACTTGCAGTCCAGAAAGCCAACCATATCCTGGGCTGCATCAAAAGAAGCGTGGCCAGCAGTTCGAGGAAGGGGATTCTGCCCCTCTACTCTGCTCTGGTGAGACCCCGCCCGGAGTCCTGCATCCAGCCCTGGAGCCCTCAGCAAAGGAAACACACGGAGCTGTTGGAGCAGGTCCAGAGGAGACCATGAAAATGGTCAGGGGGCTGGAGCATCTCTCTTGCAAAGAAAGGCTGAGAGCGTTCGGGCTGTTTGGTCCAGCGAGGAGAAGGCTGTGGGGAGACCTTATTGCGGCCTTCCAGTACTTAAAGGGGGCTTATAGCAAAGTTGGAGACAGACTTATTAGTAGGCCCTGTTGCAACAGGACAAGGGGTAATGGCTTTAAACTAGGGGAGGGTAGGTTCAGACTAAATACAAGGAAGAAATTTTTTATGATGAGGATGATGAGGGTGGTGAAACACCAGTACAATTTGCCCAGAGAGGTGGTAGATGCCCCATCCGTGGAAACATTGAAGGTCAGGTTGTACGGGGCACTGAGCAACCTGGTCTAGTTGAAGATGTCCCTGCCCATGGGAGGGGAATTGGACTATATGACCTTTAGTCATCCCTTCAAATCCAAACTATTCTATCATTCTATGATTCTCTGACCATGTTCTGTGTGTTTATTCTGGTGGAAAGTTGCATTGGTTTTGAGTTATCCCCTGCTTTTAAGTGTATAGTATTAAACATGTGTGCCATTTTCATGCTGTCAAAATTCTGTGTTATTAACACAGAGGAAGGAGGCTTTGACCAGTACCTTAATACCAGCCTTTTACTGGTCCATTAATTTCTGTTTACCAGAGGTTTTGGTGGAACTAGGATCATCGGTGCCTGCTGTCGGAAACAGCTTATTGAAACAGCAACAAAAAGAAAAAAGAAAAGGGAAAAGTTTGGCTATAAGTAAAGAGGAAAGAAATTTTTTCCATTCTCAAAGCACAGATTCCTGTAACCTAAAGAGTTAACGGAGCCAGCTTGCTGATGATCAAAAGAGAAGCTTGAAAGAAGTAAAGCTTTTCAATACCGTGCTGTTTTCATGGCTGCAGGCCTACAGCCAACATAGTTATTTCTTATGAGTAAGTGAAAAGCCAGGTTAAAGCAATTAATTTTTTATGGAGAATGTGCTTTCAGTTTTGGAGATATAATGAAAACCAATTTGCATTTGGCATTACTTAAGAGGTGGGAGTAGAGATCTTCATTCAGTTCAATTATTGGAACTATTTACATATTCTTTTATGAGGAAGTCATTTAAGTCAATGCTAAACAGCTACGTGCTGATAATTTTCAACACTTCATTTCCATGATTTACTTGAAAAATTTGATTTATAACTGCCCCACAGCACGCTGTTGTCTGTCACGTATACTAGATTGAAAAAGCAAATTCTTCTAATGCTGCCATTTTTTAGCAAAGAAGCCCTAGAATAGATTAGATGGAGATGGAAAGAATTGTCAGAAACTTTGTATTTTGACAGCAAATTAAGCAAAAGAATGGAGCAAAATGAAAGAAGCAAATAAAAACTCAGTCACTGAGGACAGCAGCTCTGGTGTTGGCACGATCAGCAGCAGAGCCATCTAGTGCAGTATACAGGGGCTTTTTCTGGACCGGAGAAGCTTCAGGGAAGCCTAGAGACCCGCCAGGAGCCCACAGCTCTCATGACAGTGGCTGAGGAGACCTGAGCGGGGCCAGTAGTACGCCAGTGTTTGAAGGTCAGTGTGCTAGCAAGGTCCTTTGGCCCACTCCACACTGGGCTGAGTACACTGGAGCACGTTTGCAATGTCCCTGTATGAATGCACAAAGCACCTTCGCCATCCCAGTGGGGGTAGGAGATGGTGATAAACACAGCAGCAGAGAGGTAAGGGTTGTTGACATTAAAAACCACAGAAACACCTGAGAACAGGCCCATAGGAGTTAGGGCTTCTGCACCAAAAAAGGTGGCAGGACCAGTAGCCCATCTGAAGTGCGTCTGCACCAATGCACACAGCATGGGCAACAAAAAGGAAGAGCTGGAAGTCATCATGCAGCTGGAAAACTATGGTATAGTTGCCATCACAGAAACATGGTGGGATGAGTCGCACAACTGGAGTGGAATGTCTATAGCAATAGACAGCTATAAACACTCCAGAAGGGATAGGAGGTGGTGGGGAAGCCCTGTATGTTAGGGAGTGTTTCAGCTGTCTAGAGCTAGACAATGGTGATGAAAGCATCGAGTGTTTATGGCTAAGAAACAGGTGGAAGGCCAACAAGGTAGATATCATCGTGGGAGTTTGTTATAGACCACAAAACCAAGATGAAGAGACAGATGAATTATTCAATAAGCAGCTGGGAGAAGTCTCACAATCGTTGGTCCGTATTCTTGTGAGGGATTTTAACTTGCCAGATGTCTGCTGGAAATACAATACAGCAGAGAGAAAACAGTCTAGGAGGTTCCTGGAGTGTGTGGAAGATTATTTCCTGACACAGCTGGAGAGGGAGCCAACTAGGGAAGGCACCCCGCTGGACCTGTTTGCAAAAAGAGAAGGACTTGTGGGTGATGTAAAGGTTGGAGGCTGTCTTGGGCACAGCAATCACAAAATAGTTTCTGATTCTCAGACAAGTAAGGAGGGGGGTCAGCAAAACAGCTACCTTGGACTTCCAGAGGGCAGACTTTGGTCTGTTTAGGAGCCTGGTTGACAGAGTCCCTTGGGAGGTAGTCCTGGAGAGCAAACGAGTCCAGGAAGGCTGGGCATTCTTCAAGAAGGAAATCTTAAAGACACAGGAGCAGGCTGTCCCTATGTGCGCTGAAAGATGAGCCAGCAGGGAAGAAGTCCGGCCTGGCTGAAGACGGAAGTTTGGCTGGAGCTCAGGAAAAAAAAGAGAGATTATGACCTTTGGAAGAAGGGGCAGACCACTCAGGAGGACTACAAGGATGTTGTGAGATTATGCAGGGAGAAAATTAGAAGGGCCAAAGCCCAGCTAGAACTTAGCATGGCTACTGCAGTAAAAGGCAATAAAAAACATTTCTGTCAATACATTCAGAACAAATGGAGGGCAAAGGAGAATCTTCATCTGATGCGGAGGGAAATAGTGTGACAAAGGATTAGCAAAAGGCTGAGTTATTCAACCTTCTTTGCCTCAGTCTTTAATTGCAAGACCAGTTGTTCTCCGGATATCGAGCCCCCTGAGCTGGAAGGTAGGGATCAGGAGCAGAATTTAGCCCCCCACGAAATGCTTAGTGACCTGCTACACCACTTAAACACAATTATGTGTGGCCAGATGAGATCGTCCCAAGGGTAGTGAAGAAGCTGGCAGAAGTGCTCACCGAGCCATTTTCCATCATCTTGGATAACTGGGAAGGTCCCAGTGGACTGGAGGTTAGCTAATGTGACACCCATCAACAAGAAGGGCCGGAAGGAAGATTCAGAAAACTACAGGCCTGTCAGCCAGACCTCGGTGCCGGGGAATGTTATGGAGCAGATGATCTAGAGTGCCTCCACACAGCAGATACAGGAGAATGAGGTGATCAGGCTCAGTCAGCATGCATTTTTGAAAGGCAGCTCCTGCTTGACTAACCGATCTCCTGCTATGACAAGGTGACCCACTTTGTGGATGAGGGAAAGGCTGTGGATGTTATCCTTTGATACTGTCTCCCACAGCATTCTGCTGGAGAAACTGGCTGTTCATGGCTTGGATGGGCATAGTCTTCACTGGGTAAAAAGCTGGCTGTATGGCCAGGCCCAAAGAGTGGTGGTGAACGGAGTTAAATCCATTTGGTGGCCAGTGACTAGTGATGTTCCCCAGGGCTCAGTTTTGGGGCCACTTCTGTTTAATATCTTTATCAATGATCCGGACAAGGGGATAAAGTGCACCCTCAGTAAGTTCGCAGATGACACCAAGCTGTGCAGGACTGTTGATCTGCTTGAGGGTAGAAAGTCTTTGCAGAGGGATCTGGACAGGCTGGATCAGTGGGCCAAAGCTAATTGTATGGGGTTCAACAAGGCTATGTGCCGGGTCCTGCACTTGGGTCACAACAACCCCATGCAACACTACAGGCTTGGGGAAGAGTGGCTGGAAAGTCATCTGGTGGAAAAGCAGGAGTAGGGAAGTGATTGTTCCCCTGTACTCGGCATTGTTGAGGCCACACTTCAAATACTGTGTTCAGTTTTGGGCCCTTCGGTGCAAGAAAGACATTGAGGTGCTGGAGTCTGTCCAGAGATGGGCAACAAAGCTGGTGAAGGGGCTAGAGAACAAGTCTTATGAGGACTGGCTTTGACATTATTTTCTAAAACATTATATTATGAATAAGAAAGAGAACATTCTAGACAAAACCATATATATAGGTGTAGAAATAGTAGGACACCGTACCTGCGTTTCACACTAGTACTGTTCATACTGTTGGTCAGGGCTTTATCAGTAGTTCTTTGCCAATTTGAGAAAAATGCACCAGGTGGGGTGCCATCCTTTTGCTCAGTGATTAACAGCAAGACTTTAATGAATTTTTAAATGGTGTGAAGGCACTGCTGAGCCCCTTTGAGAACAAGGTCAAATTCCCAGATGATCTTAACGTCTGAAACATGGAGGATGAAATTCAATATGAAAGCATGCAAGGTAGGAAAAATCCACCCTACAAACACACTATATGGACTAACTCCCCAGGCAGCAGCTATTCAGAAAAGGAGATGGGGGTTATAGTGAGTCACAACTTGGAGATGAGTCAACAGTGTCCTGGTATGTGAAAAAGCAAAAATGATCCTGGGATGTGTGAAAAGCAGCATGCAGCCTACAGAAGATGTGAAGCTGCAGACCTTGCTGTAGACATTGATTAGTATTTGTAATCACATAAAGGTTTTGCTGACACAGTAGTGAGTGCAGCTCTCACAGAAGATGTGATCATAGAGGAACTGCTTGCCTAAGAGTGATAAGGAAATCAGGAGGATGTCACAAGGTTAACAGTTCTGAAAAAAATGGAGTAAGGGAGACAAATTTTTTAAACACAGAGTGTGTGATGTTCTTTGCAAGGACTGGAATGTGCATTTTTCCAGATTATACAAAATAACATGGGATTGGTTTTGACCAGTATATAGTCTTAGGTTATATGATAAAAGGCTCATTTGCACAAGCACAGAGGAGCCCAGGGGCACAAGGGCACCGGGAGAGCCCCGATACCCCAGCCAGAGGCACAAGCTGCTGCCCCTGCCCTGGGAGGGAGTGACTGGCTGAGTGGGAGTTCAGTGGCTGTCCAAGGTTAATCCACATGTTTGTGTGGCAAGGTTTTGGTAGCAGGAAGGACTACCATGGTAGCTTCTGCAAGAAGCTGCCAGAAGCTTCACCTGTGTCTGATAGAGCCAATGCCACTGGCTCCAAGACAGATCTGTCGCTGGCCAAGGCTGAGCCAACCAGTAACTGTGGTAGTGCCTCTGGGATAATATACTTTAGAAGAGGAAAAAACTGCTGTGCAATTGCAGCCGGGAAGGAGGAGTGAGAATATGAGAGAAAAACAACTCTGCAGACACCAAGGTCAGTGAAGAAGGAGGGTGAGGAGGTGCTGCAGGCATCAGAACAGAGATTCCCCTGCAGCCTGTGGAGCAGACCATGGTGAGGCAGGCTGTCCCACTGCAGTCCATGGAGGTCCACAGTGGAGCAGATATCCACCTGAAGCCTGTGGAGGACCCCACATCAGAACAGGTGGATGCCTGGAAGGAGGCTGTCACCATTTGGAAAGCCTGCACTGGAGCAGGCTCCTGGCAGGACCTGTGGACCTGTGGAGAGAGAGCAGCTGATGCTGGAGCAGATTTGCTGGCAGGACTTGTGACCCCGTGGGAGACCCACGCTGGAGCAGGCTGTTCCTGAAGGACTGCCCCCCATGGAAGGGACCCGCGCTGGAGGAGTTCGTGAAGAACAGCAGCCCGCAGCAAGGACTTATGTTGAAGAAGTTCGTGGAGGACTGTCTCCCATGGGTAGCACCCCATGTTGGATCAGGGGAAGAGTGTGAGGAGTAAGGAGCAGCAGAGACAATGTGTGATGAATTGACTACAATCCCCATTCCCTGTCGCCTGCACCAATGGAGGGGTAGGAAATAGAGAATTTGGGAGTGAAGTTGAGCCCCTGGAGGGGAAGGTATTTTAAGATTTATTTTTCTTTTTCATTATCCTACTCTGATTTGACTGTTAATAAATTAAATTAATTTCCCTGAGTCAAGTCTGTTTTGTCTGTGACAGTAATTGATGAGTGATCTCTCCCTCTCCTTGTCTCAACCCATGAGCCTTTTTATATTGTCTTTCCCCCACCCAGCACAGAAGGCGGAGTGATAGAGTGGCTTGGTGGACACCTGACATCCAGCCAGGGTTAACCCACCACAACCACAAACCTCGATGAACTGATGTCGTGCTGTGAGAAGTAAGACCACAGATCAATGGACACAGTGCACTGACAGCAGATGATGACAACAGCCATAAGAGTATATCTTTCCTCTCATGCAGCTCTCGTAAGACCTCAGCTGGAGAATATTTTGGGTATTTTAGGAAAGATATAGGTCACATATAGGATGGATGAAGAATGCTGGACTTTTCATTTCAGCATGACCAGTTCAGGCGAGAACAATGTCTGTGAGAACTGTGAAGCCTATATTGCTCAGAGATGTCTACAGCAGGTTAGATCATCTGCTAGGATGGCTTAACTAAAGCTGGTCTTGTCTTTGGTGATTTAAAATTCACTAAAAAGCTTATAAGATTCCCAGTCACTGACAGATTGCAGTAAAGACAGACATCAATTCCCCGCAACAGCTTTCACAGAAAATGATGATGCAAAAACAATCATGTAAAGAGCCAAGACAGACTCCTCCTGATGGGAAACATTCCTAATTACATCTGGTTTCAGACCTACAGGAGGCAGGCCGCTTCCTTTGCCAAAAGCATTTGAGAGCTGTAGTAAATTAAAGCATAAGTCTCCAAAATTTAAACCACGCAACCTACAAAACCATATTTTGTGTACACCAAGCACTTCTTGAAATCAACGACAACCATGTAAAGGAGACAAGAGATCATTCTAAAACTCACTAACAACTGCAACAGATTCATTAGCTCAAAAGCACACTGACACAGAAATAACATTTGATGTGGCATAATATATCAATTCCATTTCTGAAGAAATATATTATTGAAGATCAAATTTCTAAATACAAAGAACAAAATATGTGATAACACATGTGAGTCAGCAAAAAATACATAAGTAAATCCAGCTTTTTGTGTAGCCCTGGAAAGGCCTGACAGAAGACGCAGTAAATGCTAGGGCAGCAGATCTTAATCCCAACAAAGAATGGTCCTTTCTTTAAAGACTATTTTACACACTTGAAATATAGAGACCTACTTCTGTCTCTTTTTTAAGCTTGTATATCAGAAGGAGAAAATGTTCAGTACCAGCCTCCAGCGAAGCTATAGCTGCAGCTCTAGAGACAGAAGTATTAGTGAAATAAAATTACTCAGGCAGGCAACACAGAGGCTGGTTTTTACCTACTAAGTCCATAATTTCCTTGCAAACTGATCAGGCTCCAAGTTGTGGAGAGGTATCTCTAGCCCTGTATAAAAAACAAAAGGTTGCAAAGTTCACACAGACCATTAAGTGTTGTCAAGGAGTGGCTGTGAAATGGGTTGAAGTATCCTGTGTGGTATCAGACACTGAAAAGTTCTCTGTAGCTGGGACCAGGACCCAGGAATTTGCCTACTCCACAAAGTAAGGCCTCCTGCTGTTTGCTCTTCCCTGTGGCTCAGTGGCTTTAGTTGTGAATGAATTTTACAGAAAATGCCACATCCAAGTGATAGGGATACAAGTTTGAGTTCTGTCATCCTGGAGAAGGAATTGAATGGAGATCTCCCAGACCATGGACATGCTATAGAAAAAGCAGTCAACGCACAACACTGACTTTTCTCAACAGAGATGATACAATATAGGTATCATCTCTGCAAGAAGACCAAATGCTCTGACCACACAGCAGACCAACAAGCATAACATGCAACACTGCATCAAGCTCTTGTATTTCCTTTGTGTGCCTCCAGGCTGCTCCCAGTCAGTGTGAAAAACACCCCTCATCCTCTACCAGAGCGTTGTTTTACCGCCAGGAGAGGCAACCTGCTCCCATAGATAGTATTTTGTGAAGGCACCAGAGTGATCCCTCCCTCCTGTCCATATAGACCTTAATGGATCTCAAACAAACTATTCTAAAAGTGGTTAATCACCGCAGGTCGGGAAAAAACTAGGAGGCAGTTAGTGAGGGTGGGATGGACCAGAACTTGGAGTCAACTATGTCAATCCAGTGGTACAGACACATCCTGAATTGCCCTACAGAAATATCTGCTTTTGGATTAAAAATCCTACAGCCATGAGACCATGGGTGATTTTTAATTAAGTGATTTGTTCAAGGCAACACAGGAAGAGTGTGGCAGAGCAAGGACCAGCACAGTGGAGCAGGGACTCTCTAAAAAATCTGTGTTAAACTAGGTTCTTCTTGATTTTGCTCACGAGTTACTTTCATGTTAATATTCTGCTGTAGCCAGGCAGAGCCAGACACACCACACAGGGTACCGAGCTGCAGGACATAAACCTCTTTCGCAATGCCTGGCAGCAAGTGAGGATAAGTCAAAGTTCCTCCTCTGTTCTCACCCTCCCAGCAGAGAGGAATGGTGGAAATGCCAAACAAGACACGTAAGTGCTAAAAAGTGAGATTTTTAAAGCATCAGTACACTTTTAGTAATCCCAGGTGTTATTAATAGCAGCAATATGGGCATATATTTTCCCCACACCGAAACTAGAGTTTAATCTCCTATTGATTGAAGCTGAAGTGCAGGACACACTGCAATTTACGTGATTGATTTGCATACCTTCAGGGAATCAAGCCATCTGTAAACCAAATTTTTTCTTCCCGTACAGGTCCCTGTTAGAGAAATGTCTCTGTAAGCAAAGTATCTTCTTTAAATTAAGGGCAAGAGGTCATATGCACTGCTAGCAAAAGCAGGCAGAACTTCAGTGAAGTCCGAGTGGAAAATCTGACCTGATACATTTCCTTAAGTTATGAGAAGGTACCTCGGATGCAAGAAGAACAACTTTTTTAAGACTGAGAAGTTACATGATTCCATACAGAAGATGCACTTGGCAGCACCCAGAAAGCTATATTCACTTCTCTATATACATCACGAATGCACTTTTTTTCCAAAATAGCAGGTTATTGCAAGAGTCCAATCTAGTGTCCAATTCAAACAGCTGGGATGTGCTCTGTTTTTCAGAAAGCGCCTAGCATTCCCCCTACTAAAAGTATTAGTTTTCACTGAGGCATAAAATGAGGAGTTTGAATATCTCAGTGACTTCATGAAAGAAAGTCTGGAAACCTGTTCAGAAACCATAGATAAATCACCTTAGGAATAAAGCCAGAAGGAGGAGACAGCTCCGGGTGCCTCTCGTGCGTGTGCTTGTGATTGACGTCTCCTTAAGCATTCTCTTTAAAAGCTTCATGTCAAAGTTTCTCCAGTCTCTTGACAAAGAGAGATTTTGCTTCATTCAGCCCAGCAGGGGAAAGTGTGATAACTTAGAAGGATGAAACTCCAAAGTAGTTCTGGTTCATTTGAAATAGCAGCAGTCACGACTAGGTAATATAAAACAAAGTTCTTCTCGTTGCTGTGAATCTCAATAATGCCGTCTTAGGCAGGAACAATAACATTGGATTTTTCTTCTATGTTTGTCATGCAGGGTCTAAGTGCCTTGGGGGAGGGAAAGAAACAACAGCTCACAGCATTCATATCAGCATATATTTATTTATATGCTGAATGGCAAGGCTATGGAGTTGGGGATACAATACAGGTGAGCTTTCCGATCTACAGCACTCAAAGCCAAGAGCTAAGCAATTCACTAATCTAAAGTTTTGATTTGGTTTGTGGAAAAATCTAATTTATATTTTCTGATTTAAGTGCAAGCGAGCGACCATCGCCTGCTCCAAGAGTGGATGGCAGCCTGCCCAGTCCCAAGGCTGGCCTCTTTCTGTCCTGCTCCCAATATACCACCTTGAACTGCTAGGGCATGCTGTCATATTACAGATACACCTCTTTGCAAGCCGCACCTTTCCTTTTTTATGTATTATTGATGGCAGAGGTAAAGCGATTCAAGACTCCCCTGTGCAAAGTGTCTTCCCAACAGGGTAAGTTGTAAGGAAATCATTACTGGAAGACACCTCTGTAAAACAAGGTAAATGAATCACTTCTTCATCTTCCCCACAGAGAATGACTTTTACTTACTACACCTTTACAAAACCCTCTTGTTAAACTTAGCTATAGAGAAGATGATCTCTCTAGTCACACCGGTGTCCCAGCCACAGGGGCACTGAGCAGAGGTGGATGAGGCAGTATTTGGAAAACTACCTGTGTTTCCAAAGCCATGCTGAGTCATTAGAATGAGCCTGGATATTTAGTTCAAGTCCCTCCTTGTCTTCCTAAATAAGTTTTCATTTTCATACGTTCCTGTGCATCCATGTCTCAGCTGGATGTAACAGTGCGAACATTTTGAAAGGAAAATTGCTTTCCATTTCTCACAGTATGTCATGTATAAAGCATCCCTTACAATCTGAAAATGCAACTGCTCAGCCTGTGCGGAGCAGAGGTTACTGAGGCCTCAGGAAATGGGTGGGCTGAGGTCTTCTCTGCTTTTCCGGTCTTTAAGAGGGCAGGTCCATGGTCCTTAGTGTCATGACCAGAGACCCAGGGCTTGCACCGGCATGGGGTAGGACTGAGAAAAACAGGATGATATTTCTGGCCACCTTCTCCAGACCGAGAAGGTTAAGGTCATTTAATTTTAAAATTATTTGAAAGAAATAAATGGTACCCGAAAACTTTGTGCAATGAAACTAAACTGAAAAAATTAAAAAGTGGGAGATTTTCTTCCACAGCTGGTCACAGAGTATATTCATATCTGCTTGTTTGCCAGCCAGAATGCTGCAAAGAAAGCTTTATTATCTACTACCAAGAATAGTTTATTGCATCTGTTTAAATGGCTATGAAAGAGCTTTTGGAAAAGTCTGAAGCTCTATTTATCTTATAGGCAGCACTGCAGTAGCAGAAGACATATTTCTATTTAATTCTTGTGGGAGGTGAGGATTTTGTTTTTCCTTTTGAAACATGTTTGTACATAATGCTGTCAGAAGCTGCCAGACAATGCCATAAACACAAATCGGCTGTTCATCTGCCCATAAACCAGCCTGGGCAGTGCCCCATGCCTGAGGAACTGCTCCTCCTTGGCTTGTAGTCCTGGGATCAGTGGTGGGAGGTCTGCAGGGCACCATCTCCTCCCACACAGAGGGTCTGTGCTGCTGCTAGATCGCATGTATCTCACTTCGTGTATCTCACCCTGTGAGGTACAGCCACTGCCAGCTGCTCTTTTGTTAACGCAGATATTTATATCACTTTTAACCTCACTCAGATTTATCACAGCCTTTCTTTAAACCAGTGAGAAGTTTATCCTTGCTGCTCCTAAGGGAAAGTATTCAGAGCCCAGTAAAACAACTGCTCAGAATGACTATCGAGTATGAACTCAGTAACAAAACATCGCATCCAGGGATTCACTGCCATCTCCGACAGTGTTGCCGATGCCCTTTTCTGTTGTCTCACATTTCGTCATGCTGCGGATGGGCTCGGCTGCCTTTCCATGGCTGTACAGCTCAGTAGTTAGGAGGAGATGGAATATGCGAGTCATTTTGTAAGCTGAGGATTAGAGAGGGCCAGGAAGAAAAAAAATGCTTGACAGAAAACCAGGACGAAGTGCAAGACAGACACACAGAGCATTTCCCTTGACCCAGCAGAGCACGGAACCGTTCACATCCCAGAAGAGTCCCCATGGTGTCCTACAAATGGCATTAATGGAAATGATGACTCAGAACTTCCATCTCCCTGAGCTTTGCTGGCAGCGCAGCTACAAATCATCTCCAGCATTACATGTGCACCTCAGACACAAAGGAGGTGGAAAAAGGGGCTAATTTTAACCCATTGAGAATGTTTTCAGGCTGTCAGACCCAAGTTGTGCGTCTTTGTGAGGGCAAAATAGAAGGAAGGGATGTAAGATCACTGGAGAAAAAACTAAAGGCTAGCACAAGCACACCACTAATTCAAAGAAATCCTGCAGCCAGGATTCAGAAAAGCACTGGTACAAAGTAATAAGTTATAAATCCCTGATTCCTTTAAAAACACTAATGCCAATCATCTCAAGTTTGTTATTTACCGCCTGCCTACACTGCTGCCTTTCAGTTTGAGCACTCAAGGAGAAATTTCTCTGGACAAGAGACCAGCAGCGATTAAACTTCATGGCTTTAACCCCATAATCTCTTGCACTTTTTAAGAGAATAATTGGTATTCCACTTAAAATCCGACAACAGTCGACTCGATCTTGCTACTTTGCACAAGGTGAACAAATTTTCAGAGAAAAGAAAAGAAAAAAAGAGAATCTACATTGTTGGGAGGGGGTGGGGAAGACAAAGTTTACCACTTGCATTCAGGGCTTTATTTAGAGGGCTTTGTAAAGGGAGAGAGAACCAAAATATTTACTGGGAAAAACTGTGCAAGACTTGTTCAGAATCCAGGCTGTATCACTCCAGCCCAGCTTGCTTATTAAATGGAAATAGAAGCAACCAACCCAGAATGCTCCATCTTCTGATTAAAAAGAGAAGAGAAGAGGGGAGGGAATTGTTATCACTCTATTTGCAGCATAGCATGCTGACATTTTTTTTCTTTATTTTTTTGGTAACTTACTTTCAAAAGCGCTCCATTAATAATTTATGCTGTCTCTAAATGGCAGGGCAGCCGCTGCTTCTTTGTGGCGTTTCACAATGGCTGAGTGACAACGGTGGCTCTGACTCCAGGCCACTATCTCTGCTTATCTGCCAGGAGAGACACATCTCCGTCCTTCCTCTGTCATTCAATCCCTGACAGAGTTGTGACAAATGCTGGCGTGCCCTGTCACTCCCTTCACCCTCCGATAAGAGAAATCTGTCACTTTTCAACGCGCGGTCTTGCACTCTTGTCCCCCAGAGCAGAAGCGGGATGTCAATGACGCCTGGTGATGTGCGAGTCTGCTTCTGCTGGGCGCTTTTCCTCCAGTTACACATTTGGATTGACCGCGCTTCAAAAAGCACAGACTTTAAAGGCTGCCCTGGGACCAGTACCCAGCTGAAGCTTGTATGATAATGGTGTCTCCAGGGGGTTGAGGGGGGTGGAAAAAAAGGCTCTCTCTTTTAGCAAAAGTGATAGGAGACAATGCCAGATTCTAGGACAGATAATAAAGACCACAGATGGAAAGAACTGTGTGTTTCCTGTTGGTGCTAAGAAGCTTTCGGGCCTGAGCTGGCAGGGTGTGGTGTAACCCCAGCACTGCTGGACGCTTCCCCAAACCTGGGCAGGACAGTGCACGCAGGACATGCCGCGTACCTGCCGTCAGTGCTGGAGATCACAGACTGCTTTGCAGAGCTTTGTGAAGAAAACAATTCCACTTCCTTTCTCAGGTGCTTGGGAGTGGTGGGTTTGTTTTTGACTGGCAGCACAAAGTGTTCTGGGTCTTCCGCTGACTGACAGCAACTTGTGGCCCCCCCCTCCCTCACCGCCTGCAACAGGGGAGCACACTCTTGACGCATTCAGAGAAAATTGCTCTATTCACTTAATATGCAATATCCATTACAGAGTATCTAAGCACCTGTTCGGGTTGCTGATTCCAGAAAGGGGCTGGGAGCCTTAATGAGTTTCCTAATTTCCAGCACTTTGATCTTCCCAGATAAATGGATGCAGGCAAGTGCAAAACAAGGATTAAGTCATCCTAGGCAGAGCTGCCAGTGCCAGCCCATTGAATCCACCATGCCCTGGGAGCAGGCTGCAGTGCCTGAGTGTGGCATACCCAGCACTCAGTCGACATACCCTGGGTGACCATTCACTACATGTTGCTATTATAAACACAGGGGACAAGACGTTACAAGGGCATTCTTTTTCCCGTGGAGACATTGAATGATGCTTCCTTTATCCTTAGCTACAGCAGCGCTGGTACCAATTACTTACGCTAAAGGAGAACAGCTGGCGCTTGGTCGAACAACGCACTCTCTCCAAAGCCCACTGAAGCCGATGGAAAAAGGATCTCCTTTCTTTCCTTGGATTTTGGATCAGACTCAGAGAGACCTGATGGTTTAAAAAGCAGTGGGTTGTGGGTTTTTTTCCCATTCCTTTGTTACTTCTCTGTCTCATGTTTGTGACTAAAAACCATTTTTTCCAAGCTATACACCCAGTGACAGGAGGTTGGGGCAGCATTGCCCCCACCATTTTTACAAAATAAGAGATGTTAATTAAAAAGCTGCACAGCGGGGCTGGAACTATTAGAAACTAGAAAGGGAGAAAGAATGAGGCAGAACAGAAAACAAGGGCAGACTTTTGATGTCCTTTGCACATGATGTTTTTTCCCATTAGTGTACTTTCACGGCTGTTCCACGTGCTTCTCAAAGCTCAATGCGTCTTGCACGCAGACTTTACTGAAAGGTAATAAGCAGCTCCCAGCTAGAGAGTCTATTAACATGTAATCTTTGACATTTTGAATCATCAGCAGCCACCAGATGGGTTTCTTCTTTATACAGAATGAAATCTATTGTTAGAGTGTTTGAAAATTTGATTTTATGTTAGATTTTTCCCATTTCCTCTAGACTGCTCTGTCTTGCAGCCCTATAGTGGGAAAGTGCACTGAGTTTTCCTGTGAAATCATCAACAAAACTCTGCTTGAGCTCAGGGAGTAACGAACCGACCCAACAGTGACTGTGTTGGGAGGTGTACTGGGTGTGTGTAGCAAGGTTTTGGTAGCTGGGGAGCTACAGGGGTGGCTTCTGTGAGAAGCTGCGAGAAGCTTCCACCATGTCCGATAGAACCAATGCCAGCCATCTCCAAAACAGACCCACTGCTAGTCAAGCCTGAGCCCGGTGGTGACGGTGGTAGTGCCTCTGGGATAACATATTTAAGAAGGGGAAAAAAACCTGCTGCACAACAGTGCAACTCTGTCCTCAGGAGAGGAGTGAGAATATGACAGAGAAACAACTCTACAGACACCAAGGTCAGTGAAGAAGGAGGGGGAGGAGGTGTTGCAGACATCAGAGCAGAGATTCCCCTGCACCCATGGAGCAGACCATGGTGAGGCAGGCTGTCCCCCTGCAGCCCATGGAGGTCCATGGTGGACCAGATATTCACCTGCAGCCCAGGGAGGTCCACGAGCAGATATCCACCTGCAGCCCAGGGAGGAGCAGGTGGATGCCTGAAGGAGGCTATGACCCTGTGGAGAGCCCAAGCAGGAGCAGGTTTGCTGGCAGGACTTGTGACCCCATGGGGGACCCACACTGGAGCAGGGGCAGAGTGTGAGCAGTCCTCCCTACGAGGAGGAAGGAGCAGCAGAGACAACGTGTGATGAACTGACTGCAGCCCCCATTGCCCGTCCGCCTGTGCCACTTCAAGGGAGGAGGTAGAGAAAAACCAGAAGTAAAGTTAAGCCCAGGAGGAAGGGAGGGGTGGGGGGAAGATGTTTTTAAGATTTGTTTTTCTTTCTTATTATCCTGCTCTGATTTGATTGGTAGTAAATTGAACTAATTTCTTCAAGTCAGGTCTGTTTTACCTATGACGGTGATTGGTGAGTAATCTGTCCCTGCCCTTATCTTGACCCACGAGCCTTCTCTTCTATTTTCTCTCCTCTGTCCAGCTGAGGAGGGGAGTGACAGAGTGACTTTGGTGGGCATCTGGAGTCCAGCCAGGGTCAACTCACCACAGGAGAGCAAAGTTTCCTTTCTGTTCCTTTCACCTTGTCCATTTGGGGCCAAATTTTCATTTTCATACCTATAAGGCTCTGACCGGTGAAGAGGTGGCGTGCCTAGATGTCTGCAGCAGCTGCTGACATGACCCTCCATTAGGGGTTCCCCCTTTTGTTGCATGAACAGCTCAGCTGCTCCTGAAGCGAGTACTGAACGTGACACACAACAGTACTACGATCTGAGATTACCTGGTATTATCAGAAGGCAAATCTGAAGAAGTTCAGCAGCTGCTTCACAAGGCAAAAACCATGGGGACAGTGTGAAAGGCTGGGCAGCTGGGGATTATCATCGCTGCATCCTGCCCAAGTTGCCAAGACACCAGTCTCATTATTTGCTGTGCAGTAACAGTGTAAGCAGTTTTGGCAGAATACGTTACAGGTAAGGTACTTCACTGGACAACGCAAGTACCTCAGAATTCAACTTGCAGACTGGTTGGACAGGGACTGTAATTTCTCAGGTAACTGTGACGGACCCCAGCTGAGGTTTCAGTTGCTACAGTTACAGAAATACTTAGCAGTCGTAAGTAAATGATTATCATTGCTTTGTAATTTCATTATGTGTAATAAAATGGCATCTGTTAGTTATATAATATGCACATATCTAAATATAGCATTTACAATAAGCTCTATCTTGCTCACCTTTCTGCATTACTGTTGGATTCCCACCAGTCTCAACACGGCTGAGATTCCACATCAGTTCAAATGGTTGTAATTATCTCTCCTTGAAAGACTAACAAGGAAGCAAGATTATACGAAGGGATTAAACACACACATAAAAATAACATAATAAGTAATGTAAGAAAATTACAGGTCGACTAATCTCTGAATCACCTGTGAAGGCCGAAAAGTTCTGAAATTGCCCTGTCTTGTAAAGCTGCATATTTTTTATATAGAATGACAGCAATAAACTGTCACCTGTACCCAGAAGAAAGGCTACAAGTCTGCTGTAATGACACCTTGCGTTCTTCCAGGCCACTTGCTAGAAACAGTCCTAGCTCTGCAAGTTGTTCAGTTCATCTGAATGTCACGCAAATATATATATATATATTTATATATATATATATGTATGTTTCACATCAAGTTATGTCTTTGCTGTTTTCTCTTAACACTTATGAAAATCAAGCAAGATAATGGCAACACTGCCATGAAAGTGACTATCATCGTTGTGTTAATGATGGTCAAAGAAGACAGGCTCAGGCTCAGTGAGCTCTGAATTGGAAATGAATTTTGCAAAAGAGGTAAAGAATAAGTGGGAGAATCTGAAACCCAAATCCATGAGAAAGTGATTTACTGCAGTTTTCTGTGGACTATACAACCCCAAAGTGGAACAGAATTCAAGCTCTTCCTTTTAAGAGACGTCTCTGCCACATTAATATGTTTGCTGCATCACCAGCACAAAGTGGCTCTACCTACTGCAATGCACTGCCCCCCCGCCAGACGAAACGGCTCGCACCTCAGGTTCACTAGACAGTCTATAATCAAGCTGATAAAGCAGACAAATTCAGCCAAAAGACAAATTAAGCAGCACAAAACACATTGTTGCCAAGGCAGAAATGTAACACCCGGAGCAGATGCAGAGAAGCTGCTGCACTCCCAGAGTGCTGTGCTGGCCAAAGCAAGGAAACGCTACTGGAAATTAATGGCAATATGGTCTACACGCTGAACAAGAAAGCCACGCCATGAAATGCGTGACCCAAACATTGTGCTTGCTAAAAGCAAAAATGAGAAAGATACATTAGTTAAAGGGTAATTCAGCAGGCAAGAGTTCACCATCTTTCATGAAGAGGATATTGATGCAAGAAGGTTCCCAATGAGAGAAGGAATTAATTGCGGTCAGTGTCGCTGGTGTGTGAGCAGAAAGGTCACCAAGGGTCTGGAGCAGGAGCTGAACAGATTGAAGTTTCCATTACACAGTGTTGGATGGAAATGCAGAAGAATTACTTTTGCAATCTTGCAAAGGATTAAACTGATTTAAATGGGATGAATCTAGCTGTAGCCCACTGCATCAGCTGTGTGACAGTAATTAATATGCAGATTAGAAAAAAATTAAATAGAGCAGTTTACTTTGCATTAAGGCAACATTTTCCTTTTAAAATTTCAGTGACTTCTCAGGCCTTAGCATAGGTAGATAGTGAGGAAGATGTCTTTCAATGTTCAAAGTTCTTAACGTGAATTAATTGTCCACGCTTCTTTTTAATGCCAAAAAATTTAATTTGGGATTTAGAATTGAAGTTCTAGTTTTACACTAAAAAATCTAAAAGTGTTTAGGAAAACAATGTTCAAATTACTTACTAACACACATAATGAATTTGGGATAGATGTACTTTCTTTGGCTTGTATTTGTGCTTTGCAGCTACGTAAAGCCCACAGAGATCATTAGACATGCCTAAACAGTCAAGCTAATTCTTCCCAAATATTCGTATTGCAGTAGCACTCACAAGCCTGTCACGCTCTGGGGTCCAACTGCTTTATTCAGCCTATCAGACGTAAAACTGCATGGGCAGAGCCAGGTGGTTGTACCAGTGTCCTTTAGCTGTCCCAGACAAGGCAAGGTGATAGATCAGGTCCAGGGTTCACCCAGGGAATGCAGTGAGGAACAGCAGGAGCCTGGGCAGGAGGCAGGGCTGCAGACCACGCTACAGGTCCATCCAGGAGACAGGGGCAGAGGCAGGACTGGAGACAAGCTACCTACGACCAAGGTCTAAGGTCCTTCTAGAAAACAAGGCCAGACATGTCTCCAAAATATTGACTACATTTTCAGTGTGGATCCCAGCTTCCAAAATACTTCTGTTGCCTGTTGGTTTTCTTTTCTGCAGACTTCATAAGCATACTGTTATACCAGCCACGATGTAGGCAAGTACTCCTGATACCCATGTTAAGCAAGGAGAAACTAAGACTGGAAGCCCAGACTGTGCTACATACTGCTTGATTTTCAAAAACTTCATGATATTCAAAAACTTCAGAGGGCATCTAAAATAGTCCTCACCTCTGATGACCAGCCTTGGATATCTAGCTCTGTGAAATCTTTAAGACCATCATCCTATCAATTTCCTTTTTAAGATTACTAAAAATTCATTTTCAATCAAAAAAGGAATTGCATCCTCATTTAAGTTGTAGCTATCTGTCACTAACTAAAGAATGATACTGCTTTAACCTCTACTATTTTTATCCTACAAATGACAAAAAAACGTGGCAAGAATAACCCAGGAGGATTGGGAAACTATTTCCAGTCAGCAGACAACCTTATTAGAGACAGTTTTACAAGTTTCGTTTAACTGAATGTAAGAGAGAGTTACATCTAGGGAGAAATGCTTTATTATTGGTTGTGCATTTCTGCTAGGATAACGTACATACTACTGGTGAAAGTTTTAAACTACTTCTTTCACTGGGCTGACTTCTTCAGCGCTCACCCCCTGCCGACAACACTACAAAAACGAAAAATCATGGCAAGGGCCCTTGGCTCAGAACACACGGCAGCACGCTGGGGTCTTTGCGGGCCGTTACCTGCGCGGAGAGCTGTTGCAAGGCTCTGTTCTATGCAGATCAGGCTTGACCTTTGGATGCTGAGAAACTGCCGGTGCAGCTCTTCAGCAAGTCCTGAGCAACTCTTCTGCATCTATTTTTACAGCAGCTTCATCTTGTATTCTGGATGCTGCAGGAGTCCCCCAGCCACCCGCGTGTCCGGAGCGCAGCAGTTACTACCCAGCTCCCACCTCAACCCACCAAGCCGTCGGATGCTCATTTAGCGGTGATGAGCTCCCAGGCTCATTGGAGTTGGAGAATTAGTTCTGCTGTTTGTGTGCTGATGCTTTATAATCTCTACATATGCATAGCTAATTTTGCTTTTAACCACACTAGCTGTTCCTCTCAATCTCTAAAACCCCCTGAGAACTGGCAGAATCTCATTGGTTCCCATTTTCATGATACACGCTCCTAACACACGCAATTACTGCATGCATAATTACCAGCTCACATAGGCTCAATTATTAGTTTCTAAATCAGGTATTTAGCTAGTCCTTCTAAATCACTGGGAGGGTGATTTAAACACAGTTTCATATACCCTTGTCGTGCCAGCCTCACTGAAACGGTTTGGGTTTGCAGTAACTTCCACAGTATCCAAGCCTTAGTGCCTTCTGTTTTATAAGCAGGATCTATCATCTCAGAACAAGTAAAATCCTTTAACGCACAGAATCCTTTTAAATTTCTGAGCATGTGGCTAAAGCAAACTGCCTTGAACAAAGGTTGAAAAATGGACCAACCTAAGCATTCAGTGTAACAAAAGAGCATCAAGAGATCTGAAAGCAGACCAAAAGCGGCAGGCATATTTTTCCGAATATATAGCACAAGGGAATAAGCGTGAATATCCAATTCAGATGGATCTTGGCTCAAGTGGGAAATATGCAGTCAAATGACAGTCTGGCTTTACGGTGAGCTGTGATGTAGGACATTCTGACATCTAGCATAGAAACTTTATTGATGCCTCACAGCACTTGGTGCCCTGAAGTCGTTGTGAACCACCTTAAGCATCAAGTACAGATGCTAACAGCTAGTGAACCAGGCTGTGAAAAGCGAGGAGAAAGTTAAAAACAAAGTCTGCAGTTTAAGACAAAGCACTTCTATTGCTTTGAGGGGTGAGGAGGGGAAAGAAGTCCTGGTGGCTTACTTATAGCATTGTATAAACCCAGAATTTTGCTTCGAAACACATTAATACTGTTAAAGCATGACAGGCATACTTCTCTCTTGCAACACTACAAAATTAGGCTTTTCAAGAATACCCCTTACATGTGGTTTCGCAAACTGTGTTTACGCTGACCTCGGTGTTACAATTCTACCTTGGCATCTACTAGCGTCTACCTCTAGGGCTAGACAGCAGCTGTAGGACAAGATACACCCATCTTACGTACCTACAGATATTCAAAGCTGGTCACACCTAGATTCCCACGCTGAGAACACTACTCAAAAACACAACTGTTTGAAAAACAGCCTAGCAACTGAAAGCCTGCAGCCATCATTCAGCCAGGATCTGTCCTTTTGTGCTTCCACCGCCCCTGCCACGGAAATACCAGTTACCAGAAAGCAAGAAGCTCCAGGCTCTCACCCGGTCGCAGCGCTACAGACCCAGACAGCGATGTCTGGCACCGTCCCCACGCTGCAGTGCATAAAGACACTGCACTGTAGAAAGATGCAGCAGAGAGGAAGGTCATAGAAATCATAGAATTATAGAATCATAGAAAGTTTTGGGTCGGAAGGGACCCCTAGAGGTCATCTAGTCGAACCCCCCCGCAGCGAGCAGGGACACCACTAACTAGATCAGGTTGCTCAGAGCCCTGTCCAACCTGGTCTTGAATGTTTCCAGGGATGGGGCCTCCACTACCTCTCTGGGCAACCCGTTCCAGTGTTTCA
>Ga0065711_1000377_pt1 | contig 69983 bp, 30 predicted proteins | sample Hoacrofraction12_FD_59098 | JGI IMG/M metagenome (GOLD analysis project Ga0065711, IMG submission 59098) | Hoatzin crop microbial communities from Cojedes, Venezuela - Epithelial fraction 12 v2 (version 2) | ecosystem: Host-associated > Birds > Digestive system > Esophagus > Crop | place... | reverse complement strand
AAAAAAAAAAAAAAAAAATTAAGCTTTAAGCAAAGCAGAAATGAATAGCTGTGGAGTTGCTGCATTGCTCTCAGCTTTTACAGCCTTTGAAAATCTTTCCAAATTTAGGGCCTAAAGATCATTTATGAAAGGTCATTTCAACCAGAGCTGAAATTTTGGAGATGGTTAACATAGGTGTAGGCAAATAATAATTTGAAAGGATGTAGACAGCAGCTCCGTCAGCCCACAGGTGAGTCTCTGGGGAGCCACTCTCCCTCTGGCCACACAGCTTCTTGGCTACGAAAAGAAGTAAATTGCAGCCATTGTCTTGAAACTGGATTTTTATTAGTAACAGGGCCAGTTCTATACACCTAGTCTGCTAGGGAATGAGTATATGGTCATACTGTTTCCTCTGAGTGCAGCCTTTATATTGAGAATCTTTCTATGAAAAAAACCCCTCTTCGATTTGACCTTTCTACCTCTTGCCAATAAGAAATCCCGTATAATTCTTTCAGACTGTCTCTAACCCCTGTACTCCCTTAAGGACTTTCTGGAATGACCTCTTCTAGAAAGCACGTCCCAAGGTGATCGTCAGCTATAAATCAAATTACCTTTGAGCTCCATTATTTCTATCTGAATTAGAACTAAGTGACATTTGCAGCACTGATTTACTCTAATTAAGTACAGCTTGAACCAAGTACTGAGTCACAACACAGGCTCCATCCCTGAAGAAATTTATGACACTGATTTCTCGAGATGGAAATTGTAGCAGACAGTAACAGATGTTTAAATTGCTCTTCTTCTGTGAGAACCTGCACATCCAGCTTAAGTGCTGAAAATTTCTATCTATTTCTTTTTCATTTGCTTGGCTCCCACTTGCCTTTAATGATCAGAAGAATTTTCAGAGCTGATCCATCAATGACTATGCATACGCCATAATTGAGCAGCACTACGCTATTGCTTTCATCAACATTTCTGTGGTTCCTGATTACTCATAGAATAAAAAGTTTCAGCGTTGCAATAATTCTGACTGGATAGAGGGGGGTAGTCATGGCTAAAATCTACTGTTTTGTGGCTTTGTAGGTAATTTTTAATGGGCTGAGAGCCTTCCCAAGCTCATGACTTTAAACCAGTAGTACTATACTGCACAATATGAAGCCCGTGCAAGCTTCCTCTGACTCATGCTGTTCCATAAATAGATAATGGACATTTTAGTTACAAAAAGGAAGCAGGCAAGTACAACTTAAGTAGAAACAAATGACCTTTGGTGCCTATTTTATAAGATGAATTCTCTTGGTAAAGGCAAACGATAAAATGGTTTATTTTTCCACAAGTGTTCTACTATTAGATTTTTTGATAATAACTGATTTTGATAACTGGCTTCTATGGCCATTGGGCTAGACTGGGTTAGATGTCTCTCCTATACCGTGCACATACTTAAGGGACCACTGATGCTCAGGGGCTTGGTGCCACTTTCACTAAAACTGATGGTAATAGCTCTGACCTATTCTGTTTTACAACTAACCAAAACCAAAAGCTGGAACTTCACAGGACCTAAAGAGAACAGCTGAGCAAGGCAGGTGTGGAAGGGAAGAGGGAAGACCTAGTCATGTTGCTTTTCTCCTGGTGGCACCCCTGAAGCGGCTGCCATGGGATGGGAGGTGCTGCTGCACCTACAGGTTCCCCCCATTGCTGCCCGATGGGCTGTGCAGATTTGGCCAGGTCATGGGCTTTCCCACCCTCTCAGGCTGCTCTTTTGTAGATCGGTTTAGTACTGCTATGCCACAAGTACATTATGAGAGTTAATTCATTAACAGATCTCTTTAAGCGCATCAGTGAAACCCATTACAGAAATTACAGATCATTACTTCTGAAGATGAAAAATGCTGTGCCTGGCTGCATCTCCTGCTATTTGTTGTGCTTTCTTGCCTCCTTTCCAGTTTTACTCTGTTATATGTGCTGTAATACGTTTTGAAAGGTGTGAAAGAGTTGTCCTCTGTCTGACCAGGTATTGTGCGTGGCCAGTTCACTTGCTGCATTTAGCAGTGTCCATGGATTATTAACACAGGCTCTCACCAAAGCAGCTCATTGAGAAAAGGTAACATTAAAGACTGTGAGAACTGCTTGGACTGACCTTGGGGCAGATGTAGAATCTACTTCTTGTAAACATGGATAGTTTTCCACCAACCAACGCGGTTTTCTTTGCTCTTTTGTGGCAGTGAAGGTGAGCTACAGCTGCAGCGGCTCATGCTGGGGCCTCTCCGGCCACAAATGCCAATTGGGTCAGATGCTGTGGCTTTATGGTTTGGAGTCCCCTAACCACCAGGGACTAAGGAGAGACCACCAAGCTAGTTGTACTTCTAGCTGTTTCAAAATTAAATGCTGGTTTTGAAATAAAAGCTGTTTGGTGTTTTCTTTTTCCTTTGGGGATGCTCTGCAGCATCTGTCCCTGGAAAACTTTGAGAATTACCCTCTGACATACACAGATTTTTCTCCAATACAGCTTTTCGTAGAGGCTTGGTTTGCTGTTTCTATGACAATTTTGCTGTACCAGCTTTGTCTTTTGGACTTGATTCTGTGCAGTCTAGCACAGCCTCAACACCTACTCCCAGAAGTGGCCAGAATTAAGAATTACTCAGCATGTCAGGCATTAGTACTATAGGTATTCAGTATAAGAAAATATTTGGAGAAGACTATACAGAATGAATTAAAAGAAAGAGCAAGGGAAGCTGGTGCCAGATGAATGCAGACAGAATTACAACTGCTAGACAGCCGTCTTTCCAGCGTCTAAATTTTATCTAGACTGTGGTGATAAAGACAGACTATCAGTATGCATGCCAGACTTTATGTGTGTCTTCTTTTCAAGCGTAAGTTTATACTGGATGGATCCTGAAGGTGCCTGATGCTTAATCTTAGAAATCGTAGTTCAATGGGAATAAAGTGCTCAGGAAACAAAAGACAAATGATCTTTCCAAAACATTTTTTGTAATTTGATCCTCCCATATAAACAAGAGACAACACAACCTTCTGGGATTTCTGTTAGCCAACAGTCTCCAAACTGCAATGAAAGAAGGATTTCAAAACTATTTCGCAATTGTGTTTGGATTAAACATGTGTTTACTGTATGTAAATGAACGAGACATTCTGTTCTTGTTGGGTTCATCAGCTCCTCACTGTGTTAGCCGGTGTGGCATACACAGGAAATGGTCTTCTTCAGAAGATCCTGGACAGACAAAAAAGTTGTTTTTCACTGGAGGTTTCCAGACGTCACAAGAAGTATATATTTAAGTGTAAATTTTTGGCTCAGAAGCGATTTAACGTTATGCTCATTTATTTTGCTAGCTAGAAATGATGACAAGCAAGTTATTTAATGAAAGAGACACGGAGTCAGAATTTCCTGTGACGATAAATTGCTGTTGTTTTGTTCACATTTTCAAGCACTATGTGCTTAAAATCTGACTAGTCCGAACAGTTTGAAGCTGTTGATTTCTCTGTATGACAATTTCGTCAAATAGCTTGGGTGCCTGAACATGGCCAGGCCATGGCAGGGCATGTGTACCAACCAGCTGAGGGAAAGCCCAGGCTCCGCTGCAGACGGGTAAACTGTTCCTTGCCCCAGCTGTTTGTGTAAGGAATCTGTGTAGTTACACGCTTTGTTTCTTTGCTTTGCTGTTCACTGTTAGGCTGTCACTTGCTGAGTTATGGTGGTTTCACTGTTGCAGTGGTAGTTTGCAGCTTGGACATTTTATGTGGGTACAGTCAGAGGAAAAAAAATCTTAATGGGACTGCAAGTCTTCTTGGGCCAGAAACTTCTGCTCTTCTTGAGGCTTGCTTCAAAGGAGGACTACTGCGGGTCAGAGGCTGAGGCACCGGCACAGGGGTGAAATAAAGAGGATTTTATTGCTCTTCAGCCTCCTCTGCATTGCTGTGTGACCATCTCTGCTGTTGCTAGAACTCCAGCTCAGGCACATGTGTTCACCTCAGCTGGAGCAGAGGATGTGCCTCATGGAAACTGCTGATGGATCTGTTTATCCAGGCTAGCAATGACCTTGTGTGGTGTTGAGGAACCAATGTGGAGCTGGAGAGTGATTTATTGTTCCCAGACCAGCAAGCAACAACAGGTTTTCTATGCTTAGACTGCTGATACCACATATAACCTGCAAAATTCCTCAGTCTGAGCTGGCTTTTGTGCTCACCACTATGTCACAGAGGTGCTCTGGCCAGACTGGCCATGCTTGACTGAAGGCCACGAGGAGCGGGGGGGGACACAATGGCACAAGTCATTCCCTGCCTCTGGACAGAGGGTCTTGTCCATAATCCCACTACTGGCTGTGTTAGTAATAACTGCTTTCATTGCTCTCTTTCATCTTCATAACATGAATCTTACGACTTCAAATAATTTGAAGATGACACAAGCATGTTTCTCAAGAATTTTTGCTCCGTGTAATGAAAAGAGTATTTTTTTTGGTTCTGTGTGTGAATATTGAACTGATTGTTTAGTTTCTTGCCCTGCTCCAGTCCCATTCTACTGGCATTTTCAGTGAGGGAAAAAATGTAACCTTTGTGTTTCCTCTTACAGCTTCATTGATGGGATCTTCTTCTGCTCAGCAATCCCAATTTAAACTACATGGGCATCTTCTCCCTGTCTGATCTTTCTAAATCTAAATCTCATCTAAATCCATAAAAATACTGCACAATCACCAGTTGAGCAGTGTTTTTTGTAGTAACCCTCGATTAAAATATCGCACTAAGGAAAAGTCTTACAGATGTGCTAACTCCCTAGCACTGTCCGATGTTACCATTTCTGAAATATTAATAGCGTTGAGGAACTGCATCGTTTTCTCCCCAGGCATAAAGCAGCTGGTTCCAAGTTCTGCAAAGTCTGAAAAAATCTCAAATTTACAGTTAGGCCAGCTTCTCAGAGGTATTAGATGCATCTACAAGAATATTTCAATTTGGGTCAAGAACACGTTCTTGAAGCAGGTCTTCTGACCACCTTGACAGACTGTGCTCTGGGTCTCTCTGCGCAGTGGGCCTGGGTGCCTTCTGAATGCAGACAAAGCAGAAAGTGGCTCTAGGTGGGCGCCTGAAGCATTCCAACAGCTGATCAGCATTCAGTCCTCAGGACCAGGCTGCAGTTTAAGCAAAACAAAGGAGACATGGAGAGCATGGTGTTAGGTCCTTAGCACGAATTGCTTAGGTCTGCTGTTGCTTCCCACTGGTGTTACTGCAGTTATTGCCAGCTTTCGCTTGAGTTACAGAGGTGCAGAATATTTCTGTTTGCCACTGAAATCAACTGTAGATGCTTCTCATTTCTATGAAAATGAAAAAGATGCTCAGATTACTGAAATCATATGTCCTGTGAAAGATGTCCAGCTTTAAAACCTGCATTCTCTTTCAGTTAATAGAGGAACAAAATCCGTAAAAAAAATTAAAAAAACTTTATTTTGAGATGCATCTGAAACCTGTATTTTTGTTTGCTAGGCTGCAGTACTTTGAAGTCTGCAGGCTATTCTGGACTACTTTTTTCAAACTTATTTTGCTACTTATTTTTTTGGCTATCTAGAAATCCAGCACAGCAGTGAAAATCTTTTCAAATAGTGAACATAACTAAATACATATATGTATCATTAGGAATGTCTAAGAAATCCTCTTCCAACAGATCACAATGGCAGCTGTTGTACATTCGTATGGTAATACACGGCCAAGACTACCCAAGAGAGTACAATTTTTTTTAAATAACATGTGAATTCTTATTTAGCCATGACCTGGACAGATGCTATGAGCCTCAGTACAATCCTGATGCAGACTTGAAAAATCCGTTTTGACATTACTACGCAGGGATTAATACTACAACTACACACAGATACTTGCCATGTCTTCTGGCATTTGAGTAGCTCTGCGGTCGAACAGACACAGTGCCTCTTTTAGAACAAGTTAGTCTTGATTTTGGTACGGTTTTTATTGCTCTGTGCTTTGTACTGGCTCCCTTCCATCTCTCTACTCCTATCAGTCTGCCTCTTTTTCTGTGTATTATATTATTCAGATTAAAATATGGAATTTGCAGCATCTGGCTGTTCCTGGCCATTTCCTGCTCTCCTGCCACCTATTCTGCTCTGCTACCTGTTGTAAATGTTTTGCAGTCTTTTACCTGTGAACGACATAAGCCAGATTTGGAGATTTTCCTCTCACACCTTCCTGCTCAGCCTGCTCGGTGGAATTGGAGGATGGGCCCCACAGCTTCCAAGCAGCTTGAAGTATTGCTGCTGGAATGCTGGCACATCACCTCCTTCATGGTCTGAACAACTGGAGTAAATAATCTGAAATAGCTTTTAATTAAATGTTCAGCATAAATGATAGTGCAGTTAGTTATTAGACTGGCTAACAGAGGTTAAAACACATAAGTTCTAAAATTAGCTTTATAGTGGATTTACTATTGAAATGTCCTAGCTGGGCTGAATTTTTCAGGAGAAGCACGACTGGTGCAAGACTGTTGTTCGAGAGGCTAGTGGGTCTGCAGCAGTACAGCTTCTTGTTTCAACCAGCTCATTTGCCCTTCCTGGCCATCCACTACAGTGGCAGAAAAGAAGTTCCCAGATATTGGATAGAGTCCGTTGTGGCTAATAAGGTAGCTTATTTTATGGTAAAAGTTTTATTTCAAATCTAGTCTGTTTCATCTTTTCACAAAGTGTAAGCCTCAAAATACAGTGTCTATACAGATGTATAGGAGGAGACTTTAACTGCAGAATAGTCCTGTTGCATCTGTTGATCAGGGCAATGCTAACTCAAGCAGCTAGTCTGGGTGTCATCCATAATCCAGTTTTACAGGCACAAACAGGACACATGGCCCCTATGGCTCAGCAAAACACAGCAATATAGTAGTTTGTGGTTGTAATATGGGTTGCATCTCTTGGAGGAGCCCAGAGACAGTGCAACATACCTGCTGTTGGCTGTAGGGCAGAGGAGGGCTGCTGTTATCCCAGGCAAAACACAGCATGGCTTTGTTGACACATGGCCATGATGCATCCTTATACACCTACATAGATACATCTGTATATATACTTCTCGTAATTTTATGAACTTGTCAGGCACCACAAAGAGAAGGGAGGCTGTTGGCAGTGGGTATGGGGAAGAGAAATCGGAATAGATCCTAAAAGAATGGTTCATACTATTCACAGCAGAGGACGTGAAAGGGGAACTTGCTGCAGGATAGGCAATGACCACATCTGCCAAATGTGCGCTATAAGATTATGCTGAGACTGCTTTCCCAGAAATGCCCCAGCAAGTCACTGTCTCCTAACTGTCTCCTTGTCCTCTGTTAATAGTAATGTTAAGATAGTGAACCTGAACATTGTAACTGGGATGCAGGTTTGGATGAACAAATACATCAGGATGGCAAGATGAATGCATCTGTGATAGCAATCACAGCCAGAGAAAATGTATGAAAAATATGAAATAAATATTACATGACCTTCAAAGTCTTCTTCCATTAAAAATTGGCTCAGTAGTTCTCCAGTATATATACAACCTGGCCAAAAACCTAGCTAAATTCATTTTCCAATGTGCAACTATCAGGACTATGCTGAGGTATCAAAAGCCTGGAGATGTTTTCACTGAGTAATCCACTTTGTCGCTGCTATTTGGCCATTAGAGAAAACCACAATGTGAGATTTTAGCTTTTAGGTTTTTTCATTATTTATTTTTATAATTATTCTTACTCAGCTGTTACTTTTTAATCTGGACCCTTTTTGCATTTTAGAATTTGTTCAAAATCCACTGCCTCTAAAGCTATAATTAAGCAAAACAGCCAAGTAGAGAACTGAAGTAAAAGCAACTGCTTCTGAAATATCAGTGACTGTAGCCTACAATAGACAAAAGTACTATGCATTTTAGTCAAACAGTCACTTTAATTGATAGTTACTAGGCCATATTTCAAAAATTCAGTGAAATGAATAACATACAGTTACTCTGACCCTGCAAAATAAATAGCAATGCCCTGAAGACACACTCAAAACATATAAGGAAGTAGAACTGTTTTCTCTGTTTTAAACAACATTTCATTCAATGGAAAAAAAGCCAAGGAATACATTTTTCCAGATGATTTAAGATGTAGTATGCAGATACTTCTCTTCCAATAGCAACAATTATAATCGCTTGCTTGTGTAACCGGACTGTAGACATTATTTTCACTCTTAGCCCATTCTTCTTTAAACAGCATTTGTTGCTAAAAAAACTGCAGTTCCTTCTGAACACAAAAGCATTTGATTTTTCAGGATTTGCATGCTAATTTTTCCCCCACTTTTGTTCCAAAACCTACCACCAGGATGGTAATTCACAAAAAGTCCACAAGAGAAAGTTCAGCTCAGAACTCATACATAAGTCTCCAAACTTGAAAGTGCTTTTATACTGAAGTCTTCTCAGAGCATTTTAAGGAAACAGGGTCTGACACGCTACAACATTTTGGATTTTTGGTCAAGGCTTCCCTGAAAGTCAGAAATGTGGTCAGGTCTAATTCTTCAGTTTGTATTATTTTAGCAATAGCACAGTTTAAAAACACTAATGTAACAATTTTAAAAATGTTGTTTAAACACAAATGGAGGCTCTTCTTGATTAAGGTGTGCCTTGCAGGGTCTAGATCTGTATTTCATCCTCTCAGTTTAATTCTATCAGTGAATTGCCTCAATAAAGAAGAATCTGAATAAATATGAATCTCATCTGTGATGCAGAGCAAAACAATTGCATTGCTGCATCCATGCTCAGAGAAGCTGCTGCTTGGATGAATAAACAGATGAAAGTCATTTCACCCTCTGATCCTTTAGGAACAGTGGAAAGAGATGCTCACCAAATTTGAAAATGCAGAAACAAGAAAAATGATACAATTTTTTTCAGCATTGCAATTTTTCGATAGAAAGATACAAAGGGAAGTTTTTAGAATGATGACGGAAACCTTCAGGGAATGGGGCTGAAGCTCCACACACAAGTCCAGAGAAGCTGCCCTAAACCCTCTGGACAGCAGCCGTATTCTTGTCCTGCTGTGGCAAAACTGGGCATGTGAAAAACAGCCGAACCATCCTGTATCTTAATGGCAGGTGGCCATTATTAAAAAGGCATTATTTGCTAGCATGTACCACTCATAGTATGAGATTTTTAGCCTAGATGCTTGTGGGGTTAATGCTGGTTGTTACTCAGCTCTTCGGTTGTTCTTGGCTGCTCATAACATCGTGGAGATGCAGAACTGTCCTGGGGCTACTCTACGTTACATCAGTAATGAACTGCTCAGCCCCAGAAGTTCAGAAAGACAAACATAATGTTAAGGAAACTTTTCTTCCCCTCCTGTCGTAGGCACGGTGGTCCTACAGTTCTGAGCCAGTATTTCTGAAGTGTCAGCTTTGTACTAGTGACTGTGTTTCCTTCGAGAACACACAATTCCAGCTGAAATTAGCTCCTCCTTTAGCCGTCACCTCCTGAATGAATTAGCCCTCTTAGGCTTCTCTAGTTTGCTTGGTAGCATTATGTAAAGAATGCATTTTAGACTGGATTAAATAAATCTGAAAATTTTTTTACCGTTTCCTAAATTAGGAAGCTGCAGGAGTTAATGTGGCTCCCATTAGAAATGCTGCCCTGTCTCTTCATTTTGTCAAAAAGAGTGATTAAAGAGAGCAGAGGTCATGTACATTGCAAATGTGCTTCTGCTAAAGCAGAGTATTCCTGGAGGAATAAACACAGACAGTGCTGAATTACTTTGTCATCATTAGCAATGGTCAGAGTCCCATAATGTTTGAGAGAGCAGACAGGTTGGCAACTGCACAGAACTAGAAAGAAAATGCTCACACTGAAAAATGCAATGAGCTTTTTCGTCTAGTGCACATAGCTTTCTTCAACTGATAGTAATGAAGAAGATGGGCTGCTGGGAAGGAGTACGGTTCTTAGCTGATTCAGTGGCTAACGGGGGAGACGATTTGCTGGCAAAAACACTCTCCGTGGTGTTGCACCTTAGTGAGATGATTTCTCAGTGAATGGTGAAGGAATTTCGTGTCTTTTGAGAAAAACCGATAACTAATATAAATAACTTTCCAGAAAAATAGAAAAACAGTCTTTTAAATATTAATAGCCCATTTAAAAGATGCAAAAAAAAAGTTTCTACGATTCACTTTTTTTGAATGTGAAAATGGGATGTGGTTATGACAGTCTTTTTTAAAGAAGCTTGAAGAAAAATGACTCATTTGGCAAATGCATATTGAAGAAATGCTAGCATGATATTGCTGCTGCTGCTTCTTCATCTGTAAAGATGCTAGTCACAGATACTATTTTGAAAAGTTTACTTTGCTCCTGCGACATTCGTAGCTAAATGGTTTTGCTTAGCCACTGCCTTACTCTTGGTTGATTGTCACTAATCTCCTGTCAAGATGGACAATCTGGAGGCAGTGATGCTTGCTGGGGAGATTACTGCACTACTCTGTTGGATCCCCTGGCTTATTTTCTCCTCTGAAAAATATAGTAACAATGGAAATATTGCTGCTATATCTTGTAATCAATAGCATAGATGGAAAGATTTAATAGGCAACTTCAGACTGCAATTTAAAAAAAGATAATTAAAAAAAAAATTCTTCCCAGATTCTAGAGTGAAGCAATTCATTCTAGGAGATCTTTTAGTGATGTCCAGCAATGGGCTAGACAAGAGAGGTAGTTTATTTATAATGGGTGCCTCACAGCACAAACACTTGCAGATGTGCCGGCCACCAGGTCTTCCTTTGCTGGTCAGACACAGTTCCTAAACGTCCTAATACGAGTGGCTCCATGCAGGCTGCAGTAATCCTCTGTCATGGCCAGATCGAAGCCTTCGCTGAGTCACACACACTTTGGAAGATACTCACTGTATTCACCCTTTCTTTCAAGGAAGAAACACCTTCCCTTGTCCTTTCCTATCTGATTTCCACTAGCCAGATGGAAAGGAGGTTTGACTGTCCAGGGCATGTGAAGTATAGGTCCTTGGTCCTCTTGGTACCTCTGTGTGGATAACAACGTTTCAGCCTCTCTGTCACCAAAGCAACTGAATTTTCGTTGACCCAAGTGCAACATCCATTCAGGCAGAGCAGGTAAGAAAAATGCCTACTGAGTCTGTGTCTTCAGCCTCCCGAATGATCACCGGTACAGAGAGATCTACTTTCTCAGAGTTGCCATGAGCCATCACAAATGCTTATGGACTGTAAAGGCCTGACTGACCAGCCAGTAAAATAATTTGTTAGAATAGACTATTTCAGTCAGAAAGGATCTGCAGTGATCATCTAGTCCAACTGCAGCTGTTTCTGATGTAATTTCACCTCGCTACAAAGTCAGGTATTTAATTTTATTTTACTAGAATCACAACTTTACCCTATATTTTTGGAACGTGTTCGGGGGGGGAGGGGAGAAACAAAAACACCACAAAAAAAGAAAAATCATAGATTCTTCACGGTTTGCTAGCAATAATATAACACATGGATATAACTGAGTACCATGCTGCTGTACTACTACTTTTACATTTCTGTCCCTTTAGAACTTTTAAATCATTTTGGAATTTGGGCACCAGCATAATTTCTATGTAGCCATAAAGTGAAATATCAAACCTCTTTCTTTCATGGTCCCTGGAAATACGTTCTTCACTCCCACATTAAACTTCTGCAGAAAAGGTATGATTATCCAAGTCATAATCACTCAGAATATGGCAGGTAATGGGTTGTATCAATAATTCTGGAAGCTTTAAAATTTGTGTGTATATATACACATGTATGTGCATCTTATCTACAGTAGAGATGAAGTTACTGAATCTTATCTGTAAGTCACTGCTACCAGCTGTGCAGCTTCCCTCAGCCTCACACAATGGCATTGCCTTAAAAGAGGCTCAGAGAGAAGATGTCTATTCACAATGAGCATTTTCACAGTGCTTGGGGGGCTTAGGGAGATGCAGCATGCAATGACTACAAGAGGTCTTTGGATCACTTCGATCTGAGAATTTAGCAGATTTCATGACTCGCTAGGTAACCAGAGCACCATCATGAAGAGGAATACAGGTGGAGATGAGCCCATCCTTGCCAACTGCTAGGGTCAGAATAGGGAACTGGAGGCATGTGAGCATTTAGCAGGATAGTATATAACACAAGAGAGAAAAGACAGGAGACACTAGAACTACTAACATAGAAAGCTATGAATTTTGGTAGCTACTTGAAACTTTCTTTGTCCTAGAATGTGCTAGAACTCTCCTGAGGCTTGTTCTTATCACTGCACAGTTTAAAATAACAAAGAATATAGCATTTAAAACATTTGGCTCATAGGAAATAGCTTGTTAGAACATGAGGTAGCTTTCTGGTGTACATTTTTCATGTCCTGTTACAAAAAGATCAAAACATTGTGAAGGATGTGTATTCAGATGAGAAATGTTAAAAATGCTTCTTCTAGCATTAGACATACTTTTGATATTATATCTACTGCACATCTAAAACTGTCAGCCTACAATGAAATTTTTCACCTATATTTTACACTTGTATAAAGTTAGAACATGAAAATTGACCTTTAGTAACACTAAGTTCGACAATTCTTGTACATATAACTATTACCAGAAAGATTTTATAAACCAAGGCTGTCAAACATACCCTGTTGTAATCTTTTGGGAGACAGAATGCTGCACTGTATTTTTTAAAGCCATTTTTACTGTCTTACAGTGTTCTCTCATGTCACATTAAATCATTTGTAGTGAATTACTTTGTTAGGCAGAAGAGCTTGTCAGTGCTGAAACTGAGAACTGCTGTTGAGTTGGAGGTGCAAAAAAAATCTAATTGAATCTGTATATGCTTTGAGATGAAGTAGCTAACGCAAAAGAGAGCAAAGTGAAATGTTTAAAACTACAAGAGACAAGTGATATCCCGCCTGGCTAGCTTCTAACTTCAAAAGCCATAACAGCATGGCTCAGACCTGTGCATGAAATTCTGCAGCTCAGTTTCTCTTTTTGCACTTTCTGTATTGCTGCACTCTCTGTGCCCCGGCACCACCTGAGGCAATGTTAGCATTTGCTTAACTCAGTCTCGATAGCTGGAGTTAATCCTCCATTTAATATTTGGCATAGGCCGGAGAGCAAAACTTAGCTGAGGCTTTCACATAGGTACTTTACACCAGAAGACCTTGCAAATAATGAAAGTAGCGATTTTGTGTTTTGTGCCATAATTTTAATACTGTTGGGAAAGCACAGAAAAATTTCTAGATCTGATGGAAGTTAACTGAAATCCTGTTACACTCACTGAAAATGAGAATCACAAGGAAAAAGAACTACCCTTGGTATGCTGACGTAAACTTTGGATGGAATTTAAGAAAATATATAATATAAGACATTATCCCTAGACCCTCTTCTTGGAAAAATAACTTTGACTGACTCAAGTAGAAAAGGACATTAATTAAGAAGAGATGGGAAAGGAACTCCACAGTGTGCAGGACCTGACTGGGTGCCGGGTGGCGTGAATGGAAAGGGCTCAGCAGCATTGCAGTAGACCTGGACCACGTACTGCATGGAGGAAGGGGAGAGCTGTGGGAGATGGGCCACCAGCATGCTGCACTTCCAGGTCAATTGCTCTATACTAGTCAAACTCTGCTCCTTGCATGACATTTTTTTTTTGACATAAGTGTTCTTTCTGGAGCTACGCTCATTTGATGTGAGCTCATTATCAATACTTTCTATATTCCCCAAATTCCTCTTGGTCTTGATGCTAACTTTTTGAGAGTGTACTATGATCCTTTCCATTTAGGTGCTGGATGTGACGTGGCGATTAGTCATCCCCCTTGTGCTGAAACCTCTTGTTCCACAGATCTTGTGGCAATTCCATTATCTCTGCAGTTTGTCACAAAATATTGTATCTGACATGAACCCAGCACCTACTGTGACGGTACACACTGCAACCAGGGCGTTTCAGTCAGGGTCTGACAGATTGTGCTGTCTGCAGTAGTTCAAAAGCAAATGTATTCAAGTTTTTCTGTCTAAGCTGCTTTGATGCTGACACCTAAGAATTTGTTTTCTCCTTGTTAGTATGTGCTATAAACTATCCTTGTGTCTTTACGTCCTGCTTTAAAATGGTCAGAAGTTGTATATTTTGATAGCATGAAATGTGCCAGATGGACTGAAATACAATTTTGCTTTGATTCAAGCCGTTCTCCCTATTAGTCTTCATACTGTGTTTTGGAGATATCTGTTAGGTTTATTTAGTTTTACGTGTTGAAGTTGTGCTTAATAATTGCTGTGCTTGATGCTCCATTCACATTCATATCTATAAATTCAGAGTAACTATTGTAAAGCCAAGGAAGCTATACCTTAGATTTGGTTGTAAGAGAAGAAGTAACTGCAGCGTCGAGGTCTTTAATCACAATTACATCCAGTGGATTTGGCTCTTTAGATCAACTAATGCATTTCATTAATGGGTATTAATAACCGATTAATGTAACACAATGATGTAAGCAGATGCATAGAACAGATTACAAATAGCAGCCATAGAATAAAATAATAAATCTGCTTTTACCAAGAATATTTCTTTACTTCACATTCAAGCTTCCACATGATTTTGCTCAGATTTCTTTTAACAAAGCTTTGTATTTATATGTCAGCATTAGAATATGGTCAAGATCAATTTCCAATCCTAAAAACCCCTCACATGGTTATAATGCAACAGTGCTGAGGGCACTTCAAACAGCTCTGCAGCTGTCACATTTGGATTATTACGTGTTAAGAAGTGGGAGTTTCTGATCTCGAGTAATGTCTTCTCCCTGGCTTATGAAAGTTGTTTGTGATTTATTGGTATGTACAGGTGACCTCGTTTCTGATGTGAGTGTCCACCTTTAGCATTTGGACCGTCTGCTTGTTTGCTGTTTGATAAATTGGTCCTCTGTGAAAACCACTCACTGAAATTAGTGGAATGCCTGTACTCTGCATCTGTATACAAGGTTGAATGATTGGAAGTCATTACTGCAACTGTCAAAAGAGGAAACAGTGATGGGGGAATCCATGTCCTGAGGGTATACAGTGCTCTGAGAGTCTATCAAAAATAAACAAGTTTAAATAAAAACAATCCAACTTCCTGGAAATGAACAGAGTAGATACAAATACAGTTCATCCGGCAGATGATTTTCTGTAATAGTGGCAGACTCAACAAGCCAGGATTTTCAGTCTGTCTATTGTTGAACACAGGGACCAAAGTTGTTGAACTTTAGTAAGACATCATCTATTCATAATGCTGGTTCTCCAAACCATCAATGCCTTTTCCTGGTGGCAGACAGAGTGTGTTAGTATGCACTGGCAAAGAAAACTTAGACATACTGCTCTGAAAGAGACATTGTGCCTGACGGACAATGGCTGCTTTTCAGCAAATATTTTACTCCTAGGAGATAAAGGCAGTGGTTTGACCAGGTATCATATGCGGTGTGCTTTGTCGGATGTGCTCTGGAGAAGTTCTTTTTTCTTCAGGTACTGCAGGTTCCCTTCAGAGCAGATGTGGGGCAGATCACTTGTGTTCTCCCATATGCTTTTCCACAAGAACAATTATCCTCAGGTTGTGCCTCAAGAAATGGAGTCTTACCACACTGGTTAAAGCTGTAAGGTCACTTTATCTCTCTTTGCATGAAGCAGAATTAACTCCCCTGGGGATGCTGAAAATTTCATTTTGACATCCTCAGAGCAAAATAAGGAGGAGATCTGACGAGGGCCAGTAGGTATGGGAATGCTTATTACCTTGTCCTTGCCAAAAAAGCTAAAGCATAATCTTTCTGGGCACTATTAGAGGTTGAGGTGAACTGAATTTATGGCTGTTAGTCACTTGCTTATTTTGGAAGGGTATCTGTACTCATGTACATTGGAATAGAGTCCAGGACACCATTTGTGGCATTTAAATCGCATAATGAATCACAAGTTGAGGATATGATTCAATATCCTAAATAGCATTATCAGATCTGTGACTCATGGTCAATGACACCAAGTCTGGCAGTGTTCTGAATGATGCCTGCAGGAACAAAAATTTTTGATCATTTTTCTTATGGCCATGAGGTCAAGGTGGTATGCGCTCAGGTCACAGTGCTGTGTTATTGCAGTACAACCAGCACAGTGCAAAGGAAGTGCTGTGTTTCAAACGCACCTGCAAAGAGTTATTCTTCCTAACTTTAACCAGCTGTTCCAAACTATAGCAAGAGTTTCAAAATGAGATACCCTCAAAATATTGCATATATGTTGATTGTATACATATAATTGCAGATAGCAGTAAAAATGCTTTTTATCCCCCTGTCTCCTCTATGTCTGAGTGTACATAGTGGCAGAGAGGCAGCACAGGTTAGACCTCTCCTACCCTTTGCAGCAGCATCTTGACCAGTATCCCTCCTTGCTAGACTGCCTTCTATCCCTCCATGCCACAGCATTGTGTAACTGGCAGGAACTGCAAGTCTGGACAAACAATAATGCTTCAGATCTACGCTGCACAGCTAGGGATGACTGCACTAGCAGCAAGGCACTGGGGGTTCAGGCTTCTTAAAGCAAAGGCTTTTTTAACAGGAATAAGAAATGAAAACAAGAAAAATGACATTTGAAAGCAAAGAGATTAAGAAACAATTAGTTCTAACTGTAGGTACTGAGAATACTCCTCGGAGGAACCTCAGGTTAAGAGGAAGAAAGTAAGTGAACTAACTTCATAATACAGACAAATTAAAGAAGTCTTTGAGCTACCTTAACAGTCCTTTTGCCAATTTGAGAGGAAATATAGTGTACCCAGTGGTATCAAAGGCTATGCAAAGATCCAGCTAACAAGAAAATATTCATTCCCTAGTTCTAATTGTATGTTCAGTTATCTTTACAACATTAGCCACAGGAACGATTCACAGATCTCTCTAAGGACTACTCCACACTGGAACTATAAATGATGCTGTAAATCAGGCATTGTAAAAAATATCTGTGAAAGAGCACGAACAGAAAGAAATCATAGGCAGCTTCTTTCTCATGAAGTTTGTCTACAGATGTTGACAAACACAAAGCCATACAAGAGGCTTTTGCTGCAAGAAAGCCTCTGAGATCTTGAGGTTACAATTTGGGTAGCATTATTAAGCAGAAGACAGCATGCTTCTAAACCTCCTGCTATGATTCATGCAGCTAATAGTGCCACCCACATCTAATCTGTGTTCGGCTGAACTGCCAAAACATGAAAATCTGTGAGGAAAGCAGCCTAACAAATTTAAAGTGGGTGCCTTGCTTTGAGAGAGCGTTTTCTTAGGACAAACACTACAAGCTAGGGGAAGCCTGGGATGACTCGAAGTCTGGAGTGGCTAGTTATGGTGGAAGATAAATAATTTCCTTATTGCTGACTCCTGTTAAATACTAAAGTTTGCAAAGCTAGCATCTGTAATAACAGAGGACATACAAGTTGGAAAATTCTCTACTTCATAATCTATTGTTTCAATAGAAAGTCTGTTCTTTCAAGATGCAACAGACCTGGGGCCTGAGCCAGCAAAACACTAAACACATCTCAGGGATAGTAGAGCCAGTGTGCTTTCCAATTACTTAGCTGTTAGGTTTTCTCACAAGTGTGTGCTTTGCTTCTGTGTGGCTGATGTGGCTCATTGAAGTGACAAAGCTGTAAGAACATCTTCTTTCCAACCCTTCCCTAAAGCTCTGCTTTCACTACCAGAGGTTTGATGACAGCTGAACTTGCCGATGCACCAGGGCTACTGCTATCCATGCTGATCAAATATAGGTTGACGATTTCCTTTTGATCCCCCAGCTGCATGGACCCATGTGTTATCTCTGAGGTTGTAAATGCAGCATGGCAGAACTCCCACTTTCTGTTCACAGGCAACAAAACAAAACCATTGTCCATGAAATGGCTCCCAGGAATGATAGGAATAAAACTACCAATGCTCATGTAGTAACTTTAAGAACATACTGAGTAGCCCTGGAAGATCTGGAGGAGAATTGTCAGCACCCTGCAGGACACATCTTTGTTATAGACAAACATAAGCAAATTTTGTCTATGCCTCAAGCCGGCAGGAAGCAGACCAGGTTGGATACAACAGGTAATTAAGATACACCACCAGATTCTTAGTTTTTTTTATGTCAGCAACCGTTCTCATTTATTTCTGCTGTGTTGTAAACCGCTTATTGATGCTCAGGTAGCATTTACAGTTTCTGTGTCTTGGGCATGTTACAGTCTTAGTGTAAAAGAAGGAAGCTCAGCCTCATCATCTTGCAAAATGAATTCCTTAGTTCAGGCTGGATAAAACTAGTGAAAGTGCACACAAGCAGTGCTATGTTCTCAGTGCTTTCTCTGATGTGAAGCGGTGTTCATTTTTCAGAGGCAGATAGAATAGATGAGGTTGGTGACAGGTTGACTGGGATACACACAGTGAAACCTGTGCATCTGTCAGGAAAGGAATTTATCGGTTTTGTACAGAGAATAATTTTGGATTTACACAGACCTAAGCTTTCCATTTGGGCTCTTGTCTAGGAACAAACACTTCAGTCACAGTAACCAATGGCAATGAGTTATTGTGGGCCTGAGATTTTTTTACTAAAAAAACCATTTTGCCATTTACAGTGGCAATAATGGTAAAAATCTGGAAGTGACAAACTTTTATTGGAAGTCATGTATTCACTGGGACTTTCTTACATCCCAGCTCTGGTACATAGTTTTTTTTTCAACATTCATTTTCCCGTTCCTTGAATGGGCTTCCTGTCAATTTCGCTTCTTTACTTATATCCTAACAGCACACCTATTTATCTTGTCTTCAGCATAACAGCAACCAAGAAAACCGACACGCAAACACTGTATGATAAATTTAATACCATCATATCACTGGTAATTTGTTTTAGCTTTTGCCCAATTTATTCCAAGAAAGAAAAAGCTCAGAATTGATTTCCTTTGAGGAGAGATAAAATAAAGAGTATTTAAAACCCAAAGTTTCACTAGACCGCTAAAGGGGAGCAAGGATATTCTCTCATCTCCACTTGAAGACCAAGTCTCTGACAGTGAGGTCTGACATGGAACTAACAGTAGTGTTTCTCTGCTGGCTTTTCCATCACTTTTAGTTACCACCATTGATATGCAAAATCACCCTTTCAAAATATTTTTATTCTGAAGAGCTGAAAGCTGTTCTGTAGCATTTTATTAACCATCACACCAGTACCGTGCATGGGTCTTTCCTCTCATTAACATATATGATACAAAAAAGAAGCACAAGAACAGCAAGAGTTTTATTCCCACAGACTTTGCAGTTTTTCTAACCATTGTCCCAACCAGCCCCCAGGGAGCTCCAGGGAACATGATGCATCTATTGCTGTTGCTCTTTTGAGCTCCAACACTGATCTGTTGCCCAATAAAATCTCTCTCAAAGGACAGCATGGTGTCACAGCTGGTTTAGAACCTGAGAAAACCAGCTCTTTGCATAAACAGGCTCCATCTTCCCTTTGTCCTCTTAAGAAATATAGCCAATCATATATTTTTTCACAGTATTATCTGCTAGCTAGTGTTCTCCCCTTTGGGCAAAGCACAATACAGAGAGTCATTAACACAAGTGAAGGATGTCATGTAATGTAATATCCTCTACTCAGCCACCTATTATACACACTTTTGTACTTGACTGAGTAGATTAAGTAAAGTACAATAATTTATGAAGAAATATAATACTAAGAAACTTCTTTTCTTTTGTAGTTCCTCTGTTCGTCTCTCTGTCATAGATCTGCTCCCTCCTACTGCAGTGGAAAAGATACATTAAAATTAATATTCTAAGCTAGGATTTTCAAAGCAGATTGTGGCACTGAAGTGTCCATAAGCTACTGACCTTCAATGGGAGTAAGTTCTTAACCCCTTTGAAAATTCTTAGCCAAAACCCATTAATGCATACTTCAAAGACACAATATTCACAGTTCTAGGAGTCATTTTCCTAACCGCCTTATATTTTCATTTCTAATAGGCTCTTCTTCCCTAGATCCTAACCCCCTGTTGGGGTACAAAACCAAATTGTTTCCATGTCCTTTGTAATTCAGACCTCAGCTTTAGCTCTGACTCGTTTGAGGCAATTGTTTTTATATTTAAAGACACACAAAGGTCTATGTATAAAAGAGACAAAATTGGACTCTTTACTATCTTTATCTTGTCTCACTAGTCATTATGCCTCTTACAAATGAGCACAGGCACCAGTTCATTTAGATATTTTGACTCCTTGCTGTGAAGAGCTAATTAATTCTCATGCTGTATCTCTTGCTTATGGCCACCCCTCATATTTTGACAAAAATTAATTCAGCCCACCAGTCTAAGGTCTCACTTTGTCAGCCTTTCCATCTAAAACACAGTGCTACAGTATCTGTAGCCTGTAGCTTGTGGTTTTTCACTTCAGTAATTTATACTAAATTTTTCTCCCTCCCCCAATCCTGGCATGAGAAGACTCCACCGATTAAATAAATTAGGTACAAAAGATGTGATCTGACCTGAATTTTTGCAATTAGCTATTCAAATAACCCACCAGAAGGCAGGTTTTAATTTTATTAAACGGTCAAATGATGCTGTAGTAGCAAAACCTTACTAAGAATCTGCTACACTATATTGACACCTTGTGGCTGGTTTATCACAACGCAAAGTATTCATCTAGACTAGTGTAAATAAAAGGGATTATAATATAAAACCTGTAGGGAAAATATTTTCATTTTAAGTTATCACAGTGAATGGGAGCCTGATAAAGGGTGTCCAGATCAAAGAATTTTAACTTTTAGCCCAATCCCAGTCCAAATTCAAGTATATATGTCCTTCAGTGCTGAGCATAGGACCAAGAACTATACATTTGCCACTTCCACTACCATTCCGATCTCTGTGGGGTCCAGCCCTGAAGGCCACGCCCTGAGCTTAACTCAGATTGCAGCTTCTCCGGATGACACGTCATGCTTAGCCTCCACACTAAAGGTAGTGGGATAAAGAAGGAACAGCTTTTGTTGCACCGGCACCTGCTGCCAAAATAGAATGAGATTTAAATTGTATTTGCAGAAGGAAAAGCAAACTTCGAAGTATGCACGTGAAATAACACTCTGGAAAGGTCAAGCGGGATGGAGACACTACATGTGAGCAGTCTTTTTTACCGCCTGCCAGCTGAAGAGGAAATGGCACGATGCAGGAAGCCTGTTTCATACAGGCAGACGGGTTGTGACATAAACCTGAGACAGCTCATCTGCTCAATATGTAATCATTGTGTTCGAAACCATTTTCATACAATCATCCTCAGTAACACATAACTAGCATGAATTTACAAAGGAAAGGATCTGCAGAAATGTTAAGAGAGGGAACCACTTGAAAAGGATTCAGATAAATCAGTTACAAACAGTGCTCTGGCCAGCAGTCGGTGGACTGCTGACTAACATGTAATGATTTCCAGCTAAGACTGGCTCCACCATACGACCCTTGAAGACACATAATCAAATGACACTGCTAGACCTCACAAATTAATTACCCTTCCCAAAAGACCATTGGATCTTCTTTAGTTCATTCCCTTGCAAAGCTGGAGACTCCCTGTATCACTCAATGGCATCACAAGAAACTCTGAAGTTAATGATTTCAGTGAAGAACAGCACTTGAAGCATGACTTTGGCCTCCTGTAGGCAAATATTGTCCCCCATATCAAAGGCTAGTTATCCAGTTTTTAGGAAAGAGGGAACTGGGCATCAGGGAGTCCTACCTTTCTGCTGCTCATTTTCTGCTTGGAATAACAGGAGGAGGCTTCCTGGGGCCCTGCTGCTGCCCTGGCAGATGACTCAGTGTGAGCCACTGCTGGAGATGGCACGCGCACCAGGAGCTGGGCTGATGCTCTGGTGTCCACAAGGACCTGGGACAGATCTTGGATGCTGTAGGGTAAGAATGGCTGAGTTGTGAGGCTGACTGCACCGTCGGCAGGGGCTGATTGCGTTGTTGGTGTATCCAAAGGAGCTGGGCTGGAGGAGAGCAGATATAGCGATTATTATGCACACTGGGGCCTGTCACATTCAGAAGAGGAGACTGTGACAGTGCCTCCACAGTCCTCCACAAGTATAACACTGTCCTGGAAGCCCGGCTCCAAGATCAGGCAAAATCAAGGATTAGAAATGGATAAGGATGAGGGTGGGAAAGATGCCTGGACTGACTGGGTCTACACCCTCTTCTGTCTCCATCCAGAACTCCACAATAATTGTTCTGAGGTTTAGACAGTTCAAGAGTTGTTAATTTATTGTCTCTGTTTATTTCTACTCATGGAGAAAAAGACGTGGTCCCTGATGGTCTTTTGACCAGATGGGAGTCTCCAGCAACACAACTCTACCAGGACGCAGGTAGGAACTGAGTGATATGCGGCTCTGCCTAAGGGAGACCTTTCAGCAAGGCCAAGACCTGCTGGGTAAACCCTGCCCTTCACATGGACCTCAGCCAAGTAACCTCACCTTTATGACAGTCATTAACATTAAACAGCCTGCAACATCTTGTTAGTTTGAAGTTTGGTAGAGTTAAATGATGATTCTTTGAAAAGAATTACAGTAATCTATTAATTGTCATGGCACAAGAATAGAATTAAAGAAATTCCTCCAAAAATAACTCAATGTTATATACCTTTTGTACTAAACTCTTTTTTTAAAAGATTCTTTAAGTGAACAATAGTTTACTGGCTTGAAAATGGTAGCTCAATGCAATAATAAGTATCCTTAATATTGCCATGCAAGGAGTTACTGGAGAAGAAACCAGTCTTTGAGGAGAGGTGTAAAGGCAACGTGTCCTAAACCTGAATTGAAACCTTGTGTCAATACTGGTGGAAGTAAATTGCTTGTGAACTTCTCTCATCTCTCCATACATACCCATTCTCAGCATTCGGAAAAGGAAAAGACAGCTCTGTGAAGTTACAGCACCTTTTCCAAGAGCTGGTTTGCGTAAATGTGTTGTGTTTTGGAGACTGAGACAAACTCACTAACATACATGTGAGCTGTTCAATGCCTGTTGTCCCCAGTGACTATGAAATTTCCCAAGGATTTTAATTTTTAAATTTACTAAACCAGAGTGACCTAGAAACATGCTCCAGGCCACACAGAAAGTCTATGGTATAGCAGAGAATTAAAACAGATATCAAGGTAATACTTGAAACACAGACCAAGTTTCCTTTTTCTTTCTTGTTCTTCCCTTCCTCTTTCAGTCTAATAAGAATCTATGAAATCTTTTCACTCTTTTATTAATTCCTCGCCTCCCTGCCCTTTGGGATCCTTCCCAAACCCCTTGCTGACTACAATGTATTCTCAGATCCTCTCTGCTCTTCAGATAACTACAGGAGTGAGCACAGCGGCTGTCTGGATGACAGCCATCGACCCAGCTCCCTCAGCTCTGTGGTTTATACAGCTTCAGCAATGAATACATACCGACTCACGAAAACGAGAACAGATGTGAAAAATTACAGCTTCACCACCTGTTGCTAATGTAATGGATTTAATTACTGGCAGACTGCTTGAATTATTTTGAGGTCTGTTACAAAATCAAGATCTTTCTCCTCTGTGGGAGACCCTTGTTGAGAAACTTGTGGTTCCATAAAGGCAAATAACTACACGAGACAACCCTGTGCAGTGAAACACTCTGGTTCCTTACAGACTCCTCCCTGCCAGGAATTTCCCCTTGTGCTGTTCTCTGATGTGCTTATTATTTCTTTGCCTAATTGACCTGAAGAATTTATCTCAGTTATATACTTTCAAACTGTCCACAAACTGATAATAATTTCAGCAGCTGCTTTGCCGACAATGCTGATATTCACCCCTATACTGACCAGTGCTTTTGTTACCATCGTTCACACTGAAGAGAAAGCGCAATAAAACTCAAGTCTTACTCACTCCAGCTCTTCTTTGCAACTGGGAAGATATTTGTGAATACATCCTGTGTGGGCATTTTTTCATTCCAGCTATGACCTTGTTCAGTGAAATTGTTTCTACACATCTAATGGACATCCAGAAATTTCTGTGTTGATACTAAAAACTGTGAGACAATGAATTTGATTGAGCACTAGTATATTTGAACCAGATTTTATTCTCAATATGTGCTTCAGGATGGGAGAGTGGGAATTAACGTTCTTGTTTCTAGCATAATGTCTGCTGAATGGCCATTGAGCTCAAGAGGTTAAACTGAGCTTCTTGGTTAGGTAGTACACAGACAGAGCAGGTAGTGGGCAAGCAGAAAAAGAAAGAATCTTGTTCTGTGCGCTCTATTCGCTGGCAGAAGAACTTAATCTAAGATCTGGGCCTACTGATAGAGAATTTTGACCGACTCCCTAGTCCTCTGCATCAGCTGAAGACATGAGTGATTTTCACCCATGAGAAAGAGAGTGAAGACCCTTTCCTTACTCATGGTTCCTCTCTGGTTAGACAAAAAGAAAAAGGCAACCCCTGTGCCCACAGAAACCTCTGTTTTCTTCACGGCATACCAAAAAGGCATTTAGTGAAAGCAAACGGTAGCCAACAGGAGACGGACAACGGTAGGTATGTTTCTGGGACTGTGGAATACCACTGCATAAATAATTGTCTCAAGACACCAAGACAGACACATTGTTATTTTAAAATATACTTGCTTAGTTAAGTGAGAACTCTTGGAAGAGCGGTCAGTGGCAGAAACTTTACGCTAAAGATAACGCGTAAGCAAAACAGGGAACCAGCTAAAAGGGAGCACTAATGGCCTTATCTTAGCAAGCAACTAAAGCAGGTGCCGCATGAGTCCCTTGCAGATCAGTGGGACAGCTTACATGTTGAACCACAACACATCTGCTGTTGAATTGTTACCAGTTACAAGCTAGAAGAAAGAGAGAAAGTAAAACCAAATGGAAGAACAGGAACGGGAAGGCATAATGAAAAGAAGATGTAGTCTTCCTCCCACTTTTCTCTCACTTTCTTTCTCCAACACAAATTTTCTGCATGGAGTGGTGTATTTCATTTCCATTGCTATCACTTTCAGCTACTTTGGAAGGTCATTTGTGCCATCACTATCGACATTGCCTTGTTGACTGCAGCATGCAGCTCAGCTTTTGCTGTTTTTTTTTCCTGGTAAGCTCTTCCTAGTCCAAATTTTTGTCATAGGGCCATAATTAGTTGTGTTCTGTAGTTAAAAAACAAAACAAAACAATAGAACAAAAAAAAGCTTCTTTAAATTCAGCTGTCTGCTTTTCAGGAAGCTGATCAGTCCTCCTGAAAAGAGGTATCAGGGGTTGCTTAGGAATAGAAAGACGACATCCTGCCTGTCAGATGGCTCTTTTCAGATCATTTCCTAGGTAAGAACAGTAATTGCAGGGAAGCATCTTTTGTGGCTGACTGCCTGCTCGCAATGTCTAGGTTAACACAAGAAGAAAGCTATGCTTCAGCTACTGTATTGCAGCTGTTTTACATCTCTTTTCTGGGGATTTAAAATGCAACAATATATAATATTGCTTTACCTAGCATTATCTTAATCTAATGTTATTTTTATAATACTATTTTTAGTATTGTAAAGACATATTTAGGAATGGCTGCCATCTGTCCAGACATAATGAGAAATAAAATAAAGATTTCACTAACTATAAGGAACAAAAGCTACTACCATTTAAGAGATTCTAGGTTATTAAAAGTCTAAGTTCCCTAAGTAAGGGCAGATCATGGTACAAAAATAATATAATGGGAAGATTTGCACATATACTTGAGCACACGTGTGTGTTTAGAAATTTTTATAATTGATTTTAAGTTGTACCTGCACATCGTTTTGCTGACACTGTAACAGCCTGCCTCATTTTATCTTTGGTTCCTGGTGGTCATCACAGGCAAAGAGCCCAGCAGACGCTGCCCCCCCAGACCTGCAGTGCTGCCTGTGGCCACGCGGCGGTGCAGGAGACCGGGAGCCGCTGCAGCAGCGCTGCGCGCCGGCTGACTCGCGCTCTCCTACTCTTCCTCTTCGCGTAGCGGAGAGGCAGCATTATTTATAATACGCTCCTCTAAGGCTCCTGTATGAATTATCTGTCCCCAGCTGCTGGTGTTTACTCTGAGCTCCCGGCAAGGCGGCACCGCTCACGCAGGCTGCCTGTCCGACTCTCCCGCCTGATGCCGCTACCAGCGTGTTTCCTGCTGGGTTAGCGGTACGCTGCGACGGGCTGCGCAGGCCTACAGAGCCCAGCGCCCGCTCTGGGAAACGGCAGTGATTTCCTTCCCCGACCGGGAAAGGCTCAGAGTGCACCATGTAGTGCGTTTACAAGCTTTTCTGGTACTGCCTCTACTCACCAGGTTCCTGGACCCCAAATGGCCATTTCAGCCCTGGTAAAGAGAGGCTGTCTGCAGTTTGTCACTGGTGGTCCTTGGTGCTCAGTGAAACCATCTTCAGGGCAGATCTTCCTCGGATGTCAGAGGAATGGCAAAAGCTGTTTTTTTCAGGTGGGAAGGACAGCGTGAGAAGGGCTGTGCCGCTTACAGATGTCCTGGAGACCATAGTAACGCTCTGGCTGCAGCATCCTGGTGCCCTCACAGGGCAGGACTGGTGAGGTCCCTGTCTATTCGTATAATTGGAAGAAGAGATTATCGCGTGCAGCCCGTGCTGGGACGATCATGCTTGCTGTACTGCAGGGAACACTACGGCTCATACTTGGATCATTTCTACCGCAGGAACCATTTCTTCCCTCGGGTGCTCACTGGCAGCAGGGAGCAGGGGAAGAGCTGTCAGCCTGAGTGAGGATACTTGATGGCTTTGGCTGAATTTTATTTCAGGTTTTTATATGTCCTCAGGGTGAATGAAATAGGTCCAATTTTGGAATAAATTTTTGGTTTTGAAATTGAGCTTCCTTCCCATCTCCCTAACTCTAAGTCACAGAAAAATCCTAAAACTGCAAGCCAAATTTAAAGGAAAACAGCTGAAAAGAAACGTTGAATTCCGACTCCTTCCACTGCCAGCATCATCACTCCTGCTTCCTTGCTTCAGCAAGAGAAGATATACAGAAGTTTCTTCTGAAGGCACAGATACATCATCTGTAGAGCATGGTACGAAACAAATAAACATCCAGGCTTTGGCATTGCTTATTCTAGTCCAAAGACTGATCAAAAGCACAACTACACAACTACCTGGTTCAAATTACCCCTAATGATAACCGCAATGCCAGAAGCTTCATGCCGCAATGATTAAACCCTTCTCCTCGGGGACATCCTACACATCCTGTACTGTGGAGCCCTGAATGATGACTGCAAGCAGGTAAAGAACACCCTTACCCTCCAGATGGCGATAAATCCATACTTTTCTATATTTTTCCTCTGAATTTGACAGAAAAGATGTTGTTTTGGTTTCTAGAGAGCAAGAGCTTATGATTTAAAATTTATATGCAAACATTGTTCTTCCTTACAGTATTTATTTATAGCGACAACTATTCAGTGTGTATATATCTATGAGTATATACATATATATTTTAAAACATATGTCTTTGTTTATATACATAGATACCCACATCTACTTCTCACTGCAGTCATGCAAGCTACGTGTCTGCGTTCTGCTCTGCTCTGCCTACGCAGAACTCTCTTGCAAACGAATAAAGAAGATGCCCTGATGGGAAGGAAAGAAGAGCAATGACAGCAGTTTAATTTCTAATTTATTAATCCATCATGATTAACTCCTGACATTGAAGCAGTTGTGTTTCGTCTCTGCTGAGTGCCTGATCCAAAGGCAACTACATGCAGCATTGCAAGGGAGGACTCCTTCAGGCTGGGTGCAGACGGCTCTCGGGTGTTTTTGCAGTGGGGACTCCCATGGGAGTGCGGGGTGGCCGTCCTTCCCTCGCCAGTCTCTGCACTGGTTTCTAGACAGCTCCAGGGCAGGAAAGCAAGGACACAGGCTGAAGGGAAATCTAGTTGTGCAACAAATTAAAAGGGTGCTCCTCCCTGCCTCTTGCTACTTGTAAAATATAAACCGGTGAACTGAAAGCAGATGTATCGCTACTACACTCAAAGAAATGTAAAGTTGAAATCAAGTTGTTCATCTACAGTGAACAGTTTGTCTTGACTGTCCTCACACTGAATTGGATCAGGAATTTTTCCAATGCATTCCATACTCTGCAGCAACGCAAGGTACATCACCGACTGTTGTTTAGATTACGAAAAAGGAATGACTGACAAAGCATTATTCTTATGAGTTTACTTCTTTCTATAAACTGAAGTGGCATAAACAGCATGCACATTTGCCTCTGGATGCCATTTGGCTTTGACGTGCCTTCTGGATGACTGTCACCCACAGTGCACTAGGATTTACATTTGCTTTTCAGAATCTTAGATTTCTGCAACCCCCTTGGAAATGCTCTGATTCACTATCCCTGTGGTACTTCCTAGTCAGTGACAAGCCAAAACAACACAAGACACATTAGGCAGAATATGGTGTTTACTTTGATGAATTCATGAATTATACAGCTGACCTAATATCTTTGAATATTAGAAGAAGAATTTCAGCTTGCACGCAAAATGTAAATCAATGGTTGAAAAAATAATCCAAAATAGCACCACAGAAACAAGATGAAATGCATTAATGTATAATTCATACAGTATGGCTAGGAGTAACATTTCTATTTAAATACTATGAGTGCTTCTAAATCAAAACCAAGTTCTGAAGTTAGATTTTTTAATTTGAGCCTATTTTTTGTTTTTGGAGATAAGAATGGTAATTAAAAGCAACAGTGAATTATGAGGCTATTAAGAGCTGAGATTAAAAATTAAATAATGGAAGTACTGTGATTTATGTTACAGAGCTCCTAAGGCACATTAAAGAAAACTCACTAAAAAATTCATGCTACTTCCATGTCAGACATTTTATTCAATACGAACCTCATTTGCTGAACATAGCTTTCCAGGTTGCAGTTAATACGCAGTTAAAAAATTCTTTTGTGGCTCAGGTCAATATATTAGCTTTTGAGAGCCACAATGTTAGAGGCCTTAGCTGAAAAACTGTGTTAGACCTTGGTTAATGGTTAGGATTTTATCCCACAGAAGTGAAGGTGATGTGTTTCGGGTGGGGTCTCTGAAGTCAGAGGTTATTTTTACGAGAAGCAGCACAGTCCATCTCTGCAGCCCCTTTTGGAAGCCTGATAGGGACACTTGACTGGCTATCATGAAATCAAGACTTCATGCATGTAAGAACCGGTGAGCTGCAGTGCCTTGTGGAGCTGGGCTTGCTCTCAGGGCTGCACCTGACACCCCCATCTTCCCCTAAGGGATCATTACTATAGCATATATGTTACAGAAATGCATATACTATAGGGGGTCATTACTACAGTTAATGACCTCTGCCTAAACAAGTTACTTGATCTGACTTGGTTTGAGGTTGCTGCCTTAGTAGCCCAGGATAGATTGTTCTCTTTTGGGCACCTAAATGCTTCTTTGCCTTTGGATAAGAATCGGGTAAGGATTAGGTTGCAGGCTGTGGTTGTTAGGTTTTAACATCTCACAAACTGCATGGAAGTAGCTTCGAAATGCTCTAAGATTTTGGTTCAGGCCCTGCGCACACAGCAAGGCATCTAGGCAGTATCTCCTGTTAAGTTTAATTTTGTAAACCTTCTTTTTAAGCTGGAGAGAACCTTAACTATTCTGCCGAGATCCTCATGCTTTTTCTCAAAAAGGAATGAGACACCAGTGAACAAAATAGAAATACCATTCTTTCCATTTTTCTTTTTGAAATCTGCTGTTTTGTTTTAATACCAACAGGTATATGAGTTATGAAGAACACTCCCCTTATAAAGTGCATTTAACAACAGGATCTAATAGAAGAGATTAATTACTGTTGCATAACTGCTTTGAAATCCTGCCATGTTTCAACTTTAAGTAAACCATTTAGGAAAGAGCCCTAGACCAACTGTGAGTTTCTTCAGGATCAAAAAGATCTTGGCAGATGAAGATCCCACAGTGTTTCATTATTTTAATTAATGTAATTTCTGTAAGAAACACTATCATTAGACCACTTTCTGTTATTTATTTATAAAAAATTCAGGTGTTGCCCAAAGATGTTTTTCTCAGGCCTTGACACCATCCATCAATAAAGAAAGATGACTGCAATTACTCAGCAGCATGGAGACAACAGCAATTACTAAATATCATCCCATCTCAACAGGCAATCAGATAATTTTCTGTATATTGGTGCAAATGACATGGATATTTTCTTCTTTGAAATACCATGGTGCAGAAAGAAAGAATATATTAGTTGTGGTTTTTTCTGGGAATCTACAAAATTGATGTGAGAACAAATGCTTCTGTTTTTGGCTAACATTCAAACCCTAGGGGACAGGTTTATAAACTGCTGGAGAGCATTCAGCATCAGAATGACTGAATTCGTAGAGGCTCCTTTTCTCACTTTTAATGAATTACAAAAAAAAATGTCAAAACCAGATCTTTGCACTGCAACTGCTCCCTACTGGGACAGACAGATTGTACATGGACTGAAGTTATGAAGGGGCCTACATTCAACTTGCATCAAATGAAGCAAAACAACACAGGAGCAGAAAACTCTACTTCATGACCTATGACATTCTCCCTTATCTACAACAACAGTAACAACTCCAAAGGACTGGCTAATCATACATGGGTTGCAAATTATCATTGGCACTATCACTTTATTCCCTTTTCCTTCTTTCTACTTTAAAACCAAAATTACGTCAGTCTGCTCCCAGATAACAAGATCTAGATATGGAGGTGGCTTCAAAAAGATTAGGACGCATACCAAAGCTGATGTTGCTTGTATTAGTACTCATTATTGCTTGTCAGGCATGATTATTCTACCTCTTTTTTTGTGGAGATGATATTTTATTTCAGAGTGCTGTGCAGCTAATGTTTTCAGGTTTTCACATAAACGTCTATTGAAAGGAGAAGCTAACAGGTCAAACTATTCCTTAGTGCAGAAGAGAAAGCACTGAGTTCCAACAATAAAATGAAGACGTATATTGACCAAGGCAAGAAATTTGTAAAATTCGGTCTCAGAGCAAAATAAAGACAAGCACAGCTTACCCAGCGTATCTGCTAGCTCACGTGTCATTCAGCTTCTGACCCCACACACCTGGACAAGAGGAAATAGGATGTGTTGACACTGAGGAGGGGCTGGAGTTTATAAAACAAAGATATATTTGTCATAAAGCGCTGCTGCTCTTCCTTTAACAAAGCACCCACTTGTCTGTGACAGTTGCTTACTCCATGGAAGATAATCTCCCTGTTACTGAGCACTCTGCTTACCTGCTTACTGTACTTCTCTCCCAGCTGTTGTTTCACCTACAAGCAGTTTGGAGTAAGCGTGACAGCTTTGGTAGTTGTTTGCAAAGATCCCAGTGTTGTGAGGCCTAGGTGCACAGAAGAAATGTTTATGCAAAAATGAAATGAAATGACAAAACACAGAATTGAAGTCATAAAATTTTACAGGCAGATACAACATCCTAAACTCTTTCCTTCTGATTTCCTAGTTGTGATGGTCCCGACTGCACTGATCTCTACGACATTGCCTGAGTGGGATTGAGAGCTGAACCTGAGCCAGGTGCTAGCAGCTCTTTTGGAAGTTTGTCTTACACAGCTTCCAGGTAGTGCAACATTTTATTGTATTTTCCTTAATTAAGCAAGAGTCCTGGAGGTTCATAATCTTGAGTTGCTGGAATAAAATCCTGCTATAGGATTTGCCTAGATCTATCCTTAATTATAATATCTTATTGACTTCACTGTGATTCAGCTTACTGACAGCATTTCTATTGACTAACTGGAGTTTTAGCTGATAACTTGGAATCAGGGAAGTTAAAAAACCCACCAGCATGAAGACAACATGTAGGCAGAGGTACACCTCTTTCATAATGCATGCAACGGTTGCAGTTTTAGCCCGGAGAATCAGGGCTGCAGGAGATGGAGTGACCAAGCCTTCTTTATATTGCCTACAGGAAGTAAAATCTGCCACAAGGTGACAAACAGTAGTTAGAAAAGAAAAGCAATATTCTGATAACTTAATTAGCTGAAAGGAGTGTGAATACTATAATCATTAAAAATGCTCCAAACAAATACATCTTTAAAGATCTAAATTCTGTACCAACCCAGAGGCTGCATGTTATTGCTTTTATTGTTTTTTCTAATAATATTACTGGAAAAGTAAATATTCTAAGATTATATTAATGAGAAATTACAGCAGAGATTGTGAGTCCAGAAGGGACTGCTGTCATATAGGATGTATGCTGCATATTTAAAAAAACCCAGAACTTTTTCTAAAAGCATTAATTTGATTAGTGTTTCATTTTGCTCACAATACCACACATTTTTTCTCTTAAGAATCCTTTGCTTCCTCTTGTTAATTCTCCTTTTCCTGTCCTCAGGGCTCATTTGTTGACGGCCTTGGCACTAATCTATTTTGACTCTAAGCTGGTTCTGTGTCCATTCATACTCTCAGTTACCTTGCATGACCTGCCCTTCGAAGCAAAACCTCTTTGTACACCTAGTACAACCCTACTGCTGTGCTTTCTTTGCCCGTCACTGCCATGGATTTCTTCCTGTTTAGAATATCAGTTCTCCTGCTGAGTAAATCTTCGTGGGTTTGGTGACAGGCTGCTCCTCACCAGGCAGATGAGACCTTCGGAAATAAAGCTGGGTAACATTCGCTTGTTCTTTCCCATAGTGTCTGAGCAGAACAAAAGCACAGAGATATAGGGTCATGTATTTGCTAAAAAAATCATTCTTGATAAAGTAAAAATAAGGAAAGTTTATTGTGCTTCAGTTATAAATGGAAGTGCTACTATCCTGACTTTGGGAGCTTTGGTCTCCTGCACAAATTACTCTACTGTAATGAGTAGCTTTAGTAGAAATAAATTGCCATTGTGCTTTTAGAGACACTCTCTGAGATTACCAGCCAGATGCTGCTGGACAGCTGGAAATGCTGTTGAAATGCTGACCACGCTGTGCAAATATTTCTAAATCAAGTACATGTTAAGTCTGACACAACCCATACGCAACATATTGCTGATCTGGGCATCAGATTGCACCAACAGTTCGTGCACAGGTGGTTTTGCATGTTGATTTTTTTAACCTAAATGTTAATAGTTACAGAATGGGGATGTTTGTCACTGTAACAACACTTTTGACAATCTGAAGAAGCAACAATGATATAAATAAGGTAGCTTCCACATTTAAGTATCCAGATCTTACAATCTGTTAAAGCAAATATCTCAGACTGGTGAGTAATCATATAGCATGGCGAGTAGTCATATACCATAGAGAAAACCCAGCTGAGGAAGCATTGCAAAGGTAGGTCAAGCAGCTCCAGTCTGAAGGGTGCTTCAACATGATGAGCATTGCAGGAACTCTTCTAAAAAAGCTATAGTCATCTAGATGTGAATTCATCAGCTAGTGCTGCTCTTTTTTTATATGATAGTTACAGATATAGCTGTATAATGTCTAAAGGTTGCCCAAAGGTCACTGAAAGTATTTGTTTGAATAGATAAACCACTTTCAAAGGTAAAGGTTGTAGAACCTCTCCATAAATAGTAAAGACTAACCTAAATATAGTTCATAGTCATTTTGTTGTGCTGGAAACGACGATTAAAATAACATTCATACCATCAATAGCTGGGTTAGCAAAATGAAAAAAAAAAGCGCAAAATCCACAGACATAACAGTGGATAATTCTTAGTATACAGCCCAAATATGTGGCAACCATCCTACCACTCATCTCTTTTGCTCATGGTTTTTGCATGTTGTAGACTCAACTTTATAGTGCTTAAACTGAAGAACACTCTCATTTTTAAGATGCCCATAAACTGTGCCTGAAAAAGGGTCTATTCCAGACTTGGCAGGGTACTGACTTGCCAAAACTGATTGAGTTGTAGTAAAAATCACTGATTTACTATTCTCTCAGTTGTAGCAGACTATGGAATACAACTCTACTGAAGTGATAATCAGGTAAGAACAGTTGTTTCCCTGGAAGGCTTGGGCACAGCAGATGGTGGTGCAACTCATGTAAAGTTCAAGTTAACCGTAAAGACACAGGATATGTACACAGAGAACATGCCTTTGCCTTCGCTTGGATTACTTAGGAGAGGTGAGGACAGTAAAATAGGGCCCCATGCGTTAAGGCTCCGCTTTTGAAGCAGTTGTCATAAACGACCAAGCCGAAGGGCAGCAACATGAGGGATAAAGATTGCAGCAGCTATAGTAACTTTTTTGCTAATAATGCATTTTCTGTGAAATGTGGTATGGAATATTTTATGCTCTGAGCCTATAAAAAGCATGTACCCATTGTCTGAACTAGAAATACTCAGAACAGTCATTCTTTTATGAAACTACTAGCTATTATTCCCATAATGCATAGATTTATAGTACAGAGAGACAGGCTTGGAGCAGTTGGGCATGTTATGATTTACAGTAACATAAGGGTATACTTTAAAAGAGTGTCTCTCTATTTATTCTATGGGACCGTGAAATTAATGTGATCCAAACAAGTTAAATTTCATTCTTTTATAGAACACGGCAATAGATTTCTCCCCGGAGAAGTACTCTGTATGTCCATAAAAATTGCCATGGTTACAGTTAAAGAATTCTAGCATCACAGCTGATTCAGGAAGAGCATTGCCTAATGTAATTTTCTGTAGAGAAAACAATCATGGTTTCTAGTTGTCTAAATTAGCCTGATAATTCTGACCAGTAGTTTGCTCTACAGCCTGCTGTGCTATTAAATGATCCTTAACTGAAGTACTCTTGCTGTACAGTAGCGAATTAAAATGACAATGATTCTCTCCAATGAAGATCAAGAAATCTCCACTCTTCTGTACTGACACATTTGCCTAAGTAATGAATAGACTCATTCTTAGCAGGAAAGATGCAACCACAGACTAAAAGCACTTTAAAGCAGGAATTCATCAGAAACTCTCCGTCATGTCAGAATATCCTAAACTGTGGGGAGACATTTAATGGTATTTTATTTTTCCAAGCAGTGAAGGAACAGGGTAGGAAAAATAGGAGTGGTCACAACTGAAGATTAAAGGTGTTACCCAAAGCAGAAAAATTATTTGAGAAAAATTCCCTCAAAAATATCTGAAAGTGTAGGGCCTCTGAAGAAAAGAAGGATGCATAAAATGTTAGTGAAATTATCGGAGAGAACCCTGTGACTATAAAATACTACCACACACTAGACTTTCAGTAAACCAAAAACTTTTAGAGCTAGATGTAAACTGAGTACATCCTGCCATCCAGCTCAGGCTTGCTTGTGTTCTCAGAAGGAAAGAGCTGTTAGTAGGAAGATCTTTCTCTAGCCAGAAGCAGACATGAGGTCCATGACTTCACCCTGAGCTGTCTGAGACAGGACTGTTGCCTGTCCCTCACCCCCAGCCCCAATATACAGCGAGGAAGAGAAAAGAATATTGATTTCCAGAAGTTTGGAAGTGGCTCATGCTCTACTCACCTCCTGAGATTTTCAGCCACTCGAAGAGCTGGACCCCTGGGGGTCCCATCTTAGCCTTAAAGCAACTGCTTTGGTGATATTTTATGCTGCCTTTGGAAAATCTGACACACAGGCATCTTTGACAATACTATATCTGAAAATACAGAAAACTCTACTTAGTTATTAAGTACTTTACAGAGATTAATAATACATTAATAATAATTACAAGTGCCTGTGGCAATTTCTGGCAGACAGGACATTTTACTCCACTGTTTGAATCCCCTGGAGTTAACTGGTTAGTTGTGCTACGCACAAATTCCAACAGAAATATCTCTCACAGCACTTGGTATTTTCGGACGTGAGATGTTCTTATTGGAGGTTATGGGACCTAGGTGACAGCATTAGTGCCCAAACTGTCATGCTGACAAAAAGAAAAATAAACCTCAAATTAGCTTAAAGAAGGATAAAATAACAGAGCTCCCCTGGGGAAGACACATTTTAAATTGCTTAATTTCAAAGAAAGTCATGCTTCAGTTATATTACCAATGCTCAACAGGTCTCTCCCTGGTTCAACTTTGTTGTGACATTGTAGTGACAATAGGGCAGAAGCTGGCCTGTTATTCACACAGGAGAAGAAAAAGGACCAAATCTTGTTATGGAGAAAACAATGTACCACAGAGAAATACACTGAGCTAAAAGCTACTCCGATTGAATAATCACGGCTGCTACGTGGGCTGGCTATGAGCAAAATTCGTAGTATGAGGAGGGTAAAAATGTGTGTAGGACCTCATGGTGTGTTCTGTGAGAATAAAAAAGCAGTAGGGAATTCAAGTCTGAGGAAGGTCCCTGTTTGGAGACACACTGGGGTGTGCACCCAGCAGTGGCTGAGTACTGCTTCATACTCCAAGGGCGCGGGCACCGATTCTGTCCACTTCTAAGGCAATTTCACACACATATGAAAAATTGCTGATAGCAGCACCTCAACATTAGCTTCATGCTGGCTGTAAGAGTGGCCTTCCAAAGGTACCCTGGTCACCCAGCACCAGGAGCAAGGGCAAGGGGCTGCTTTTGTAGAAACAGAAAGGTAACAGAGCACAGGGCTTACTTTATCTCTTTATCAACAAAATTTTTTTGCTCTTTTACCTTCTGGCACCTAGCATCAGCTTAGTCAGCTGCACCTTAAATCTCACAGACTTTTATTTTAACTGATATTGCTGCAGGAACAGAGTCTCATATTTATGGTAAGCTCGAATTCCAATTCAAATTTTCATTCGAAATGCACTTACATTTGCTTTTAAAAATGCTCCTCTTTGCTTAGCATTGCCCTGCTTCTTAAGTAGCCATTCCCCTAGCCTTCCATGTATCTCCAACATTTATAGCAAGCAAGCCTGTCCTCCCTTAGCCTCTGTTTTGGCAGGCTACACAATCTAAGCTTATCACAATCCTCCTGCCAGATCAGGTCTCCCTTTACTGGTCATCTCAGAAATACTTTTCTTCACCTGGTTTGGTTTATACCCATCGCTCTCTAACATGGGTGGTCGGGAATGCGTGGTGAGCATCAGTATTTCAAAAGAGCCTTGAAGACCAGCACTAGTAATTTGCTGTTGCTGGGTGTCCTTCCCCCTGTCGTGTTCAGAAATACTTAAAGGTAAAACACAGTCATTTGGAGGAATCTGGAAGATAAACTGCATATTGCACGATACATCAACCACCAATCTGGAGAAAAGACTGTCAGAGAAAACTGCTTGCAGAGATGCTGACCAAAATCCATGTCTAGTGTTCCCTCTCTACACCCCTTTATATTTATATCAGGATTTATACTGCCACTATGTTTACAGAGCCAGGCTCTCACAACGGACTAGATGAACTTTAAAGGTCCCTTTCAACCCAAACCATTCTGTGAGTCTATGAGAAAATACAGAGTGGGGTTTAAATTACAAATACAGATCTAGTACCAAAGTTTGTGTGAAACCCCTTCTCTCCTTAATCGTGGAGTTTGGATCAACTCTATGCTCTTACAGCTATCTGCTGTGCCAGCTGGGTATGCGCACTGTGCAGAAAGAGCATAGCATTTAGTCCTCATATGGTGATGACAAACATAACTATCAAAATAAGTTTAAAAATCTTTTCTGGGTAGTGGTTGTATTCTTTCCCTTGCACCACACCTATCGAAGTATGACAAAGAGCCGTGCTACAGAAACAATTTTTTTCCGTTGCTTTTAGCAATGTGTTGATAACAGACTGAGTTCAAAGCCTCAGTTCTGATAACTTAGTATCTCTGCAGTGACTTCCATGTTTTAAAAAGAACTTTGAACTGCTGCAATTCTAGCTTTGTACCATCATGACTTGCAAAATGTACAACTAATTTTTATTTTAGTTTTATATGTAAAATTATCTATTAGAAGTCACCTTATGACACATCACAGCAGAACAGGACAGAGAAGGAAATACAAAATTTATTTAAAGAAAGAAAAAAATTAAATCAGCATTACTGTCAGGAAAATTGTTGCTCTGTGGCAGTAGGTACCACTTCTTTCCCTAGAAAGTAATCTAAGCAGTCCTGTGCTATGATTATGGCATTTCCCCTTCCCCTTTAGTTAGCTGTTCAGTATCTGGAACACCATGAAATACATGCGTGTTACAAAATGGTTGTTGCTATGGAGACTTCGTATATTTAATTAAAGAAGAAACTGCTGAAGAAGCTTTCATTTATAAGCCCACAAAAGGTGATTTGACAGCCTTAACTCAACAAATGTTTATTTCTGGTTTGCTGCCTTTATACTTCCTATTTTAGTTTTGCTATGTATTCACAAAACAAATGTTCCCACAAATTTCTCTATCAAATTCTCTCTGTATTTGAACAGAAAAGGTTTTTAGTATTTAGAATGAGGACTTTCACTTGAGATAAGAGTGTTGGCCTTTACGCGTTTCCTGTTACAACAGCAGAAATAGCTGAATGGGCTGCTTTCTGTGCTTTAACCAGAAGTGGAAATTGGTACCCTTAGCACACATATCAATATCACAACTGCAAAAAAGTCTATACTCCTCAACTGTGACTGATTATTCTCCCTTACAAATGCCTTCAAAGTCTAGGACTGATCTGTTGAATTTGGGATGACTAAAGATACAGCTTTCTAAAGTGAGCCCAACAGCTATTTCGCACTTACACACAGACAGGGATAGAATAGCTGGGTTGAAGTTAAATGGGGTTCTTTACAACTCGCAGCTCCAGCCCATTTGTTTTTTGGGAAGAGAAGTCTGTGCACATCTAAATTTTGCAAGAATAGGTGTGCAAATCAACGAGAACCATCTGCTATGTTCATGCTTTCATGAATTACAATTTTTTTTAAACCCAAGATTGTTGAATTCCACTATTTGTATTTCTCCCTTTCACAAAAGTGTCAGATATACTCCCTAAGTAACCTCCAGAAAACAAAAAGGTGTTTCTTTATAGGCTTCAGAATAAATTCTCATTCCTAACAACCTCTACACATTAGACAAGGCAGAGCTCTCCCTCTTCCCTAACCAGCAGTTTTCCCTACTGTAGCAGCCGATAATTGCAGCACGGCTAGAGCAGGAGCCAAACTTCTGCTCAAAAATTGCAGAAGGACATAAAGAGGTCTGGTCTGGATTGCAAACTCTCCAACACTGGGCATGGCAAGTTGCTCCAATTCTGATTTAGCCTCTGGATAGACGGCTAGTAGGGTTAAGTCAGGGCTCAGCCATATGGTGAAGCCTGATGGCCATATGTTCTACCATATGCTTTAATATTGCTTGTGAATTTCCTTAGCAAATTATCACAAAATTAAAGGGATATCTTGCTGTACCTAAGCACAGATATAATTAATGGCTCAGCCGATTGGCCTCACTGCTGTTTTCATTTTCTGGATTGTTTTTTTCAAAAACAACAGTAATTCTAATGAACAAAATGACAGCGTTTGTACAAAACGTGCAGACTCTGAGATTACTGAATCTCAGCATGTTTACAAATACCTAAAAATACCTAAAAGGAATTAACAGGTTTCATGGAAGTAGAATATTCACTTGGTTGTTCCTGAATGCCTGGAATACTGATGTTTTTTCAGTTCCTCTGTGATCTTTTTATTTGAATTTGAACTACCTATTCAATTGCTCAGCATTTAATACGGAAAAAAAAATTACTTCTCTGATACTTAATTAGTGTGTATTGTATCAGAAGATGGATGATAACTTTTAGATGTGGTTTTATGGCCTGGAAAAAAACAACTTTCTTGATAGAGTAAATGATAATTCTAGAATTGATGCCTCAAGGTAGATCAAGATACAGCAAGTACTGAAATAAATAGAGAGCCTTAGAAGCAACTTCAAGGATGTAGAAGAGACGTAGGAGCCCTTTACATGGCTTTACTCACAAAGGATGCTGCAACTAAGTGAATCTGGCAGTTTTTCTGGTACCGTATCAGCAGCAATAAAGTTTTAAATCTTCAGAAAATGAGTATGAAAAATCACATGAAGGTTGCACCCTTAGAGGGACTCTAGCAAAGATTAAAAAATCATTGCCTTATCCATTGAGATCATGTCCTTATGTGAGACGTAGGGGTCTCAATCAATCTGGGAATGGAAGGAAAGGTCACAACATGGGAACTTGCTCAGGGAGAATGAGGTTTGGGGTACCTACTGCATGCCAAGACTTTCCAGTCACAGAAAATATTTCTCCACTATGGAGCAGGGCACTTTTTTTTAAGGATTTTGAGACCTGCATACATTCAGTGTGGATGTGAGGGCATCATTGCATTGAATACCATGTTGGAGTCTGCCTGATTCTTTCTTGATGTGTTAGAAAGAACAATATTTTTTTTTTTTAAGAAATCGACAATACAAACCAGTGGGAATTACGCTTCCTACTGCACTGCCATGTGGGTTGTTGATGTGCATAGACAAGCACTGGGGCAAAGGACAATTAATGTAAATAAACTGTTAATTGAATAAAAAGAATACATCATCTCTTCTGCATGGATTTCATGAGTAGTTTCATTTGTCTTTCTTGAAGGGTCCCTGGTGTCCAATTGGGTTCGTCTATGTCTAAGAGGGCTTAAACTGCACGGTGTAAACACTGGAGATTCAATCTGTTGTTCTCCACTCAAAGCAGACACGCTCCAGATAAGGCTATGGAAAAAGGAAAACTGATTAAAAATAAGTCTGACTTCTAAGTAACGTTTCAGGTAGATTTACAGACGGGGGGAGAAGGTTTCTGGTTTTATTTTTAGATTAAAACAAAGAAATTAAAGCTCTAATTCTATTCTACTATTATTATATCTCTTTCTACAAATATACCAGTTGGCACTGGAGAGAGGTGCTGAGATGGCATTTTCTCTACCTAAAATTTGATTTTGATTTGCATTTTAAAATGTGCATAACAGAAACTGTACCAACTGAAAAAAAAAGGCAACTAGAAATTCTCAGCTTTAAATACTAATGTTAATTCCTAATTAACACAAATTTTAATAGTACAGCACACAGGTTTAAAGGACTGCAGTTACAGATCTATTTCCAGATTCCTATTTTAGGTCTCAAACTTCAGATATTAAGTAATTTGCTTTATCTTAACAGTTTAGATAGTCATGCTGGCTTCAAATGAGACTGCTCTTGCGCTTAAATTCCTGGATGAATCAGGCCTTTAATCTGTGCATATTAAACAAATTGCATTATGTCTAAGGAAACGCTGAGGACATGTACTATTATGTCTCCTGGAAATATTTGAGTTAAGTCAATGCTAACAAGACCCGCAGCTTAATACACGCGTAAGACACAGAGCTTTATGATTCATGCAGTGCAGCACAAAAATGTGTTTCTGTAGCAACAGAAATTAATTTAAGCTGCAGATGTGATAATACCCTAGAATAAGAGTTCTAAAAGACTATTTATTAATGTGTGATGGATATTTTATCTGATTTTCCTGTAAATTTGCCACTGATATCTACATGAATAGTTTCACAGTATTTTATGTTATCAGACCAAATTAGTTTTAATGAACTGCCACTAAGAATATTTTAACTATACTCAGTTAAAATGTTTTCAGAAGGCCTCTTGTAATGTGCAAACAGACCTGGTGGAGGTTTGGTTTTTTTAATTTTTATTTTAGGATAGATTTTGCAGGTTATCTGTACTTCTGCCATGAAATGTGGGGTTTGGCTACACTATTAATCTGAAAGGCTGTACATTTCATCTGTTTGTGGCATGGTGCAAAAAGATTTCATGCAAGTCTTTGAATAATTTTTACCTGATCTCAGTAAGAAAAGTTTTGCTTTAGAAGAACTGTTCCATTTTACAGCGGTCTTTGCTTGGCTTTACACAGTCCCACTTATTTCAGTCCCTTTATTAACTCAGAATCTGAGTAACAATTTCCACATGGATGATGATCAAAAATATTCAATTTACTCCTTAAAAGATCAAAAAGAAAGTTATTCTAAATCAAAGGAGTTTACGTTTGGTCTTGTCAAAACTCTCCCTGCTGTGTATTGTGTATGTTCACTGAAGACCTGTTTCAAACTGTTGCAATATTCTTATCACTGAGTTTTGGAACCTAGAAGAAGTTAATGATACTGTGTACGTTAGAAGCAAAATTTATTTTTATATATTAAGAAGTGTTTTTTGCGACATACATAGGCATGAAATTTAGTACTGCTATCTTGAATAAAGACCTCTGCAGTTAAACTCTACATAAATATACCCCTACTACAAAGCAGTTAACAAAGCATTAAAACTTCACAATTTTTTACAGTCTGTTATTTGGGTGTGCCTTTTATCCACTATTGAAGCAAATAAAATATCTTAATATATAAAAGCATTTATTGAAATGTTTAATTTCTGCCCCATTTAATTTTGTCCGTTTTTCCTTCTGTTGTTTTTTTCTTTTTACATAGAAATATGCAGTCATGTGTTACCAACGATATAGCTGGGAACTTCCATGAGCCGTTGCTCAAGAACTTAAGTTTTGTATTTGGAAAGTTCCTGCTTCCTGAAATACAGAACCCAGCAGACAGAGTTCCCATTCTGGCAATAAACGACAGCTCAGACAGCAGTAATTTCTAGCTCATATCAATGTAAGGTCACATTTGCAAAGAGGAAATTCCATTTCAAAGCTACTTCTTAATAATTAAAGGAAACAAAAGTCAGCTAATTAGGTACTCCAAACCCAAGGAAAACACACATGCATAACTGAGGACCCCAATTACTGTGAATGAGGTGGTGGTGCTGGAATTTCAGTCATATGACAAATCAGATGTTTCTTGAGTTCCACTCCAAGGTCAGACCACCATCACCACTGTTGGTGAAGTTTGCCAAGCTCCCAATCAAGCCGCATCTTTCGAATTATATGGCCCTACTCTTGTCTCAATACAATCTATACTGTGTTTCTAAATGAAACTCTAGTCAAAGTCCTCATCCCTCTCTGTTGTCTCTTATTTTTTTCTAACTGCAAAAAATTACTAGAGGCCTCTAGTCTGCTAAAAAGGAAAATATTCCTCAACAGTGGAAGCAAAACTGAAAGTTCTTGGTCCTAAGCAACAAGAAACGACAGGTAACAGGGAGGTTGATTATCACTTATGCACTCTTTCTTCCTTGCTGAAGTTGAACTTAGGATGAAGAATTTTATTTTTTCTTTCTTGGAAGAGTAAGGGGAAAGTAAACAGACAGCATTTACATCTGACAATTTTTTTTCATTTTTCATATCTTGATTTTTTTTTGTACTCTTTGTGAGCAGGGATATTTCCTTTCACTGGAATACTTCCCTCACAGTTTAAAGATATATAATGTCTGTATAAGTCTATAAGAGCCCTTGTCACAGCATCTAGATGCTCAGTAGAATAATTAAAGGTAGTTTTACACTGTGTACAAAAGCGCATTAATATATAATGTGAGTTACTCCTGGGAGTATTCCAAATGGACAGAAGAGGAAAATTTTTCACAATGAGAAGAATCAGCCATTGGAATAATCTCTCCAGGGAAGTGGTGGATTCCCCAACATCGGACACTTATCAGATTCATCTGGACAGGGTGCTGGGCCATCTTGACTAGACCGTGCTTTTGCAAAGAAAGGTTGGACCAGATGATCCTTGAGGTCCCTTCCAACCTAGTGTTCTCTGATTATAGCCCCAGTATAGGCCCTGAACACACTGTGTGTTGTTTGGATAAAGTCACAGAATCCCAGCTGTGGTTTCTACCAGACATTGCAATGGAAACTGTTGACACTCAAATTCATATAAAGTATTAATCTTTGGACTATTGTCTGCTGCAGGAATTAAAGTGAGGTGAGTTCAGCATGGTGTTTTACACAGACTCAGTTTTATCCAAGTGTTCCCAGTGCAAAGTTCTAGCAGTATCCAGTGCTAGAAAAAAACAACTAGCAGCAGCAATGAATGATAGTTCCTTCATATAAGATAGATCCTGTCCTTTGCCTGCTGGGAAATCATCCTTATCATCATCTGACTTCTGTTGAATTGCATTTGAATATAGCAAAGACTGTACAATAGCAGACATATATACCACTTCAAAAGAAGTTATTTTGAATGCCTGCAGATTACACCACCATGAGATATTCCCTCTCTGTATTGCTCCATGTGTTTCTTGCTCTGTGTTCTCCTACTGCGGTTTTGCAGTAGAGAATGTGCTCAACATATTGGCAAGTATTCAGAAATCCATATTCAGAAACCTGTAGCAAATCCCTTAATATTTTCTTGGATCTTCAGGACCTATATAGCTTAGTTGTATCTTTGCAGGTGGAATATTAATATTTTTGAGTTAATGCCGAAAAGGACCAGTGGCATTTAAAAAAAAAAATCCATAGAGACATGTGTAAGTGGACTATGGATTCCCATAATAATAATTGACCGTGCAACAGAGCTGATTGATGAGCTATAAATCCGTGAGGAGTGATAGCTGGAAACGTGCTTCAACTTTGTTTTCTATTATTGTTGGCTTTAATCTATTATGTGGCTTGTTTAAGCTCATTTGTATTCCACTTGTTTATTTGAGAGAGAGTAAGAATGGTAAAAAAAAGCAAAAGAATGTTCAAACTCTAGCATTAGAAAATTGCTGTGAAATAAAATTCACATATTAAGACCAAGATGGGAAAAGCTAGTTACTTTTATGTATGCTATCTTTTACTGGGTTTCTTTTTCACAAATGAAAGAAAACTCAAAGAAACTTACTACAGAACTACATTGCAGGCATGAAAAGTATTACAGATCGTTGAACTGCAAGAAAAAATATATATGGTGTAGAGCAGTACAGAGTATTAAGCATGTGATTACAGCTATTTAATATGATCAACATCTTCTGACTGAATTAATAGAAACAACAGCTAACAAAATATGATTTTTGCATGAGCAAAGGTCTAATCTAACACATCTTCCCTTTTCTTTCAAGCTTTGCTGTTAGATAGGTTTTTTAAACACAATTTTCTGAAGGCTAGATATCTGTTTAATGTCTGAGGATACCACTTTTGCTAACTGAATACTTTGAAATTTGCAGGGTGTAGATTTTCTTGCAGTGCCTGGCTTTGGAACAGGGCAATTTCATAACATTTCTTTTCACTACACAGTTAACCGAAACCAGATATTCAAGTTATTTCTCTTCAGTAAAAGTCCAGTGTTAGTCCGTGGTAGTATAGTAATTACTTCCACACCTTGTGACAATTCAAGTGCTACATCTCTCTTTATACTCTAGTAAAATTGCTACTACATACCCTTTCCCCTTTAATCGTTAAGGAAAGGGCCGGTGCTTTGTGGGAATGGTAGAAGAGGAACTGTAGGACACAGTGGAGGAAGGAAGACATCCGACTAGTGTCTGTCTTTGGCTTGTCGTGGAAATAACTGACGGTGCCGATTCAAGACCCAGTCTTCCCTGTAGCAGCCAATTCAAAAGAAAAATGTCACTATAGTACTCAAGTTAATGGCTTTAGAGTATGGAAAGACCTCAAGCCGGGAAGCTCTGAAACATCCCTCAAGGTAATCTAGCAGTAAAGAAAAATCCATACTACCAAACAAAATTACCATAATTTCATATCTCCAAAGCTACCTCCAATACTTGAATTACTTAATTGATTTTGTTCTTAGTGCATCTTCTTCACGGTTTTTATTGACTTCTCATGAAAAATGTTCTAGCTGAGGTAGATGTTTTTTCTCAGAACTCAGGGATGATGGACCTACAGCAGCACGTTGAATTTTAGTATCTTCAAAATGGTGGAAAAGAACAAACTGACAAAAATAAGTCCCACCTGACTCCATTCCCTACAATTTTGTAAGCTACCACACGTAGGCAGCAGTTGGCTTTTGCTAAGATCAATACTGATTCTTAACGTGCAATGTCTAAGTGAGATAGAATAAATATTTACCTTTGGGGCAATAAGTTCCACTCACAGTTTGGCAGCCTTGTCTGTAATGAAGAAATCTTTTGAAATAAAAAAAGCACTGCACTCTCTTCTCTACATACAATAAGACTTGACTGGAGCTAAAATAGTTGCAGAAGAGCAGAAACTTAAAGTTCAAAGAGTAGAGAAGCGTTTAAACTTGTACTGTGAACCCAAGCTGATTTAGAGGCAGTCAGCCCTGTGTGAGTCTTTTATAGAACAGTGCATTAGCATCCATGTGCCACACCAATATCTATTCAAGTGAAAACTAGTGATTCCAGAAAGTCCTTCCCTCCATCAGTCTCCTATTCCAGTTAGAGTATGTAGAACCAGGTTCTCCACAGCTGAGATGAGCTTTTGTAAATTTATTATGACAATATTCCACACAGCCTTTGGTTGTAGATTTAACAACAATGGACATTATCTGAAAAGTTGTTTATATTTCTGAAGTTCCTATCTAAAACATAGCGAGTTTTCAGTGTGCCCCTATGCTCCTCAGTACTCCCCTCCTGAATGGTCAAGTGAAATAACTGCCATAGAAAGAAACATTTTGATATAAGGAAACATGAAATATGCACTTTGAGAAGGTCAAGGAATATGCTTCAACCCTTTACTTGCTTTTGTATTTAAAGGTTGCTTTGCATAATTCAGAGCAGCTTGCTTTGCACAGATCTAGTTATTACCTCAAGGACTGACCCCACCAAAACAGCATAGCAATAATGTGCATGGTTAACTCAATTGTTTCTTCTTGTTACAAAGTGCTTGGAAGTCTCTGTAAATGCACTTGCTGCTCACAACTGACATAGAAAAATATTTTCAAGAGTTTTCAGGTTCTTAACAGGGCACTCTTCAGCTTGGCAGCTCATTGGCCTGTATTGTTATTTTTATGGGCTTATGAGGATCTACATCGATTTTTGCCCAAGGATGCGGAGTGGGCAGATCATGTGTTTAAAGCATGCAACCAGTTAGCTTCTGTCTCTTGGTTTCCTGAGGCTAGGGAGGAGTGTCTAATAGAATACAAATATGCTTTGGGCACAAGATAAGGATTATTTTTGCCTGCAGCCTGCTGTATTTTTAACATATTTTAAACATGGAAGCAGTGATCCACTTTTGATTTGACAAGCGAGATGGCTTGGAAATGAGTTAACATTGTCACTGTCACCCTTTGTTTCTTTCTTACGCCCATCTTTTGTTTGAATAGAAGTGGCAGAGCTGAGAGGCTTAGTGTGCATCCATTAAAAATGTTAAACAAAACATTCTGTGTATGTGCTCTCCATAGTAGAAAATAATAGTTTAAAAAGAAAAGCAACCTAATAGAAGCAGAGGCTTATTAGTCCATCTTTAATTCTCTAAAGCTAATTTTCTACACCTTTCTGTATATGGAAGATTCTGAATGTTTTTGTATGACATGATTTCTTGCGAGACATTACGATTTTATAGTTTATTTTAAATTTAGTTGGTTTATATTTTTTCCAGAAATGCAGACTTTGCACATTAAAAAACTCTTCATATAATAAGGTTTATTCAGCACATTCTTCCTGCTGTTAGCTGCAATTAAATTGACTGCCACAGGAAAGCATCAAGAGGAAAATGTGCTCTATACGGACTTCTAATTTTGGAAAAATCTGCATCCTTCCTTCAGTACAGATGCTCTGGGTCTTAACAATTCAGAGAGCAAGGTATCATGACAACTCTGCATGCGGTACTCAAACAGCCGGTTCTCTCACCCTTTTCACACACACAAGGCAGACTCTAACCCACTACTTACCTGAGAAGCCCTCTTTGTTTCTCATTCCTTTTTCTCTGGACTCTCAAGAACATATTATTTAATAAATGGGGATCAGTGGGCTTTATATGAAATGGCAATGATAGTGGATTAGTAACACTATTCATTATTTGGATGGAATCAACAGTGCAAGATCCTTCACTACTTCACTGCTGGGTAGGTGAGGGGCAATGTCCCCTTCTGTACATCTGCTTCAAGATACAGTGCTTTCAGTCATCTTCAGCCTGCTCCAGGCTGTACTCTTATCCTCTCCCCTTCTGCTGTGCAAAAGAGTGGTTATCCACAATAGTTTAAAATTTGGATAATAAATAACTCTGAAGTTCTGCACTGAGCAGTGGTAACTGCAGCCACAGGCTCCATCCAGGACATCGACACACGAGAAGTGCCAATGTTGTCAAAGGCTTTGTCTGCAATTATGTTGTTCTTACATATGGCATGCAAGTTTCTACAGCGATACCCTAGCTGGTGCAGAAAAAGCTTTGACACTGTGCAAGGACTTTTCAGCAATACGCAAAATACTGGTGTTTAATCAACATTTTTAGCCACAAATCAAAAACACAGCACCATACGGGCTGTCATGGAGAAAGTTAGCTCAATCCCAGCCACTTCCAGTACACTCAAGCTGCATGGCTTTTTTAACAACTGCTCAGATCCACAATTTCTGTGCTTACAGGAAGGCCAGGATCGCTTCTACAGCAGCAAAGAATATATGTTTAGAAACCTTTTCAATTAATCAAAACACTGCTATAGCTCCATTCTTAAAGAGTAAGCAGAGTTAATTTTCTCTAGGGACACAAAAATACCGGTAGCTTGCAAGCAGAGGCCTCCCCAGCATTCTTCCAAAGTAGGAGTGGGAAGGATAAAGTTAGCAACAGGTGCAACTGGATGAATTAATGTAGATTAGTTTCTTGCAGGTATTCAGAAACAGGAATTAAGGAAGACAAGCTGCCATCCAATGCCAGGAGACCACCCAGGGGGAAGTTCTTACAGAAAAAGATTTCTGCAAATGCAGGGTTCCCACCTGCTTTCAGCCTCCAACCCCTTTTGGCCTCTAGTTGATTTCCAGCCTCCCATCCTTTTGGGGACTCCAACCCCTTTTTGGCCTTGTCGTGATTTGGCCCCAGCTGGCAACAAAGGACCTCGTGGTCGCTCTATTGTCCCTCTCCCAGGTGGGGTGGGGGAGAATGGGAAGAAAAAGCAAAACTCCCAGCAAAGGAAGATAACAGTAACAATAACACTGACGAGAACAAGGGAATTCACAGAACAACGCTCACCGCCTGATGCCCAGCGTGCTCCCNAGCTGCGATTCACCTCNCACAGCCAGCTCCCCACTNAGTGCTGAGCAACACCATGACAGCACATGGTAGGGAATACCCCTTTGTTGGGCCAATTTGGGTCAGCTGGCCCAGCTGTGTCCCTTCCTGGCTTCTTCTGAAAGTTAACCCTATCCCAGCCAAATCTAGGACGGTTCTCTACTTTTTTCCTGCCTCTGACCCACTTTCTCCCCCCTCCCCTTTCAGGTGTCTATTTTATTTTTAGTCTGCAATAACCTTTCAACCTATGATGCCCTTTCATCTCTGCTTTACTTCCAGCCTCATGCGCTCTTTCAGCCTCCCACCCCTTTCNATTGCTACTATTTTTCTGGCCTNCCCCTCCTCTCAGCTTCTCCTTTATTTTGGGTCTCCACTTAATTTAAGACCTTCCACCCGTTTTGACCTCTGCTTCTTTTCTCACCTCCCACCTCCTTTCAGCCTCCCAAAATCTTTTGGCCTCTACTTTATTACCAGGTTCCAATGCAATTTTGACCTACCACCCCTTTAGCCTTTATTTCTAGGCCTCCCACCCGCTGTACACTAATTTATTTCTGGCTTCCCATGACCTTTTGGCCTCCCACTCTCTTGCAGTCACAAGCCAAATGGCAGTGGGAGGCCGGAAACAAAGTAAAGGCTGAGAGGCATGGAAGGCCAAAAGTGGTGGGATTCCAGAATTTTTTAATTTAAGTAAGATTCGCTTTAAAAACCATTTAGTCCCTAGGTGCTCTTCTGAAACAGGAAACCACATCAGTGGCCAGCACTAACCAAACAGTGTGTTGCTGGTTCCTTTCTTGTGGGCAATACCAGCCTGAAACCTCTCTATCAGCACAGACTTACTAAGACTCTATTCCAGATACAAACAGCAGGACCTAGCATCTTTCCCTTCTACTGAAAGGCCCCTGTCTGCACTCATTTGTATTGCTGTGTATTGGCAACTCTCTCTGATTTTTAGCAGTGTTAAAAAAGAGTTAGCAGGGCTCCGTGGTCTGTGCTGACCACTCAGTTGCAAATGTTTTGTCATAACATTTATTTCTTTAATATGATGACTCTCAAACATGCTGAAATCTCTGCAATAGCTTCAAGGAATCTTAAAAATAACATTCTTCCTCCTTAGATCAGTATGGTTACAAATAAAAAAGTGATTGATAGAAATAGCACAAGATTTATTTTAACTTTGTTTTCAATATAGCATGGCACTGCTGATTTTTTAAAAATATTTTTGTATCCCTATTTCTAAAAAGCCATAGGCAAAAAATAGCTACCTAAAAAAAAGAAGAGGAAGAAAACCTTGAAACATAACCAAAACCAGCACATAAACATGCACAAGATTAACATATTATGATCAAGTTTCTGTAACTACAGAGTTCTTGATCATTTCTGCACTCTTCAACATGATGTTGTCCCTTGCAGCTAACTTGTTAAGCCATATTTCTGTTTGAACAGACTGCAGGTAAATAAGCACAAGAACATCTTCATTTCACTCATTAAAGTTCATCTGATGCTTTTATGAACTTGTTTCTGCCAGCACAAGACACTAACAATTTAAAAGTGGAACACAGACTTTTTTCCTTTTGAAGACTGATCTATATAGCCAAGGGCAACTGCAGTCCACTTTTAAAAATTGTTTGTGCTCTCAGCATTGATGAAAAACCCATATAGCAGATAGAAATTTGATTTTTCATTTCACTGCTCTCCTAAGAATCAGAAATCATTTTGTCTCACTATGACAAATTCTACTGTTTTGAATATAAAGTATGTGTTTATCACAATGGGAATGCTTTGTGCTAAAGCCTGTAAAAGTTAGCTTTATTTATTATCTATTTCTCTCTCTCCTCCCCAGTACTGTGAATCCTAAACTTTGTTTTTACTTGTTGAGGAATTGCTACATCAATTTGTAATATATAAATTTGGAACAATTTTGGTGAAGGAAAACTGAAAGACTGATTTCATACTACTGGAGCCAAAGGAAACTGTTATTAAAAATAGCAAGTGCAAGGCAAAAGTCTCCTTTGAGGCATGCCAGCCTTAGAGAAACACTTGAGGTAGAAGGCCAGAGACATGCTTTCTCCCTCAAAAATATTTGAATGATTAGCATTCACTAAGAATATTTGGCTGGGTTGTAAGTATTTGATCATTGACCCAGCCTTAATCAAAGTTATATTACTTATGAGAAAGAACTTTTCTTCAAATCTACATTTTTTCCCACTAACCACCAGGAGAACTTGGGTTGATGTTTAGAATAGCCCTGCAAAACTGCTGTATGCAATGTCCCAGTGCTCACTCTCTAGAAACGAAACTTGAGCAGAAAAGACAGGAGTTGGCAATGAGCGTTAATGGGGAACCTTCCTTCCGTCATTTCTTCATCCACTCCTACCCAGCAGAAGGGACCCCATCTGCTGCCTGCCTCTACTTCTCTTGAAATATACTCCTTAAAGATTATGACCTATTTCTCACTGCTCCATAGCCAGGAGGCATTAACGGGAGAGGCGTAAGGGCAGAAGAGTCTCACCAGAGCCCCAACAGACCATGCTGCCACGACTGGAAAGACTCCTCTGAAGTCCACCTTGCATCCTCTAAATTGCCATCCCCCTAAGTCAGAAGCACAATTACAGTCATCAGCACCTTTTTAAAAGCAGCTGGTTTACTCTTCACTGATTTATTTGGCATTTTGAGGGATTTAGTCTGGGGTGGGGTTTTTTCTTTCTTTTTTTTGTTTGTTTGTTTTTTTGTTTTTGGGTGTTTTTTCTTTTACTCTGCTGAAATCATAGTGAAAAGAGAAATGTATCCTTAATTTAGACTTGGCATTACAGGTAAATATTTATGTCCCCTGATGGAGCACAGATGAAATCTTCTTGAAAATCTGTCATAGGAGACTACAGTCTAGACAAGAAGATGGCATGGGTGCCGTAATGCGACGCCAAGGAATTCAGCAACACAGTCAATAGCATTTGGAAATGACAAAACACCATCTAAATGCCTTGATACAGAGAAAGTGTCCATTTTACTGGAAAACTAGAATGTAATATGCAATTGGTGTTTTGTGTTGGTGTTAAGTCATATTTTTATTTGAGCTAAACACTTATTTTTACCAGAATGCATTATATCAATTTCTGCTGTTTACCTCAGTAAACTAAACAGAATCAAGATGTAGAAATAAATACACATCTCATTTTCTGCAGACTGCAGCGGTGAATTTAAGAAGGATTGGTTATAACAAATACTAAGTTGGATGCAAAAAGACAAGGAAATTTTTAACTAGCCCACCTTTCTTCTAGCCTGATTTATATATATAGCAGCAACATTATTCTGTTGCCTTTAGATTTCTGCTTTCAGTTAAGATCTGTTTCTATGCTGTGCCTTTCTTACCTCTCAGTCTTGATGACATGGAAAAAAAGTGATGAATAATAGGGATATTAAGTTACATGCCTTAAGCCAATCTCTACTGATTAAAGACAAAAGGCATAATGGGGAAAAATTATATCTTTTTGCTGCAGAAAACAAATTTTCTTCTGAAAGTCACTATGAACTTCCTTTTCTCTGGAAGTGACCAAGCAGGACTAAAGGATCTCTGCTTCTGTCGATTCCAGTCATGCATTTCTATGATGTTCCTTACCAAATGGCAAATGGTAGAGATTTATGAGAGACAGAAGGAAAGGCCAACAAAGACAGACAAAGAAAAAGGTAATGTCAATTTTAGAAGTTAAAAAGAAATTCTTTTAGGAAGCTTCACATTACAGATAGGGAAATGAAAGCAGAGCACTCATTTGCATGCAAATACAACCTTGCACACTGTAATTGATGGTAAGAACTCAAATGTTCTGCAAGTAGGGTCACAGCCTCAGCAGTAAATGGAATGATTCACCTGTAAACTGCAGATGCTTGCACTAGCATGAACACTGTCAAGTTTTATGTGAGTCAAAATTCAGGGCTGTATACTTATTCTTCAACTTGGATTTCATCAAATTCTGTTATTTCAGACTTAGTATAAAATACAGCTATCTTTAGTTTTAAACTAATCATATAATGTTTAGCTTGTAAAAATTATTAGCCCACATTTTTCATCAGGTCAGAAACATTTGTCACAGAATTGCCTCCTATCTACTACTGTGCCATTCTACATGTGAGCTGAGTGTAGTCACGGAAGAAGCGTTTGAAATTAATTTACAAAAGATGATTGGGATATGCAAAAGGTGTCACTGCGCTGTGAGATCAAATCTGTTGAGCCTCCTGTCCAGCTTTTACTCAGCAACATCTTAGTCTCTACCTGATCTTGCTAAAATCCACTAGAATTACCAGTAGGGTCAGTGCAACTGAAGTCTATTACAAATGTAAAAGCCCTTTTGTTTATGGCATAGCTATTACATGTTTTGCCTGTAGCATAAATAATGCAGGTAATAATTCAATAAGTAAAAGTAATTGATTCCAGACCTCAGGAAGCAAAATGCTGTTTTGCTAAATTTTCTGTATTCTTCTTCTTTCTGGCATAATATAACGAGAAAGCATTTCTACAAGTGAAAGAAGAGCCTTGTAAGATTTAAAGATTCTTAACAGACAAGTAAAATAGCACAGAATGATTACCCAAGAGTGTAATTATTCCAAAAATACCACTAAATTGCAGCACTGAACACTTTCAAAGTGACCAAGGATATTCAATTACGTGATTTTGGAACTGCTGGGTCAGAAGAGTATTGTTATCCTCAGAAATTACTAGCGGCAATAATTTAATCCCCTTACCAATCCCCCTTAATTCTTTATGTTCTGAAACACCCTGTCAATGGAGTTAGCTTGTGTCAAAGTGGTAAGAATCCAGTTTTTCCACTATTATTTACTACAGTGAACTAGAAGTTAAAGTTTGGGAAAATTGCCTCTTATAAGTAGACCATTTAAAGGAAATTGAGAATTAGCCAAAATTATTAAGACATTATGGTCTAAAACAAGCTTGGAAACTCAGAAGGATCTCATATTCCAAATCCATATCACCATTACAAAGGCATGAAGAGCTTTTCTTTAGTCCTAATGAATGTAAACATTTTGAAGATCATTATACTTTCCTAAAATCTACATACATTCACTTTAAGGTCGTTGAAGAATCTTACCTTACTTTTTAATGTTCACAGGAGTAAAGAATTGAAGGCTCATGCCTTGTCAAAAAACAAGATTGAAACTTAATAATAAATCATTCCCTGCACCTGCACAGAGGATTCTTGTTCATTTTTTTTCTCTCCAAGTGTAAGGGATATTGACTTTTCTTGCAAAAGGTGTAAGTGATTTCAGTGGTCGCTTATGCTACCAATACTTCAGCAGAATTTACAAAATCACACCCAAGATCACAATCCACATTTTGTTGTTAATCAAACGAATAGCTAACTCATATTCACCAAGCTATTTATCTGAATGAGTTTCAGACAATAAGCTCTTAATGAACCATTCCCTTCCTTGACTTGTTACTCATCAAGCATAACAGCTAACTTGAACAGATCAGAATTTGTATGACTGAAACTATAGTGAAAGAAAAAAAACCATAAAATAAAAATGACTACCAGGTCCAGATATAAAACCACCAATGTTACACTTAGTAGGGTATAGCAAATAGTAAACCCAGCAACTATTAAACATTAATACTTCTACAGAGACTGGTGGATAAAATTCTCGCCCTTTTTTAATGCAGTTTCTCATCTGCAAGCTCTATATCAATCCCTTTGGGGAGAAACCTGTTTAAGATATTTCAATTAAAGAGTCTGTGTTACTCCTATCATGCAGAAAGTCAGAGAAATCAGAGGATTTTGTTTTCTTTTTCTGTTTTTTCTTCAAGTACAGCTTTCAGCACAACCCTTCTGATGCGGCCTCCCAGCAGACTCAGTCTGGCTGCGCTGGAGGCAGGTGGAGGGAAGGCACCCTCGCAGGCAAGGAAGGCAGAGATTGAGCCAAAGGTACATCCCCGCCAGGGTCACCGCAGCTCCGGGCTGCTCCCTGCACACAGCGAGCACCCAGCACACTGTCTCATCGTGTGCTCGGGGAGGTGGCATGAGGTAGTAGCTGTGGGGCTAAACTGGGATGAGAATAAGAGACAAACTATGTTCTGAAAGGACATAAAAAAAAATCCTCATCCTCTAGGTTCTCTGACTTCTAGTTGTGCCAGTTACCCCCTAGTCAGCTTTCCACAAGACAACTCACAGTTTTCAGTCTAGACCTGTCCTTAGCTTTACCATGGACAAGATAACACCAAAAAGCAAACAGACTCTCCATTTCTTTCATCTCTCAGGCAGGTGGGACTGAGTTGAAATACAACAAGCAATGTTCTTTTCTCCAGTGTGAAATTTTAAGATTTATATGACATGCCTGCCACTTTGTTCTCCAGTCTTCCACATACATAGGCATTTTTATAACAACATCAGCTGAATACCTCTTGCAAACATAAAGCGTATTAAATAGATACAACACCAGTTCACTCTGAGCAGCATGTCCAAGTGGAACCTGTTGTTAGACTCTGAGTGGGTCTTACAAAACTGTTCCAGATCAAATACACATCAATCCTACCTAAAACCAGTCAGAGATTGCTGCATCTGGTTTTTCAAACACAACTATTTTTATGCAGGAAAAATTGATATAAAGAGGAACTTGAGAGAGACAGTACTAACTTGTACATCTTCAGAGAACACTGATTACATTCCAAACATCTCCTACAGTGAATGAACTGCTAAGTACAAGGAAAATGTTCTTCACTCACCGAAACAGGAAAGGAACTATGCTGTGGCGCAACTATTACAAAATAGATTTACAATTTACAGGCATATCATGTCTGGTAGACAGATAGGCACAGTGAAAAAAGTTTAAAATTGTAATTTCATTGTAAGAAAAGTCCTTATATGAAAAGCAGCAGAGACACTAGCTCTGAAGATTTTTACCTTACTACTGGTTGTTACATCTCTTTTAACTTAATCATTTTACCTTTGGAGAAAAAGGGCATCAAAACCTCTGGAATATGGAATATATTTATTCAATACTTTCATCCTGCCACCAACGCCTATTAGCATTTCTTTTTTATTTCCCATTTTTTACAATTTCTTTTACTGTCATTTTAAATAATGGCCACTGTAACTTAATAAATTCTCAGACTTCTAAGTCCCAGATGAAACAGGAAAAAAAAAAAAGAAAGTATAACTAAGTATAACCACACAGAATCAAGTGGATGGGCATCTTCTGAAAACCTACAAAGTTTTATTGCTGATTCAGTTTTAGCTTTTCCTTCAATAACTGTATGTAAGAAAGAAATAAACTGATCTGACATTTAAATGCAAGAAAAATTTCCCAGGTCTGAATTTCTATTGCCTCTGTAAGCAAGATTAGACCAAGATAATTAAATGTGCAATTTGCCACAACTACTGTGAGGAATGACAGTGTTTTGAAATTACTATTTGCTGTGGTTCCTGATGTTGCAACATTGCTTCTCAATAGGTAAGGAATTAATTCTTTCTCCTCCACTTACTTAATTATTTCTGTTCACCTAATGCAAAAAACAAAAACAAAAACCAAAACCCAAAAACAAAATAAATAAAAAATATCCTAGTGATACTGTCTAGCCTTTCTGCTGAAAATATTCTAAAACGTCAAAGTGAGCCCATTAAAAATTGTACAAAGCTAAAGAAATTTTAGTAACTTTCTTCATGGCTTGAAAATTAAAGTAATTGAGAAAAGACTGTTCCTTCTTGTGGAAAGAGAAGCAGGTTCAAACCATTTAGAACAGAAAAACACTCAAAGCAGAGGTTTAATTTTAGCAGTTCACATAGTCACGGTAAAAAGATATAATACTCAGTGAAAAAAATATTTTGTAGGACAATTCTTCCCCTAGATACCACTAAAATAAATTATCTCTTCCTTCCTTCACATTACCTGTATTTCCAAAGTCACAAGTAAAACATTGCCAGATTTTTCCTGTGAGGACATTGGGGTTCAGCATCTATCTTTTATTAAGTGTCTTGGAGCCAACAGTCTACTGGGGAGAACTTCATCACACTGAGACACCAAGGGCCGTACACTGCTGCACGTGCTTACAGACACTTCACTCCCAGAAACTTTGTCACAAGTGACAATGGGATAATTGGAGCTGTTTGTCAGCATATACTAAATAAACTGGTTTGTTACATTTTATAGACTCTAACATCATACAGTCTATGCTTAATGAAATAAATCAGAAGATAATGCTGAAGGTACTAAGAACAGTACTGGAAAACCTAGACTTTTCCAGCAGAATTAGAAAAGTCCTTGTATGAAAGCTGTGTACAACCCAGGACTTGGCTGCAGCTGTCAGCTACCCAAGGCTGCACTGAGATCAGAGCTTCTCCCAGCTCTGCAGCCAGCAGAGGAAAGCAGCCCCTGATGTCAGGCTGTGCAGCTGGGGAGCTGTCAGCATTGACTGCACAGCAGTCAGAGACTCTCAGCTGATTTCCACTGATGTTGAACTGAGTGGTCCCCAGTTACCCATCTCTTCCTTTCCAATATACGAGGAGCCACTTAGCTAAAGGTGTAATCTATAATATGGCCAGCAGTGAAATAGTAACTACGACATTAAAGGTTACTGACTTCTGGACCTATCAAAATAAATGAGATGGACCCTGCAGACATGTAGTGAAGAAGTACTTACTGTCATGCTGAACAGTTGATTAGTTGGCTGGATGGAGAGAAAAAGCCTTCTGCCCCTGAGCTCCAAGTGATTGCTGTCCATCCTGCTCCAGCAGGTAAAACCCAGCAGAAACCATTAAACTAGATGCAGTTGAGACTTTTTTTAAATCTGAAAAAAATGACAGAGTAGTTTTTATTTTAATATAAGAGAAGCAGACAATCTGGAGCCATGGGCTGCCATCCCTTACCAGCATGGTAACTGTCTGGGAAGAGCAGGTGTGATTCTGCTCACAGCTCTCTGGACCAAACTTACTGGCTGTGTGGCACTCTTCTTCATTAGACACTTGGGAACCCCCAAATCCAAAACCAAGAAAGGGCAATAAGTTAAGGAAAGAGACAGACTCACACCTAAAGGCTCAGTGATTATGCAGATAAGGTGCATTTATTTTCCCTTTGTACTTTACAGTTCAGATATAAATGAGAGCTGTTGCTGAGCACGGCTCTTGTCAAAGCATTCTCCCTAGCTCTATTTCCATCTTCTGTATCTATTTCCAGTGTGCATTAAAATAACTTGAGTTCACTTGCAGCATCAGCTCTGATCTCTAACTGCTGTTATTTTCATACCTAAAAAAAAATTCAAGTTTTTTATGCCATTGTTTTGACTACTAAACCACTGACGTCAAACAACATCATGGAGAGAGAATCAATGACCAGGCTTAGGTTATTTTCAACTACAGACAAGAAAGTTTGTCAATATTTATGATAAATCAGGATGACTCTGCAAGAAAGCCTCTGGAAATTACTGGCATTTCAATTTTATTAAGAAATAATAAACAGCCTCTAGCAATAATACATTTCCATATGACAGTCGTGCTGTAGCAGTTCCGTGTATGCCAACGATACGAGTTATTTTCACACCAACTTGCTCTGGATGTAAAGCATTCAGACCTTGCACTTACAGAGCTGAAATGGCATGGATACGGACAGCTATGTTGCCATCCCAGATTAGACAAGTACTAGGTTTGTCCTTTGTCTTAATCTTTTGTGTACCCATCAAAAACTGCAAGAATTTTTTTTTAGGATACAAAAAATTGTCTCAAGCATTCAGTGGCTGCATTTGGAAACAACTTCTAGAAATAAGCAGTAGTATCATTTTTTCTGGAAAATGCTTTTCATTCTTCATTTAAAATCTTTATTATTTTCATTTTTAATAGCTTAGTTTTAATGTGGAACTTCTGTCTTTCTGTGTTATAGCTGGAACCATAGAGGATTTTTCCAGTTAAATCAATTAATTGTGTGTGATTCATCCCTGACTCATTTTGCTATAAATCTTAACTATATCCAGAGAATTAGGCCTCACTTCAAGCAATTTATTTTCTTTTTTATGTAGGTGGAAATCCCTTTACCACTGGCATTGCATACTTTAGGCTGAAAATAAAACACAATAAAATCCAGCCAGTCAGTTGATTTTGAGAGTAGGAGTACAGCCAAATGCTGGAATTATGCAAGTGTGTAAGAACAAAACCAAGATGTTTGTCCTGGAGCCCCTAAGAGTGAGTTCCATTTGTGCAGTACCTTCACGATCCATTATACTCTTCTGAAGCTTCTAAATTGTCTGTAACATGAAAAAAATCAGAAAGTCTCAGCAGCTACCTTTAAAACAGAAGTATTCTAAAGAGTTAAGTTTTGAGCTAGTTTATCAAAACTGCCATCTTCATTTTTTAAATGAGAAATTCTGAAGGCATGATTTGAATCAGAGTCACGTCTCCGGACAAGAGAGCAAACCGAATCCTCCATCATGTGAATGTATTTACAGCTGTAGTATTGCTTTTTGCTTCCTCCCTGTCATCCTCTTTAAAGGATGTCTGACTAGAAAAGCAAGGAAGCTCCTTCACAGCTGATACTTTTAATTTTGTATTGAAGAAAATGCAATAAAAGTTTTCTCCAAAAGTTTGTTAGTTCTGCAAAGTAGAGTCTGTTCGTAGTATCAGATTCCTAAATATTGATTGAAAACTTTTCTATCAAAGGCCACCTCAAATCTCTCCTAGCAAAAAAATTTCTAGTACAAGATGTTTGCTGAGGGTGATGTTTGCACAAGGACCCACAAAAGTATACTGAATACTCTTGAATTTATGGGATTTTTTCTTGCAATTAACATTTCCCCATTTCTTCACCTCTACAAATTGATGGCTGATCCTTTGCTACTAAAATAACCTTGAACACATATATATTAGTAAGCTAAAAAAGAGTAAATGCATATTAACAGTAGGGTAACATAACAGTTCACCAACTTAACATACAGGAAACGCTCACATCGGTGAGAAATCCTTCAAGAATACTGAACAAGGTTAGACATAAGCAGGCATGAAATGGTACGGTACTGCTTATATACAGTTTGAAATGGATTTGCAAACTTTAACCCAATGCTCTCAAACAGTGTAGTGTAACAGAAAGAAGATCCACAGATTTGTTATTCCTCAAGTCTTTTTATAAGCCTTAATATTTTATGACTAAAATCTTCTTTTAACTCATTTTTCAAGTCACTAATTCTGAAGGAGAAGAACAAGTTACATGAAAATACTGATTTTTAATGTGCTTTTTATGTAATGCCTATTCAGGTCAAGCACTAGAATTTGAAGAGTGAAATCTATTATTTCATTGTATTACATTTGATTGTATGCTGTTCAGAAGCATTATTAAAAAAAAATCTCCTACAAATGTGCATTAGTTGCACTGAATTTTCAACCATTTTGTTTTCTTTGAAAGACATAAATAACTCTAGAAATTCCCTCTGGCCACTTCTTCCCAGCACATATGACGTTGCTGTCGTTCCTTGGTATGTGCCACTCCCAGAAGCCAAAGCCCTTCAGTAACATCAGCTGCTCCCCGAGAAACGGGCACCTTTGGCTTTACAGGCAGCTTTGCGACTGCACAGCAAGCTGCAGCAGTAAGGGCAGAGCGACCAGCCTCCGCTCCCTGCTGTTCTGCTGGCAAAGGTTTTCCAACATGGGCACTTTTAAAAGACATATGAATAAACTGAAGTAAGAACAAGAGCGCTTTTAGTGTGGAATGTCCTTGCAGCTCCTTATCACATAATTTCATACCACTCCTTTGTATCATGCATATGCTGGGAGCTCGTAGCTTAGTAGCTCTTCGCTCAGTAAAGGCATGCTCCTGCAGAGCTAGGCAGAAGCCACGTTCGCCGCACAAGAAAATGCGGGCCCCCTCAGCTGCCCTCTCTTCCTGGGTGACACAGCCCTAGCTCAACCCTGTGGATCTATTTGACCTGAAGCAGAAGTCATCTAGAGAGAAAATAGCAACAAAGAATTACAGATAAATATTTTTTCCTCGTGGTTGGAGTGGTGTTACTTTTCTCCCTTAGTCCTAGCCCTACCTGAAACTGTATGTCCAGCAGTAGACACAGCTATCCAAACGTGCCAGTGAGGACCTGGTTCCACTTAAAAGCAACCCCACACCCTCCTTCTCCAAAAGCAGGTCTAAAATGCTGCCATTGCTTTTTGCATTATCTGACCACAGCTGTAACTCTTCTCCTTCAGAAAGCGAACAAGAAACCTGCACAGAGAAGGCTCCTAGCATGTAGAGTTAACAGCCTTTCTCAGACCTTCTGTAGTCCTTCACGTGCTTTATGAGCAGGCAAGTGATACGCAGGTAGAGTAAAGCTTCAGTCTCAGGCCAGGCTGAAAATACGGGACACAGAAAGAAGAACTAAAAGAAATTGGGTTATAGGTGAAAACAGGAACAGCATACTTTGTGTATCTGACACTTAAACCATGAGACCAAATTAGTCTGGACAGCCACTGACTAACATTTTGATAACATTTGTACCTAGCTCATGCACACACAGGGAAAAAGCTAATGAGTAAATCTGTAGTATGTTTGCATTAACAGAGCTTTTATTATGAGGTAAGCTGGGCCAGACTGGGACAGTCCACAACAGAATTTTTTGTCCAGCTGTAGCCATGAGCATGTGCTTAGCCCAGAGTACAGGAACTGAGTGTAAATTACGTTTCTCTTCATATACTTCCCAGCTTCAAATATTTTAGATGAGGGATACTCCGCAATCACTGCAGTCACTGTGTATTTAACAACCCTCAGTAGTTACATTTTTGGTGAAGTTATTTTAGGGAGGAGCTCACAGCTTATTATCTACCCTTTTTTGCATGAAGACTCAGCCCTTTCTGGTTGTTCCGAGGCTGGCTGCTGCCGGTTTCACGTCATGCTCCCTAGTTTTTCTATCAGAAGAAAGAGATGACAGTTTATCCTCTTGCAATGTCTTGAGGCCAGTCCTGTCTTCTTTAGTTGTTCCTCATACGGAAGCCGTCTTACAAATATGATTAATCATCTTCCATTTTCTCTGGCCTTTCTTCAGTAGTAATGTGTCTTCTTTAGATGAGCAGACTCTGTTCAAGACAGACAAATCTTGGCTTCGTACAGTGGGGAAAAAGAGGGTCTCTTTTCCTCCTCTCAGGATCCTCAACATTTGGTTTTATTTTGAGCACTGCTGAGCAATGGGATTTTTTGTTGAATTGTCACAGCACGAGGATCTCTTTCCTAAGGATTCCACCACAAGGAACTTCTGGTTTGTGACATTACGAAAACAGAGGATTCATGTAGGTTCTCTGCAGTGACTGTCCTCTCTGAGTAGTGCCTTTCCACCGCAATCACCTTTTGGCCCTACAGAGGTTCTGCCAGGCTTCTTGTGCCTGATGTGCTCGAAGATTTATTTTCATTCTGGATTCCTTTTTCTTGTGTTTCCTCCACGTTATTTTTTTTTGGCCTACATTTTGGGGTTGAGGTGAGGTAATAAAACAGTGGTGCTATTGGACAGTATTCATCTAGCATGGAATTCCCTCAGGCCTACGTGCACCATGAAACCCTTACTCTTTTGCAACGTCACATTTAAAGCTTGAGTAAAATGTAGCTCTGGATGCAATTACATGGCGAGCCATCTACTAGAGCACCTTACTGTTTTGGAGCATGTACTCTTGTATGTGAAGGCTCCTTTTCCTTTCCTTTTTTTTATGGTTTATAGTAGATGTACTTCTTTAGTAGTAGATCTAGAAACAGTTACATTTCTTTTTAATGCATCATTTGTATTTTCAGTGCATTGTTCTAAATTCACATGTTATTCTCCATGAATGCTATTATCAGTGAGGTTCTTCCCCAAGCAGCTACTGTAGTTTCTGGTTTCTGCAGTCTCTTCTTGTCCCCAGATCACTGCTTGCTCAGTGCAAGACAGGCAAACATGGGAGGTCTGGGAGAGTGTAGGAAGTGGTTAAGCTGGTCTCCATCTCCTGTGTTGATGCTGTAGCAGGGTTTTGCTGCCTCTCCCCAGGCTGCTGCCCTCTCTTGCTGTCTAGTCTACCCCAGCTGTGCACCACATCTTGCTTCCTAGCCCTCTCATAATCACCGCGCAGCCTCCCTCTTTTGTTCAAAAAGAATATTGCTGTTGATGTTCTTGTGTACTGAATCCTTTACAAAAAGGAGTAGGTAATTTTTTTATGTTTAATGCATGCACTTCCTTACCACCATACTAAAACACAGTCCTGCAAACGCACAGGAGAGATCCTGTCAGAGTAATGAATAATTGTCCTCCAGCTCAACAAATTATTGATCGATCCTTACGTTCATTTGTTTCCTGACCTCCTCCTTAGTGGACTTTGTGCAATAAAGACTAAGATTTATTTCTGAATAGTCACTAAATGTCGCATGCACAAGTGTTCTTTAGCATCTTGCTTCAACCCCTGCTGCTACTTGGAAAGCTGTGCAGTGCCTGTGGCAGAGACGTTGCATGCAATACATTAATTGTCATGGAAGATAGTGCCAAGTAATTAGGTAATATCTTTGCTAATATTTGTGCCATTAAACACAAGGAAACAACAACCGAACTTTAACAATGTTGTCAAAATACAGTTTTCCTGATAGGGTTCACTATTCCAGTGTACGACAGCTTATCAGTTCAAAATATACAGATTACCATAAAACATGCAAAGCTAAGGCTCCTGGTAACCCATTACCATCTCCAAGTCAATTTAGGGTTAGTCGCCATGCAAAGGGGAGCACACAAAGACGTTTTGAGTTGGTGTGTATCCAAGAGAAGGTCCAGTCTCTGGGGCCAAACACACAAGCAGAGGGAAAAAAGGCTGGGCATTTGGAGCAGTAACGAATTACATGAGGCTGTTCTGTCCTGGTGCATGTAGGGAATGGAAATCTTGCACTTACTGCTACTTTCTCCTCATTGTTTCAGATGTACTTTTTCAACTGCATAGTTTCTTGCTGCTGCCTTATCCTAAATAGTGTCTGTCTTTCCTCGTGGGTATTACTACTCCGTCATTCTATATTTAATTTGTCATGTATTTGGAAAATGTGGAAATATCTACTGCATTCATCTGTACCATTATGTTTGATGTCACTGACTGAAGAAATAGTTTCCATTTCATATTCTAACATCCTCATTGGAGAAAATTAATGGAATTGATTGTCCATTTATCATTTCATGTTAGATTTAAGGTAAACTGCTACAGACTTAAATAACACAACAAATTTTACAAGTAAATACAATAAAGTGTAATTAATGAAGACTGGCTACACTTGAACAGAAAAATGTGGGTGGATGGGAGAAAAAAAATCATAGTAAAAATATAATTTGTTTTGACAAAGAGCCACAATTTGTTTTTCATATTTTGCTCATTTAGATTCATGGCACAGAACCATCTCAGATTTTTAAATTCCCCTGACACTTCCTTTTCCTATGTTATGACTTCAGATGGTCACTTCTCTTGTCTCACTACTAAAAATAAAAGGGAAATAAATTTGGAGCCATAAAACTGTTATCTTCTAGCTGAGTTCACATAAGGGAGAACAAAGAATCAATGACACTCTATCACTAGAAAACCAGTGATGGGCAAGCTATCCCTTTTCACAAAGGAACTACTTCAAATTTTTTTGTTCAATAACCTGAATTACAGTGCTGAGCAGTTACAGTTCAGACACACAGAGTTTGGCAATAATCCCCCAAAGGCCAAATGATAAATATTGTGTTCACAATGGTAAGCACTGAGCTGTTGCCTTCAGTCTGACTGAAAAANTGCCTTAAAGTCTAGACACTCCCCGAAAAACTCTCAAGACTTTTATGCTTGTTTCAGCCTCAATATTTGAAAGTAATCTAATAATTCAGTAGCAAAATTTAAAGAGTGTAGCTTGTGTAATTTAGTTTCTTAAAGACAAAAAGGATACATGCAGTTTTTTGCAAGTCAATATATACTGCAAGGATGTTGCATATAAAGCTACAGTATTTCAGTCAGGCAAAGTAGCATGTGACAAAGACAGACAAAAGAAGAAGTTTTTGTTTAGTTCAGCATAAACTTAAAGGCAAGCCTAATACGATGATAATCTCAGAAATCTAGAAGGACAAGGCAGTTTTTAACAAGATTTCACTGAAATACCTGGGTAAGCTATTTGTTGTGTGTGCTACAGTTCTTACCTGGGTGTTGTTTTTCAAGCACGCCTCATATTCNTTCCAGGGAACTGCTGCCCCAGACCCATCTCCACAGCCTTACCCTTCTTCTCTATTATTCCTCTGATATGTTGTGACAATGAGATTCACTGATTGATTCTTGCTTATACAATCACTATGTGGAAGTAGTTCAGAGCTTCCTCAGGATAACAGATCTCAGCTCATTCTCTGCTGCCTTGACACTTTATACGTCTTGTTTGTAACGTTAATTTCTGTGGATGACAATCTGTGGTTGAAACCATGGGCCCTCCTTACCAGGATGCTTTGCTGTTGCCATTTGTCATGACATAATTAATTCCACCTGGTAAGTCACTTAACCCATTTTTTTCCAGTTAGTCATTAACTGTGTGTTTCTCATTACACTTTCATATTTTTCTTGTCTTTTGGGTTGCCTAAGTCTGAACTCTCTTGTCTGACTAGGTTCACTGGGACCTGCATTTTGTACGTTCAAAAGCACCAGTGAAAACCAGGCCCTGTAAATCTCCGTTAGACGGTGAACATGTAGGGGTACATTGCCTTTACTTGCTCTTTGTATTGGTTTTGCATTTGTCAAATGCGGATTATGCCACCCTTCTTTGTCCAGCATTCAGAAAAATAATCTGTATCCAGAACAGGGTATAACACCACAGAAAGCCTATTAATAACTAGCATTTTTTTCTCCACACCAAATTTGGAATCATTACCAGTAAATGGGCCACACATTGAAAAATGAGGAGTTAAAGTACTGATAGCTTTGTTGATTTTGTGACTTAATGAAGCAGGAGACCTACAAAAGCATAGCATAACTGTGTTTGTTATGATAATGGATAATATAATATATTACACACGCAGCATCACCAGTTCAGTTTCATGCAGATGGCCTGACTTTGGAGAACTTGGTTTTATCATGTTTATAATGTGATCTCACTTATACAGGGTTGATGCTTCATGCTCCTTCCTCTGTACGAGAAAAGGGAGACTCATGGATATACTGACATTCTGTGAACAACATTGCAGTGAACTTGGGACCTTCTGGGGGGAAGTGACAGAGCAGAGTGAATCTACCCACTTCTGGAAATCCTGGAGACCTCTGGGTAGAGCAACTGCACCAAAACTTCTCTGCAGCCCCATAACCTTCTCTTTTCCTACAATGAGACAGAAACAACAGAAACTGAGTTTTCTAGGATTTTTTTCTAAGGACTTACTTTCTCCCATGGTGATTTCTATGAAGCCACATGGTGTGGCCCAGGCAAAGCCTTCTGTACTGTTTTCCAATACGGATGTCAACCGACATAGGCCTTCATGCACTGCTCATCCACAATTTTGCACAGAGCCTATATGTGATAGTGCACAGAACTTGATGCAGTTAACTGGGTGCTATCAGCAAAAGGAATAAATAATGAAGAATAAATAAAGCATGTGAGTTTTCAAAAATCTTTCATCCTAGCTGGTATAAGATTCCCCTAACCTTCTGAGATTTCTGTCCTGAGTATGCTCATTACAGCTTTGAAGCTTCTTTTAACCAAATCAGCCAGGAAATGACCTGAGATCCTGCTCTGGTCCTTTCCTGTGAATAAAATATAGATCCAGTTCTTGGGTGTTTGAACAAAATATGAAGAAATTTGGTAAGCTAATTATTTAAAGGAATAAAGGTAGCTTTATTCCCTCAGTTCTTAGAAGAAAGAAGTCCACTATCTAGTTTGGAAATTCTTTAGCTTCTCCCACAAAATATGTAATTTCAAAACTGGTTTTTCATTGTTACAATAGAAGTTATTGTCCTTATGTTACCTATCCCTGCCAAGTTTTATTTCTCATTGGGTAGTACTGATCATCAGCAGAAGTTTATGAGCATGTACAACACTGTCATTGACAATATTGGATATTACATCAACTTCTGGCCATAGCAAATGGGGCTCAGAACAGTTTTTGTTCATTTTCTTACAAAACAAACAGTTGTCTCCTTTCCATTTCCTTCCTGATTATTCTCAGATTGTCAAATATAATTTCCATTTTCTGGCTGAAGTATAGTTTTCAGAGAAAGAGATGAGCAGTATGACATGCAATCGTCCTGTGTCTCCTTCCCTGTGGCCTCCTGACAGCATTTTGGTTTTAGTCTAATGAGAAAACTCAGAACACCAATTGGCACTTGGTTTGCACAGTAACAGTATTCTCTCAGGAGAAATATTGTGTTATGGCCATTGCAATAAACAGAATATGAGCAAAAACAGCCTGGGAAGGAAACACTGCTCTGTGTTGTGTGTTCTGTATGGGCCAAGGGCTTGGCAGGTTGCCTTCAGCACAGTTTAATCAGCCTACTTGAATTAGACCCAAAGTTTTGTTTAAAATGAATTACTAGATAGCATGCTGCTGTGCGAGCCCATGCCTCCAGCAGCAGGACACCGAGGGGAGACCAATGTCCTCAGCCAGCCAGCCTCTAGCTGAACGGATTTCTGTCCACAGCCTCTTCCCTCTGCTTCACTTGTCCTTCTGCTTCCTCCATCCCGGTGTTTTCCTCCTGCTCCAGATTTCTCACATCCTGACACTGAGCCCAAGAACAGGTTTGAATGTTTTTGTAGGTATTTCTGCACACAACCACCTTGTCTCTTGTGCTCCACCTGTGTCCATGGTAACAACCTCCATCTTCCCCTTCTGTGAGGAATAAATTTGGTTTGTTTGCAGTTTATATTTTTCACTGCTGTCAGACCCATTATCATTTTCTTAAAAAGCGACTTTCAAATTAAAAAAACTTCCTTATTTATGGGAATGGGCTCAACTTAAATTACTGTCATGTGTCGAAAGTATAATGAACTATTGTTCAGATATGCACATCTCTTGAATAGCATAAAAAAGCAGTAATAAAAACAGACCTGAGTCCAAAAGTCCAGATAGAAGTGCTGCAACGTTCACATCCCAATAGTATTGGAAGCCATCCCCAATATCCGAGCAAAGTTTAAAAAAGAGTAATTGTGTTAAAACAATAAGTCAACTGTCAGACATGACAGAAGGAATACAAAGTTTTCCGGATTGTTGCACGCACATGGTGGCTGATTCAGTACTCCTTTTTCAAACAGCTCTTACAACAGTTTCATAACGCATTTTTCCGTCTCAGTGACTAGACTGAAACCAGATAGCAATTGCACTTACTCAACTTCTAGGAGCAGTGTTTAAAGAGCAGTGGATAATTCTCAGTTATAATGGTGAAGGTTCTTAAAAGGCTGCTACAAGAAAAAATCAAAGGAGTAGAAATCAAGACAGAAAGAAATCCTTTTCAAACTTTCTGCCTTAAGACTGCAGCACATCGCTTGTATGAGATACAGCAGCATCCTGAAGGGCGCCAGGGGCCGATACCCGAGCAGGCCTGTGTCTGCAGGACCGTGCATTGGGATGGACTGAGAGGAAGCCTGGGAAACCCTCCCAGGCAACGGGAGGGCATACAGACACACAAAACTCAGGAAGGTCACTGCCTCTCTTCCAGAGTATACTCCCTTCCTCAGACTTTGTGTCCTGGAAACATCTGGTTTTCAGTCTCTAGTGCAGGTTCAGTGTCTTCAGCTGAAAATAGCTCCAGTAGTAATGAGCAGCAGAAAAAAGGCAAAGCTTATCAGCTAACTGAACTGAGCAGTTACTACATACGCCTGCCTAGGCACACCTTACAGCGCACAAACGTTCTCCTGTGCTCTCTACGCACACCCGCTGAGAACGACAGTGTGGTTCAGCTTTGCCTCCGTTTCCTTTTGTAGCTGGCCCATTTGTATGCTTTCCTAAGACTGTGGTGCAGCTATTTCGTATTGTTCTTGGCTGGCTAACTTGCAAAATATTTCGCTTTGAAGGCTAATACTCGTCCCCACCTTTAGTGAGTCTCAGTGTAACGTTCTTTTCTCTTCGCTTCCCTGTCCAAAGTTGTGTTTTGCAGCAACTACAGGATTAATATTTGCCTGTCTTTGATGCACAGGCTACCTTTCTAAAAATAAAACTTCTGATATACTTCCTCTGTATTTTATGCTGGTGATCCTACAAGATCTATAAAATATTTAGCTGTTACCTAAGAGTGTTATATAAGCAAAAGAGTTTTGCCACTGTTTGCATTGATTTTTCTGCTGGCTCATTTGACTGTGCAAAGTAAAGGTTTAACAGCATGTGCTTGAAATGATGTATTAAAAAGTATTGCCACAGTTACTTATTTGTGTACACATCGTAACATAACCATATGTTTTCTCTAAGTTCAGAAATGTAATTCACAGGAGAACAACAAAATTCTTTGTTTTGGAGCCTGTCAACAGAGAAAGGCTCCAACTGTCAAAACTGAAATAAACCTAAGAAAATGAATCATAAAAAGCATTTTGGATTTCTGATTGCCTTTAGCCCAATAGGGCATTCTGAATTGAAAGGAAATGGTTATTGTGCTACTGCTCAATTAAAAACAATTAAGGTTTTGCACATTGCACTGAATACCAATACCATAAACCACTGAAAATCCCAATTACTCACTGTGGTATTCCAGAAGAGTTAATAGAAGATGCACAATCCATGAATCACTCATTCCAAATGTTCTCTTTGAAACCCACATCCAATAAAACCAATTGGGAAATGCAGCATTTTGTCATATTAATCGATCCCTTCCAACCGCAGGAAATCAGAGACTATCACTGACTAACAGATAAACAGTGCTTTTATATTACTAATCATCTATGCTCCTCTGTTCTAGCATACCAAGTATACTGAAAACTAAAAGCAATTTAGTCAGACTGCAAAACATTTTAAGTTTTGCACAGGTGAATGAAGGCTGATAAACCTTACCTAGAAAGAGCCTGTCAGAAGTACAGCATTAAAACGTGTTGATAGGAGGCTGTAACAATAAATTGAAGCTATGTGTATGGACTATCTGAATATATCTCTGTCTTGCTGAAGAAAGGAAAAATGAGGTACATTACCAGTTACCTAAAAAATCCAACTTGTTTTTATTAGAAGAGAGCTAAATATAATTATATCA
>Ga0065711_1001983_pt1 | contig 69990 bp, 38 predicted proteins | sample Hoacrofraction12_FD_59098 | JGI IMG/M metagenome (GOLD analysis project Ga0065711, IMG submission 59098) | Hoatzin crop microbial communities from Cojedes, Venezuela - Epithelial fraction 12 v2 (version 2) | ecosystem: Host-associated > Birds > Digestive system > Esophagus > Crop | place... | reverse complement strand
CATTTCTAAATGTTAGCACTTCTAGATGATATAGACTCTCCCAAATAAAGGTTTTCCCCTTGGAGGAGCAGCAGCTTATGTGTGTGATTTGTGTTTGTATTTCCATTATTTGGTTGTTGGAAGTGACAGAGGTGCAGAGCACAGCAACAGTTAGAAATGCAGCTCCAGAGCTTACATATGCTCACACATCTCCCCCCTCTCATGTTTGGAACACCAAGCAGGTTCTTCCATCTGTAATTTAAATTATATTCTGCTCACTCCCCATTCCTGATTATTTGTTGCTCAAGCTATTTTGTCAGGATGCGATTAACCTGAATGTAGACTTAGCACAAGATCAGAGACTGAATGAGGCTCAGATTTCAATTCCTTTCTTACTGTTTAGGAAGATGGCTGGAATGGGTAGATCTAAGAAGAATAATTTGGTTTAATTAAAAGAAAAGTACATAAATATCACAAAAAGAAAGCTGCTTTCAGCACTGCCATATATTAGCCAAAGAACAGGAAGCATTACATAGCAAAAAGCATCTTACCATAAGTAAAGTAAGCAACTTCGGGGGGAAGGGTGACATTACTGAGGTCATCATCTTGAACGTACTGATCTACGTACTGTTGTGCTTCAGTCGCTTTGAGAAAAGCCATGAACCTGGCAGTGAAAGAAGCCACAAAGATGGACAGCATCCCAAAATCCAGCAGGTTCCAGAGATGCACCACATATTCGCGTGGACCCTCTTCCCAGATCTCCTTGCACTCTGACCATATCATGCCTGCAGAAAGGCCAGAGTGTGTTTAGAAGGCAAAAACAGAAGGTATTTTTTTGTGTTTAGATAGACCCATTTCCTGGCTAACAGTGGCTTCTAAGATTGAAGCAAATAACTTTCCAGTTAAAACAATTTTCTTGAGGATGCTTCATGTAATCTTTTCTTTAAAATTATTAAAAATTTTAAACTTATATCTCCTTTTGTGCAGGTGAGGTAGAATTCTCAAAATTTCACTGTATGAGTCGATGGTAAAGTAGATTTCTGGTGACATCAGAGAAAGCATGGTTCAGAAGTACTGAAGACATCAGAAAATCCTACTGCAGTTCTATTCAGAAAAAATGTAGAGTTCCTCTCTTGCCCCCAGAATCTACTTGCTAAATTGTGCCACGGAAGATGGTATCATTTGCTCTGCTGATGTTTTCCTCATTCCCAGAACAGTGGGTGTATCTGTTTTGAGAATGGAAACAGATCTTTGTGAAAGAAAATCTGATCCAGGAGTAAACAGTAAAGACAGAACTTCTGCCCTTAGAACTTCCCATAAAGTTTTATGTATTAAATAATGATGAGTTTCCATACATTAAAGTCTGATCTATCACTTGGAAAACCCTGAGTTTAGTCTGAATTTAGGATCATTCTGAGGAGAGAATTACAAATAAAACTAAATACCAAACCCAGAAAATTCAAACATTTTGACATTCGTGTTCTACTGGGAAGTGCTGGGGAGGAGAGGTGAGTTCAGTGGGCAAACTGGAGCCAAGAGCTCAGGTTGAATACACCAGCTTGCCTCACTTTCAATCAAAGCAGGGCTCCAGGTACAAAATCTTTCTTCTGAATCACTAAAATATTGGAATATTTAACCCACTGATAAATATTTCCTACAATCTACCCAATGCTGTTTCCATCGCAGCAGCATAATTCACTTTTAATCAAGCAGGAGCAGTGCCTGCCAATTTCCACGTGGCCTCCTGCAACCTTGCCCTTTTTGTGAACTCTTCATCCTCTTTGCTGGAAGCCGTTGTGGAGTGGCATGTCAATGCATTTGCTCAGCTGCTTCAGAGACTCCTGGAAGCACATGGCGTCCCAATAGGCCCAGTCGAAGGCTGGGTTATATGGAAGGAAATGAGTCAGTGTGAATCTAGCCGGAGGCTGGAGGAATGAAGCACTGCCACTGTCAGTCCTTATGCACAGGGAAGGATTTGAGAGAAAAAGGAAAGTTTAGCTATCGATATAACCTGTGGCCAAGGCAACACTAGCCTGTCACCTCCATAGCCCTGCAATTTTCAGGCAGATACTTGTATCCGTATCCTGGTATAGGTTATGCCCCATAGACATCTGTCTTGGGAGAAAGCCTAAGGTCTGCTGACTGCTGAGCAGAGCCAGAGGGAGGGCAGGAGAGGAGCCTCCCAGCTCTTCTCAAGTCCAGAGGTGCTCGGTAAAGTAAAAGCAGGAACTTTATCCCAAGCTGTCACTGATCATGATGAAGATTTAGTAATAAATAGCCTAAGGGAGAAGAGAGAAGAATTGGTTTCTCAGGAAATGTCCCAGAGCTAGGATGAAATATTTAAGGAAAATTTCTAGCAAAACAAAAATGTATCCCAGAAGTGATAGATAGGAGACACTAGCCCTACGCATTACTTACGTGTGTTGTATAAAAGTGCTAAAGCACTTCAGGAAATATCACATGTGTGGTAACATTGCCGACCAGAGTACTTGTTCACTGACACCCAGAAATGTCTTTTCTGGTTTAAATATTAACTCTCCCATCCAAATTTGTTCCTAATCTTGGGGACTTAATATACCTAAGTCGCAGATTAATGAAATAAGGAACATCTGAAACTGAGCAGACTGACTAAAATTAGAATCACTCTGTGAAAGTATCACGCTATTGGCCTTTATTTTACATCATTCTTTTTGCCAACTGTGTGGCAATCATTTTTTATCTGTACATATGGAAAAATATCTATTCAGAACAAGTAGAAAAGTTATACTAATTATTCGGTCACTACTGCTGAGTAGTTGCGTATACATTGTGAGGGAGTAATTCAAAGCTTCTTCTTAAGTGACAATACTGAGAAGAGAAAAAACAGCTAAAATTCAGGGGATGGGACATAAGGTGGGATGTAAGAACAGAAATAAGGGAAGGCAACTAGGTAAATCAGATTATCCAGGAGGAGATTGCATTTCAACATGTGTTTCTGAAGCCCCCAACAGCTCTGGGAGAAGCCGTTTCCCTGAGTGTGATGCACAGAGAGGTGGCATATGAGCACCTTCTGCTTTCCAACTTCTGCAGGTCCCTTGTGGCTGTCCTCCACAGCAGAGATAATCAGAAATGTCACCTTGATGGTAATTTCTGGTTTCAGCAGGGGATAGTCAAGCTACAGGCACAGTCCATCTGGAAGAAAAATAGAAGTGTGCAAGAAGTGCTGTTTACCACCTGTGCACAAGAAGGAACAGTTTGTCAGATTTTTATATCCACTGGCCTGGTACATACATCATGAGCAGCTGATGTTGGAGAGCTGCCTTTGAGCCTTGCTGGATCAGCCAAAGGCTGTTGGATTAAGAGAGAGAGTTGTGCTCAGCTTGCGTCTACCCAGAGCTTAACTGCTACCTCAGCTGCTTTTGCAGTGGGGATTTTGTCTTTCTAAATGAAATCTCCCTGCTTCCAGTGCACATTTTTGTCCATATTGCTCCCGAGGAAAATCCTAGCCTTCCTCATTGAAGGCAAGAGATGGGAAGACCTGGCCACAGGGGAAGAAGTAGCGAAGGCGTACAACAAGCCACAGATGCATGAGCCAAAATTGCTGTTCCCCACTTGTGAACGGGCAAGTTCTCCTTTCAAAGCATTGCAGTTCTTCTCTGCGCTGACAGGTTCATCATCTACAGCCCTTGCATGTTCGTTCATAACAAAGAGAGGTGAGACCAAAACGGTGTTCTACCACCTAAATGCTGTCTGGCTGCTCGTGGGGATGTTAAAAGTGTGGCTAATGTTACCTGGCTGATCCAACGATGCTCTTACAGCCATTTCAGACTTGCAGGCTAATGGAAAGTAAAGCCTCTGATACAGATTTTTGGAGCAGGATTAAATGCTTGCCTGGCTGAAAGTCACTGCCTCTGCTCGGTTTATTCCATTACTCACCTGCATTACAAAATGGGAGCAGGAGATGGCAATGGTATCATTTGGCGTAACTCCAGTCCAAAATCCTCTTACTGGTAGTTTTCCCTTAAAATATATACAGGTGGGTCAATTTTCATATCTCCAGCAAGAGTAATTGCAGGGAGTACTATCACAAGTTGTACTCACTCATGACCACACTATGGTATGCTAATACAGCACATTATCCTCAGATAATGATATTTTGAACATGCATCTTAATTTTATGGTTGACTGTCAGATAACTCAGAAAATTTTCTCCCCAAAAAGGAACCAGGATCAGAGATCTGTAAACTAATTTCTCAATAATGGTCTGCTATGGTTGGAATAAGTAATCTGTCATCAGCTTGCATCATTGCTGCCACTGTATGAAGGAGAAAAGAGAAGGAACAGAAACAGAAGGAAGGGATTTACAAGCTGAGAAAAAAAAATTATACTTTTTGATTACGCTATGAATTGAAATGTAGGTAGCACACCCACACTGTTGAGTCTGAAGGGAGTGACTGCAGGTGTTGCCAAGCAGGATTAAATATAGCCATGTATATTTAGTACACAAGAGTTAGACTTATTTTACTTTAGCTATACTTACTGTCTACTTATATTTGCCTCTTTCAAAAAGCATGTCTTGGCAAATTTATCTGTGGTATTTATCTGTAGCATTTACTTTTATTTAATTATATTTCTACTTACACCTACATATTTACAATATCTAGAAGATTTTTCCACCAAAAGGCTGGGCAGTCTGCCACCCTCAGTGCTTTTACAGTCCTTAAAGTTCAGGGTCACATACAGGGTTTGGCAAGTGCCCAAGCCCCCATGCCAGCTGTCTGCAGGCCACTTGTATCAAACTTGCATCTTAGTATTGCTGAAACATTATTTGAAGCTTTATGTAGGCAGACAGGTAAAATGGCCAGAGAAGACTGTCAGAGCTGATGTAGGCAGTCATTAGAAAAATCTCATTATAGTCAGAAGTCTGCACAATGAATCACATTTCTTCTCACAGAAAAGTGAAAACCTTCACTTTAAATGAAATGTTTTCTTCTTCATCTCTCAGGAACTCACCAAGCAGATAGATACCTACTGCCTATAAGAAAAGAATGCCTAGTCTAAATCTAATCATCTTGTCCAACTGCTTTAATATAATTTTAAAACTATATCTTACAGTCTTACTATATCCAGTCTGGCATCTATTCAGCATTTTCTAGCCTAATATCCTGTATGGGATTCTGATTATTATGGGAACAGGGAACTAAGAAATGGTGGCCAGGAAGTCATCAGATAGAGCAACCTTATCCTATTTTTCAGGGGGGTATAATGCCATCAGTACTTTTGGAACAGTGGAATTATTTGCTGCAAGAAAAGAATCACAATCATGGTGGTGAGTAAAAATAGATATGGAAGAGGTAGACAAAGATTCTGCAGAGTTGATAAGATCAATTTCCCAATAAATCCTTCTGAACTTGTTTAGATCAGTGGTTCAAGGTAGCTGACCTACAAGGAATAAATTGTGCCTATAGAAAAATTAATACGTCTAAATTTGCCTAAAACTCCCTGGAAATTTAACTTGTGCACATGATATACTTTTGCACTCGAAGAGTTCATCCACATGAATCCCCATTTTATAATTTTTGGATAACTTAATTTCTTTTGAAAGATTTATGTGTTGTCCTCTTGCCGGTAACAGTTCTGTACTATGAATTTCATAAAATCCAACCCTTAATTACCTAGCAGTTTTCTCATCAGTATATCTCAGAGTGCATGACAAAAAAATAAATAACAATATATCAATTTCGCAGATGAAGAAGCTGAGGTTCAGAAAATTATAATAGGAACTCATGGCAGGGTAGTAAAACAGGCTGGTGGTCAACCACGTCCCGGTGGACACATTTCTTTCTGCTCACTTTAGATAGAGCAATGTCCTACAGTGAAACTGAAGGTTCTGTGACTATATTACCTTCTTTAAGATGCAATGATTAAACCAACAGAGGCAAACAGGCAACATCTATAGCATTCACCATGGAAAGTGGAAAATGAGTAAAGTGAGAATCTGCCAAGCATCACTCAATATTTTCAAAAGCAGTGACCGAGATCAAAGTCTTCATTGATCCTGGTTTAATCAAAATACTGCCATCAGCCTCAACTTAGTCTCACGGTGGGTTTTTTTGGGTTTGGGGGCAGGTTGGGGTTTTTTTTGCTTGGTCGGGATTTTTTTTCCTTTGTCTTGTCAGTGTCTATCATGCTATTCCTAGTCGTGTCGAATTTCCCTGGAGGACTAGTAGACATTTTGGTTTTGCTTACCCAATACCCACTTCATGATCAGCAATTCTGTCCATGAGAACTGAGTTGTTTTGACTCTAAATATTTGTCTTGGATGATCCGTGATGGTCTCGTTGGGGAGATTTTTCACTCCTTCAAACCGATCTGAAGCGTTCACTACTAACAGTCCAAGGAAGATTGTGAAAGAAACTGCATGTGCCACAAACTTCATGAAAGGACTTCGGAGGGTCCGACCCAACTGCAACGAAACATACACAAGACATCAGATTGGAAGTTTATTTCCTATAAAACTTTGAACCATTTGCCCAAGGTGAGGATTCAGAAATGAATTCTAGATCATGAACTAAATAGGATTTAGATTTGTTCAGGTTGTTCTTTGTCATTGCTAGACGTTCTGCATTGCAGTTCAAATCATGTCCTTTGGATAATTTTCTATGCATGGCAATATCTTATATTGCTCCTTTATACCCACATATAATATCTAATTGTCCTGGCCATATGGTAAGTAGAAAATGAAGAGACAGGACATTCATATGAGAGACATGTTTGTGTGTATAGCTGTTATATGAATGTACTCATATGCATCAAAATAAATCCTAATGATGGGCCNACTTCTCATCCTTACATTGTTATTTATTAGAATCTTTTATTAATGATGAATTCTTGGTTCATTAACAATGAGTAGGAAATAGCCTTCTCTTTAAAGATTCCTTAGTAATGCTTTTAATACGCTTTGGTGTGATAGTCCTCTCTCATAACTACTACAAAAGCTGAAGATTCACTCCTCGGAACACACGGATTTGTTTCAAAACATTAAGCCAAGACTCAGAGCAGCAGATCTATTCACTATAGCTAATATTTATTCCATTCTTCTTGAAAAGCTTTGTTTGTCAATTGGTTTAAATAACACTCTTTTCATTTTACATTTTCTGTGATCTAAGAAAACATTACTCCAGAAACATGTCAGAGTAGCAGCATTTTGAGGACTGCAAGGCCTGTGGCATTGGACACAATAGACAGCAATGCAAGTGCCCTTTCCAAAACCCTCTCAAAGCAAAAAGGATTTATTTTACAGTATATTACTCACTGGTTAGCTTCCCTTGATTACAAGGTATCCTCAAAATTTTTGTAATATTTAGTGACTTCATCATAAAACTTCATAGGAAATATAAAAAAAAAGACTGAAAAGGGAAATTCTATGTTTTCTTACTTACTGCCAAGAATAGCTTTCTTCAAAGGAGCCCAGGTCTATGGTTATNGCAGGGCAGGAAATATTTTGAAAGAAGACTCCTTAGGTCTACCAGAAATTTAAAGGAAGCTTTATGATTCTGGTTCTTATTTATTTTTCTTCTCTGAATTTTTGAAATGTCAAATAAATCTTTTATGAAGTTGACAGAATAGTAAATCCTACTGGAAAATTTGCATGTTTGTAAATACCAGAGAGACTTTACAATAAAGAAAATGAGAAAAATCTGCTCTATCCCCTAGTCCTTATTAACTTGTTTTCTTCTTTCTCAGGTCAATAAGGATGTGTTTAAGAGGGTAGATATTGCACTGATTCAAACTGCAACTTTCCTTACTCTTGTCTGGGAATGTTGTGACAGATGTAGGAGCAAAGAAATGTGTTAAAACCCATCCCAACACTTGTGATGCTGGTTCACTCCTCTGCTGTAGACCTTGGTACAGTGTTAGTTCTCAATAGCCTTTAATGGTTGGTGTTGGGTAGATTTATGTTTTACAGCAGAATTTATATTTCCAGTACAGAGCTCATGGGGTGATGGGATATGTTTGAGCAATGTCCCATATAGAAATAATCTTAGATGTTTCCCTTATATGACCTGTTTGAGAGATCTCAAATTGCAAGAGTAAAGCAGAACAACAACTATGGACATATGGAGCCTTACCAACAAAGTTTTAAGGAAGTATATTTGCAAACTGTACTAGACTCATTTCTACCCTGAATTCACTAAAAGAGAAAAGTCACTTCCTATTGAATCATGAATTCTCTCCAGACAATTAGACATTTTCTGCTGTCTGCAGAAACTTTAGAAAAAGAGACCTGAGAGTAAAGTAGCACAGCCTTGGCTATCAGAGAAATAATCACGTGTGTTATAGAACCAAATGAATTCTGTGGGTAATTTCACTTTGTTGTCTCCTGATTTAACAAAAGTCTGCATTTAGTCAGTGTTACATGAGAATTTTATCCCCTTTATTACTGTGGAAAGCTTACAATTTTTTTCTTAAGCTGATGCTTTTCATAACTTCTCGGAAATCTGATTTTTAGCTAAAAGCTGCAGGAGGTGAAAGTGTTGACTAGAATATTCTGTAAAAAATTAATGAAGCATCAATTCCTCCAGTCAGCCTAATGCTTTATGACAATAAGATATTTTTTTCAAGCAACATGATACAGTTAAACTCAAGGTGTGTAAATACTTGGATGTATCAATTTCTCAATTAATTTTTAAAATCAAAAGATCACCTTTCATCAAACCAAGACTGCAGGAAAGCACTTGACTGTCACTGTTAAGACAGAAATGCTGACAGTGTGTGAATACAAAGGTTCATTCTTAAGAGAACAGCTCATTTCATGACTTAGTATCCTATTTGTGTTACAGGAACATAATGAAGCATACAGGCATGTCAAGAAGAAAATACATAACATGTGATAGTGAAAAATGACGAATGAGATGATGAAAGTTTCCAAATGCAAATTAATCTCAATTTCGAGAGACAGCAACAAACAAAGATTAGAAATATAATAAAGAAAACAAACCACTACTATTTTCAGTACTATGCTCATAGTAGGAGCATGAAAAACATTGTTGTAGAAATTGTGTGTACCTCAACTAGGGAGGAAAATACCCAGAGTAAAAAGGTACAGGTCTAGCTTTAAGTGGAGTGAACCGTTAAAGCTCTAGTGCTTAAATGATGCTGGCTCTGTCCCAGCAGGAGCAACAGTCAATAAGTCCCCGGTACGGCTACATGAAAGCCAGAGAACAGCCCAGGCATGGAGAGCTGTGTATAAATGACCTCTGTTAGTGTTGTAATATTTGAATGTGCACTTCAACCACCCAGAGAAGAAAGAAAATTCTTCCTGAGGTTCTGAAGACAGTCCAAACAGTCCTGCTTGCTCTTGTCATTACATTTTTGGGCAGCAGACTATGCAGTTTTTCCATTCTATCTCTTCTCTTCTCTTTTGATCACCAGCGAAACAAGTTTTGGACACCAGCATATAAAGCAACAGTTCATTTCAGAGTCATACCCTCCATGAGATGGATGAGTCAGCACAGCTGTTTCAGGATAGGGTAGGCTTACACTCCACAGGTCTTGTCAACAGTTTATGCATTCAGAGGGGAATGAATGACTGACACTAAAATCAATTTTAATAAAGACAGCTCTGTGCAATTGAATGCAAAAGAACACTTAAGAGTTCAGTTGCAAATTCCACATAATAATATTTATTAAATTTTCAAGGATGGTATTTGGTATGGTATACTCTAACCCCTCAGAGCTTTACCAAAGGAAGTTTTCTGCTAGGGAGTAAAGGCTTGGAAACTTATTCCTTGCTAAGATACATCAGTGATGGAATTATTTTGAGATATGAATTACACTATTACCCTATGTGCAATTGCAGAATTTGACCAATACATCTTAAGAATGTGACACACAGTAGTATTGACGGGGACAGCTTCTATAAGCGGTATTCCACATTACAGAGATTTCCTTCCCATTTCTCACTGTCTTAGCCCAGAAAATAGTCCCTCATTCATGCCTGGGCATCTGTGTGTCTTTTAAGTCAGGCATGAACTGATTTAAATGAAATATCTTAGCTGGTTGTTCCTATGGAAAAATTATTTCACTACCCAGTTGTGTAACATCAAGCTTGTTTCCATGAATTGAAGCCAAACAAAACACTTGTAAAATTGACCAGGACAAAACTGGGCTGCTCAGAGAATCTCATGCAAATCTTCTGTTAACATAGAATCTTAGAATACTTTGGGTTGGAAGAGACCTTACAGATCATCCAGTTCCAACCCCTTGCCATGGGCAGGGACACCTCCCACCAGACCAGATTGCTCAAAGCCCTGTCCAGCCTGGCGTTGAGCACTGCCAGGGAGGGGCATCACCATCCTTTCAGTGAATATGCTGCCAACAGAAAATTGTCTGCAATAACACTATGAGAGGATACAAGGCTCCTGCATCAACCCTCAGCCCTTGAACATAGTAATGACTATTTTGGGTGAGGTACCAATTCATGGGGGAAAAATGCCTTCATTATTCAGTTATTTCTGTCACAGACCCCAATCAAAAATCAAGACTACATTGTTCTGATCAGTGCAAAGCCATGCATTAAAATACAATTCCTGCCTGAAAGAACTTCCAATCTAACTTTATGACACAAGGTTCCGTATGGCTTTTCACAGTCTAAAGTGGAGTGAAAAGAAAGGAACTCCGAAAATGAGAATGCACAAGAAGTTTAGTGTAATGAAACCACAGTTGATGAAAAGTTAAGTCTCCCTGCCTCCATTTTGTTTTAATTTAAATACACTACCTCAAGAAATTAAAATGAAGTAACATTCTCAATCATTTATTTTTGCTGTAAAACTGATTTCTTCTGAATTTTTTCCTCATTTTTCCCCCTTAGTTTTTATGCTTTTCACTTACATTCTCCCTTTATTTCTAGTCGAATTGTTCTCCCCACCTATTGCTATATTCAAATGCTACCTCTGTAAGTCTTAGAATACACCACAAATGTTGCTGTTGGCTCGTGTGCTGACTCCCAGCACATTCAACAGAGGTGGAGGAAATTAAACAGCTTCATAAATACCCTCTAGACTGAAGTCTGATGTAACAGAATCAAAGTGGTAATTCCACACATCAGTTCCCTCTACCACCTAATCAAAACCACCCACAACACAGCCCGGCTTTCACATGCACTTCTCTGTGTGAAACTCTGGAGTCCTGTCCAGTATTCATCAAAGCTGTGGCATTTTGTGTTGATACAAGCCTTGAGAAAATGAAGTTACATTCTCAGTTATTCTCAGAGAAAGTACTTGGCAATATTTTGGAAGACACCAAGCCTTAAACATGTTTTACTAGTTCAGGTGTTCCAGAAGACAGTTTGCAAAAGGTTTGTCTGATTGCACCATCATAAATCTTTTCAAATTATAGTCTTCCCTTAATACCCATCCACGGATCTATAATTTCTGGGGCTTGACAAATTTAGAAAGGATTCCTCACTGGCTTTTCAAGGAAATGGGAGAAGATGCTTTCAAGACTGAATAAATTACCAGCGCCAGGGGTCATTTTATCAAATTTAAGCACCTCTGATAAGCCTCCTGTTGAAGACCTCTACCTTGTAATGGATGATATTTCTGGCTATTGCTGAATGCGAAATTATCTTCTTCCCCGCCACCCCTTTCTTCTGTGGCAAGAGTAGAGAAAAAGCTATTTATCACTCAGCTACACACCTATTTATCTCCACTTGCTTGAGCGGACTCTTTCAGGATGGAAACCTCGCTACAGATTTCATACCACAGGCAACTCATGCTTTTACTCAGCTAATGGTTGGCTCTGGTCCTTTGACCTCTAGGTCTCGGCAAAACTATCCTGCTCCATCTGATGCTGTGAGACATAGTACAGACGTATTTAGGTACATGGCAGTTTCCCAAGTTTCATCATCTTTTCCTTTAAAACCATAAAGATTGTATGATGAAGTCTAGTTTTTGCTGCAGCACTAAGAAGTCCCCTGGGGCCTGCCAGAGTTTCAGGCACAAGTGCCATAATAATGCTCCACTAACTAAAAATACAAGATCAGAAAGAAGAAGGAAAGGGAAGAGAGGACCCCAGATGAAGGGAGGAACCTGCAACAAAAAGTACATAAAAGGAGCGAGAGTTTAAACATCAGAGTTAGCTAAAAGGGCAGCAAAGGTCTCCTCCTTTAGTTATTTCCCATTTTCATAATTGTCCTTTCTTCACCCTCCTCCCATGTCTTTAACTCCTATCCATTTCTTGTTCCTATTGCTTTGTTGTCACCCACTGTCTCAATGTTTCCTTCCCTCACCTTTCCGCTTTTATTAGCTGTAAAGACAAACCTCAAGCCATGCCTAGTAGCTCCATTCGTGTATATCGTGTATACCACCTCACGCTTGCTCTCCTCTGGGGAAATCTTAAAGGATAGAATGTATCCCTTCCCAATGGCGTTACAGAAAAATATGTGACTTCATTCCAGGCCCTGGATAAAAATGACCATAAGAAACATGCACCTTACTGAGTTTGTACCTTGCTGCAGGGAGCAATCCAGTAGGCTATGGCAAGGAAGGGCAGGCCAATGGAGACCCCAAAGACAGCCAAGAACTTCACAGCTATAGACTGCTGCCGTAAGCCTGAGAGGTTTTCATACCACATGGTGAGCAATTGCTGCTGGCAGTTGGGGTGAGCAACAAACTGTAAAAGAAACAGAAATAGAAGTATCAATAGCATTGTCTGAAGAGGATGAGATTTCAGTGAATAACCTGGTGAACTGGCTAGTGGAACAAGTCAAGGCACGTATTCGTTGCCCAACATAGCTTCTGCTGTCACAAACAGAAAACTGCAATCCAGGTATCAAAATCCCCAGGTGCCAGTAGAACATGTTTCACTTGTGCTTCTTGTCTTCTTTGGATAAAGGTTTGGTTAGAGAGCTGACCGTCTAGGCCAAAACCCAACATTCATCAGTGGCCAGCACTGACAAAATGCCTCTGTGGGGTCAACATTTACATCTGAGACAGACTACATCAAGATTCAGAAAAGACACAGAGAGGCACTTTGATGTCAAGCTGGAAAAAAACTCTGATAACTTGCTAAAGACATAGGCCAGTGAAAGAATAGCTCAATACAGCACTAATATTACCTTGATCTACTCACTGCGTACGGACTCAAAGTGAACCATTCTGCACGGTTCTCCTTCTCCTGTAAACTACAAGAGGTCTGACTGGTAATTTGCTACTTTAAATGCTGTATCTCAGACTACCTTTCAAAAACAACAGCTCATTCTTTACTGATCAGACAAAAAGACAAATTTAAAAGCAGAAGGAAAAGCTGTGCTGCTCTGGTACAGAAAGTACGTGTTTTGTATCCTGCAACTGAGAATCTTCTTCAGTTTATTGTTCAGAGGAAAAGAAAAGGTGAGCAGCAGACAACTGAAAAGGGCAATTTCTTAACGGTAAAATTACAACACCACTGTACAGATCCCACAGAAGAGTTTTATAATAAAAGATTAAAACACTTTAATATTGTTCTTCAGGGTGATTGAATTTAGAATGTGACTATTTTTCATCATAAAGAAAGATAATTAAAAGGCAAAGTAACTGAAAGAAAAGATGGGAAATAAATATGTTGCTAAGGTAGTTTATTGCATTAACAGAACTGAGTGTTAAATTTATGAGTTTTGTGGGTGAATAAATGTTCTTAGGAGGGAAATATAAAACATTCCACTATTTCAGGTGAGGTGAGGGGGGGATGAAGGGGGTAGAGAGGGAAAGAGAGTAGGAAAGCAGAGCAGCCAGGAGGCTTCATGGCCAGGCAGGGTGGACATGGACCACATCTGGCTGCCGCCCCATTGCTCTGCTTCAGCCCTTACAGCTGCAAACAGCTGGGTGGATTTCAGTTGCAGTCTGTAGTTTCACTGGGACTGAAAAGCGGAGGAAACCCTAGCTGTGTTTTCATCTTTACTATCTACGAAAAGACGATGTAGTCGGGAATATAACGGACCCTTTCCTAGATGTTTGCATAATAACAAAACCATTACTGTGAGTTTAAATGATCGCTTCATTGCTAGTGCAAAATGAAATACAGTTGCACAGTAATTAGTATTGCCGTGGAATAGCGCATTTCCTTCTTTGACAGTACCTTAGCAGCTATTTAAAATGTGCTTCTTCAGATGAATTAGGCTTTGGGGCCTGAATTTCTCAAAAAGAAAAAGTAGAAAATAGAACTTTACCCCTTCCATGGAATAAATCAATCAGAGTGACAAAATTTAATATGTGCTTTTAACCTCTTCTGTTGTTAGAATTTCTTCCTGGAAATATTAACATTATAATATGTTTTCTTTTAAGCTGTTTTCAAGAAGAGGATGCTTTCAAAAAAGACAATAAATAAACTGTCGGTCCTAGTCATTCTGAGCATTTGAAGTTTAAGGTTAGGTTGATGATAGCAGCATTGCAAGGAGGCATTTCCTAATGCCCAGTGTTTGTGTTTGTGCTGATGCTGCTAGGGCTTATTATCTTCCTGGCAAATGGACAGAAAGATGGAGTGGAAGGAAGCTAGACAGAGAATTGATTCCCTTCGTAAATTTTATTTTCGGATATGATGAATTCAACAGCAATTGTAGCAACTCATGGAAAGGAAAATTACACCGGTAGATGTGCAGCCTTCTGAGATGAGAGGCCAAAGCAAAAGCCAGGCTTCCTCCTGCGCTTATAATTGTTCGCTGCATTCTGAGAATTGATTCAGACAAAGAAATTCAGTTGTCCTTGCCAGTGAGACAGTCAAAGACTTTCGCTGGTTGGCATTTCAGAGAATTTATCAGACATTTTAATCTGTTCATTGTTTCACTCTGTCTGGGAACAGTTACAATGAAAATACAAATATAGAAAAGTTGTGAAGGAACTGCCATGAAACCCAGTTCATTGGAACAATTTATTTTGTGCAAGGCAATAAAGACTGGCAGCATGCCATAGAGCCTTGATGGTGTTCATCTTACTCTGATTATTACAAAAATGAGGGAAAAATAAGATCAGAATAAGAAAGATAAGAGCAGGAATGAGTTTTGATCTGTTATTTGCTTACAGCAAGCAGTACAGTTTTTCATCATGTTTGCTCCATCAGATATTAACGAAATACACAGTGACCCTTGGATAATGCCAACCCTGTCTCTGTCAAAATTTCAGAAATTGATCTTAGATCTCATCAAAGACATTACAGAGCCATTGAAGTTTCTCTCTTCTCAGGGAATGGGCACTGACACCAACTTCAAGATTACACTAATGCTTTGCTTAGTGTCATAGGCACGGAAAAGAACAGAGTTTGAGACAAAAGCTTCAAAGCAGAATGCTTTGAATGAAATGAAAAATGGTGATAAAGCATATTGAATTTCAGAGGCCTAAATGCTGCAATGCTTTTTCAAAGTTCCCATTAAATGCTATTTCCCTTTCTTCAGCACTAGAAAATGAGGCTAGGAGGCTTTTAGGGGTGAACTGTGGCTGCTCCTGTGCTCTGTCCCAGAAGAAGCAAAAGGCAGAAATCATTGCAGCGAGATTGGTGTGGCCAGGGCTGCGCAGAAGGGCAAGATATTGCTGATTAAAATGGAAGCACTGGCAGTGGAGGCGATTGCATGGGTCCAGAAAGAGCCATTTAAAAGTATTAAGTACTTTATCACACGGGCAGAAGGAGTCCCTTCCAAGCTGATACAGGTAATGCATCAGGATCCGGGAGCTCAAGCAAAATGCATTCCAGCGCTTCTGCATTCAGAAACCGCAGTGGGAGCTTTTCTGCTCCTATGGCCCACGGACCCCAGTAGATGGCACTGGTTTTTTCCTTATACCATGCATAGCGCTCTGATTTAGGAAGAAAACTCCAGCCTATCAGTTACACATTTTTTTAAGCTAAAAAAAAACGCTAAAAAAAATAGAAGAAATCACTGATCAATCTGAAGAGCCTGCTCAAATAATGGAGCTGCCAAAGTGGCGTTTTTGAGAGCCACTGAAAGACACTGGAAAGTATTGACACCTCTGAAAGCCACTGTTCTGTGCTACAGGGGGATAGAAAGAGATGAATATTTGCCTAGAATACGGAAAAAATATCTCAAAGCCTACCGTGGGAATTCAAAGGGCCCAAATAAACTGTTATATACATAGAAAGAAAGAGAATGGTGTAGTGGCCGCTGTGCATACCACATTGAACAATAACTTTTCCACATTGCTATCTAATTTGATGTATGACAGCTCTTTCTCCTAGCTTATCATGTCTACGCATTGTGGGAAAGCACTTTACAGGTCTCAGGACAGAGTGAGATTTTTCTGCTCAGCATAGTTGCTCAAAAATACAGGAGTGTCACTACACAGAGAGTAAAGTACCTTTATAGCTCTATAACCGTATAGGAAGTTACTTCTGATAGAAAACACCACAGTACAGAAACTTTCATTTTTGTGTTTTCTATTATATTGGACAGAGAAAGAGTCTGTGATGAGGACCCCGGTTACTGGTGCTGTTCAGTATTAGCACTGCGGTTGCCTAAGCTGTCAGTGGTTAGGCGGGATTTAAATCCCCTATACAAAACACCCCACAGTCCCTACCTGAAGGGCATCTCTCTTATTCTGTGGCACTTAACAAATCAGCTACAGCCAGGTGAAAAAAATTGAATTCTCGAGAGTGTCAGACAATGCTCAGATATCAGAGGAAAAAAAAAAGAAAAAAGATGTCTATCTTGGGCAGAAAAATGCTATCAGCAGAAATAAGGAAATTTATGGCAAGACAGGTAAAAGGCAGAGGTCATCCTCGGATGACCAGAATTAATCATGCAGAAAAACACCAGTATTTTTTTTATTACTGAAATCATTCTAATTCCCTCATGAGTGCAGAAATCTACCATCAAGGCTCAAGAATGAACCACTCAGGCAGGATCATCTTGCTTTGTAATACACCCTATGCTAAATAGCCAGGGGCGATTTGCTCATCAGTGAACCAGTGAACACACTTTAAACACCTGCAGGTCAGAACCAACAACGCAAACTTGTGACTTTGACTTTCCTGTTTTCACAGAGAATCTCCTGTCGTGTCCTTTCCAGCTCGTCCCTTTGCTGTAAGCCTTGTAACAAATGCTGGCAAACCTCAGCAAACAAAAACTGCAATTCAGATGAGCAGCGGTGTGTTTAATCAGCGAGTAGAGCCAGAAAAGGAGCTGCATAAATAGATTTTCAGGAGAACATTGGTAATGTTAAAAGACACTGGCAGGGGCAAGGAAGAGCCATTTTTCTTCCCATCGTGTAGCTGCATTTATGCCCTTTGAACAACCTTTCTGGGTTCGTTATTAAGCATTTGTCTTTTGATGTAGCTGATCGCTTCTGCAAGCCTACATTGATTAGCACATTTCAAGCTGCCGCACCTGCTCACAGGAACCCGTGGTTGGGCACGTAGTGCTTCCAATGCCGGAGATCCCAGCAAAAAAGCTAAAACGGTTTTGATGACTCAAAGGAGTCAGTCGTCACCCTGTGACTGAATTACAAGGGAAAATGAGGGGTGCATCAAGTGTGCCCTGATTGCCAAAAAGGCCAATGGTCTCCTGGGGTGCATTCAGAGGAGTGTGGCCAGCAGCGGGAGGGAGGTTCTCCTCCCCCTCTGCTCTGCCATAGTGAGGCCCCATCTGGAGTACTCTGTCCAGTTCTGGGCTCCTCAGTTCAAGGAAGATGAGGATCTGCTGGAGAGAGTCCAGTGGAGGGCTATGGGGATGGTGAGGGGATTGGAGCATCTCTCCTACGAGGAAAGGCTGAGGGAGCTGGGCTTGTTTAGCCCGGAGAAGAGAAGGCTGAGAGGGGACCTTAGAAATGCTTATAAATACCTCAAGGGTGGGTGTTAGGAGGATGGGGCCAGACTCTTTTCAGCGGTGCCCAGCGACAGGACAAGGGGCAATGGGCACAAACTGAAGCAGAGGAAGTTCCAGCTGAACATGAGGAAGAACTTCTTCCCTCTGAGGATGATGGAGCACTGGCCCAGGCTGCCTAGGGAGGTTGTGGAGTCTCCTTCTCTGGAGATAATCAAGACCCACCCGGACAACATCTTGTGCAGCCTGCTGTAGGTGACCCTGCTTTGGAAGGGGGTTGGACTGGGTGACCCACAGAGGGCCCTTCCAACCCCTACCATTCTGTTATTCTGTGACTCTGTGAATTGTACGTGTGGCTCGCAGCGAGCCACACAGAGAAAAATCCATGTGGGATCTGAACCCCACACACTGTGTGCTCTGAAAAGGTGAAAGTACATAAGTATTCCTAAGACGACTACATGACACACCTCCCAGACAAACACAGCCCGAGCTGAGCTCTCTGGGCTGGTGTTTCCAGCAGGACCAACGCCAGCCCCAGTCTGGAGGGTGAGTTGCCATTTGCTCAGCAGAAGTTCTGTGCTTGAGCAAAACCAGAGGCAGGGAGAGCTGGAGAGCTGGGCTTGCCCCTCTCCACTTCTGTGTAGGCAATGTCGCATTTCTCCCACTGAAACCCTCATCAAAGGCTATATGAAATCATTCATTTTCAGAGGGTTGCTGAAGATGCTTTGGGAGTAACAGTAAACATTGCCAGAGGTGGAAGCAACTCAGCAAAAAGCGGAAGCAGGATGTTACTGCTACTCCCCGAAGGGTAAAAACTGTACTGCCATTTCACCAAAGACGGTCAGAGGAATTAATGGGTAAACTCATGCCCACATGCACACAACAGAAGAAAGAGGCAATGAAAATATTAAAAAATATAATTACTTTGCTTTTAAACCACTTTTCATTTTTGAAGATTCCTTTGATATTTTAAGCATTTTTAAGTCTCAAAGCCTAAACAAAGATTCTGGTTTTATACTGAAGAAAACAATTTGCTCAAAGTGAAACATACTTTCTTTGAAAAAAAAAAACCAAAAAAACTACATCAAAACCCTGAAAAAATTGAAGAATGTGTCAGAACAGTTTTTTGATCTGGTAAAAGACCCACCTACTTGCAGAGTCATTTCACTCAAAGCAGAGCAGGAGACACAGAGCTCGTTGGAAATTACTGAAGCTTGCTAGGAAATACACAGTACAGGAAAAAGCCAATATATGCATACGCCTTGTCTTCTCTTCACCTTGTACTCTGTTCTGTGAGCCCCCAAGTGAACAAAGGGCCCTTTTTTTGAAAAAACTGCTCTGAGACACCTTAAGAGACGCAGGTGGGATATACTACATTTATTTCATGATACGGAGTGCAGAAAAAAATCAGCCTTAAGCAAGTTCTAGTGCTATTAAACTATGACAAATGAGGCTGTCAGAAGGTAAATACGGTGGGAACTTGGCTCGTTGTTCACTATTATGCTTGATAAGAGGTGCAAGTAAAACTGTAGAAAGTTTAAGAATGAAATAGAAAACTACTTCCCTATTATTTATGAAACAAAAATAAGAAGTCAAGTTACAATCCAAGTACCCATGCTGTAAGACTGTGACCTTTTCACAAAAGAGACCTGCTCTAATTATAGCTAAATTCTATCCATGGCCACAGGCCCAGTTTTTAAAACACTTTGCACCAGAGTAAAGGAGAGTAAATCCGCGGGTCCAAATTCCTTCATCCAGAAGAAAATAATTTCACGGACCCTTGTTCAACTTGGATGAAAGAAAATTCCACTGATCAAGACACGTTTCAATGGAGTCTGACTATAGCATAAAAATAAATACTGCATGAGAAAAGGTCCTCTGAGATACTGCAGTTGCTGCAGGCACGCACAGAGAACATGAAGAAAGGAAACGTCCCTGTCCTGAGGATTTCTGCAGATTTCCCTCTGTCCCTGGGGTTCATTTGACTGCCTAATGGCATCACACACATATTCATGAGGTTCTTGCTCATCCTGTAGATGATCCTTGTGACAGTCCTGGAGAATATTCAGACCTGATATCTGGAGTCTACCATCAGCGTTTATAAACCTGGTAGCAAAGGGAAAAGGTTTGTATTTGTAGGCAGAGCCCAAAACAGCTGGATTAGCAGGACAAAATAAAAACAAATAATGCAACCTCCATCTCTGAGCTAATTTTAAGGAATGAAGCTAGAAAGATTTGTTATAGTTTTAGTAATAAATCACATCTTTGTAAAACCTTTGACACGCACCTTTCTCAACCTAAAAATCTTTCTCATTAGAGCCACTTTGCAGTAGGGAAATGCTTGCCTCAAATCCTGAGATACCCACTTATTCCCCAGTTTTATGGAAATCCAATATCTGGATCCACTTGCTGGTTGACCTGAGTTATCTAATCCATAATTCTGATTTTGAACTCTTGAAATCTTAGCATAACTACAGTTTACAACCACATATCTTTCCTGTGACTCAGTCTGCTCTATAAAAGCCAGCGTGTTGTTTGGGATAGTTCTTCTGCTCTCTGCTAAATCAGTGAGTACATTAACAGGATCAGGAGCTCACTTTGCAGAGGTGACAAGAAGGCAGATCCAAGGCAGAACCAGAACCAAATGAAGGTCATCCCAGCATCCCAATGCTTACATAATTGCCCCACATCACCCATGCGCTGCAGATCTGTAAAGGAGACATAGTGGTCCCTGTAGCATGAGCAGTGTGGGTGGAAACAGGATTTGACCAGGCACCAGAATGGTGAACAGGCACAAAATCAAACCCAATAAAAACAAATTAGTCTAATAAACCCCCAAAATAATAGGCTAAATAAAACTGCCAGGACCATTTCAAATGCAATTCACCTGTTGACAGAAATGCTCGCCAGTGCTGAGTGAAAACACAAAATTAATAATCCTCTTAGGAGTGGAGGGAATGGAGGGGGATTTTGTTGTTGTTCTGTTACATTTTCAATGTATTTCTGATATATTTGAGGTCTATAACTAGAAAACATAGAGTTTATGCAAATTCTTTAATTGGTTCAGTTTAAACCTTGTTCTACCTAAAGTTTCTTTATAATTTCACTTCCCTGAGGCAAGGATAAAGGCTTTTTTTTTGTGCTAAGAGTTCTTCTATAGGGCACTGAATGATTGGCTCGTGAGCAAACTTCAGTTTCATATTCTAGTGGGCTGCATGTATTCTGAAGAGATAGTTGCTAAAGTCTAGTTTTTCCCCTTTCTAGATGTCTGAATAAATCTTATCACTGAATTATTTATGTGAAAACAAGTAAATTAATTGGAAGTCCCAGCCTCTAACATCCAGGGTTTTCATATCTACAGTATCAAAGCCACTTGTAAATCCTTATTATTTAATTATTCATCTAAAAACATGCCACAATAAAAAGCTACCAAATGGCAAGCTCCCTTTGGTATCTATAAAAAACCAAACACAGTGGGCACAGAAGGAGAAATTTAAAATTCTAGAGCCTCTTCCACCCTTGGGCGAGTCAGTAAACTACTTTTGCTCGGCTACGTGGTGAGGAAAGGCTGGGCTGGTACTCAAACTCAGATGCATCCAATTTAGATGTCTTCACTACCAGCAGAGCTAGTGGAGAGAAATGCTCACTCATAGGGTGAGAATCCTCTCACCACGAGGTACAGAGATCCAAAACCATACTCAAACATAGACCTCTACAGAAAGGAAAGCTGCACACGGGGTCAGTACCCATGCACACACCCAGATGTGAACAGCACTTAGGAAAAATCAATCAGTAGCTTAAAATACCAAATCTTACTATGTTTTTGAGGGGTGGTACTTATCCCCATCTGACTTTCCATTCAAAATGCACATTAGCAGGTCTACTGTCCCTGGGGAGATAGATGTAGATAAAATTGGGAGCAACTAAGGTCAGCAAGTCATATTAATTGCTCTTTTCTAAGAGAATTTTATTATTAATAAAGGTAATTTTAAGTCCTTTTATCTGTGACGGGCATCCATGCAATGGGTTACATGTGTTTCCATGCCCTCTTGTCAATGTCTTGATGGACATCTAAGACCCTACGGCACTTTGCAAATGAAAATAGTGAAGTCTGCATATTACATTAAATTGGCAATATTGCAAGCACCACTTAGGATGGAGAACTGATTCATTCAAGCCTTGAGATGATGGGTATATGGGCAGGAAATAACCAAAATGAGATTCAACTTGGAAAATAAAAGAAATTCAAACATCTGGGCAAAAGGAAATCATCAGAACCACAGATTTTAGTGGGAGGAAGGAACCTTGCTAATGAAATGCTCAGAGACATAGAAAGACTTTCTGTGAAGAAGGCAAGTAACTCCTTCCCTTTCCAATCTCTGACAAAATGTCTGTAATATGCAATTAAAAATGTAAAAAGAAAAATTACATGGATATGTTGAAGAGTCCAGAATGACCACAGTGTTTCTACTGTTCACATAGAAATTAAATTACATTTGTACAGTATCAACTGTTTCTCAAGTGATGGAGACAAAACAGACTTGTCTTCCTACCACCACAGCCCAAGCCATCAACAACTCCACAAGACCTTAGTTAAATATTCCTGAAGCTAAACAGTGGGAAAAAAAAATGACCACGGATTATAGAAATGAAATCAAAAAGCCAGATTCCTGAAAGCCTTTCTTCTTGAGGAGTTCTGCTCCTTGAGGCTTTTCATTTAGATGGTAAAACATAGCTCTGTCCTGCTTCAAGCCATATCTATGCCTGTTACAGCCATTGGGGTACAGAAAGATCAATGTTCATCCCATGAGAATTTCCTAAACTTCATTTTGTTCCAAAGAAGGACACACAGACATGACAGAGATTTTCTGTGACCTCCACAGGTCTGAAAGCTGTGCAGCTGAACCATTTCATATGGGTTACCAAAATGTGGCTTTCCTTTTCTGTTCAGGCCGATGTGCAGGCTGGGTGGGTGGCGGTGGGCGGTGTTCCCTGGTGTGCCCTCTCCGCCTTTCCCCTGCAGCAGTCCCACCCCAGGTCATGGCATCGCAGGGATTTGCAGGATAGCTGCAAACTGAAAGCACAGAGCTGGCAGAGCCATAGCTACCCACCACGGCATGTGGCACAGATCCACTCCTTGCTCACCAAATGGAGAGTTTCAGAGCTTCTTGTCATCCCTGGCCTTCTCCTTGCCCTCTGTTCTCCAATGTATTTTCTTGTGCTTCACTTGCAAATGCCAGGCTTTTCCAGTTCAGATTCCTAAGGCTGTGCTAGCTGAGCTCTGCCCCAGCCTGTGTTCAGGGCAGTATTTCTTATTGCCTGTTTCGAGGGGAAGACCTGTCTCCTCAGCAGGAGCACGGCTGATTCTTTTGCCCATTCAGGGACTAACCCTTCTCTAGCTCCCATGCGGGGTGGAAATGCTGCAGCTGGAGCCCCATTCAATGGTGAGAAGCACCTGGAAGGCATTTGGTGCACAAGATGTTGTGCACGGTAAAACCTTATCTTCTGGTTAAATGAAAGGGGAGCACAGGTTGTTGCAGCGGATGACGAGAGCTGGGACTTCTCATGCTCTTGAGTAACTGAGTCGTGTGACCAATGCAGCGAAAAATTATAATCTAATGCAGCCATGAGTATTCTGTTCGGCGCATCATCCATATGTTAATTATTAATAATACAGTTATGAGAAAAGTTCCTGTTCCAGTTTGCTATTAAATAGGATTTACACAGCCATCTGGTGTTCTGTTTAATTCTTATTAATTTTTTTTTCAAAACCAATTTGTGTGTCTTACTGTTAATTAAATTAAAGCTCATGAAAGAGAAAGGTTCTTCGGCTTTGTGATGGCTATGAACTGAGCTGATGAGAAAACAGAGGTGGGCACTCAACATTTGCAATTAAAAGAATACAGCAAAGATAATTCTGACATTGGGAAAGAAGGAGAATGAATGTCACCTCCTACAGAGAAGCAACAGCTTTAGACCTAAAGGTAAATGTTGACATACAAGCTCCCTGCCAGCATTAAAAGATGACAAGAAAGGAGCACAGCAGCACAGACAAAAATGAGAACAGAAAATGTGAAGGGCTCTTTAAAAGCTGATATACACCAGTAAAATTATTTTGTTGTGGTACATCAAAAACTGCATTTTCTCACTACTGACTGTCCAAGGGAAGCGTCTAAGACAGAGTTGTCTCAGCCTCTGTCCCTATGCCTCTCACTGGCAGAAATCACACCCTGACTTCATTGGAAATGAATTCACACACAGGAAAAACCTGTGTTACCCTTATATTTCCAGTATCTGTTTGGAAACTAAATTGTTTAATTGTTTCAAGAAAAGAAAAATCATTATTCTTCCATTTCCAGTCAAGAATATGAAGTAAACTCTCGCTGCGACGTTGTAAGCTGGGATGAAGAACAGCTAAGAGTGGCCTGGGCTCAAGAAGCTCAAGATCTATTTTAGTTTCTTTCCTTGGGACCAGACCTCCAATTTAACAACCTGAGCCACTTTCAGCTATAATCCAGCAGAAACACCCAACCTAAATAATTCCTGTCTCACCCTCATGCTGCTTTAAATTTTGCCGTTTCTGTGAGCAGCTGCTGGATTTCACCACGATGTTTGCTCTCACACTGCGATGGTTCCCCGGCCCTTTCCTACAATCTCCAGAGAAACCACATAGGCAGCCCTACTGCAGTATCAGCAGGGTGCTTTGCTTCTCTTTTGGCACCCAGCCTTTCTCCTCCCATTGCCCAAGGCCCTGCACAGCTGGAGGAAAAAGAAATAAATTCCTGACTGGAGCACGCAAGTGCAAAGAGCAGCTAAATAATATCAGGGGAGACAATAGTAACAATCCCATAACATGGGCTAAAAGTCTGTTTCTTGGAAAGAATCCAGGACTCAGTAAATGCTCAAATGTTTGCAAATTGTTTGTTTTGCTCTTGACAAACTGCTCCCGTTGTAACAATTTTTGAGGAATTGGGAATCATTAACAGAGCTTATTTGAAGGGAAAAATGACTCTGGAAAATTTGAATGGAGGACATTTGAGTGGAGTTTTGCAAGAATCCTGGCATACAGAGTGATTATTTAGTTCTTTCAGGAAGGGCAGAGAATTTGAGTAACACAGCATTTTTAAAGACCACTTTGTAAACTACTGTAATTTTAGCTTTCTCTTTGCTGCAAAAGAAGTACAAGAAGAGTTTCTTAGTCCTTCAATGACATTAGAGCCTTAAACTTGCTCTCTTGCCAGCATCTCCTATGCGCTAGTAGCATGCTTTACAGAACAAAAGGAAAAAAAGAGATAGACAAGTGAATCTGGAACTTCTGATGCTTTCATGAATGACTTTCCAAGATTCCTCTCATATTTTGTAAATTAGGAAAAAAGAAAACAATACAACTGTGTCCTTTTAGTTGAATGGTGAACTGCTTTTTTTCAGCATCAAAAGGGAGAGGTAACAGGGAACTCTAATGGGAAGCACAAAGGAAAAAGTGCAGAGAAAAATCGTTTTAAGGCCTGGACAAAAGCCTGTTGAATGTACCAGTTGCAGGCTTACAGCACAGAGGAGGTAAGCAGGCTTCAGTCCACTTTTCAGCCCTGGTGTGCAGTCAAGTTTTTCCTGCACCAACAGAGTGTAGTCAGCAAACAGGCCTCCCATTCAGCTCAAGACCAGGTTGCCCATGGACTTGGGGATTTTCAAGTAGGAATTTGCCCTTGAGAAACAAAGGCACAAGAAGCACAGTGTTTTGGGTGAAAAGGTTGATGGCTGAGTTCCTGCTGTGCAGGCATGACATGCACTGTACATACAAGGGGGCTGCAGCCTCTGCCTCAACGAAGTGTGACTTAATGGGGAACACAATTGCTGAAATCAAGATCAAGGAGTTACTGTGTTAGAATCAAAATTACCACCCACAATTTAAACCGTATACGTAGCATTAATTGCATCTCTAAAATTTTCAGATGGGCACGTAGGAAGAAAAAGACAAAAGATGGTAAGGTTGATTTACACCCATAAAATGGAATGTGACAGCTCTCAGTTTTGAATTTCTGCTATCTGTGCCTTCTCCTGGCCTCCAGGGGGGACAAGTCCACGAGAGCTGTGAGCTGGGCAGGGGATTGGAGAAGCTGGTAGACCGGCTGCTATTATTAAAGAAAAATACCATTCTTAGACACTGTGGCTGTGGTGATTGCACTGTGTGAGGATGATGGCATAACAGAGAAATTTAAAAGAACAGGATTTAGAAGTTTGTGCAAAGGCCTGATGAAGTTCTGCAGATGGAGTTGCTCTCCTGCCTAAGGATGGGAGCCCTTCACATCTTTCCCAGACTCTGGAAATAAAAGTGTGATAAAATGCAGACTACATCAGCAGCTGTAAAAGCAAAATCATGGATATTTAATAATAATTTTCAACATAAATTGTTCTCTGCAGATTTTCATCAAAAAAAGCCTACTGTAGGCACTTACGGTACTAATATAGAAATGTGAATTAAGAAGCTAATGGTAGAAACAGATTTTTTTAAAAAATTAAATATTTCTTAAAATTTCAGATATAAATGCTAATACTTAGTCTGGATACTAACTCAGTTTTTAAAACCCTATAACAACTAACATCTCTTATTTTATTTTCTCAGACAATTATGAAGCCCCTAAAGCTGTCTTGTCTAAGATTTTGCTTGCTGTTCATGGGAAAGAACAAACATAAAACACTTCGGGAGCTTTATACTCATTTGAACAACCACAATCATTATTTCTTTGGCTCATCTAGAGCTCGCTAATCTGGATAATACAAAACTGACCACTTGAATCTTGATGCTAGTGGTAAAGAGGGGGAGTTTTTAGTAGCAGAGGTGGCAGGCACAGCTGTAGTCTTTTCATTAGTCCTACCTTGCCAACTAAACTTCCAGGACAGAAAAAAAATGGCAAACACGACTATTTCTGTGTCATTTCAGTTCTAGAGCGCAGTTTAAAAAATGGAAAGTTCTTCAGGTCCCTGGGACTGTTTCTGGGTAAGTTACAGTCACCCACGTCTCAGCACCCGGGCTTGGCATGGGCAGGCAACACTGTCAGACCATGCGATGGGTCTTGGGGCTTTGGGTGTTGTAGGTGGGAAGTCACTCGGTGTGCCTGCCTCGGTCTGCCTTTCACACTTGGAGGGCCACGTGCGATCTCTCTTACGCCTATGAGTCATTGCACTAGCTTTGAAAAAGTGATTTGAAATTTACAGAATCTGTCCAAGAATTGATTTATTAAGAAAGATGGGGACAAACATTTTAGCAGGGCCTGTTGTCAAAGGACAAGGGGGAAAGGTTTTAAACTAAAAGAAGGTAGATTTAGACTACATAAAAGGAAGAAATTTTTTTACAGTGAGGGTGGTGAAACAGTGGCACAGGTTTCCCAGATAGGTGATGGATGCCCCATCCCTGGAAACATTCAAGGTCAGGTTGGACAGGACTCTGAGCAGCCTGATCTAGTGGTAGATGTTCCTGCTCACTGCAGGGGGGTTGGACTAGATGACCTCTAGGGGTCCCTTCCAACCCAAACTACTCTATGATTCTATACACATGCCTAAATATCTCTCAGCTGGATAAAAAACTTGTACCTAAAATCTATTGCCTGTTAAGGAAATCATGACTGTGTTACCACAACACAATCTCTTTGTTCAGCAAGAGTGATAAATATCAGTCTGTTATCATAAGTCACTGCCAACAACTAAAGCCATTTATCTGAATGTGTCTCTGCCTCCTACAAATGAAACCATCTTACATTCAAGTTAGCAGTTAAGTGCTCATTTTACACAGAGACACATATTGCCTGCTGAAAAGAATATTCTGAAAAGTGCTAACCTGACAGTCAACATCAGATTGGCAAATACTCATGTTTATGTTCTGTAATTAGTTTAACAGTTATCATCAGTGAGCAACAGGCTGCTGTGATCCAGAAAACATGCTCAGCTTTCCTGGGCATAGGAAAATATTTATAAGTAAAAAGGTTAACTGTATATGACCTGCCACAGAGGTTTTAAGTCAGTGTTTCTGCACTAGGAAAAGATGCACATATATAAAATGCAAGACATGGAGGAAATGTTCCTCTGAAACCGACTAAGCTAGGTTGGATGTGCTCAAAGCAGCACAATAACTCTCAGCAATTCAGCATTGGCTAGTGGTCTTGGTGTCTAACAGACAAATATTTAGAAGAATAAACAAGCAAAATAATACAGCAGACTTCATGCATTGAAAAGGCTTGAGGTTCTGACCAACTTCATGACAATTCTCAGACCATAGGTCGCTGGGGACTATTCGCTGATGACATGTTATCAGTGTCTTCTAGATGAGCTCATTTTCTGAAAGAGCACCAATGCAAGTTTGGCCTTCTGTTACCAAAGCAACAGCTTCAACAACTAAACTTGACCCAGTTTGTTGAAAGTCGTCTAAGTAGGAGTGAACTGAGATGTTACGCTCAGTTTTGGTGATGGAACAATGCAGAGACACAACGTGCTGTGAGGAAATATTTGGCTCCATACCATGTGCTCCTGCATGAAAGCAATTCATTTCAAATAAGAGTTTTAAGATTCACTTTAATTAATGGCTTTCATAACAGGAAAAGACCTTCTCTGGCCAGCACAGCAACACACTCAAAAGGCAAACCGAAGCAGGTGGTGCGTTTGGGAGGGGAAAGGGAGAGCAGATGTTAGCTTGAAAATTTGGAACGCTCTCCAATTCCTGTAGCAGAAGCCCAGTTTCCATCAATGCATATTGTAGGAGCAATTAATTGAGACCACCCAGGCCTAGGATTTGCCAGAATCAAATTTTCCATTCATAGAACATGCTTCCGTAAAGCTAAGTGTTTGTTTAAAATACTTCTAAAAGTCATTCAGTCTTCATATTTTTCCTTAAAATATACATATGTCTTCTGTTCTGTAGATCTGGTGGAAATCTGAACTCTTAGAATATGGATCTGGAGCTTTAGGAGAGTGGATGCTGGGAATCGATCATGTTTTATCAGTGTGTATCTACTTTCACATGCTTTCAAAAAATCAAGATTTCAAGTAAATTGGAAGTTGCTTTTTGGAGGTTTTGATCTAATTTAAAAAAAAATTACAAGATTTTAAAAAAATTTCAACTTTCCATCACTCTGCAGTAAAGGGTCTTGACTATGACAAAATTGATGCTTTTTGTGTAAGTTTTTTTGCAACATTACAGAAAATATAACATTTTTGATGATTACACATGGCTTTGGAGATTAAACCGAGATGTGAATCAGAGCTGAGTGGTCAGGAAGCATTTGAAAGCAGACAGGTGAGACTGAAGACTTGGTCTGCTGACTTCAGTCAGGCTGCAGAGTCCAGCTATTTCCTCTGTCTAAGCAGAAGATCTAGGAAAGGTAGAGGGTTGGGGAACAGTGAGGAGCTGGGTTAAATTCTCTGCTTTTACTATTTGTGGTCAAAGATGCCACAGCTTCTGCTAGGTTTATCCCTTACCTTCACGTAAATCCCAGTGAAGGAAAGGACACCCTCTGGTATGGTAACAACTTTTGGTCCCTGCTGAAGTCTTCACAGATACATAGTCATGACCTGCATAAGAGGCACTGTGCAATCTCTTGTGCCATCCGTACATGCATGCCTATCACTTAAAAATAAAGGCCGTACCTGCTGTAATGCGTTCTTGCAAATATCTTTCTCAACACTAAAGTATGTGAGAAAATGCAAATCATGTCATTAAACACTAAGATTTCTGGTCCCACTGAAATCCATCTTTCATTTATTATTTTCCACGTGACACCAAGGAAGCACATTTTAGATGTGAAGCTGTATCCACCAGAGACCCAAAGAAAGAGCTTACCTTTTTGACCTCGTATTTAATAGCAAGTTTAATCCTGCTCAGACTTGGCCGGTGGTGCTCAGGGCACAGATGTATGTTCACGTCTCCGTTGAGAATCGCCTCTACTTCTTCGGTGTCTCTGCACAGGTCCAGCACCCCCACAACAAAGTCCTTGCATTGCATAGATAGCTTCCTATAGTCATTCTAAGGTAAAACAGAGAAACACGAGTTGTTTAACTGTGGACTTCAAAGTGCATCTCAAAAAAAAAACAAACCCCCAAATAAGACAGGAAAGAACAATTGTGAGCAAGGTTACTTCTGCAAAACTGACTGGAGTAGTAAGAAAGCACTTGATTTCACTCAGGATGTAGCGATCTATTCACAAATATGCATTAACTACTCCAGAATGAATTAGCAACGTCTAATCAGCAGCATAGTTTACATTACTATAGAACATGCTTTACAGAACACGTAAATAATTTATAGGGAAATTCTGATTTTAAGCAATCACTTGACCTCTCCTCTCTGCATGGCACGTCTTCTAGAAGTGTGAAAAGATGGCTAAACAAAGGTCCTGCTAATGGGTTAGTATTTACAGCAACTTTTACAATTTAAATTCTTCACTGGTAGTTCTTTCTTCAGTAACCTTCAAGGAGTTTCCATCTGGTATGACAAGCTGTAACATCACACAGAGATGTGTTCAAATGAATTATATGGTTGTAATACCAATTTCAGTTTCAAATTTATTGCCTAACAATTTGGTTAAACAGTCCCAAAAGAGCATCCAGAGGTTAATTTTTGTCATAACACTTCTCCTGGAAATGGGATTTCTGAAACTCAACATGATTTCCTGTGAAATAATTTCACCTTGCAAACCCAAATTACACTTATGGGAAAAGAGAAAGTATGTAGCTGGCTTGATGGAGGGCTAGAAGAGCAATTTCACCACCTTAAATTAAGTTGTGATTGATTTTCACACACGGACACTTTAAAAATGAGGAAAATGCCACCATTCAAGTAAATGCAGTAAATTCAAACACAATTAAGTTTACCATTAATATCCTAACAAAATGGTGATATTAAAGACACCATGCAACAAATAGAAATAATAAGCTGAAGACAAGCTCTTACTGACTTGAGAGATTTTTTCAAATTAGGTTTGATTAGTTAATTAAATTCAGCAGCTTATCTAATTAAGCAAGCAGCCAGAAAAAGAAGATAGTTAAACCTGGCTTTGATGAAATGATAGGAGTAACCTGGCTTTATACTCCTATATTTTCTAAATTACTCATTCTAACATTTACACATAGCAACATATTAGCCTTCCTTGTCAGGCAAAGATCTCAAAGCACTGTGCAAACATTCATTAGGTAGAATTGCACTGTCTAAAATATGGTGTTATTAGAGGCAGCTGTTTTGTCCCCTTCAGAACCAAGATGCTCTTGATAATTAATATTTTTAGAATAAGTTGGTTTACTGACTTGTCATAGGTTTGAGGTTGCTTCTAATGTGTGTATGTCCCAACTTTGCTTACTATGCTGTCCTGTGTGCTGAGGGCTATGAAGGGCTGTTTCACTCAGCACAGAAAAATTCAACAGTTGCAGGGAACCAGAAAGCCTTTCAAGGCTGGGATTAGAGCATTCTCACAGAAATTGAGAGATTCCACGTCAGATAGGTGTTTAGGAGAAGATGCTGAGGAGGAGAGCTGGGGTGTAGCCTGTGTTTTAGTGGTGAGACCTTCTGCAAGGTGGAACTTGCACATTTATATCCTCTTATCTGTCAAAAAGGTTGAAATCTGAATTTCCCTTTTCCTCCTTGAGTGCTGTAATCAGACCACTTGTTCTTATTGGGGTGTTCTTAAGTGGAGATCAGAAAGAACTTCAAATCTTCATTAAAAGGAAACATAATATAACAACAAGCAGATATTTATCTCTGGTAGAGCAGGTGCATGTCCCATTGCAGAAACTGGGGGGTGGGGATTGCTATAAACATACCAAGATAGTGCACTAAGATTTAAGATATTTTCAAGGTTCAGGCAGAAAATGATGGTGCATTGCCATCTAAATCTAGTACCCAGGTATTTTGCAGAGATAGGGTTTGTAGAGTGAATGTTCTCAAATATGGGGTGAAATAAATCCTGATATGTAGATGAAAGACAGATTGCACTTTATGGATTCAAAGTGCTCCTCTCTAATCAATTCCTTGCTTTAATCTTCACTATACCAAGATGAATTTCAATAAATAGAAAGCTTTCCTGTTCCCGGAAAGACTGGATGCCCAAACAAAAACATCAGCCTGGAAAGAACTGCAGGAATTGTGAAGGACAGCAAATAAAGATAGATCTGAAAATAGATATAGGCTGGGAATGAAATATCTAGCTGCCACAGGTAATGGAGACACATAATTAGCCCAGCAGGTTTAAAAAAACCAAGGGTGAGAATGCTGTTAAGCTTTAATACCATTCTCTGTGTACTGTTTACAAAGTTCACAAGCTTATCTCTTAGCCAGCACATTTTAGGTAATTCTCATCACCACTGCCACAGCATCTGAACAACTAGTATGTATTAGCTCTGATTACTTTTCCTTTTTTGCTTTCTTTAAGGAAAGCAGTTTAGTTAGCAACTAGGAAAGTGCTTCTAAAGCAACTGTAAAAGGCAGACTCCCAGCTGGGAAACTCTATCAAGACCCAACTTTATCCACATCTCCAAGCCGAATGTTTATACTGGTTCTGTGCATTTGCAGCAGCTATGAATGATTTTTCTGTTGAAAATTATTTACTCCAGGTTTTAGGTAGATACAAGCAGCAACACAAGCTCTCCAAGATATAGGCTGTATAAAGAATAAAATAAAATAAAATAAAATAAAATAAAATAAAATAAAATAAAATAAAATAAAATAATAAAACAAAACAAAGTGAAGAGCCTTCCAGCCTATCTGCAGCTGTCAGGAGAGCAGCTTACTGCTCTCAGGAGACTTTGCTCGTATTAAGACAAGCCTCAGTGATCACTGAATCTGTTGTATCTTCTGACAATCCCTTTTACAAAAATATTTGTATTCTCTGTTCTGGCTTCCTCAATGCTCAGTCAGCACAGAAAATCCTATTCAGTCTGACGGTGAGAACACAGCCACTCAGTAGCTCTCCTAATGTCAGTATCTTTTCCCCTTGCAAGCACAGGTTATTGAAAGTATCTTTACTAAAAAAGCAGATTAGCAGGGGACTGACAGCCAAGCTGCTCCTGACCCTGGCTTGCATAGTGTAGCTTCGATGACGCATGCAGAAGTGACCTATCTGCATATAAAATACCGAATTGCAAGTCATGACACATGGTAAAAAAATCAGGGAAGCTAAGAAGATTTACAAGTGGCATGCAAGCTGTTCTGGTGTATGTGCCAGTGCAGTATAAATTGCCTGTATTTCACACATCTGGAAGCATCTGAGATCCTGCGTACCCCACACAAAGGAGTGCTGTGACAGTAGTGGGGCTCACTTGCATAGGACAGATGGCTGCAGCCCCAGGGCAAGGGTTGGCAAGAGGAGGAAGAGTCAGGAAGAAAGAGGTGAAGGAGAACCGGAATGCATTTCCAGTTATTTTTTGTTACACCAAGGCTTCTGAAGATCAAGGCCCTGAGGACTCCTGGTGACTCTGCCAGGAGACAGACGGGCAGATGGCCACGGCATCTTTGGGTGCAAATGGCCAGTTCCCACTTCACCACTGCCTCTGTCAGCCAGGTTCAACCCTCTAACCAGGCACTTCATGGCCCTCCTAGACTAAACACTTTCCTGGGGGAACCATCCTGGCTGCAAGTCTGGCCAAGAAGTGGGCTTCCACCATGACAAGAATCTCATGGCTGGAGACACGAAATCCACCTCAGTCCTCTCAACAGCATTGCAAAACCAGACATAGGCAACAACGATAACCCAAACCTTCCCGAGTACTCCGATAGCTACCACACTGTAGAAGTCTGAGGAGTACGAGTTTCATAAAACAGACGGATCTCTACAGTAATGAAAACCGCAAATCATACATGAGGGATGCTGGGGCCTCATCCTGACAAGCTGAGTGCTATCAAGCCTGAGGGAGGAAGATGAAGGATACAACTAAGTACTCAGGAGAGCCAGTCTGCTTCAGATAACACATGGAACAGTGCTTTATTTCCTATAGAGACAGTGAGCAGAGAAGGATCAGGATAATGCTTGAGAATGTTACAATATCGTTTTTTAACAACTAGAACATAATAAAAGGATTCCAAATTAGTCATTTCCTGCTTCTTCCAACACTGTTGTGCATGCGGAGTTAAAAATGTCTAATTTTCCTGTTTTGAAAAGGCTGAGGGTACTTGTCATTCACTGCAATTTCTCTGAGTACCCTATTATTATCTGATGATTATGTTCTAAATGAACTCTGTCATGTCTCCACATCTGTTCAAAACCACTCAGATTTCTTCAGAAAAGATCTGTTTCAGGTCAGAGGCATACAGTCTGAGTAAAAAGTTAAATGAAATGAGAAAAAGTAAGCCCAGCAACCTATCTTGGCTTGTTAATGAAAAAAGTAACTATTTCAAAAGCAATCTCAATCAAGGATTGAAAAGAACTTCTTCATCCAGGGGAGCCTACCTCTGAAACTCCAGCATTGCAGGTGCATTTTGGATGGCACGCAGAGAAGTCTGGCCTCGATGCTGCAAAACACAGCAAGCGGGTCTGAGATTTGCTGGACCCCTCAGTGAAGATGAGCTTTCATCAGAAACAGAAGTGGGGCCAATGGTTCAGAAACGAAGAGCATCAAACCACTTTATATGCAATTACAAACATCCTCCAGCTCCCTCCAAATTGCTTTTGAGCCTTCTGCCTTCCCAGTCCCAGATTCAGCAACACACTTGGGTTTACGTTTAAGTCCCGCTGATGCCTATAAAACACTTGCAAACGTATGTTTCAGTGCACTGAAGCAATCTTTGGTGCTTCAGGAATTTCAAGTGCAATGTTTGTCAATCAGCTTGCAGACTTTTGGTTGTAACTGTTGTACATCGTTCGTTGCATGGTTGTTACCAGAAACGGGGCCACAGACCCACAGGATTGTGCCCGATACACAAATACGGAACCATCTGTACAAGTGTACTATTCATGAATATCACTCCATATATCACAATTTAGGATATTTAATTCAATTCATTCTAATAATTGCTTCCAAATAACATCCATAATGAGCAGGACAGGAACCACAACCCATCAATACATATTCTAACAGAGACAATTGCAAGTATCACAGTTTTTACTGCTATCCTGTATACAACTAATTCTTCTGTTAGCCTATACTAAAGCTTCAGGGTCAGACTTTTGATCGGAAAAGCTAGTACCACAGATAAGTTTCCGTTTGAATATATGCCCCCTCTCTGGAAGTGTTCAAAGCCAGGTTAGAAGGGGTTTTCAGCAATCTGGTCTAGTGGAAGGGGTCCCTGCCCATGGCAGAGGGGTGGGAACTGAATGGTCAGTAAGGTCCCTTCCACCCCAAACCATTCTGTGATTCTATGACAACATATCTGGCTCAGAATTATTTAATCTATATACATTTTTTTAGAAAAAAAAGCAACTGACTGCTGCATACCAATATACCTTTTTTTTTTTTTCTCCACATAAAAGGAGGAAAAGTGAAGCAGACACAGCACAGTGACTATATATTAAAGCTACCATTTTTCTAGGGCTCTGCCCATGGTACATTGTCCATCTTATACATCCACTCCACTGGAATTTGAGGGTTCCCACACAAATCCAAGACTTCCAGAACTAATGGACATGAACATCCAGCGTCTGTGGCTGGGGCTATTGTAGCACCAGAAAACCTCTGCTTACTGTCAGCGTGTTCACAGATTAACTGCATGGCATAAATCTGCTGAATTCCACCTCCTGTCTGTGAGCAATGCAGGAGCTGGTACTCCACAGTAAATCTGGCATTTCTGGATACCGTTAGATTTGCTGCACAAATGAAAGCTGTAGGCACGCTGCACAGAGCCTCACTTTGTGTTTTCTTGAGGCTCTTGGCTCTTTGTATTTAATCTACATCACTCATACACATATATCATGACAAAAAAACCTGCATTGCTTAAATTATCATTTTGAGGAGAAGCAGTAGAAAAGAAATAAAATGGAGAAGTGATTCTGTAAAAATGAACAGAAAACTCCCCTACATAAAAAGGCTTGTAGAAAGAACACAGAGGTGAGAGAAAGGAGAGGGGCAGAAAGCCAGTAATATTACATGCTAGATTTTAAACCATACTTATAAACAAACCATCATATCAAATATCAAAGTGCTTATAAATATTTACCAATTAGATTTCACATGAAATACGCACAAGCCAGTTTCGAAGCTGTTGGACAAATTTCCTTCTGAGTATTTACACTGTCTGTGACTGGCCATATGCTTAGGAATGAAAAAAAGCACAAGGCCTATGGGAGGGAAAGAGATAAGAAGAGATGCTAAGAGAGGGCCCTGCGCTGATCCTGCTCATGTAACCACATTATCATCTGAAGTGCACTGAGCACCTTCCAAAGAGCTCTATTGAGGGTGCACATGCCTGTTGACACGTTTGAGTACAGCTGAGTGCATTTCTATTGTTTCCAGATGAAATGCCTTCATGCACAGACTATGCCAAGACTGTGTACAGCCTGTAGCTAACTGTAGCTCATTTTCGACAAAGCATAGCATCCAGTTGGTTTATGTTCTCTTGCTTCTTAAGTGGCAGCACACCAGTGATTTTTTTGAGCTTTGAGTGTACTATATCATATTCAGTGGACGGATCTCTGAAATTAAAGCCAAGTGATCATTTAAAACATTTCCCTGCTCAGGTGCATGTTGCTAAGTATGTCTGGAGGTAGCAACAGATGCCTCTGGTTCATTTTTTCAGTGATCCAGACCTTGACTTCGTCACCTCCAGCGAGAGTAATATAATAAGCAATCTGTTCAAAAACAAGAGTCTGACATTTCAAAAGCGTGTCTCTCTTGCTTTCCAAGCAATTTGGACCTTTCTAAATGAAGCCAAGTTAAACATGGCAACTGTTTCCTCTCTGACGAGTGCCAGGCTGCAGTATGGTGGAACAGAGTAGCAGTGCCTCCAGGCAGAGGATGGGTTGAAATCCCTTGAGGGAGTGTCAGGAGGCACCAAAAGAGGTGTCCAATGAAAGCATGAAAGAGCCCAAGGACAAAGCAGACAGCGCTGTCTGTGTTGACATTGATTCTGGCCAAAGAAGTCCAGAAAACAACAGTACGCTTTGACCGAGGACCAAAAATTTTGTGGCTTACAATGAGCCACGAAAATGACATCCCTTGCATCATTACAAGGATTTCAATGGCAGTTGCATAGACTGATTTACCATAAGAAATTTTTTTTGGAGCCTCTTTTTTCTCCTCAATAGGTCAGGCTTCTAGCTGCAATTCATCTCTTTGCACACACCGCAGAATCTGATCTCTGAGACAGCATATCCCTTCAACAAGGGAATAGAGATGTAAGAAATCAATCAAACCACTGACTTTGATTTCACCTTATGCCTATTGACTGATAGATACATCAAATCCTTAAAGAAGCAAGCCAAGATAATGGTGATGATTTCTCTGGTGGAGTCAGAAAATCCCTTATAACTTGTTCCTGCATCCTTCACCGGTCCAGGCATATGTGTAACCTTCAAAAATAACTTTCCAAGAGCTTTAAAATGGAGTCTGTCAAAAGCAGCAGAAAGCATAGGTTTGCACCTCTCTGTTTTGTTTCCACATTTTTGCGCTGTAGCTGTTAAGTATCTACCTACTCTACCCATAATTCCTTCTGGGAAATTGTTCTTTTTTGTGATAAAAACAGCTTCTTTGGAACCAAAATCAATGAATAAATTTTGTAAGCTCTTTCCATCAACAAAAACATTGGAAAATGCAAAACACTTCGCTTTGACAGCCCCTTACAACTTTGCTTTTAAAAAAAAAAGTTCTTTAAAAAGGTTCTTTTTTCTTTTTAAATCTAAAATTTATGGATGGAATATTTGAGGAAGTAAATTGAGGAATCCATTCATATAATCCTAGGAGGAAGCTAAGAACTGAGATTGAACACAACTCCTGACTCTTTAGTCAAAGTTTTAGATCTCCCAGCATAACAAATCTTAGAAGCAGTCCACTCTCAACTTTTGTACTACTTCTATGGAATTTTTTTCAATGTCATATTTAAAATAAGTTTCCTGTACATGTGAACTCTCTCTACACTGAAATTAGTGGATTGCTTGACTTATTTAAAGTTCTCACCCTGAACAGAATACAATCTTTTTTTTTATATGCATCTAAGAAGTTGCCATAAGAACACCTCCATCTCCTCCATTCCTTTCGCACGTCTCCTTCTCCCTGACAAGTACCATTACTGAGCTTCTCTGTAGCATGCATGTGTGCAGAAACATCAGTGCTATTCAGAGTAGAACTAACACCCTATTCCAAGTCTCTGAAGATATTTCAATACACTTAGAATAGAAATCATGTTGGTTGAAAAATTTCTGAAATTAGAGTATTTAATATCGCAAGGTTGGCATAGCAGCTTTTCAGCATAAGATGGCATTTGATGTTTGATGTATTTTTCTTTCATATGATCTCAGCTGGTTTTCAAACCCATGTCACAAGTAAGCCAAGTGCTTTTGATTCCTCAACTAATTAAAAGGTGTTTTTTTTCCACCTTCTTGCAGATTTTCTCAAGAGCATTTAAATATTTCTGTAGAAACACCTGTTTTCAGAAGATAAACTTTCAAGTCCCTGGATGTCACATGCACAGGACAGGCAATACGGAGGTATTAACCAAATGCTTTGACATGCAAAATGCAAGAAATACACACATTCAGTGAAGGAGAGGGTCTGTCTCCCTCACTCCTGTCAACAGCTTCTCTTTACTAAACACAAACTACATATTTCAAAATAATATTCTGCAAATTCACTTGGTGAAGAAGAGTTTAGGATCTGCTAAGGTCAACAGTAAAATCACGCTCATGATGATGCAGTGCAAGACTCCCAATCCCTCTCCATTATTTTCAGATATTTACTTGCTTCTTGGGTGAGAACACAACACTGAGAAATGGCGTTTCTCATTTTTAAAAATGCCAATTTATCTCAGCCTGACTTTTATTGTCATGCAGAAAGCCTTGCTCTTTTACCCCTAGATGCTTTTCACAAGGGCAGGAGTCCAATGCAGCGTTGGGGTTACCTGCTTTTGTTTGTCACCCATTCTGCTTACAACAGAGCACTGACACACAAAACAACAGACAGCGAATCTGCAGCTCTGATGTGACGGGTTACGAAGCACACAAGTCACCTCTGGGCCAAGCTCCTCATTCCACATGCCACCCGTACTCTTTCTCTGGCATTTTCCCGTGTTTATTACACTCTCTGTTACAAGCTCCACTGGGGAAGATCCACATTTTCTACGCTATTTGAGACTGAACAGATAGTTTACTCGCACTAAACGCATTAGCTGCTCTCCTTCAACTATGTGGCTCTTATCAGCTCAGCTGCTTGATTCCCCTACATTTCCTGAAAACCAGATGGGAAAAATAGGGAGAAAACAATGGATTTAAATTTAAAGCAATTGTTTGCTTAACACAGCTACATTTACCCCTTAAGCTGAGCTAAATTTGGCACTTTCAGCTTGCTTGAGGAACACATTTATATGTTCAAAGGCACTATGAGTCCCATCTCTTGTGAGAATTTTGGCTACAAATGGCACCTGCATATCAGGAGAAAGATTCCTTCTAAATCCAGCCTGCAAGTGAAAGCTGGCTTAACTGAGAGCCATGATGCGACTTACATTAATAACAAAAACAAACGTGTGTCTTCCAGATCTCAAACAGCCAATACCACAGTTCTGAATGGCCAGCAGCAACAGCTCCTAGGAAAACTGGTCACAGGCATTAGAGTGGATGAAATTCTGGTCCTCACAGCACGTAAGCAGCAAGTGAGCACTTGGGATATATGTGATCCCAGCTGCAGACTACTGACACAGAGCACTCTTGACTGTATGGACATCATCCTCTGTCTAAGAACAGCAGATTTAGTGATGCTGCAGCACTTCTTTAATCAGAAATATGAATAAAAAAAGTGTCTAATTACATTTCTCTGTTCTGAAATGAGTCCAGATCCAGGGGTTGGACAGTGATAATGAAATGACACACTTGGCAATGAGCAATTTCCATGCTGCTCTAGTATAATGTTCCCTGCAACAAATCATATTGCAGGAAATTGCCATTTTTTTTCATGGAAATGCAAAAAACCCATAGACACTAATGTACCTAGCACCATTTTGTGGCATTGTGAAATTGTTTGTATACCATTCCTGTTTATCCACAGTCCAGTGGATAGTCTGCTTAGACTCAGTGAGGACGAGTTCATTGTAATTATCTACAATAACAACAATTAACAACACAATGAGGGATAAACTGTATCACTTCCCATCTGCATCCTCTTTAATGTTGGACTTGAGATCCTCAGAATGTGTTACTTTGTTTATATTCATTAATATGATATTAATTCCCCTCAGTGCCTTGGATAAATGTACCTGACTCAATTCTCCCATCTGCTGATCTAGCATTACTATTCTATTCAGATCAATAGTCCTAATTATGCTTATTTTTAGTTCCAGTAGATATCCTTGCCCAACACGAATAATGAGCAGCAGTCTTTGGAAACCAGTCATCTTGCTCAGAATAAACCACCCAGCTCCTAACTATTACCTAATAACCAATGCTGTCATTAGCTGAATGCCTGGGAATTTGGTGTTACTAATTAATTACAAAGCTTACCAATATTATATTGGACTGATAGTCCTATAGTGATAGCATGATTTTCCATCTGTTTTACTCACCAACAGTTTTATTTTGTCTTTCTGAAAACTGTCTTCATCTTTGGCGCTCTAGATTATAGCCCCTCTGGGTACCATTTATCGCCAAGGGCACAAGGCAGGGTAATTGTGTTACTACATAAAGTTATAGCAGTAAGGGCTCTGAGAAAACTCTTGGAACTGACTGTTCAGTGTGCTAGTAAGGGCAAGCTCAGAGTCATACAAGTTCTATACTCATTGCAGAGGATCCAGTGACTAGGATGGAAAGGCTCAACACGTCTTTCCTTTCAAAACAGCCAGTCACAGCAGCAGGAGCCCTCTCTGCATTACCATCAAGTAGGTGCACCAGTCTGATTACCAAGACTCATTTTGTCTTGCACGCTCAATGTGTAAGAAAGAAAAACACTCTGTCACTGTTAACTAAACACAGGCCACTGGCCAAATTGTTCCCGCTATTTATCACAGTGCTACTAAGAAGATGGCAGCAAACCTGGCAGAGAAATGAGAGGTCCACGGCTGAGCGCAGTCCCAGGCGGTTCGGCTCTGCGGCAGCAGCCTCCGTCTGTGGGCATGAACAGAAAATCTCCTGGCACCTGGGCTGGGACACCGGCAGAACAGCGAGAGGCAGCATGGAGGAGTTTGTCTCCCCTTAACTGCTGAAAGACTGGAGAGACAAAGGTAGATTTCTGTGGGATAGGCCAGATCACTAGGAGAGGTTGTGGTAGAGCATACACCCTACCTACTGATACAACTGTTGTGATGGATCTCTTAATTCAAGATGCAATCCGTTATTTCTTATTTGTCAAAAGAGAGGAATCCAAGAGCAGTGGTCAGCCTTGGATCAGACCCACCAGTCAGTCCACCAGCTTCACTTTACAAATTGCTTTCAAAGAGTGAGGATGAAATAATAATTTCTACAACTCCAAAGAGTGTATGATGGCCAGATGAGCCATGATTTTGCCAACTTCTGGAGCTTTTCTCCCATGTTAAAGCTGTTATAAAACACAAAGTGTGAAAGTAATAATGAGGTAGGCTGAAGTTCTTACGTTTAAATACATTTTGAAAGTATTTCTAAAATATTTGTTGCCTGTCTGCTGGTTTTGTGACAGTCATTATAACTGCTGGATTCATCCTTCTAAGCATCTGCACTCAAAAAGCTGTTGTAGAGGAGCAGTGCTTGCACACAAAAGACCAACACAATGCAGGCAAACCATCTTCATTCGTAAAATTGGTCATCTCTAAACCCAAATAATTTTCTTAACTCCTTGCCTCTGAAAGCAAAAGCAGAGCAAGGAACAGGTATTCACAGCATCACTTTTGCTAAAAGAGCTCCCAAAACCAGTTAAATGCAACTTAATTCTTCACACCAGCTAGCTACTGACCTTTACTCACCTGTACGGGGCGTATATGACTCCACAACACACATTGGCACTATATTAATTTAATTTGACCTTATTTCACTTGCTTTTATATCACAGTAACTTCAATTAAATATAACCTTGTATTTAACCTTGCCTTCATACAAATCACTTTCATGCACAACAAATTATCTCAAAATGTCAGCTGTTTTTTTTTCCTTCTACTTAGTCAAAACATTATACTTTTCTGATTAACGTTACAAGCTTTATTATGCTTCACCCTGACTAAAAAATATTCAGAGATTGTCTGTGTCAAAGGTAAATAACCGTCCTCTTCTATTCACTATCAAAACTTCAGGTTCAAGAAACATGAAAAGGAGATCTCTAAACCCCTTTCTTCTAAATATATTCGATATGCTCCAGGTTACTCTACATAAGATGTCACACACACAAATACATTTCCTGAAAATCATGTCTCAGTAAAACTGGTTGCCACTTGGCCTTTGTTATGTGAACCATTTGCATTGCCCTCCTCTTCCCACCCATTTCATGAATCTGCCTGTTGTCTCCCAGTAATGATTATAAGGGGATTCCATACTATTTTATATTTTGATGAAGATGGCTGTTGCTCACCAGAACTTGAATCCTGCTCTAGTATTAGGGCAGTTATGTGCAATCTAACTGGAAACAGTAAGCTGTAAGTGCCGCAATTGCAATGCTGTTCATCCTTAACTGAGCAGGACTAGAAATTACTTCCCAAGGAGCTGTAAAGGGTAATAAACATTGCCCTGATAGTGTGCAACCTGACATTGCCAAAAGTCCCACTTCCAGTAGCACCGCAGGAAACGGAAGTGTCCCAGCTGTACTCTCTGGGAAGTTCATATATTTCCAGGGTTGCTTCTGTCTTGCCGTCTCCAAATGCCAAAGGCTTCCTCCAAACATTTTTTTAAGGGGAATAAAACCCTTAAGGCATTAGCGAAAATACTAGTCTTTCATACACTGACGCATTGTCTCTGATTTGATGTGCTGAGAGAATCTTTTTTCCCCTGCACTCTTTCAAAAGAAGGACATGGCCTTATTCCTATGGGAAAGCAAAGAGAACATTTTCCTGCAGAAAGTATTTTGCCAATTCTTAAAGAGTTTTTTTTTTTCTTTTTTGACTCAAGTTAGCTGGGAGATTTTAACAACAATGTCAGTCAATCACCCATAAAGTAGGTTAAATGACCTCGTAGGCAGCCGCCAGGATCCAGTTGTGGCATGCTGTCACTAGTTACAACTTTCATGAATAATTGCCTTATTTTTTTACAGGTGCAGATGTGGGCTGTAGATGGCTGAGTTCTACCTTTCACTATGAATCACAGCTTCTACTACTCTGCTTTACTGTGAATAGATACAGACAGATGTTAACATACCTTCACATTAGCAGATACAAATACATTTTTTTTTCAAGACAGCTCCAGGCATCACAGCTTTGGCATCAGTTCTAAGCCACACTGAAAAGCTTTGGAGATTTTATTCTCATGCAAAATTTTAAAACCATTTTACTTAGGCAATGTGCCAGCCAGAAATTAGTTTAATCACAGAACAGACATAGAAAGAGCACTTGCAATAACAGCTCTCCAAATACGTAGGATACTTCTTAATTTATAAATATTTAAAGATAACAATGCAAGAGCCACGATTTTGGGATATTTTTAAGGTCAGGAGTTTTCTCTACATCCATTTTCCATAGTCTCCGCTACACATCCACACGAAACATATCTTCAATTAATTAACTCTCGAGACAAATCCAAAGTAGCATCTATTATTAGTGAATTTGTCTTTGAAAAAGAACAGCATGGAGAATGAGTTCCTCGTGTGCAGACTGAGTCCCACTCAGTGAGCCAAACAGAAATTTCACTACAGGTCTTAAATATATTCTTCTCTCCAGCTATCTCCATGCTAGTTTTTAATTTCCTCTCTTATTTTAGTTCCTAATTTGTTCCAACAAGAAGTTCAAATTTTAATAATGGGAAATTTCATTTCCTGCTTTACTGAGACTTGATTCTTTTCTTTATTATGAGTTGGATAATTGGTTGTACCTGCTTATGCATTTGCTTTGCACAAATGAAAATTGAAAAAAAGAACCACATCTTCTAAACACACGTTTGCAAGCCAGTAGTGAAAATTGTCTTTTGGGTGAGAGTTGAAAAAAAAAAAAAGAACCAGCAGTTCTTTTTTTAATGCTAAAAAACCATCAAACCATCTCCCTGACACTGTCTCTAAGAAAAAATAATGTTCTCACTAAAGACTGACCTGGAAAAATTCATACCCAAAAAACTTAAAAGAAAGGTTATAGATTACTACCTATCTTTAGAGATAGCAGTTTTCATGATATCTACTGAAGGGTAAAAGTCTTAACTTAGCACTAGCAGCGTAAATGCATTTAGCAATGTACACATTTTGTCCTTTCTCAAGGATCATGCATATTTAGATTAAAAAAAAAAAAGAATCAAAAAGTGTCTCATCCTTTTCACTTTCAGTTCCAAGCTGGCTGCCAAGGCAGCAGGGATTTCCCTTAGAGAAGCCAAAGACACTGAAGTAACGTAGAGCCAACAGGAGAAACAGAAAAGCTAAATAGAACATAAATAGCAGCACAAAAAAGCTCTGAAAGGAATGTTCTGGCCCAGCCACATCAAAGCCTGGTGTCATCAGGTATTGATTTGGGATAAAGCCGAATAACCCAGTGGCCTGCTTTCTTAATTAGATCTTTAGCAATCAGGGACACAAGAGGTAGCAGAGGAAAGTGATGCAACGGGAAGAGGTGGTTTTCGCTCCCAAGTGGCTGCTTTTTGAAGTGGTTGTCAGAAAACTCAGGAGGAGAAACAGTGGTTGCTTCACAGCTGTGTACAGGGCCTGGCGCAAGAACCAATCGCTTGGGAGAAGTCACCTTTCATATACTAAAAAGTATTTATAATGGTGATGCTTAATTTTCAAAAGAGGAATTAGGTAAGATTGATGATACCAGTGCAGGGGAAAATAAAAATAGTAGTAAAAGGGAGTCAATATATTCTGCCTGCCAGGCCAGATTTCTGAAATTCCTTTCTGTCTTCCCTTCCTAAATTCCAGCAAAGTGAATCAGCAGAAAAAAGGATGTTGCACAAGTAAAAAAATCATCTTTTTAAAAAATATATGTTCTGTCTGGAAGAAAAAATAGAAAAGAACAGAAATTCTGGCATACTAAATTAAAACCTGAAGTAAGACCAGATAAAAACTCTAAAGCCTCAAAGAGCATCTTGCTGAAATAGTAAATATGACTCGTAAAAGGTGTTCTCAAACATAGCGGAAGCAAGACACTGGCCAGAGTGTATGTTGAGGTGAGAGATTATGAAGGGATAAAAGGATCACTCCAGGAAGAGTGGGTCAGAGCAGAAAAATGAAGTGATTGATTTACAAGAGTGTTCATGAGGCTAATTAGGGAGGTTCCCACGACAATCTCTTTTTTTATGGGAGATGAGTTTCAGGGGCTATGTCCAATTAGTCAGTCCTGAGCAAAGAAGTCTAAAAGTTTAAGTTTGTGTAGAAAGCAGAGTTTCTAAGTGCAGCCTTGCTGGTTTATATCCTGATGGTTTTCAATAATTTTTCTCTTTCCAAGGCCACTGCTATCTTCCATTCTCACAAAATATTTCCCCTTCCTACTATTTTGTTTCCCAATGTTTTATGCCTTTTTTTTTTTAACCACTCTTTTCAAAAAGCAATGGTCTAATAAAGGTTTTAACTCCATTCTGCATACATTTTTCATGTCAAAATGCTTCCCAGTCAGTACCACAGAGTTCAACATTTGCAGTCAGCTCTTTTTTACAGGTTTTCCTAGGCCTTCACATAATATTTATATCTTATTTTCTCTATATTTGTTACCATCCCTTCTTATTTTATTACAAATTTTAAAATACCCCCCCCTATTTATTTTGTATTTGAAGGGCTATACTTCTTTCATTAAATCAAATTTTGTTAACAATCAATATGGGGAAAGGAAGCAGTTTACCATCTCTGATGTATACATCCTCAGCAATGCCCACGATTTGCAGATGGCCTGAGAAATGGAGAGGTTGTGAAGTCTCCTTCAACTCTGCAGAGCCACAAACCCTAATAAGCTGCAGCTTCTCATCAAGCTGTAACCAGATATGCCGGGGCTTATCACTTTGCAACAGCAGTACAGTGTAATCCTCAAAGTGCAGGATCTGGTCCCAATTCTTCATTTGCAGAGATAAAGCCAGAAATACTGAGATTATTTATAAGGTCATTTCTCTTAAAAAGTTTAGGCCAAGCACATTCTGTGAAGATAAGTATATATATTTAGGTAGAATAAAAGGTGGGGTGGACTTACTGAATCAAGAGCTGTGCTGCAGGAACGCCAGATCATCCCTAAAGATAAAAGCCATTGAGACTCCAGAGCTGTTTTGCCACTCTTTCAGCATCAGGAGAGTTTAGGGATTTGAGTCTCAGCTGTTTGACATTACTGCAGCACCAGCGAAACAGCAAACAGTTCCTAGCAGGCACATCCCCGTAGGCATCCACGCACTTGGCTTGCCACCACGCAAGCCGCAAAATGCACAGCAGCCACTTGCAGTCCATCAGCCAGCTGAGCCTGGACACAATGTTCACCTGCACATGAGAGCAGGCTCACAGCTAGGGTCTGCCTTTGGATCCCAATGGTTTTTTAAAGAAAGAACAACATTTAAAAGTGACAGCAAGAGACATGTAGTTTAGAAATAAAACATCTTATGCTGTAGTAAATGAACTGACAGTGTCGGTAGGGTTGTAAACAAAGACCACGCACCATATGTTGTCCGGGTGGTAGTTTCGGTCATGCCTTCAGTAACATTTTAATCAACAGGAGCTGAGACCTTATTTACCACTTACGGTTGGTGAGATCTTTTCATAGCCTCCTTTACAGTTCTGCAATTTAATTTGTCTGGATTGCTAAACAGAATGAATTGATTGGTTGTCTTCATCACAAGGACTTTTCCTGGCATACACAAGCGTGAAGCCTAATACGAGAGCGTGCAAGGCTGTAAAACAGACCTGGGTGTAGAGTGGGATCTCACCAGCCACAGGAGTGCACAGCTGCAGCTTTAAAAAAGAGTAAACAGAGCTATTATTCTGTTCCACCCACTGTTTCCAGGATGTGTAGGGAAAGCCTAATGCTGCTGTTAAAGACTGTGGCAAGGGCATTTCTTGCAGATGGTTTGCTACAAAGGTAATCTCCTCAGGGGTTCGATGGACATGTAAAAACAATTCTGTTGATTCTGCTTTTAATATTGCAGTCTAAGAAATGAGTCACCTGGCTGTGGACAGCTGGTAACTGTGAAGACATCTGCATATGGTTTCATGCCAAAGTGACATGAGGAAGATCGATGTCTCTGAACCAAAGAGGAGAGGAATTCTCACCAACCTGGCTCACGGGTGATGACTTGTTCATATGGACAAATCCTGGCTATGTTATTCCCACTGGAAGTAACATCAAACTTACTTACATGAACAAAATAAACAGAATACACTGGTAGAAGAGAGAAGAATTTGCTTTATGACTGAGGCCCTGGGTTTGCCAACTTTGAAAGAAATGGGAGCGTACACAGAAGTTTTTCAATTTGAGTACAAGCACAGTATAGCCCAGTAACTGCAGATACGTAATGTCTCCTTTTAAAGTCAGCTGTGTTTAACACTCAGCTCTATTTAGAAGCTGTACAATACTTTAACACAATATGATATAGACAAACTGATTGGGAGGTATTAAGGTATAGATAGCCTAAATTCCAAGACTACATTTCGTTAGCGACCATGCTTCTGCAGGTTATAGGTACAAATGGGTGGGAAACTGAGGGGCTTATGTCAGTTAAAAATCAAAAGTAAAATTAAGACAGAAATACGGGACAAAGTTAATGTGCTTTGTAGTTTTCCATGAAGGGTAGAAAACAGCCATTAGGCCAGTGATTAAAATATAACGCTGTTTTGAGGGAAAAAACACATAATGTCAGCCTAGCAGAGCTACAATCCCTCTAGTCCACACAGGGAGGAAGGCTCCCCTCTGTCTGTCTCTTTCCAAGGGTAATACAGCCAATGGACTAATCCAGTGGACTAAATCAGGCCCCCAATCTGTATTGCCCTTCTCCAGTGGATGTTGATTTTTATTTTTTTTTAAACACAAAATGAAAACTGGAAAGAATAAGAAAGTCATGAAACGGTTCTTAATTTTAAGCTTTCAAATGGGATATACAAAAATGGCAAAGCACTAAATTAAGGTGGATTTTTTCAACTTGGGCTGCCTCCTCTACAGAAAGGCATTATTGCATAAAGACCTGTAAACCTACAGAGTCACTCTGACATTTATTCCTCTCTCTTCTGAAATTTCAAGAATCCACCTCTGAGGGTTTTCCTATCCACCCCATTTCTGGGCTAATTACCAGGACATTTAACACAATGACATTGCTAGTATTGTCAGTAGAAACAATCAGTTCAATATTTTTCATCTTATTTGAGGGGACATTATTTATTTCTAGACTTGTGGACTACATCTCTCAAAGCAATTTGTTTTCTCCCATTAATAAGAAAACATTTTTGCAAGAGTGACTTTAGAGAATTTAAGGGAAAAACCGAAATTGCTTCTATGTGACCATAGCATTATTCCACTACTTTTCCCCCTCCTCTGCAATAAGTATTGCAAAAGCTGACATTTGCCTGAAACAATGGCACAGTAACATTGATCCAAACTATACATTTGTTCTAAATGCAGGGACAGATCCTCATTTAAGCTTCAGTGAAAAAGCACTGATTTACCCCAAGAGAATATCTGCTCCAGTAAAACTATTGGCATTGATCGGCTCTGACAGCTTCCCTCTTTCTTCCAGCTCCAAGCCTTCACTGTTCTTATTCTTTTCAGCATGTGGGAAGCCATATAGTAGCGGCCTTGACCTTTTTTTTGAGCCAAAATCAACAAGAAAGGAGTTCAAAAGGGCAGTATAGCCACTCCGGACTTGATTGCCAGAATATCTACTCTTGTTATTGAAGACCTATTGATCAGTCAACAGAAAAGCTGTTGGAGCCCAGCAGTGTGATCTAGCATATGTCCAGACTGCCATTTTCACCTTAATAACAATAACACTCCCATACTACTTTGTGATGTGCGATGCTTATGCAAAGACATTTTGTAAGAACTGCAGTGTATGACTGGATCTTAGCAATTTAGGATGAGAAAAATCTATTCAGCTTCTGTCGCTGTAAAAAAGAATGGATAAAATTATTTTCACCTGGCAATCTTCATTGCTGTCTCTCAAACTGTGGCCAACCACAGCTAGTGCAACTGCTCTCCTTGAAGTGGTTCACATGGCTGTTTGTTTCACCTTTAGTATCTGTACAAAGGGGCAACTTACCTAAAAAATTTCATGTTCTCTAAAAACATTGTGCATGTACTGGCTCCTCAGTCTGATGTGCTGAACAGCTCTGTTGCAGAAGAGGTTTAGGGTAGCAAGCAGCAGGTGAGAAGCACTGCAATTATATTTTAATTTACTCTTGCTAGGAGTTTCTTCAGAGGTAGGTTATCTAACCCTTAATTACCATTTGTCCACCTATGTTATTAAAATCTTACTTGTGTCCTTCCGTTTCAAGGACATTTTGTACCTGTTGAAAACTGTATTTTGAAGATTGCAGACAAATAACTACTCTGAAATAATCCCAAGTGATAATTCTGTAAATCTGTTCAGCACCAATTGTAATCACAGAACTTTAGCAATAAAAATTAAAAAGTCTTGGAAAGTATTATTTTAAGGCACAAAAAATGTCCTCTGGAGCTTGTCTGACATCACAAATTTTCATCATTTGTGGGCTTCTTAAATACATTTTCAGTAATCACATTCTTTTCTAGCAATAAGTTCTTGAAATGTCATGTTCTGTGAAAAAAACCTACTGTTTTATTAATACCTTATTCCACATCACATTGACTACGTTAATAGGTACTCTTGCATAAATACATACGTCTGATTTTTTTTCTACAGTGAGAATACTTTCTAATGTTGAAAAGTTTCTTATTTCTGGAAGCATAAATATAATAAAAGAAAGTGACAATATTGAAGTGAACTAGTCGTACGGGTACTTCTGAGGTACTTCACTAATACACAGAGATATGTCTTGCACAGAACCTTCCAACAAGGCAATGAAATTGGGAAGTCTTTCTGGAAATATAATAACTTGGCAAAGGCTTTCTAATGATTTCTCTGGTATTGATTTATTTGCATCCGTTTGCCCAAGTTGGAGAGACAGATCCAGCATGAGATTATTTAATGTTTGATTGCTTGTTTGCTCCTGGAGGACTCGGTTACCTGCCAGTGCCAGTCTAGACCTTGCTGGCAGCTCTGTGAACAAAAGAAGGGATTCTGATAAAAATAGATTTACTTTTCTGCAGGAAGACGCTTATCAGAAATGACAGGCATGCAATACTAAGGCTGCTCATGCTCCACACAAAGCATATTTTTCTGCTGAAAAGGAGCTGTAACACTAATGAGATATTCGTGTTGTTAACTGTGGGTGTGAGCCCACAGCACTTTCACATTGGAGTAACCCTCACTCAGGCAGCCAGAATCACTGAACCCGATGACGTTGCTTCACTAGGACGGAATGCCATGCAAGTAAAAACCCCATCTTAAACTGTTGTGTCCTTCCAATTCTGGTTCATATGGGTATAAAGACTTTGCAAGATTTTGCCCTAGTTTTATTGCCAAAAGTGCTCGGTGGTTTGGTTATTTTTTCTCAGTTAGAGGCTTACTACAGACTTTCAAAGGCAGCAGCTTGAGAACGTGCTTGCTTCTTATTATTAGTTTGGAGCGTGTATAGCTAAAAATCCTGAAATGGATTCTTTAACACTTGAATAGTTTTCTAAATTAAAAATAATGGATTCCTGGCAGGCATCCTACCCTCGTTTACTCACAACATAAATTTTATTACCCCAGTGTCACTGATCGTGATTGTAGCTGCACAATAGTCATAAGTTAGAAAAACGTCTTATGTTGATGATTGAGTGACTGAAAATTAGCTTTTTCATGACTAATTTATTTTAGAAAGGGAGACAATGCTATTATGTCATTTAAATAACTTAGTGAAATAATACAAATGACATTGGACATTTACAAACTCATTATGATAATGGAAATCTTGAATAACTTGTAAGAGAGTTCTGCAAGTTCCACTGTTATGTTTGGAGTGATAATAAACTTCATAACAATCTCTTGATCATTTCTCTCCTCCTTTTTCATGAAATTAGTCATATACAAATGCAGTACCAAACCATTAAGATGCAAAGCAATTTCAATTATTTCACCGAGAACCAAAATTGCTTAATTCATACCCCTAATCATTGCAACAGAACTAGATGTACTGGATTCTTAATACGTTAAGCCAACCTCTAGAGCTCTGCCTCTAAAATAGATTGCTCAATTACAAAGACTTACCTTTCTTACAAAAAATGAGTCTCCATCTTTGTAATAATCTGATTTTTATTCCTATTGCAAACTAGAGATTCTAAGGAATCACAGTGTGCAACATAAAAACTCCAACTAAGGATGGCTCTACTATAATAATAAATATTTGGAACAGAATATTCAATAACTGGAGAATGCACAGTGATCCAAATCTACGTGTAGTCAACACATATGGCAGTTTCTATAGCTTCTGTTTCCTTTCCCACCTGCTCAAACAGCAAACCAAGACTTGGTAGAACATGTAAAATATACAGTACCCTGAACACATTCAACCCAAGGAAAAAGGCACTGTGGTAAATTACCTTAAACTCAGTTTCAATGTTGGCTAGTCTGGCCAATTCATTGCTTAGCTCTAAAGCGGTAAGAACAGGGTCTTCACTGGAAAGAGACAAATAAGCAGCACTGGCTAATCCTTTGTAGGCATTCATTCTTGATCGAGAGTGACTAAAGGAATCTTTTCTCTGCTTCTCAATACATTCATTGCACTTGCAAAAATAGTCATGTGGCCTTTCAATCCTTGCACCTTTTAGAAGTAAGATGTGAACAATTTCATACTCCTGGCAGTGGGCAGCAAGTATGATAGGGGTAATATCATGGGAAAACCGAGTTCCATCTTCATCGTAAGCATAAAAATCATCGTCTCTCAGTTCCTGCTCAAGGGGGCTGAGAGTTAGACGCTGTCCTTGGGCAAAGGCTGGATGGTTCAATATTGCTTCTACAATGCGCACATATCCTTTACTGATGGCTAGCAAAAGTGCATCTCCAACTCGAGCAAGATTCTCCTTCTTGAGGAGGAGCTCTGTCACTTCCAGATGCTCATTCCCTACAGCTAACTGTAGGGCATTTTGTCCCATATAATCGACGCAATTAAAGTTCAAGGTTTTGGATTCCTCCAGCATTTTTCGCACAACAGGAATGTTGCCATATTCTGCAGAATCGAGAAAGCGTTCCTCTTCTGCAGTCAGGCTGGTGCCTTTCTCATTGAACATGTAGGCTGGGCCCCGGATGGCCTGCCTCCGGCCCTTCTCCCGAAGGGTGGTGTGTCTTCGATGCATGTTTTTATAATTGCTGTTTCTCAACCTGCAGAAAACCGGAAAGGAAAGTTGGTTACATTCTTGGAGATTCATAACCTCACATAACCTGAAATCAGGTTAGAAATGATGATCATATCTTGTTAGCTTTTTATGACCTGGACCAGTTTAAAGTCATTTAGGATACACATGGAATAAATAAAATTAATTTTCTGAACAGCAGACAAGTTGTCTTCTGACTTGTACACCATTCTGGACTTCAACAAGGACATTCAGCACATTCTTAACTTGAGAAAGAGACAAAAAAGAAATGTGTGAACGCGGTGTTTTCCATTTTTGTTGTTTAGAACTTCATTACACAGTGTTTAGGAATGATATCCACAACACAATTGTTCTCCTAATTACTCTTCTGGAGTTTTCTCCTTGAGGGCACAAGGCAAGCTAAAGAAAGTTTGCAGGACTCCCTGCGTCAACAGGCCTTGGATCTGGCCAATAAACTATGTTCCATAAAGTTAAAAAGCATGCTTCCAATTTTAAACACACAGAAACAAAGATAAATATATTGCATATTCTGTTAAGATTCAGCTGGTACAAGCAAACCACCTATCTATTCACTGCTTTTTTAATGCTACATAACACCATTTCCTAATCTAGAGCAGTTTAATGAATGACAGTCTAAATTCCTCACTGAAATACAGTTGGTAGATACTCTAAATACAAGTACTCAAATCCATGGCCCAGTCTTATAAAACACAGAGATAATTCCTGATTTAGTGCCTCAGTAAGCATCTTTCAGAGAGCTACAGCAGAAAGAGAAGAACACAGGTAACTGACCACAGAGGGCAGATCCAAAAGGGCTGTTAGTTTCCGCACTGATTACAGGTCTGAAATGCCATCACTTGGAGTTGGTGGGATGGAGACAAGCAATTCTTATTCTACTTTCTCTGGAGCCCCCAAAGAAAACTATGCTATGTGCAGCCAGGCTCAGGGAAGTAAATAACCCGTTGTATGAAGTTAACTGAAATCCTATAGCTATCTCTCTTTTTGAAACAATCACACTTTGCATTCAGTGACATCTTGATGTTTCTCTTTTTTCATTTTATTGCAGCAGCATCTCAACAAAATCACAGTCCTTCTTTTAGAGTCTAAGCACATGGAGTTAATCGCCATCCTAACCCCACAGAATGTGAAGACTGAGTAAAAAGGTAAAACCAACACCTCTTTTACAAAAAGCACTTGCACTCAGTCCAATATCAAGTCCCAGATCACTTGGGTAAAATTTATAGGAGCCTCAAAGCTGTGGTGGGCAGATGTAACAAATAAGCAGGTGCTAATGCTCAGCGGGTGGCAAAGGTTCATCTTTCTACGTGCCATCTGTTCTCCAAGTCAGTTTCGACCTTCAGTAAAAGAAAAGTTCATGTGTTGCTTGGAAAAAATACTACTGGAGTTTGAAAGTGTTGTCTGGAATGATGAGAGAGAAAGCTACCAGAAGACAAGGTGAAATAGTTACATTGCATTCCATAATATGTAAGAAGAGAGTAAAGGAACTCAGAAAAATAACAGGAAAACAAGGCGTGTTGGAAACCCAAAATACCTGAAGTGCCAGGACATGGAAATTCTCAAGGTAGCTGATCTTACAGAGCTGACATCAATATATATGCATCTATAATTTCCGTTCACCACTTGTTTACTGACACAGAACAGAACGCTATTACTGAAGAGTTTCAAACAAATTTTATAGCAAATTTTTAGCAGCTACAGCAAAACTTAAACCAATCCTAAGAAATAAATTTTGTGACCGTGCAAAGTTGAAAGCAAGGTTCATAATCAAGAACCTCTCCCCCCTAAGATTTGACGCATCAGTATAACAACTTAATAAAAACTGCAAGAAACTGAACATATCAGCCCTTGCTCCCCTGAGAGATAAAGTGCTATATGAATCTTAAAGCTAATCCCTTCCAGCGTGGTTGAAAGTTGGAGAAGTACAGAGAGATGAGTGACATAAGAATTATGGAACAGCAAAATGCCTGGGCTAAAATTGGGGACTCTTTGAAATCAACAATGCAAGTTCCATTGATTTCAGTGGAGCCCAAATTTTGCAAACAGGTATGCATGTGCACACACACACAATGCCCTCAGCAATTAGCTTTCATCTCAGCAGCAATCCCAGTGAGGCCAAGAGGACTAACATGTGCTTAAAATGAAGAATTTAACCACATGCCAAAGTGCTTATCTACACTAGAGCTCACGTACTTAGCTATTCAGGACAGTATTTAAGTTTTAAAACTGCACTGAAGTCTTATTGAGTTCAAGCAAGGACTATACGTACAAATAAACACTTCTGAACTGTGACTTTCTTAAATGGGGACTTATAGTACCAGAAAGCACTTTACACATTTGTAGTCTTGGGAATTCCTGGTTGTTAAATTAAGCCTCTTATAATGATAAACAACTCAAAAGGATGAGCTGGTGTTGGCTTAAGCAACTGTCGCTGGGATCAAGTGGAAACCAATCCAGCTCCTGTAGCTGCTCTGTGGTGAACCATGAGCACGGCAGGATAGCACATGCTTAAATATTTTAGGGAACTTAATTGCAGTAACTACCTCAAGCTGGAGGAATTCCACTGGGCTCTTCTGATGTTCAAGAACCACATATGGTAAGATATTTGGCAACATTGTATCTGTTGTTATATTTAGTGGTCAGTACTGGAAGCAACTCAGAAATATGGATCATTTCCAGCAGTGAGGAATCTATTAAATATTTTGCCTCATGTCCAAGTATAAATCTTGATACTTCAGTTTTCTTTTCTTGGAAAGCTTTTCTCTCCTGGTATGTTATTATGTTTAAAGGACAACCCAGATAGGTGGGACAGATAATCTTATAGTCACACCCAAAGTAAACATAAAACTACATAAAATATTACCATTGCTCCAGTTCTAAGATTTTCACCTGAGAAAGGAGGTTAGAGTTTGGCCTAGAGCTAATTCACACTGTTTTGTTGTATATGCAGTAACATGCCAAAAAAAGGACCTTGATTTCCCCTTCTTCAATTCAGTGAGAGCACTGATTTCATACACTGTTTCTAGCAATTAAAATTGCATCAGAAAAAGAGGAAACAGAAAAGCACACCTGCCCTCTGAAGAGATAATTACTATACAACATTCATCTTACAATAAATGTTCTGCAGGGATGTCCCTACAGCACAGAGTCAATCTCCACTCCCTGCAGGTAAGGACAAGAGCACCATAATTCAGAGGGCTTCACCTCGGGTGAATTATGACCCCGAGTCTTGCTGATGAGTAGAGAAGATCCATATCTCAGCTATTGCACTTCATCATCTTCATAGAGAACAGGAGATGAATAAAAAATTATACTTTTAACTTTGAATAATTTCATGAGAAACACTCAGCTATGAACTCCTGTTCTGAAAAGAAAGTTATAATTATGTTTAACCTGAGCATTGAATCGTGATAGAAAAGTGGTAGTGCAAAGAATAATGTATGCAGTAGCTGAAGTTCTTGGAGACTGGACCCTACTGTAATGTCATGACTGTATTCAGCACCTTTTTCTATTCTGCTTTTCATTTACGTGCAGGCAGTTTTAGAACTAATCATATTTACTGAGTGTGTGTGATATGCCACCTTAAAAAATGTAATTGTAACTTGATTGCATTTAACTTACCATTTTTGTTTAAAGGTGCTTTGCATTGAAATGACTCAATTTGCATATTTTATTGAGACAGCTAGTGATCAAACTCATCAGGCACTGCAATTAAGTATTATGTTTTTCTAGGAAAGAATGCCAATGTATGCAGTGTTGTTGGAAAGAAAATGTTCTGGGAAAAGAAAACCAAAAATTTCAGGGCCTAAGTGCTGCTTGCAGCAAAGCGCATCCAGCTTTACACAGCTGAGGGAGCCACAAGGTGCCTGGACTCCTGTAGTGAGTGGAGAATAGCAGCAATTTCTGAAAGGTGAAATAGCTCTTAACAAACCATCCTCTGGGAGCATCTCAGCTTCTAATCAAAGTGGCTAAGAGTAGATCCTTGCCATGCACTGGCGGTACGAGGTGATGAGACACTCAGCATCTGAAAAGGGAACATGGCGTAAAATGCGATTTGTTCTTACTGTGGTGTCACTGAAAATACTGTTGAAGCTGGAGCTCTCTGTTTTGCAGCCACACTCTCTTAGCTGCTCTGAGTGCCTGACATGTAGGACAAGGGAGACATAGGAAGGAAACTGGGCTGCTTTATATTGAGCCTGCCACAGCAAATGTCCTTTCTCCCTGATCTTCCTTTCCACATTGCTCCAGACATGCCACGCAGGACCTTCTATTGCCTCTCTAATCCCACACAAGAACCTATGGAGGGGCAGGGCTACCACCCAGAACTAAGGCTTGGAGAATATGTTCAAAGGCCTAAATGCCTTAGGAAGCTAAATTGGAATTTTTACACATGGCTTTGAACCAGAACTTTAAAAGTGTCTAGGACAGGCTGAATAGTATCTGCTTGAGTTTCTAAAACCTCTGAAATCTGAATAAGTATCGAAATCAATGGGTATTAAGTACTGCAGCGATTCTTGAATTCTCAAGTGATGTCAGCCTTTACTTGTCTTAAAGACTAAGAATTGAGAAAGTCATTTACAAAGACAGTTTTAAGAACTTATGGTCTCTGACCGTGCTTTGGGTTTGCTTCCACTCAGAGGAGAGAGGTTGGCAGGAGTCTCCCTGTGCCCTTTCAACAGCCCCCTTTGTTTAGAAACTACAGAAGAAACTTTGAATAAGTAACCATTACTGTGCCCCATGTTGGATAAAGCAACCGTCAGAGTAGGCTTTGATGAGGCATTGACTCTGTGTTGTTGAAAAGAAAATTTAAATTTCTGAAAGTCATTTTGAAAGCATTACTCTTGGTCCCTGCAGAGCCTCAGAAACTGTCAGATTGACACTTAACTTATGATTTTTCTTTCTACTTACACCAATATTTCTAAAAAGAATCAGGGCACACAAAGGCTGCAGACTGCCCATGGCCTCTTTGGAATAGCCACAGCTTTTATCAAATGGACCATTTTCCTCTGTTAACCCTTGCTTCTACACATAAAACCTGATCATCCAAGGTATGCTATGAACATGAACAAAAATTATGGAAATTAATTTCTACAAGCAGACAAAAAATTGATACAGAACTGAATTAATTTGAAAGAGTAAGTGACATTGTTCAGAGTGAAAATAGTAAGAAGTTGCATCTTTTTGTTAAAAAATTTGCAATTTCTCTTGTAGGACACTCCAGGCTTTAGGTCAGGAGCACAGACTAAACACAACACCACATATTTATTGTCCTGTATGCAATAAGCTACTCCAGCATTCCAAATACTGTAAAGGTTTATATTACCAGAGGTCTCTGATACTCTTTTTTGCTCCAATATCTTAAACAATGTGCGGAATCTTACCATAAGTCAAGACGTTTTCCTTTAACACATAAGTTTTAAGTATAATTTTTCACATACTGCTGACTTACTACTTATACAGACTCAGTATCTTCTGGAATGGTTGCTTTTGATTAACAGCAGCTTATTCCAAAGCTTGATATGATTTGAAATGCTGAAGTGTGATTTTCTTTAATCTTGAGATGTCCAAAACACAAACTCAATATCATAAGAAACACTGTCCATCTGCCATATAACAAGTTGCTTACGTATCTAAGGACAATTAATAGTATTTTTTAGCTCTATTCAGACAGATATTCTTTCCTTGAAGAGTAGTCCTATAAAGCAGTTGCAGGAAGTAATATCCTCTCCCCACCATTCCCTCTGCTCATATAGATAAGAGAAAATTATATTTCAAGGTCAAGCTTCAAAAAGAGTCCTCTCTCCTTGTGGAACTACAGGAGTAGACGGCAAAACCACACCTTCTCAAATACCTTTAAGAAATGGCAGGGTGAGATATAGATTCAGGAACGTATCTCAGGCTTTTCATTAAAGGATGCAGATGAATGATACACACTAACACTCCCATTGTCTGCTTGTCATGAAGCATAAGGTCTGAAGCCAATAACTGAGAAAGATTGAGGACAGACCGCCAAATCTTTACTAGCTTCTAAATTTTCATATCATCCCTGATCTCTATTAGAAAGGAGGCAGCACTGCCCTGTGGTTTGAAAAAAGGAAATGAAATTTGGCATTCTACCAGCTATCTTTCACAAAAACCCATCCACTGCTTCTCTGTTGTCTCACCCTCCCCCTTCTTCTAAACTAAGCATCAGTGTTTTCTTCCCATTCCAAAGCAATGTCATGCACCAATAAAAGACTTTTACAGCAGAAGAGACAGTAAAACAATCACCTTGGTTCTTGTATTAAAAAGCAAAAAGAAATTGAATACATGTACTGGGGTTTTTTTTCCTTCCTTCCCTTTTTCCTTTTTTTTTTTTTTTCTTTTTTCCTTCCTTCCTTGCTTTCCCATAATGTATGGTTGTGAAGATGACATTATTACAAAGGTATCATGGAACACATTTGAGATAGATATAACAAAATCAAGACTATTTTTACACACTCTCCTATTGTCCATTCATGAATGTGTCTGGCCAGCATATGAAATGCCATGACAAGAATCAGTCCTACTTTTTTTATTTTAGTCTGGCTTTGGGATCTAAGAATAATTTACCTTCACTGCTAAAGCACTTCAAAACTCAAGCTCAGATCATATTGAGAACACAACAGATGAATACCTGTTCATTCATAAATTTTTACTGCTGACGAGAGCAACAAAAAGTATTTCTAACTGTGCAAGCAGGGGGCAGTGTAATGCTGATTTTCAACAAAGAGTTTTACTAAAAAGAGAGAAAAAGCTCTGAAAAGAACTGGTAATCTCTGTTCTGGCTGTATTTCATTTTCCCCTATTGCTGCACCCTTTTCATTGCTCACTTCATAGTCCTTTCAAGACAAGAAAAAACGTGGAGAGGACTCCTGACAACCATTAGACCCAGCAAGCTGCAACAGGCATGATACAGTGTCTCATATTTACACCTCTCATTTTTTCCTCTTTTTGCCTAGGCTACTCTTTTACCAAGAAAAACAAACCCTTTAAAAATTCACCCAGCTACAAGAGAATACAACAGCGTGGCTCCAAACCATGTGGCTGGCAACAAACAACGAGCCCTGCGAGGTACACCGAGCCAAGCAGGTTTGCACAAATTCCAAGGCTAGAAATCCAAACCAATTCCACATGCAGCCACCCATCTCACTCACGCCAGCCCATACTCAAGCTTGCAGGAGACCGGTCGCACCGAGACACCTCCAACCCCAACAAAACTTCCCAGTGCGTGACTGGGAACCGGCATTAGAGCCAGGGCACTTCTCAGAGGAGCTGGAAGGCGAGCTGGCTGTGGAAGAGGCAGAGCCCCGCGGCTGCAGGGAGGGACAGAAGCTTACATGTGCACGTCGGAGCCGGGTCCCCTTCACTCCAGAGGCGCGGGGCGCGGCGCGGCGCGGCCCCCCATGGCGCTGCCGCTGCCCGCTGTGCTGAAGTGCCGCTGTCCCCGGTGCTGAAACGCCGGTCAGCGCGGCCGGACGGGGCGGGCGCTGTCCTCGGTGCTGCAGCCGCCAGCGGCGCGGTCGAGGCGGCGTCGCATCCTTCTCCCCTCGGCGCCGCTGGGGCAGAGCTCCCCGGGAGAGCCGGGGATTCGCTTCCTGGAGGAAGAGCCTGCGACGAGGTTGGCAAGTGAGTTATGCTGTCCTCCCGGTCTTCCCTCCCCCTTTTCCCACGCCGTTCTTCTCCTGCAGGTGTGGATTTGCTGGGTTTTTTTCCAGCACGCCCCCTCCTCGGTCGGAGCTGGGAGAGTGCCCCTGCGCCTTCCCAAGGGCTGCCCCAGAGCAGACGAGGCGAGCGCGCCTTGCTAGGGAGGGCAGGGCTGCCTGCAGGCTGCCCAGCGGGGCGGGGGGCTCCGTCGAGGGCTCTCCCTCTCACACGCCGCACGTCTGCCTCATCCGCCTGTGCCGCCCCTCCTCTGGGAGGGGTTAGTGCCGCTTCTCCCCTTCTGCTGTACCCAGATTGAGATCGGTTTCTGCCTTCCCTATGAGAGCTTGTCTCTTTGGAGGTGGCCGAGGAGAGGGTCATATGTGTGTGTAGGGTGTGGGGGAGAGGAATGAAACCAACATGGGAAATAATCAGTCAATGCAATCCATCCCCTCTCTTGCTTGGCAGAGGAGAGCTGCCAGAACACCAACTTCAAACTGCACCTGGGAGCACTGGTGGACCCTTCTGCACTCTATTCCAAGCTGTAAGCGCAGGTGTTCTTCCTAGAATAATCCCCCCAGGATTCTCCTACCACCTCCCTCACAGCTCCAGCCACACAGGCCTCTCCAAGCCCATGACCTTCCCTGTCCTTCCCCATCTGTGTAATTCCTCTGTCCACCCACTCCTCCTTACCTGGGCTCAGGGATCCCCACCTCATTCCTCAGCCCATTGCAATTACCAGATAATGCCAGCCAGCCTCACCTGGTGTCTCTGGAAGCTTAAGCCTGGAGGAAACCCTCTGCTTGGAGAGATGTTCGTGGGAGGCTGTTCAAGTCTCTGAGCAGCACACATGAGGGCATAGCAGGATGTTGCTTTGCCCCCAAGTTCTCCTTCTCTCACCCCCTCACAACACTGGGTGAAGTGAGGGCACTGATGAAGAGGAGACTTTTCACCAACCTTCTGTCTCAAATCTGTGTAATCAACTCAGCTGAAGACCTTCTTTGATGCAAACATCTGAAGGAAGTGATGGGTGCAGGCGCTGGCCATTTTATCAGGGACCACTGAAAGCTTGTTGTGGCTTCCATAGTGGCACCATAAGAGCATCCCAGACCACGCCTTTCAGAAATCCTTAAAGACAGCTCGTGCAGGAATTTCACCCCACATTCCCAGGCAGCTAAGTTACCTTCACCAGCCTGAGCTGTACTCACAATCGTGAGGGGGGTGTGAGCCTTTTCCTAAGGGGTTTTATGGCATGAATAAAAGGCAAAATGTATTAACCTTTAACTATTGTAGGAGGCACCCATACCTGCAAGATTCACTCCACTCTGTTTTGACACCATCTTCCTCTGCTGATCCCTCCTGCCCTCTAAAATGCACCGAATGCTTTGTTCTCACCCCCATTTATGGATCCTTGGAGTTCACTGAGAAAGACAGAAGGGCCCAAATGGGTAAACGAGTGAGAAGGACGTGGATGTTACCAGGCTCAGGGGACACAAGCATTCTGTGTGGAAAGACATCCTGTGAAAAGAAAAAAAACACCAACAAACCAACAACAAACAGACACTCCACAGCTATACACTCATTATGCTATACACTCATTATGCTGTTGAAATAATCTTGAAATGATACATTGCTGCACAGACACAAATCGCTGCTTTAGGTAGCTAACACAGCTTAGGGGTAAGAGCAACCTCTCTCTTTTGCTTTTGGATAACTTTTTCTCTAAGCAAAAAAAATAGCTCCCCAAGTATCTTGGTATTNGTCCGGCCCTTCCTCCTTCAGGGTTTTACTTTCTGCGATTCAATACTTGTCTACCACCAGAACAAACCGATTAAAAATCAAATATTTTGACAGGCTCTCACATTAGAAGTATTTATTTACATTTCCTTTCTAAGGCTCGGGATTACTTGCAAAAGGTCAATTTATTAACATTTTTATTTTAAATAGAGTAGATGGGAAGTGGAGATTAGACAAAACCAGCTTTTTTTTCATTTATTTTATTCATAGACAGTAGTGCCATGTTATCTGAAAAACATTCATTCTAGGGTGAACATGCTATTGATTTGACTAAACATAGGTAATCTTTCTACCATATATATCCCCAAAAAACCCAGATACAGAATCAGTGTACTGAGTTACTGCTCAATGTGTCTGTACATCTGCAGTTATGTCTCCTGCAACTTCTCAGTTTTAACTCCACTGGAAAATGTTCACCACTTACATTTTCATGCACATCTTTTTTTCTAAAATAAATACTCAAGCCCCAGCAATGTCTAGCACTCAGAGTTATTAGGAGGACCTGCATAATAATCAACATCTTACCCACTCCATATATCTACAGCTGATAAAATACTGATAGTACTCCCAACTGCAATTAATTAAGTCAGATTAGCATATATGAAGTGAAAAAGTGGGAGGGGAAAAAGGGGACAGGAAGTGTATAGGCTGTTATTATCAAGGCACATTAAAAATTTTCAAACTACTGTTGTAGGTTTCTTATAAGGCACATCTCAGAATTAGCTGAAACCCCCTGCTACTGAACCAAGAAATCTTACACCTGGCTCTCTTAAAAGGCATTTATTGTGAGTTTCTGAACTTCTACAAGTTGCCTTTCATCTTGATTAGCTTAGAATTTTGCTATTGCAACAGTTTCACACAAAAAGTGTGCTGAGAAATCTGTTTCTCACATTATACAAAATCCTTCTGACTGAAGTCTTACTAGCGAAAGAATTAAAGAAAAAATGTTTTTTTTCCTGCACATCGTCAATATTTGCATTGTTGTACACTGCACCAAAAAATGTCCTTACCTCATTAGGGGCAAGAACAACTCTTATATGACAGAATCAAGTTCTTATTTGCTTCTTCTCACTTGTATTTTTACAATTAAATAAAACACATAATGAATGCTGCATCCTACCAAAACCAAGCAAGCACATACTTCTCTGCAGGAACAAAAATGTGGAAACATTTAAGAAATTTTAGGAGACTTGGAATCGTATAGTTACGACATTGAATGAATGAAATATGGAGACTTCAAACTCCTCTCAAGGTCTGCAGTTTTGAAAGCTTTTGAGTTCTTATTGAGTTCATTATTGTTTATCTTCAAATATTGTTGTATTCCCAGGCATATTACAGAAATAGAAATGCATGAGAAGGTCTTAAAATTAATGTAAAGTTCTCCTTTTATTTGCTCAGGTCTGACGTTTCAGACAGTTATCCACATGCTTCCAGAAAATACCAAAGAAATATTTTCTTGGGGGAAAAGCTTAAATGAAATAGAGCAAAAAGACTCAGAAATCATAGTATTAAACTTCTAATTCATCTTCAGAGTAGTTAATGCTCCAGTTATTCAGCAGAGTCCTCTCTGCTCCCTCTTAATCATTTCCACTGTTCAACCCCTTTACTGCTGTCACAATCAGAACAGACCAGAATACAAGTGGAAGTTCAGCAATGATTTGTGAGAAGAATTTTTGCTTCCATTGATAAAGAGTTTTTTCATTAGAAAACCTTTTTCTCCAGAGACTACTGTTTCATTTAGTCACTGATAAGCTTGACTTGATCCTTGCTTCAAACACACGCATGTGTTAACCGCCAGCTTCTCAAACTAACCATTTCAGCTAAAATATAAACAATAAAGCAAAAGCATCAGCAGTACGAGCAAGCTTGGTAGGGTTCCACTTTTTTCACTTCTTTGCACTGCTCCCTCCTTCTGTTCCCCAGACCTGAAATAACAACCAAAGGATCAGGAGAAAACAAGCAGAGTTTCCCATGCTTTTGAAGAAGGCAATGCCAGAAAGGTGGGGAAGGAGGAAGGGCTGAAACCAGCCAGCACTTAGAACTTGTGAGAGACTTGGGCAACCAAAAGCATCTATCATTTCTTACCAAGCCCACAGAGAACCGGTTGTTCCAACATCCCACTACTCATAACTAGGTTTCAGCATGTAGGTCTGTCTTGCATAAACTTTAAAAATTCAAGAAAATAATTACAACATATATAGTGTGTCTTTGCAATTATTTCTGGAATGGTACCCACCTGAGCCCAGGTAAAATATTTCTCTGCTTCTCTGATTTATATCACTTTCACCATTTTATGAATTTTCCATTCTCCAGAGCTATTGGTGGTGATGACTGGCAGCTTACAAGCTTATCTATGAATAGTAACCCCATTGGCTGTACAAACTCATCTAATATCCTTCCATATTAAAAAAGTGAAATAAATGTCAAAGTGTCCTCACATTAGAAAACATAATAAGCGGAATACACGATATATTTTGATGTACAGCTCACTGTCTAGCTGTGCACCATTATATTTAAGATGGTTTTATTCACTTCAGTGACATTTTTTGCTCTTCTAACTACTTGTCTTACTGATCTAACTACTTCAGGATAACTTCACTAAGACTAGCAGCAATCTACCCCCAACAAAGATAAATTTGATCATAAGTAAATGATATCCCTCAGGTAAGAGAAGCAGCAGGGGAAGTAAAGTGATGGGTTGATTTAAGATATTAACAGCAATAGGATTGGTCTGACAAGTGCCTATTTCTTTTAACCCATTTTATTTCAAGAGCAATTTGTATGATAATCAGATCTCATGCAATTTTTTCCCATTAAAATTAAATGATCCTTAATATGTCAAAAAAGAAATCTTCTATTAAGAAGTTAGACAGTTAACATTTGAATCAGAAGAAACTCTGGAATACAAATAAATGTATTTAATTTCTTATAGAACCTCATTCCCATTAAAGATTAAAGTTATAAATATTGAAAAAATATTTATTTACAAGTTCAAAAGCTAGGGAAATTTAAGCTGGAAAGATAGAAATTCTATTCCTTTCTTTTAATAAACATAGCCTATGTCCTTCCTTATATTACAGACTCATTTTCTCCTAAAAGTTATTACTAGGTTTTGTCAAGGTCATATCATAGACAGTGATATTTCTATACATATCTTGGTAGATATGGCTGCAGAGAGCATTGTGCTTTTATTTTTTTGATGTTACTTTTAACAGTAGTGACTGTTCTTTATTTTCTGTGAGAAGCATTGCCTCCTGTATATTCTTCACTGCTTAAAGGAGTGCATATGCACATATTAGATCTGTTGCTGCTGTTTGCCACCAAACAGTGTGACGCTGAACCTCTGCAAACCTTGGACGTCTCTTTACCAGAAAAAAAAGTTTAAATTTCTCCATGTTTGCTTAGACTCTCATTCAGCATCACTGAATGCATGCTTAATTTTAAGTGCCTGCCTGAACCGGTAACTCATCCCCTATGCCACCTTGAGCTCCTGTTCAAAGCTTCACAGACACATGCATATGACTAACACAAACCTGAAGAACAGAGCCGTCCTCTGTACTGACACCAATTTTTTACACCCTGAATGCCTGGTGATTCTGCAGGTCAGGATCCTATCGTGGTCTGGGATCTCCACTGTACAACACCTTTCCTTCATTTTCTTTTCATGCTACATCAGGTGGAGAGATTGCCCTGCAGCTTTGTTAAAGGTTTCTGGACAGAAGTCTGTGAAAGGCTACATGCTTACAAACACATTATAAGAAATGTGGGGACAGGCTTTTTAGTAAATCTTGTAGTGATAGGACAAGGGGTAATGGTTTTAAGCTAAAAGAGTTTAGACTGAATAGAAAGAAGAACTTTTTTTTTTACAATGAAGGTGGTGAAACACTGGCACAGGTTGCCCAGAGAGGTGATAGATGCCTTCCCTGAAAACATTCAAGGTCGGGCTGGATGGGACACTGAGTAACCTGATCTAGTGGTTGATGTCCCTGCTCACTGTAGAGGGGTTGGACTAGGTGACCTTTAAAAGCCCCTTCCTTCTCCAACTATTCTATGATAACCCTTACCCTCTACAATAGCCTTTCTGTTCTCCTCCAGTTTCATTGCTTCTTCCCAAACTTTACCAAAGCTTTCTAGAACCTTTCTAATTTTCTTTATTCTATTTCTGTTTGTTAAGTTTTTTATTATTTTTGTTCATCTCTTCTGCATCTAAACCATTGCTTCCTTTCTCCTGAGGGTATGGGTTAGGGATGAGCTGCCAGATGGCCACTCTTACACTTGGACATATATTAATTCAGCCTTGAACTCTTCATATTTCCCTTCTGAATCCTTTTCCTCTGTTGTCTTTTTTAATCAGATTTTATGCAACACTTCCTGCATACTTCCCAAATATATTTGGGTACAAACCCCATGGCCGTATTTTCCCCATGATACCTTCCTTCTTTTTCTGGATTACACTTTATTTCCAGCTCAGACCTTCTCAGTTTTTTTTATAGCATTCTCTGCTATAAACAGAATTTAGTGTTCCTCTGTTCATAGCATTGTATATTGGCATAATTTCAAGGAAAAGGGGTTCTATTCTAATTGCATAGTCAAGAGCTTTCACATCTGTTAGTGCCAAATCTTTCTCTACTCTGTGAAATGAAATAACTACCTACAGGAAAAGAACTTCACAATGTACAAAATTGCTGTGATTACTGCAGAGAGAATTCACAGTAATCATAGGATTTTCCCCTATTTTTAATTCCTTATAAGTATTTCGATGGACAAGATTATTGATGAGACTCTTCCCTAAAACATTGTACATACAGGAAAAATCAACATAAGACTTATTGCTACTTCATTTTCATGAGAACCAATGCTCAAAATGAACAGCTGAAATCAGAGCCTTAAAAAAGAAGACGTTTTTTGTTTGGAGTAAAATATCTCTATATACTGAATATTGAAGAGTGAAAAAAATACATAAAACTAGATATTTCATGTAAGAATCAGAACTTAATAGGAAATTCTCTTTTCAGAAATTGTTTTCTTAAAAAACAAAAATAGATAATTCAAAATCACAACTCTTTCTTTGCATGGCATTAATTATCAGTCAAAACAGACATTTTCACTTCTGTGATAGCAAGATACTTTATACCTACTTTCACTATCTCATTCTAGAGAGTGATCTGTAAATATGACATGATTTTAAAGAGGAAAAATGCAAAATAATGATGTTATAATAAGTATTTTAAACTAATGTTTAAACACATTTTAAAGAAAAGGCCACTCCACGGAAAAAAGTTGTGTCAGTTTTTAGTTTTCAGTTCTGGTTCAAATTTTTAGCACAAAAATGTTCAATGATTTTTCATCCCTATCCCCCCATTCCCCCCTCCCGACCCCCTGAAATTAGCACTGTTCCTAGCCCTTTTAAAACACTGTATTTTTGATGCCCCTTCAGAGATGAACCCAAACTCTACCAATGACAGTTCAAACCCTCAGCTATGCCATGCTTATTCTCTAGGTATCTGAAACAACCAGAGGTTAAACAGGCATGATATCAAAGCTGGTTTTGTCCTCCTCTGCCTTTCATCAGGGGTAATCTGGAGTAGCTGAATGCTGTAGAGTAATTAAGAGTAGCTCTGAGCTCCCAAAGGGACTATGACCAAGGCCCAAAAGCAAGAGGACACAAGTCCTTATGGCCAATGTGGTCCTGCTGAGCCTCTTGTGCAGAGACAGTCCTGAGTGCCCAGAGACAGATACACTTCACAATTCCTTTCTTTCACAGGGGAAATTAAATAACACTTTGGGATAGCTTTTCAATTTCTTCAAGCATTTGAAGAAGCCAAGAAACAGAACCAAGATTAACTGTGTTTGTCTAAAAGAAGTTTTTCCATCTAAATATTTGTGCGCTGGAAACCATACACAATGTAGGACAGATGATGATCTACTTCATTCAATCTTACTCTAATTCAGAAGAGCCTTAGGTAATACCCCAAGCTAAAAAATGAAAAAGCTTAGCCCTTGAAGTCAGTTTTCTGTTAAATTTTAACTTCAGGACTTGCAAACACAGAGGGGTCAGACTGCACTGGTGACAGCTGAGTTAGTACTATTTAGCACCAATGCTGTGAACTTTTATGGTTAGCAGCCTGTCTGTCCTAAAGCACCCTACTCTGTGTCCTGGGCCTAAAAAACAACATCTGAAAATATGGTTCTGAGTCTGTCTTGGTTTGGGCCTTTCTTCCTCTCGGGAGCATTATTGTAAACAATGTTATCACCAGACCAAGCTTGTCTAAAGCACATCCGCTTATGGATGCTGATGTGATGCCAGTGCTCTTGGATTTATCAGCTAAAGCTAGCTAGCTGAAGGTGAACTTCTAATCTCAAAGAAAATAAAAATCAGAAATAGACATTTAAGATCTTCTGGAAAAAAAGAAAGTTGTCAGAAACTTTTTCAGGACTGTCAGTAACCGGTCAAAAGCAGTCTTGGAAATGGCACAATGTGATCAGTAGTGTCTGAGAGCAAGGCCATGCAATGGCCTTTTTTGGCTTTAAAACAGTGACAATGATGAAAGATCCATATGTACACACATCAATCTCTCTATCCGAAGGTAACAAGTCCCAGAATAACTAACAATTACATACAGAAGACTGAAGTCCTCCCCAACAGCACCTAGAGTCAACAGGATGAGGTAAAGAGGTTCAGACCTTGGGTAGGCAAATACACCACTGAAAGCTGATGACAGAAAATTTTATTAAATGCATCAAATATAGCCTGGAGAAGTCCCATGCATTTTCTGAAGTGGTTGACATAGTATATCTACTCATTGATTGAACAAAAGAGAAAATTAGCAAAGATGCCAGCTCTGTTCACAAAAACATTAGTAAATTCCTTAACCACAGTATGTTGAATGAAGTCAACAGGCTCCAGGCACTGTATTTATTTAATTCGTTCCTTCCATCTTTGATGTTCCATCCCAAATGCTTTCCTGTCTAATAATTTTTCTTCCCTTACAACAAAAATCCACAAAAGGAGGGCTATTCCATATAAAACTGTCATGTTCAGCATGCAGCTTAAGTGGGTGGATCCATCATCGTATTCTGCATTTTCAGAGCAGAAGAAAAGATGAAGAAAGAAAATATGAAACAACACAGCCCTTCTGGTGAGACTCTGCCAATGTCCTTCTTCTTTGTCAAGTTCACAAGTGAATGCTGTGAGAACAGTAGACAAGAAAAGCATCACCACCCTGCAGTAGCTTCATCAGCTTCCTCCAGGGGTTATAATGAAGTTTCTCACAGGCATCCTACTCAGCTTTTGTTACTCAGAAACACACACACAAATAATGCAACTTGGCTCCTTTTCGCAAGTTCTGTGTTAATGTCATAATTTTTGTGCTATGAAATGTGATTTGTGTACCAGAACCTCAGAAAAACCCATAGCTCCGAACAGTATTGGAAAGTGTCCCCCAATTTAATACTTGAATAAAATGAACATGATAGGAGTAAACATCTGTGCCAGAGTGAAGCCTGACAGTAGTTGAAAGACAGCAAAGCTGGGAAATATCCTGCTCCTGGTAAATACAACAGTGAAATCTGTGGGAGGGCCCCATTTCCTCCAAGTATCCTCTCTACAAAGAGGGCAGATCACTTTGTCCTCCACACTATTAGCTTGCCTACCCCTCAGTGCTAGAAAGGAATTAATAGACTGTATGTGATATTGAGGGCAGAACCTGAAACAAAACCCAGGACAAACTGAGTGAATAAAACATTTTCCAAAACTTGAGAAAATTCAGACAGATCCGTGTTACAAAGAGTGTTTGCTTCTGAAAACCTTCATTCATGAGTGTATCAAGGTGGTTGTGAGAGGGGAGCCGAGGACCTCACTCTTTCATTGAAACAATAATTTCAAAATGCCTGAAATACTTCAGTAAAATATGGCAGTGTGAGAATGAATGAGATATGTCGAAATGTATTTGGCATGACTCATAGGCTGAGGATTTAATTCATGCAACATTTATCCTCTAAAGGGCAAGTGTTTGGGTATCTTCATTGGGCAATGGTCAGAAACTGCAGAACATAGACAATTGCTAGGCCTTCTGAAATACTTTAATAAAGAATATCCACGTCATGACAGGTAGACTGTGAGCTTCAGTTGTGCCTGTAAAGTCCTTAATTTCAGGGGGGG
>Ga0065711_1000444_pt1 | contig 69994 bp, 29 predicted proteins | sample Hoacrofraction12_FD_59098 | JGI IMG/M metagenome (GOLD analysis project Ga0065711, IMG submission 59098) | Hoatzin crop microbial communities from Cojedes, Venezuela - Epithelial fraction 12 v2 (version 2) | ecosystem: Host-associated > Birds > Digestive system > Esophagus > Crop | place... | reverse complement strand
TTTTTTTTTTTTTTTTTTTTTTGGTGGCAGAGTCAATGTAACAGGTGGGGTTGTGTGTTCTCCTGCATTGGTTCAAATTCACTAACTATTTTGCTTGCTCTTAGTGCAGGCATGTGGTTGGGGAGACAGAGGGTGAGAGGCTTTGGGTTTTGGTTTGTTTGGGGTTTGTGGTTTTTTTGGTCTTTCTGCAATGTTGTTTACAGTACGACCAGAAGCAATGATTTTGGCAAGTCGCTGAGAAACTCCTAGCCTTGCAGGCTCACTGAGGTACAGGGAATCAAAGGCGTGTTTCTGCAACTTCCTGGAAGTTTTAAGATGTTTCCCTGAACCTTTTGAGGTTCACTTGTTTTAGTATAGTGCTTTGAAGCCCAGTTACGAGGGGCCAGATTCAATAAGAGATTTATGCGACTCATTTGCTCAGGCCTCTAGACTGTCATTGGTGTCAGTCAAATTAAGTGCCTGGTTACACTGATGTCTCTGGTGCTAGATGCCTTCCTGTCTTGCAGAAGGTTTGGTGTGAGGGAGGATAAACACGCGTGGTAAAGCTGGGACCTGCGTTGGACTGAACGGTTGGCGCTCTCTGCTTTTGCACATATGAGCAAAGGAGCCAGCCCGCAGTGTTTGCTGAAGTGCCATGGTCCCGTTTCCTTTTGGGTAGCCTACAGCAATGTACACAATTGAGGATTTTCCCTGGCTTTTTTAGTACAGGCTACATTTTTGTACACTGTGCATTTGTAATAAGCATGTGTTGTTTGTTTAAGAACTTAAAGCCTATGCCAAAATTTTCTTTCCCTGGCTTTAAATGTGTGGCCTAAGGGTAGTTTCATTCCAGCTATCGGTGCATAGGAGCACGTTTGTGCTCCCAGTGACCGAAGTTTTGAACTAGATCTGAGTTATATCTTCGGCTTGTGCTATGTCGCATTAGGTACAGTCAGAGACAGGGAAGCCTCGGTGCTTTAAGCCACCTTGCGTTTTGTTGTGTCAAGAACTGGACTGTGATTAGAGTAATCCAGTGTCTGTAAAGCAAACTGCTGTCACTTTGGCCACTGGTCCTACCCTGCTAAAGGTGTAAGGGAGTAGACTGGCAGAGGATTTTCTCTGCTGACTTTGGAAGTGAGAAAAGGATACTCAGCAGGTAAAAAGAAGGCTTTCATGGTCTGCTGTGCTTCAGCTTGTCATGGAGGCATGTTTCTTTCTGACATGAAATGGAGAGCAATGCTGCATCTAGAAACTTCAGCAGTTTGGAAGGCTGGAACATGATTACCTGCTGTGGAGTCTGCCTGGACGGGGTGGCCCATGGGTCTGCCACTGACGACACAAGCTGTGAATATCTGCCTGCAGGGGAGATGCCAGCACCCCAGAGGGGAGCCTGCACTCAGTTCAGAGGACTTGCAGCATCATGCTTTCCTTCCGGAAAATGAAAGAGCAATCTCAGTTGTATTACCAGCACCGCTTCCCTCAGCACTCTAGGTTTCCCTCGGTGGTATCCCGTCCAAGTATTGACTAGGGTGAACATTGCTTATCTTAGGAAATCGATGAGAAGACAGCCCAAGGTACTGCAGTAAGACGACAGGCAAGGAGATATGTATCTACCTCTGACTTTTTTTCCACCTCAATAAATATGTTTCCCTAATCCAATGGCATTGTAACAATGTGCAGTAATTACTGTGGCTGCATCCATCTCCTTTGATTTAATCAGACAGATATTATATGTTAAGTATCAATTGATTATTAAAAGCATATTTGCTGATGCTTCCAAATCCACATAATGACGCATAAACAGTTATTTACTACACAGCTATTAAAACTCGGCAACTTAACTTGCCTTTTACAATCAGTATTTATTTAACATGCAATGACCATCCTATCCTATTAAAACTAAATGTGTTAACTGTGTTTTGGGCATTTAATTTTAAAGCTTTTCTTACCATAATATCAAGTGATTACAAAAAGCTATTGTCTTAGCAGGCATTTGAGGCTATGCAAACGTATTTCAGAAGAGTCACATTTTGATAACTTGCGATGATGTTACTCTGGGTCGTGACAGACAAACCATTATGGTGCTTCTAGTAAAGTAGAACTTTTTGATAATGTGGTGTTTGCATTTTAGAATCCCTGTATGACCTTGTGTCCTCTGAGAGGCTGAACACCCCAATTTATGCCTAAATCTCCTGGAACACAGGATATTGAGGGTTCATTAACCAAGCAGAGTCCAGCTTTCTTATTTGGGGAAAGCAGATCTGCTCTTTACCACAGATCTTGGGATGTTTAATGCTGGAGGTAGAGTCTTACGAGGGACAATTGTCTTGACATCATAGTAGCCTGTGGAAAAACTAGACTGCTTGAGAAAATTGGGAGTAGCTCACAAGCAAACTGTCTCTTCTCGTCTTCGTTTCTTCCTTTCTCATTGAGGGTTTGGGAGCTCCAGCAAATATGTTCTCTGTAGTTCCTTTACTGTTAGGATAGCTGGGACAGAGAATCCTATAGAGGCTGAGTAGTTCTCTGTAGCATAGCTTTGAGTTTTGTGAAACATCGTGATGGTTACCTGGGCACATTGGTGTTGCGTGGTGCAGCAGTGATGTGTGGTGTGCATGTCTGGCTGTGAAGCAATTGGGATGCTTCTCTATTCAATTTCTGAAAGTCCTCTCCCTCCACTCTCTTTACTCCCAGGTCTGGAGCAGCTTGGGATGTGTTTTCTTTCCTTCCCAAAAGATGGCTGGAGGCTCCATGGTAGGGCATGCGTTCCATCTGCCTGCCCTTTCTGGAGCCTGCAGAGTTTTCTTGCAATTCCCTTATGCTTCAAAGCAAATAAATAAATATTTGCAGAGTTATTAAAAATTTATTGAAAATGTCCTATATTTAAACCATCTTGCGAAAAAATAGATTACTGAGTATTTATTATTTACATGTTAGGCATCCTCTACATATTTATTTATTCGTTCTTAATCCGATCTGTGTTTTATAAATATTGTAAAAGGCCCGTCAATAACACAACATGTTTTCATTAATCCAGAGGAATAATTAGAAGACATTTAGGATAATATTGCTCTGTACAAATATTGCATGAGCCTGTGAAGAGAGATGTTTTGAACAGCAGCTGTCATCTGTGTAGCTGAGGCATATATGAGCACCCCTCACCGTGTCAGATAGGGGCTGGGAAGCACCTTGGATCCCTTCTGTGTGCAGTACTGCGTTCTCCGACGACAGGGGCAAGCTCTTGCTTTGCAAAGAGATCCTTGGAGTGACAAGCCTACTTCTGTAGGGGAAGACTGCAGCTTTTGATCATTCTCTTGTGAAGTGAGACGGTCTCCCACTTGGGATGACTAGATGCGTGCTTGGCATAGCAGTGCGGCAGAGGCAGGGTAGTTGTGCAGTTGCCCTCACAGTTTTCCAACAGCCCTTGCCCCATGATGACAAGTCTACTGGTCAGTGTTAAATTTTGCCTAGGGCATGTGTAATAATCTTTACCAGAAACAATCCTGTGAGTAGGTGATCAATTATTGTCTTCAAAACTGATAAGAAGCTTCTATTTGTACTAATATTTCAAGGTCATGAGGAACCATCAATGATAGCTGCGCATTCCTTACTCTTTCCCTAACGTTGCCTCAGTTCAGAGGTTTCTGTCTCCAGTTATTGTGCTTAGAATCGTACTTATTTGAAGAAAAAAAAAAAAAAGGTTGTACTTTGCTTTGTTCCTTCCCTAGTCCTTTTAGAACTGTGCTCACAAGGCAAAATTCAAATACGCTGTATTCATGAAGGCTTTGACCTTCTTAATGCTAAACTTTCACTGGAGGGGACTCTCCTGGCTTCTTCACTGTCCTGTAGCACAGAGTCTTTAATGTCAGAAGTGCAGAAATACTTGAGGCCATCTCGTCTAGTCCAACCGCCTGTGTCTGACACTTTGAAAGAAGAATTTAGTTGTGTAAAAGATGCTCACATCTCCACTTTGAGACCATACACCTTAGTTGAAGAGAGAACCTAATCCTTAATACAGATCAAGCTATATAAGCAAAGGAATTTTTCTGGAGCTGTTAATTATTATAGCCATGTTGTTTTGTTGTTTTTTTAAGTGAATAACCTGTGTGTGGCTAGATCTAAACAACCACTCTTGTGGAAAGACTGAATGCCAGTACAGCAGTACATTTGTAAAGGGCAAGACAGTCTCCTTTTGTGTGTGCCTTAGAGCGTTGTGCAAGATCACCTCTGCTATTTTGGGAGCAGAATAACCATATGTGGGAAGATGTCCCGTCAGATTACTTAGCTGCCTGGAGAAGGAGAGCTCAGTAGCTTGATCAGCATGCTGTACTAATGTGTCCACAGTTTTTCTACGACCCAAGTTAAATAATTCCATGTGGCACCAGCACCTTTGCTGTCCAGAGCCTAGGGACAAGCAGCTCCTGCCTTTAGACAATGCAGACTACAAGTCTTAATGAACCTGGTTTGAGCTCCAGCCTTTATACAGAAATACTACTTAGTGTTATGTTCCTAAGCCTATAGCAGACAAACTGCAGCACCTTTTGAAACTTTCAGTGGTCCTGTGCTGGATGCAATTTGATTGTTGTTTTGGCAGGGGGCATAGGGTTATTTGATTGACTGGGGTTTTTTTGGACTTAGTTGACTAATGCAAAAGAAGACAGACCCAAAGACTGGGGCTGAAGGAATTGACTGTAACATTTGGCTAGCGTAAGCAGCCAGTCTGTCTTTTGCCTGAGGAAACAGAGTGAGACAGGGAGCATACAGACTTTATGTAAAACCCTAATAGGAATAGGACTTAGGGACATCTTATTCCCATGGCACCGTTAAGCTCATTATTTCACCTCTCTATCTGTTTTCCCCACAGCAGTTTTTCCTACCTCCTTGTTGTTCAGAGCCTTTAGAAGAACACCAACTCTAATTTTCAATCATTATTTGCTATACATTATCTCACGATCCCTGCTGAAGTCAGGGCTGGACTATTTTAGGCATCCTAGCTATACAAAGAAAGAGCTAAGGCACAGTGATTTGACCAATATCACATGTGATGTCTCCAGCAGAGCTAATAGCTGAGCCTCAGTCTCGTAAGCATCTCCTGAGTTGCCAGGCAGAACTCCATCTTCCCTTGCTCTTTCATTTCAGTTTTAATAGATTGACAACGTTAAATCTATACTTCCCTCCAAAATGTGACTGCCTAAATGAATAGTCAGAGAAGAAAGAATTAGGTGTACATCCTTGTCCTTGCTTTCAAAGTTCCAGTCTACTGATTGCCATTTGAACTGCTTGTCGTATCTTTTGCCTGTGTGGCTTGGCAAGTAACACCTAGCTGTTTTGTGTTTTCATGTCATCTTGTCTAGTAAGGTGCAGTCCCAGTTGGTAAGCACCTGGTCTTTCTTGTGGTTTCCTTTGAGCATTTGTTATGGCAGATCAGACAGCAAAAAACTGGGCCATTATCTGGACTGAAGGAGAATCCCAAAGCGTCAGAAGGTTTGTGAAGATAAGCTTAAGAACACAATGAACTTTTCTCAAAGGAATCACAGGAAGTTATGAGCTTGTACAAGAGTAGGTTAAGATTTAGTCTGGCTCAAGTGGCATGGAAGACAAACTGTGCTTGCAGCAGGACACAAGCAGGATTTGGAATACAGAATGGGAGAGTTTGATCTGAAGTTTGAGGGGGAAGCATAAAGCATATAAAAGCAGTAGACAAACGAGGACAACCTCTACAGAAGGACCATAAAGAGATGTGACTTGCTCCAGGGGCAAAAGGCCAAAATACAGTTGCCAGTCTGGAAACTGTAAAGACTGGATCAGTATCATAGTCCTACAAGGTGCTTAGTGCTCTAATACAGCTCACAAAAAGGCTTTTGCGCTGAATGTTATCAGTCTTATGGAGAGCAAGGAGGCTACTCCATTAGGTGAGAACATGGCCCAGCAGCATAGCCCCTTCTTGAGCTGAAAGCCTTGGGTCCCGTTCTCAAACTGGCACAATAAGAATAGGAAGTGTAGCAGAGTAGGCTGTCTTATTCCAGGAAATCATGTCAATCCATCAGTCAGGGAATGGAAAAACTGTGCTGACTATGGACGCTCTTGGAACATCCATCTCATCTTTTTAAACCTGGTCCCACAAAAACCTCTCCATCTTTCCTGGTCCTTTCCTCTGGCCATGTTGCAGCAGGCTGACTTCTAGCATGCAGTGATGTTTACATTTCAGCCCACCCTGCGAGAGGATTGAGACAGCAGGGCAGCAGTGGAAACATAAGAAAAGAACGTTGGTTTCTTTTTTTTTTTTTTTTAATAGCTTGTAGCTGTCCAATGACTTTCCATGTGTTCTGCGTATGGAGAAAACAGTAACTTTGGCCTTAGGAACATGTTAATGAAAAATCAATTTTTTTTTTTTTTCCTCTTCCTGTTCAAAATTACTCTGCAAAAGAAGGGAGGGCAAACCAGTTGCAGAGAGCCCCTGTCATCTCCCTAGCATGGTGGAGGGGCAAGCAATAAAGTATGAGATACTATGCATAGAAAATGCATCCCAGTGTGAAGCAGAGGAGACACTGTGGGCAGAGGTACATTGGCATTAGAAACTGGAGAGAACACGCGTTGGCATATTCAGTGTGTTGGCTTTTTTGGCAAACGGCTGAGCCTGGATTAATAAAATGTTCAGATAAAAATCAGAGTTTTATTAAAGTGCGCTCACACAGCGGCAGCACCCGGCCGTGCTCCTGGAACGTGAGCTGGCAGCCTGCCAGCCGTGCGCAGGAGTGCTGCTTATCATACCTGATAAGAAGGTCCTGCTGTGCGAGAGTGTGAAAGAGACAGCGAGCGGACGAGAGGAGGGAGGAGGAGGGGAAGCTGGCAGCAGCCTGCCTGTTTCTTGGCCCAGGCCTCGCTGGGAGTCCACTGGCCCGTAAGGGTCTGTCCCCTATATAAATCCAGTGCACGTTGGAGGAAAAGCACACAGAGGCTTCCAGGAGAGCAAACAAGGCCAATTGCTCTCGCGGCTGCTCCCCCCGCTCTCGCCCTGCTCGCCATTCCACAGCTAGCTCCCTACTGTATTTTCAACAAGACTTTTTCTTTACTTTGTCTCTTCTGTGCCGGTTCGCTCGGTGCCAGATCTCAAAGCTAATTAAAAGGGGCATGGACTGAGCTTACATTTTTTCCTTCAGTAGTGAGCTGTTGGCAGAGTTTCTGAGCTGCCAGGAGTGGGGACTGTGAACAGCAAGTTGGTACCAACTAGGGAGCGGGCAGCCAAAAACTACCCTAGCTCTTCTGAGCAGGGAAATGAATAAAGCACAACTGTAAGTCCTTCAACAGATAACGCACAGGCCTGCAAGTGCAGTGTGTCTCTTGGTACTTCCTTACATACTTCGCATCACGCTTAACTCATTCAGCCTGTTCCTGCTGCTCTGTATTCACAGAATGTGCCTGTGATCCTTGTCTTCTCCACCATGTTGCACTATCGCATACACTTTATGTGGAAACACAGCAAAATCTGCTTTCTAAGAATATCAGGCTCCTCCAGTTTCCTAGCAAAAATGCGTACAGTGGATCTCAAGCCAATGCTGGAGAATAGCTGGATAGAGTAAATGTTGGACTTGCTGTATCACCATCTTGCACTCATGGATTGCTCTTGTCCAGTCCTAGAACCAGAAACTATAACCTGTGACTTGCCAGATCAATCACTAAGCAATGTGTCGCTAAATGATGACACTTGACTTTTCAGGCAAGGGAGGAGGAAGGTATTGTTGGGTTAATTCGTGCATTCAAGACAATTGTAGATGATGGACGTGATATTGGTATGAGCCTGCTACTCTGTAGTACTTTTCCTGGCCAGCTTTCAGCATTTGTCCTAAATGTGGTGTAGAGAAGAGTAGTAGCCTTCAGACATCTTACTTAGACCATCCTTTTCCATCTAGTATTTTCGATTTTTAAAAACAAAAAGTGCCGTTCACCCTTGGTTTGTCTTTGAACTTAAGGCCTGTTGCATCCCTGATTTCAAAAAGCCTTAAACTAATATGCTTAGACTTAGTATGAATTAAAAGAGCTAGCAGCTTTGTTGAATGCCTCCAGCATGGCGTAATTGCCACCTGGTATGAATTAACAATTCCCAACTGTGTTTCCATCCTAGTATTACATCTTGTGAGTCACCTGTGCTGGATTATCTGGGAAGCTGTTCCCTTCTGCTTCATAATTCAAGTATCCCAGCTAGCAGTAGGGCATGGGGAAGACAGTGCAGAAAGCAGCACAGGCTTTGCCTTACCACAGAAACTGCTTTTAGCTCATCTGTGTAATCTTAGCGAGGGCTACATCCTCTGGGATAAATGACGCTGGCATTAATCTCCTTCATCTTATTCTGCACCACTGCAAAATTTCAGGTGAATCACTAGCTTTTCTGCCTCCATCCTCTAGCATTCATGTTGTGTGTGTGCAGGCAGGGGGAGAGCTGTTAACATCTTGGGATTACCGAGTATCCACACCACTGCTCAGAGACTCTCCTCAAAGCTGGGCGACTTTCCAGCACCTCATCTGCCTGCCTGCTGTATCTAGCCCCTTACCTCCCGCTCTCTCCCCTCTGCTGCCCGCCCCCTAAATGCGTTTGTGCTGACGGGCCCATCTTTCCTCATCCACAGACAGGAGATGTGATTAGAGGGAATCTAATTTGTTTGGAGTGCTCTGGCGACGGAAGGAAATTATTCTGCAGCAATATTTGCAAATGCATTCATCATGAAGTCCCTGGCAATCCGTCACCGTGTGCTGATGACTTTGTGATCTTCATGAAGGTCTGATTAAAAGTGCTTTCTAGTGATCAGCCCAACTTCCTATCCTGCTCCTCCTCTTGTGCACCTAGACAAAAGGAAGCAATGAGGATAGAGGCCAGTTATGCGCCATCCATCCTTTGTGTCCCCTGAATCCAGGCTCGATGTAAAGATTTGGTCAGGTGATATTGAACTGCCACCACAGTTTGAGGTCCTTGAGTTCTCTGGCTTCCTCCATGCCCAGCAGCCTCATAAAGAATCTGCTTTTTTTGTGCTCGTTATAGTTGAGTCTTCTGCATGCTTAGGGTAAGGAGTAGATTTGCATAAGCCCTGGAGCATTCTCTGCACCAGAAGTACAGTCTCAGATACCTTCTCAACTTGACTGTCTTGCAGACAGCAAAATTACATGTACCAATCCTTCCCAGTGCTAGAGCTTGGTCTCAATCAAGAAATGCAACAGAGGGGGGGTCAGCATCCAGTGAAAGGGAACAACAGTTCAGGTGGGGCTTGTGTGGTGTAGCAGGCCCTTCCTGGCATCACAGTCCTGAATGTTGCACGTCCTCGTGACTTCTCTTTTATCCTGTTATCCCTTACAACAGTTTGCAGACCTCCTTAGCCAGCTGTATTTGGAATGGTGGTTACAGAGCAGGAGAGAGGCTGGGATGTTGCACTGCAAAGACAGAGGCCCAAGGCCACAACAGGAGAGCAAAGAGAAAGGGGCAATTACACAAATTGTGTACTGGGCATGTGAAATCTGACAAATTAATCTGATGTCTGCAAGAGTGGAGGAAGCGGTATGCCTGTGTAGACCTTACCTTTGCATCCAGGACAAACTGTGAGTTTGTATCTCTTGTTTAGTGTTGTGTGGGTTGTTTGTTTTGTTTTAACTGAACTGGATTGGCTTGTTTATGTGGTGAAGTCATGTGGAAATGGCAGCCCAAATAAAGCAGGTAAGCAAACCAGGACAGGGTGAGCTAAAACACTGCAAACTGTGCTTCCAGTGTACTGAGTAGCATACCCAACATTCACGAGCCTGCACTTCCACTCATGGCTATGTCTATGGCCTGAAAAAACTGTGTATCTAGTTGTCTCTCAGACCTGTGGTTTTGATCTGGTGAATCTTTAGCAGATGTCCTACTGCAGCCTTGTATAATGACTTCTCTACTGAGCCCATACTTTGATGGAAGGTATCCCATTTCTAGGTGTTGCAGTGGGTCCCATGCAACAGTGGGGCCATTCCCATGCTTCTACTGGCTGCAGTCCCGGTTACTGTGTTGGGGCCCCTGTCCTGCTCCTCTCCCTCTGCTAGCCTGCACTTCAGCAGTAGCTGATCTGGGTTTCACTAGGTATGCAGCAAAATTACTTGCAATTAAGTGCCTTTCCCCAGATTTGCAAAATACAGCTTTCCACCATTTTGTGATCTGCTTCGCTTTTCCTCCTGTGGGTGCTCTTTGGCTTGGGAGGTCTGGGTGACATTTGCTTACTCCACTCTCTTCCACCATGACTTGGCACTGTGATAATCTTCCATCTGGCTCGTGAATGTGACTCAGACTCCCTATTGTACTAACATGTACTAGTATACAGTTAGCATAACAGTGTACTAATAGGCTCTGCTGCCATGATAATTCTGTCATCCATGGCATAGCCTTCTCAGTGCTGCACGTTGTGCAACCCCTGCAGAGTTACCTTTGAAGGCTGATGTCTCTGCTTTACTGCTGTACATTGCTCAACTAGTTCAGTTTGGTTTAGTCTGACCTCTAAATGAAAGTCTCTACTAAAAGATTACCTTACTATGTATTTCTTTATTTTCTCAGGGATGTAAGAGGAAAATTGCAGTCCACCATAGGAAAGTGTGTGTGCGTTACCCTGTTTAGACAGCTTTTGCCCCACCTTGGAGGTGGGGAGGTCGCTCAGAAAGGCCGTGTTTCTGTGCTTGTGATGACGACTTTTGCCCCACCTGGCTTTTTTGGCTCTTCACAGTATAATTCAACTACATATAGCTACCAAGGGCCATAGAGCTCAGCAGGGTCAGTGTTGTATGTGAAAATGGTGCCTCTGCTTGGCCCAATTACTACACGCATGCCTCGGGCGTGACTAGCTTAGAGTCCCCATTACCGGGGAGCTGTTGAGTATAAATATGAGTAAAAACAGTTTGCCTGGTTATTATCTGGGGTAATAAAGAGCTTATCAGTGTTGTGTAAACACTATGCAGGTGAGTTGATCTGTGTATTCTCTTTCAGCAGGGTGCTTGTGTGTGCGTAGGCACATGAGATAACTGTGAAGACCTGTGGATTATTAGTCACCCACCCCATGTGCCTTGGAGAACATGGATTCTGTGCGAGGGCAGTGTGTAACCCCTATCTGGGGATTGTTTTCCATTGTGGCTCTGGCACAGTTTCTATTCGTGTTTAGCCTTGAAAACATCAGAGACATAGTTTCCTGAAATGCTATGTGTCTTCACCCCTCTTGAAATGCAGGCATGCTTGCTTTGCATGAGCTTTGGGAGATGGCTCTGAAGCATGAGGGAGGGAGGCGGGAGGAGAACCGGCTGAGGCAGGTCCTGCACGCTGCTTGCTCTACCCCTCATGTACAGGGGTACACCTGGTCATAGGCTGCATCATTGCAGCAGACCTGAGTTTAAAACTTGTCCAAAGATGATGTAGCTCTGCCTCTTAGCACTTCTGCATTTAAAAACACATACCGTGCTTGTTGAGAGCCGTTATTTTTCCCAGATATCGCTACAAATCATTTTCTAACCCATCATCTGTTCAATATGCTCTAGACCTTCTTCCTGGCTTAGCTGGGCAGTTGAGGGTTTTCTGCGACATCTGGGGTAAACTGCAAATACCTTGACTTCTCAGTTCACGAGGAACACGCTAGAAGTTACTCCATGCTCCTTCACTTCACACAGGGTACAAAATACTTCACATGGACATTAGCAGGAAATATGCCCCCTTCTTGCTTTGAAGAAAGAGCATAAGTACAGAGCCTGCTTATCTTGTACCCAGTGTCCTCTGAGTTCTGTGTTTCATTTTGCCCACATGCACGAAGCCATGCTTCCTTTAGGCATGAGGGTCTGGACTCCTGAATTAGATTTCATGCATAACTTTCTCTGACTGTGAAGTTGGCTCTCCTTTCAGACAGGTTCTGTGTTATGGGCTGGACGATCATGCTGACAGATGGGAAAGATAGCAGATTTTGAAAGAAGTTGATGCTAAACCGGAGAGAAGGGGTTAGGCACTGCAGTAAACCAGGTGGCCAGTAGGAACTCTAACCTCTCCTTTTGCTAAACTGGCTATCTGAATGAACGAGCATGAGGTTAAAGAAGCAAATGCCTCTACATGTGTGAATCTGCTGTGGATCCAGTAGCATCCCTACTGTAACGTTTACTGGCTTCTACCTATTGCAGATTTGAGTTCAGCATTGCAGGTGCCCCATTTTCATGTTGGGAGCTCTGTTTGTTTTAAAACATAAAAACAAATGTGTAATGTAAATAGCAATGAGGAAAGTTGCCAACTTCTTTGGACCATTAGGCAACGTTGTACTTCCAAGGGACACCCCAACGGGCATTTTCTTCTGCTTTATATGTTGCACATGCAGTCTTTTAACTAAGTTGTTATGCAAGACATCCTTGGTAAAGTTCTTCCCAACAGAAGTATTAGTGCGTGTTGTACTATGCACTGCCTCCAGATGCCTTCCAGGGAAAGGGAGCTAAGGACAGATCAATTTTTCTCAGTGGATATGGATAGAGTGCTGTTAAGTGGTGGATGTGCGATCAGGTTCGAAAGACCGTACTTCACAAACCCAGGCAGCTGGGTACACTGAATAGAAGAAAACAACTGGAAAGCTATGCTTGATCAGGACCATTCTAGGTAAGGTGTGAAGCCTGGAGCAACAAAGTGAGCAAGATGTAGAAGCAGGGAGAAGCATATTAATCCGAAGTCAAAATTAAATAGCCTGGCAATAATTCAGCAAACCCATGTTTTCCACCCACTCAGTCCCTTGCTGGCAAATATTTCTAGCCACACTGTCATCACTGTGTGGATTTAATATAAAGAAGGATTGTGCAGCACAGTAAACTTTCCTAAGAAGTTTGGAAGTTAGACACTTCCCTAAGTCCTCAAGAGAAAGCCTGGGCAGAAACACTAATATTGCCGTAGGTCTGGCACTGAAGCAAAATGTGTTAAATTGGGGTGTGGATCTTTGCTCTTGACCAAATAGGACTTTTACCTTTCACATGACATTAGAGCACTGGATTGCAGCACAAAATTTGGCAGCCAGGTCCTCAGGTCTGAGGCAGGGAGGAAAAGGATGCACTCGGTCAGCAGTTCTCTCACTGTGCCCTAAACATTTCATTTATTTATGAAAGCACAGTTTTCTAGAGAACTGTAAGGACTATCAAAGCCATGTGTGTTTGATCACAAATTCTGGAAGAAACAAGTTTTGTTCTCAGCCACCAACAAAGGGCTGGGACCCAACTTGCACACAGTTACCGACACTCTCAGTAAACTTTGCACCCTCTCTTGTGCCTTGATATACACTGTGCCAGAAGTAATGTGTGCTCAGAGGCAGCGGGTCCCATCCTTGTCAACTGTGGACACACTGCAGACCCTCTTCAGAGCCTTGACACAAACTGAAGGGGGTTTTCCCAGTATCCTTCCTGCAGGCCATGTCTGCCCAAATAACTGCCAAGGCAGAGAAGTGAATTTGTATTGGTTGAAGCTTTTATGTGCAGAAAGTATTTCTGTAGGGCAAAAGAAACATAGGTATGTTGAAAATGAACTTTTCTGAGAGGGAGAACAACGTCAGTTCTGCTGGGAAAAAAAAAGGGTTTTCCAAGGAGAAATTTGAAACAAACGTTTTAGTTCAAAATTCACCGTTTTGAGTGAAGATATTGGATTTCTGTTTCTCAGCTAAAAAAAAGGAGAAACCAAATGATAGTTTGAATGGAAATGTCACTTTGTCATGTATGCTTTTATTCCATTAAAAAAAAAAAAAGTAGGAATATGACATTTTAAAGCAAAACAGAGGGAAAAAAAAAGTAATTTTGAATCTGTTCCAAACTTCAACGGGAAAACTGACAGCTTTTTGACAGAAAAGACTATCTCAACAGATTTTTTTCAGCTGAAATTTTGTGAAATAAAACGTTGGTCTTTCCCAAAGAGTTTCTGGAAAGAAGAGGCACTGCAGCTTGGGGATTGGATGTGGTATAGGGACTGCTCTGAGGCTACTTTAATATGATATTCTTCTGTAGACGCACTTTTCTGCCAGGCTCTTGCAAGGAGAAAGATGATGCGCACCATGGTACTCTTACCAAAATACCCTACATCTCTACATATATGGGGGATGGGCTGCTGCCTGCCCACCCACTGCTGGGACAGGAGGGCAAGGAAGCAAAGGTGAAGAGAGCTAAACGTGCTTTTCCCATGCTAAGGAAAGCTCAAGGGTTGAATTCAAGAGAAAATTTGTAACTCCTGCTGAAACACTGTCCAAGTTTTCCCTTGGAGAGCACCATTTCCTGTTTGTGGAGAAAGTTTGGAGAAATGCTTAGTTTCAGGTAGGCTAGAGTATTTTATTTTGACTTGCAAGTCATGGAACTGCAGACTTGCTGACTGGAAGGGACCACAGGAGGTCACCAAGTGTGGCCTCCTCTTCGAGTACAGCTGCCACCAACACCAAATCAGGTCACCATGGCTTTATCTAGCTGAGTCTTGACAAGGTTGCAGGTCCTACAGCCTCTTCAGGTACCTGCTACACCCTCCCTGGTACAGAAATTTTTCCACGTGTCTGATCTGAATCTCTGCATTTCAAACAAAAGATCCGAGTGGTAACAGCAGAAGCTCTCTGTCTTTATCAAAGCAAGAGACTTCAGCTTCATTGAAGCAAAAGATTCTCACACCTCCTAAACAAAATGTTTTTCCCAATATTTTTTATTTCATGGGAAAGCCTCTCCTTTGAGCTTGTTTCTTTCCTGGCAGAAACTGTGAACTTGTGAAACTTCCTGAAAAGAAAGAAAGGTTTTGACAAGCTCTGACAATATGATGATTTCAGGCATAAGCATCATGGTACACACCAATCAGAAGCTGCAGGAAGATGAATTTGTACTAGAAATCAGGCAGAAGTTAAAAAGGACGATACCAGCTGGTGTGACTAGATTTATGATAGACAGTCCTTCAGCTGGAGTCTTTTAGTCAAAACTTGGGTACCTTTCTAAGAGATGGTGTAATATAAACAACTTTCTCCATTAAGTGCTGAAATTGCTGAGTGAGCTGCTTTCCAGCCCATGTTATCCTGGAGGTTATATTAGCCCAGGTGACCCCTTCTGGCTTTCGATGTGGTTCCTGTAGCAATATCAAAAGGCCTTAAGTGGTGATCGGGACACTAGAAGTGCATACAGGAGTCTCTGCCCCCAAGGGTCAGCAATTTGGGATTGAATAACAATTAATTTCAGACCTGCTTCTTTCTGTTGAGGCCTGTGAAAGAAAAGAGCCTGAGACAGGGGTGGGGTTAAGGGGTAAGGGTTGCTGGAGAGCAGGAGGAAAGGATGTGTTTGAAAGAGAGCAGTGAAGGCAGGGAGGCACAGTGCTGCATGCATCTGAGGGAATAAGGGAAGGAGACAGGAGGGGACCGAAGCAGGGGATGGGGGGAGTGGAGGGTGGTCCCTCAGAGGCTGTACAGGGAGTGATGTTTATCAAAGCAAACACCAAAGGCATAGCTGTGTTGTCCTGCTGACTTCTTTAGCTTACTTGTGGGGTCTGGGATTTTTTTTCTTCTTTTTACCTTACTCCTTTCCTTTTTGTCCTTTTCTCTTTCAGTTTTTCTTTTTCTGCCAGCAAGCTCTAAATGCCCAAGGTGGTTTAATGTCCACTTAAGCGCCCTTGATTCATTGTCCGAAGCCAGGTTTGTGAGGGCCAGGGCTGTTTGCTTTGCTGGGGCTATTTGCTTCCAACGAGCAAGTTCAGCAGCCTGAGGATCTTTCTCTTCTAGTTCTGCAGAGATTGTGTGTATCTCCGTCCTTGCAAGATGAGAGAGAGGCAAAAAGAGATCCTGGGGAAGCAGACAAAGAGCAAATAAGCAAAAGAAAGAGGGATCAGCAGAAAGAACTGGAGGATGCGCGTGAGAAGGGTTGTGGGTAACGTGTCAGCTTGTTGCTGTAGCAGTTGTATCCACAACTACTGTGCAAGTGTCTCAGAAAGCTGGGATACAGGAGCCACACTCAGAGTGTGAAAGAGGAAGAGTGAAACACTAGCCTGGGACTTGGGAGCTAGATGTTGACCTTCCTGCTTTTCCATGGGTCTTTTTGTGTTATCCTGAAAAAATTAATTAATTTTGCTGTGCTTTTAATCCCTGGTGTGGCAATGAAAATGCTAAGCTAGAAGGGTGTTTCAGAAAAGTGTTTCAGATGGAACCTGAGATCTTGCTGATCTTGGATGTTAAAGATGCCTTCACTAAGCAGAGGAAGCCTGTCACTCAGTGGCTAGTTATAGCTGGATAGAGCCTCAAAAACTTATTTCTTGTGCTACCAAAGAGAGACAAAGCAATGCCCAGTTGGGCTGGATGTGGGCACAGCTTTTTACCTGAGAATCCATGAAATTTTTCCAGCAACTCCTATTACGGAGTTCCTTCTTCTTCCTCCAAAACGTTTTATGGAGCTACTTCCAAATTCTGCCCTGCTCCAAAGTCCAGCCTGCTGGGGAGTAATCAAACACAAGGTTTTCCACTTGGCCCAGCCTAAACTCAGAACCCATTTCTGAAGTAAACTTTGATTCACCATGTCCTGCGGCTTCGTCTTCTATTTCATAGAAAAGCAAGTGTCAAAACAGGTTAGCTGATAAGGATTCTGGTATCTGCCATCAGGAAATAGGTCACAAGCTTCAGAATTACTTTATTTGCGATGAGAGGATTCTGTGTCACTGAAATTAGTCCAAAATATTTGTGAGCAGGCAAGAAAATCAAGTTGGTAATATTTTTTTCCAGGAACCAAAGACGTAATAAGCCTAACTGTGCTCCGTTTCTCCTACCTGCTCATTTGCTCTCTCTGTGATTCAAGCCTGTATTGTATTTATTCAGGCTTAGGGATTGCAGATATTCATTGAGAAGTTGCACAAGCCATGGTGTTGTATCCAACAAGCTCTTAGACTGCCATTTCAGGGGTATCCAGCCTCCTCTTTTGCAGCTTGTATTAGATTCATAGGCATACCCACCAGTGTGTGCTCAGCATATAAACACCACCTAAATAAGAGAAGCGATCTAACTTCTTTGCCTAGGTCATATTGTTTCACTTTGGCAAGGGTGGAGGATTTATCCCTCCATTTACTGCTCACGCACAAATATAAGCTGTTATATGTAAGCCAGTATATTATTGTCTTTTAAGACAGTCAAATACATGTGTGGGTGCATTCAGAGACTTGTGCACAATACGACATTAAGCCTGTATGTTGGATGCCCCACTTGTTGTGAGCAGACAAGCAACTGCCTTGGCCCAGTGGGCAAGAACAATGTACGCTGTAGAGAATGGCCAGAGCTTACCGCGCCTCCTGGTCCATGCCAAAATGGATGAATGTGCTCTTCAGAAGAAACCCTGCATACGTGATCTTTCAGGCCAGCAGGATTTGTTGGTTGGCAGAAATGGTCTGACTCCATCAGAGATGGGCATATCACCAGATAGTTCAATGATGCAATTTTAATGATGGCTTCAAGGGCACTACCCCAGGGTAGCTTATTATTGTCTTCTCTCTACATCTTTCACATGATGGCTAAAACTGGATATTTTTGCTAAAATAGCCTCTGTTTCAGTACTGCCCATGCTTGCTAACACTGGAGTTCCTGAACTGTGAGATTTTAGAATCTCAGTAACAAAACAAGCTTGTGGAGCCCCCTCAGTGCCATACTGGCAGGCTGAAAGCCTTGCCTATAGTAGAGGAATATTATTATTTTTCAAGGAGGCGTTTAGAAATAGTGCACTAACTAAAACTTCTTGTAAAATGACTTCTCTCATAGCATGATGGTGCAAGGTAATGTGTCTTCAGCTTTTTCCTGGGTCACAGATGAGTAAACTAACTTTAAACATTAGGAGAAAAGCCAGCTTGAGGTCTGTGCTAGCAAATGCTAGCCAGACTCAACCAGAGCTAGACCATTTGCTCTGTCTGCCAACAGCCAGTAATGTTGAAAGTAAAAGCTGCTGCATAGACAACATGGGACCAGCAACCCCTCTCTGATCCTTAGGTAATGATGAGTGTGTTATGTCTTCTGTCCAGCATCTTATTTTGCTACTTGCAGAGCAGAAAAAAAAAATGCTTACCAATTTTCTTAGTGCAGACAAGGCCTGAGGGACCCAGCATTGTTTGGGAAAGGCTGTTCACTGTAGAGGCCATATCGATTCCTGGGGTAGAGAGAAGGGGAGTAGACAAAGCTTTTCCCTCTGAGAGTGAAATTACAATTGCCATTGAGAAATCCAGCAAATCTTGTCAGAAGTCTGAACACAGGGGGCCAATTCGTCCCTCTCTCGTCTCCACTGAGCCCTGTTCATTGTATGAGCTTTTAGCCTGGTCTGCCGTATGAGAAAAGCCCCTTCCAAGGCTGGGACAAAAGGACCCTGGGCACTTGGTACACAGAGCACCTCATACAGTCAGGAGTGGGAGGTCTGCAGAGAAATCAGAGGATGCAGAAAAATCAGGGAAGGAGAAGGGACACTGATATAACTCCCTCCAGAACGGGGGTCAGATGGGGGAGAGACCCAAGGATAGCCCTTTCATTTCCCGCTTGCCAAGCACTCCCTTCTGCGAAGAGCGGGGAGCTCTATTTCCCCATCAGGTGAAGCAGAGCAGCCATTGATTGGCAGCCAGATGGAGCAATGAAGGTGGATCAATGTGAATTGGATTTTTTTAACTTTAAATAAAATTTGTATCGGCATGAAGTTAATTAATAGAGAGCTGTCAGAGGGCTCCTTGGCACATCAGTGTGTTAGGAGGCAACAGTACCCATCGGGGAGGTGGTGGGAGGAGGCTGCAGAAAAAGGGATTCAGCTAGCAGCAAGCTGAAATTAAAAAAGCAGTCCAGTCTTTCTCTTGGCCCTATTTCAACATTTTTTCATCTTTCCTTCATTCCTTTGAGATTGCTTTGTCTTTACTGAAGTACCTTTGCTTTCTTGGCCTTTTGTTGTATTTTGCCATCTGAAATCTTCACTTCCCCTCCTAATGGAAATGTTCTTCTACTGATTTTGTGTGTTGGCACAGCTGTTTCTGGTTTTGGTTACTCATTCCACTCACACTCTCTTCCAGTAGGAGTGGTGATGAGAAATGGGACAGCAGCAGCAAGGCATCAAAGAGAGAGAGGGGTGCAGGTGTATTGGCTATGAGGGATCTTGTGTATCCTACAGCCCTAAGTTTGCCGGTGTGTGTGGTCTAATGCAAGGCCCAAAAAAGAGCATTGCTGCTTAGCAGCATCAGGAGGAGACAGGGCAAGTGCGTGGGGTACGAGTTACCTTTCAAAGAGACATAGCACAACAGTGACTCCCAGGCTTTGCTATAGCTGGCTGGTGGTAGACTTCAATGTGTACAGGGGCATGGGAATAGCCCCAGCATCTCCTGACAGAGCTGTATAAGGGCTTGAGGTGTGTGTATACAGGGACATTTCTGTTGACCCTCCAGAGGATGGTGCCTTAAAGGTCCTGGTCCCACCTGATTTTTAATTAAATTTGACCAATAAGTAGTAAAATTTGGCCCTTCTCTGTGAGGTAGGTGGTGACTGGGAGCCCCGCGGTTACGTACGCTGTGCTGCAGACCAGCCTGGTTCCTGCGGGGCTGGCTCATTGCATCACTGATCAATGTCTCTCTGATGCTGCTTCTGAGCAGGGACATGACGGAAAAGGAGAGAATGGAAACCAGATGCAGTTTCCATGGCAACGTCCAAAAAAGAGGGAGAGTGACTGGGGGTGGGGAGAATTTAAAAAAAAAAAAAAGAGCTTCAGAGATTTAGGTTTCTCACATCAATGAATGAGCTTTGATGCTGGCTTGCCCAGTGCAGGAGGATGCTGCTTTATTCATTCTGTGCTTTCTTCTGCGTGAGGAATAGCACGTGGGAGACTTTCTCAGAGCCTGTTCCAGCCTCAGTACGTCCCTTTAGGCAGAAGAGACAGGGCTGGGGTACTGGTGCTCTCCAGCACACTCCCACTTTGGGGCTGAGCATCTCAGCCTGGCTGGAGCAGGGTGATACCTCCCAGTTACTCCAGTCCCTGCCTCTGCCTGTGGAGAGTACATTAGGAAATGAGGTAGGAGAGGCAGCTGGGGGACATCTCGTAGCTGTTCCAGGCCTGGCCGCTTGCAGAGGTGGGCAGATCAGGGCTTAGGGCATGTTCCCAGGCACAGGAGAGCTCCTAGCTGCTCTTATGGGCTGTGGGGAAGCTGAGGGTACCTGTACTCCCAGCCTTTCCCAGCAGGAGGCATAGGGGAAAATGGTATAATGGAGCTGGCTTTGTGAAAGGCTTTCATCTCCTCAGAAATTCTCCTTTCTGTGATTTCCATGCATGCCCACTTATCCCATTATCTGTGTCAGGAGGAAAACAGAATCATCAGTAGTCGTGATTTGTATCTCTGAAGATTTTCTTCTCTGTGCTTAAGCAAAATCCCCTCTTAACCACTTCTTGTCCTTGCCTTCGTAGGTTAAAGCGTTTCGGTTCATGATTTTTCTTACATTCTTTCCTTACTTTAGAGTTTAACCCTGTTGCTGCCTCTTACAGCTGCTTTTCTTAGGCTCCCAGATATGACCTAACATGAAGTCCAATAATACAGGATACTTATACTCAGATCAATAAAGCTTTTAGATGCCTAACTCCTCGCTTTGGTGCTTTACTTCTTTGCATCTTCCCTGTGGAGCTGTAAAATTCCCATTTTACAGAGCGGCACGCTCAAGCAGGAGTTTGCTGATGCTAACAGAGGAAGTTGTGAAAGAGCTGCAAATACCATTCACTGGCTACTATGTCTGTTTTGAGAACCTTAAACTGTGTGCCATGAGATACTGATCATTACTGCATAGAAATCTCCCAGGATCTTCCTGTTTCACCATACCTGCAGCTGTGACCCCTGCCGCTGCAGCTCACTTTCCTGCTCAAGCAGGACCTTCTGAGGAAAGTGCTACATTACATCCAGTGATGACTTCAAATACAAACTCTAGACCACACTACTCTCTTGCTTTGGGGGACTTCAAACCTAAGGGTCAGGTTTTACAGCTCAGCCATGGTCTATAATGCCTTCTGTTGATGATGCCAGATGTCTGCTATGACTCTGAGAGTTTGGGCCAGCTGCCTGCTCTTTCATCCTCTGATAAAGTTGGGTCATAGTGTTCCCTGTAGCATCAAGTATGTGGTAGGTGGCCTGAGATGTACTGAACTTGTAAAGACATGGCAGAAAGGTTGGGCTCTTTCATTTACGGTGTTGCAGTGAGGTGCTTGCTTTGAAATGTGCAAGTTAAGAATAGGCAGGTATAAATAAAATGTGTGTAAAGATTACTGGACATTAATGCATTTCCAGAGATTAGATAAAAATCCAAGGTACCTGTAAATCTGTGGTCTCTAGGTCTGTTCCTACCTACTGGAGTAGGCTTTGCTTATAAAACCGCTGCACTTGAGGACAGCAGCAAAGCACCAGCTTAGTATTTATTCACAACAAACAACACCTCGGTAATAAAGTTTTCTTTGCCTTTTTCTTTTATTTTTTAAAGTCTTTATCTCATGTTTGGAAGAGACAAGATCCTTATCACTTCTCACTTGAGAGTGTTCCTGGTGTTACCTATAGCAGAATTGATCTCACTTGAAGTTGTGCTATCTACCTGGGAAAGGGCTGCCCCTGTGGCTTGAGGTGTAGTTTGCTAGATGGTGCTACCATGCAATTATGCATTTCTTTTCTAATGAGATCATTAGGAGTGCAGTGCTTGTTGCTGATTAGAAGTTCCTAGAATAGAACTTGCTATTTTCTCCTAATTACATTATATAACAGTGTAATTCGCAAGGATAGTAGTTAAGACAAAGTATATGGATTTAGGAGATTTGTTTCTGGTTCTGGTTTTTTTAAGGCACTACCACAACCTTTTTGTATGAGATTTGGGTAAGTCACTTAATATTCTCTGCAGACAAGATCCTCAAAAAGTAAATAGATACGTAGATCATTAAGTATCTAATTATCTTAGAGGATATGGACTTCTGTTCCCTAGATGCCAAACGGGGGGATAACTTGAGAGATGTGTGTAAAGCCCTTTCAGATACCACAGTAAATATTAGAAAAGCCAGTAAATAGTAGTCTGTATATTATAAATCTATTTTACTGGAACTCAGATCTGTTGCTGTAATATTGGTTGTCCATGGAAATTGTTTAAGTTCTTTACAGTTCAGAAAGAGCCAGTTCTAAGTTACAATCAAGTGATCAGCTTGCTGAGTGTGGGGGATGCAAAGACAACATAAAATGGGGCTAAGCTGACAGCAAGTTTGCACCCTTTTTTTTTTTTTGTGGCAGCTGGAAACTGTTTCCTATCTAAGCCTATGCATTTGAAGAACTTGGGTCATCATCTCATGTAGCTGGCTTTTCTGATAAAGTAGATAGGTTGTGGGAGAAGTAGACTGTGAAAGACTCAAAACATGGAGCAAGTGGTTAAAAAAGTAAAGTAAAAGAGAATGGTATGAGCTGGAAGGCACTGATTCTATATACTTCTATATATATCAGACATATACATATTTATATATGAGGTTTATATAGAGAGAGAAAAATCAATGTTATATTTCTCTATGTTCCTGTGGTTTTTTATATATATATAAAGAATGCTGGACAATCTTCTGATTCTAGCTGAGGTATTCGTTACAATAGAAAATGTGTCCAGTTAGCATGATAACATCAAGGTCATTTGTTAATTATGTCGCTTTATCAAAAATCTTGTTGAAAGTACTGACTTTGCAATGACATCCAACTTTACCTGTATCCCCTTAAGAGGAAATCATATGAGATAGTCTAAGGCCTTTGGTCAAAACTGCATTGCTTATTTAGGATGTAGTACTTTTACAATCGGAGCAGCTGTAACCTTGAACTTAAAGCAAGCTAGTAGAATACACCTTCACCTGCTCAAAGTAAACAATAAGATTAGGACCAATAGTAATAGTAAAAGCAATGCACTAGTGATTAGGAGTATAGGGCTTCAGAAGACCTCTTTGGGTCATCAAATCCAGTCCTCTGGTATTACTGGCAGTCATGTCATAATCCTTTTCATAAGCTTGGAGACCATGGAGGAACATTGGCATACATTTTTAATAATTAATGCTCCTTGCTCTGAAGGGCTTAACACCTAACCCCCCCGGTTGTAAACAGATGGATGACACCAAGAGGGGCCTAGGAGCTAGAGAGGATAGAAGTGATGATAGGTAGGTCTGCTTAGCTGTGGTAATTGCAAGATGGAGGATGTTACTTGCAACATTATTCATAACTTACATATTGTGTCTCCTGTGGCAGGTTTCTGAGCCCAGGTTTTAGCAAATGAACTAGAAGGACAATATGGTGGCAACATGATCCATGGACTTCTGTGGATAGACAGGGACAGGTGAAAAACATCTTGGCTTGGTAATGCATCATGCATTGTTTTTTCCAGAGCAAAATTACGAGACCAAAGTTGCATCCTACCTCTTAATTTCCAGACTCTCTCTGGTGTAGGACATTAGGACGTGAAAGCATTGAATTACAGCTGAACATTTCTAAGATGTTTTCTTGCCTACTGTCTGTCCACTATGGCCACTTAGCTATCTCAGATGCTAGCTAACAACATACTGTAATCAGTCCTGCTTTCACAGTGGTTTTTCTTCAGCAGGAATGGATCAGACCCACAAGGTGTGTTCACTGTCTCCAGACTGGATTATCTCTCAGGATACATGTCTGCAGGGCTCCCACTAAAGTCTATGGACCCTTGCTGAACAGATCTCAGGCAAGAATTTAGTCTGGCGTGCCTTGATTTCTCTCGCTTGAAGCCCTGACCCTCAGGACTCTGTTGCTATGCTGTACTCTCATTTTGCAATCTAGTTATTATTTAGTGATGAGTTTCCTCATCTTGACTGGCCTGACCTACTCTCTCTTCTCTTCAAAGGGCATTAAATAATTAAATAAATGCCAGTGACACTTCTACCTAACTATTGTTCTTAAGCACTAAATCACTTGTACGTTAATTGAAATTTCCTCTTCCTTCTCTTTTCTCTCCAACCCCCAACAACGTTTTTGCCTTCATTTGCTTTCACGGGTCTGTTTTTCTCTGCCTTTGCTTTCACTTCAGGCGTTCTCAGAGGGCACCTAAAGTTCTTTGGCTATGCAGTTTTGAAATGTGCAATTTGGCAGCAGCATGAGCCTAGGACTGAATTAAATTAACTTGAGGCACTCTGAATTTTTTTTATTAAATTACTTCTTTTAAAGTTACTACAGAACATTCCACTTATTAATTCTTTTTATTATTAAATGAAAGGAAGAAAGCGGAGAAAAGACATAAAACTCATGAAAATTCTGGAGTCAGGACTTGTTTAGTTTTTAGGGTTTTACTCTCTGTGATTTTATAACAAGTTTCTCCATTTAGAAGGATATGGAGCCTCATGGATCTCCTCCACTTTTGGCACACTAGTTTAATGCTTGTAAGAACAGCTAAAGCTTATTTGAACATCACTATTGTCTGTAAAGTATCCCTTTTAATTCACGTGCTTGATTGTCATGGAAAGTACATATGCCAGTTAGGCTGGTATTTGTATTGGCGAAGAACTCAAAGGCACTATGAGATGAGGCAGCCCATCGCAAGAGTCTGATCTCTAGCGTTAGAGGTCAAAGTACACAATTCCTAGAAAGGACTAAAGGTGTAGAGTGAAAGTGTTGGGGAAGAGCATTTTGGTAGTGATGATGATGACAGACAGCCTGCTGTAGGCAGCCCGTGTCGATCATTGGCACCTGGGTGGTGGTGATGGTGGGGAAAGGTGGGACTTGATGGTTGTCTCTTGGGTTATGCCTTTGGCACTGCTCTGGATGGTCAAAGGAAATGTGTTTTCCAAAGTGTTTTTGTAGCTTACTGCTACTCAGCATGGTTTTGACCTTGGCTCCCCACTGGCCTTCATTATTCCAGCAGGGAAATGGGCTGTGCAGGAGTCTTGCCTTCTGCTTACTGCCTTGCCAGAAAGGCATCTAGATGTTGCATGTGAGTTACATTTTTTAAAAAATATTTGTCATCGTATTTAAGAGCATTCTTAGGGTTGAAGAAAGGTCTCAACTCTGCCACGATTGTGTTGGGTGTTGTAATGCTTCACTTGTGATGGCATCAACATTCCAAGGGCTGTGCAAAGGGTCTTGTCTTAAACACAATTGGGCAGTGGCTTTGCCTTGTGATCGGGGAGAAGCTAGAAGCTGGTTTGACCAAGAAAATCGTGCTTGTAATGGTGTTTCCTGATGGCACAGAAATAGAATATGAAGTTATTGCACTGCAGCAGAGAAAGTGTCAGAGATGCAATAGCTCACCATGAATGCAAGTCGTTGTTGGTCTTTTGAAAAGATGAGAGGAGACCCCATCCCCATATACAGATATGTCTGTTGGCAGGAGGGAGGGACAGGATGGGCCCAGCTTTGGCTCCAGTGGGCCATAATCAACAGAGGGCTCCTGAGTGCAGAGCACCCTGTGCCCACACTGTTAGCCCTGGGCAAAAACAAACAATCGGTGTTGCTGGCAGCAGGATCATAGCACTGGGCACCCTGTGCCGCCCATCTGCAGTGATTCATGTACTGGTGCAGCTCTGTCTGAAGGGGAGGGGTAGTGACCTCTCTGCTGAACGGGATGAGGACTACCAGTGCCAAAATTCCATATGGACATGGCTGGAGCTATTTGGAGTTGCTAAGGCAAAAGGCTGTGCTGCAAGCAGTCAAGGAAAGAAAATTAAAAGAAGGCTAGGAATTAGTGCCATTTTCTCTTGTTGTCTCTCTCATTCTGCTCCACCCCTTCTTTCAGCTTTTTCCTCATGGCCATTTTGGAAGTCAATCTCTGTGCCACTGGCTTTCTGATTAAAAAGTTCTCATCAGCCTGATTTGCTATTCTTTCCTCACCCTCCTAATCCTTTCTCTTGAAGTGAAACAAAACTTCTGAACTAAATAAATATGAGTTACCAGAAATGGGTGGATTTAGATTTTATACCTGTAATCCTATCTGTTTTTATCAATACCTGATATTGTTTTTCATCGAGACATGCCACCTTCTATAGGAGTTACTAAATTGGAGAAAAGTGACCGTGGTTTTCTTTAAAGAGAAAATAACAAATGACCCATTTCAGCTCCTGTTTTCCTTGGAAGTAGAAGGATATCTGTGTGCACGTGTGTGAGAGAGAGAAAGGAGACTGATAGGCTTGAAAACACGCTCCTGGTTTGTTTACTATAATTGATGAGGAACAGTGTGACCTGGAGAATCAATCTTGTGTCTTACTCCTGATAACTCCAAAGGACAGGAGAAATCAGAAATAAGCCACTGAAGCAGATGGAAGAAAGAATTAACAAGGGGCGAGAGGCAAGAGAGGAACAAGCATGCGGATTGTCCCAGTTCACTGCATTCCTGAAAAGATGCAGCAGTGAAAAACTGCTGGATTTCCAAGAACATAATGTAAGAATTGACCACTGGATTTTACTCGAAACATTTCAGAAAGCAAATGGGTTTCATTAAACAGAACATATACGGGTTTTCTTTGTCCTTCCTAACTTTCCATTTTTTACTGGAATATTTTGAAGTGGTAAATGTTTTAGTTGTGTTTGCTCTTGTTTTCTTACTACTCTTATCACTGCAGAGAAGAGAATGAATTCTCAGATGTGTATTTCTTCCAGTACAGATACACTTTTGGTGGTATTATTTTGCTGTATCTTTCCCTTTTTGTCAGCCCAAGCTTTTAAAAACTGCCTGCACAACTATGAAGGTTTTATAAAGAAGACAACAGTGTGGTTGGAACTCTGCAGATGGTGGAAAAAAAAAAATATGATCTTGCAATCACAGGCAGCTCTTGCCTTGGATGTAGCCATACCCCACAGAACTTTATAACCTTCAGTAAAATCTTGAGACATATTTCCCTCTTGTGCGAAGAGTGGACAGTGTGAATGCTGTCGCCACGCACGGCACCACAACACGTCAGAACAGAAGGCACACTGCCACCTGCCCAGTAGCCGCTGTGGGGATCTCAGCGCCTATCCCCAATTGTGCAGGGACAGGCGTGCGGCAACTCATGCTGAGGGCAAAATGGGGAACCTTAGGAGAAAAGGTATAAGGTCTTTTATGAGGCAAAGGTCACTTTTTCTGTTTTCCAACATATAACACCTAAGTAGTCTCTTCTTAGTAGTATCCTCTCAATAAAAAACAGTCAGTACTGATCTTGTTTTGTATGATGTTCCCTGAAATCCCTGTTGTGTTATATGCTTGCCTGTGCACACAGGTCTTCTGCAAAATTTTGTATTGAGATCCTCGCCAGCTAATAAGCAATGGAGCTGCAACTGTATCATATTCTTCATCCCCCTGTGGTTTTTATGTGGCCCATGTGAGAAACTGTATTTTATGAATGTTTTAGGTGGAGTGTTAACTTTTGCCTAGTGTCCGTGGGTTCAAACAGACTGCAAAATGTACAGTGGCTGCATCTCTAATAGAGTGTCTGTTAGATCGGAAGGCAGAGTTAGTTTCTTCAAATGAAGTGAAATAGATTTAGGTTGGGACAAAGATTGATTGAGTAGGGGAAGTTGAGAAACACCAGTGGAATATATTTATAAAGGTTTCCAGGGAACAGCAAAGAACAAAACAAAATCTACTTGAAGTAATATTTTGGAAAAAGTCCTAGGAAAGGCAGGCTTGTGGGCAGAGTGCAGGGGAAGCAGTCAAAGATGTATAATGAAACATGCATTTGTTCTGTGCTGAGGTTTTTTTACTTTGTTGCTTCAGTATCCCTTCTGGAACATGCTGTGCGGGAATATGCTGTTGCTTTCTGCTAATTAAAACATCTGGTACTACTTTATAGAACTCTGGCCTTTAAATAGTGGGAGGCAGGGTAATGCATTTAATCTTGAATAGCTTGATTCGTTATCTGGTATGAGCGTAGGAGCCTCTGTCCAGATTACTTGCTGGCCAGATTGATTCACAAAAAGAGATGGGTGAGAATGTTTCACGTGTAAAGAGTGAATCAGGGAGAACATACCGCAATCCTGAGCTTGGGTAAAAAAAAAAAAAACCCAAACTGCACATTTTTTCATATCCCTTTGCCGTTCGGTGGAGTTGAGCTTTTGTTTCTTCGTGCTAACTTAAACAACCTTCAGCCTGGTCGATAGAGAGAATGGGAGACCTTCAAAAGCAGGGTGCTGCAGGAAGCGGCACGTGTGCTTCCTCTGGATCGATGTTGAATTAATAATCCAGTGTAGTGTAGGAGGGTGCTGTAGTAGTGCTTTAAGCACCGAACTTTCTGTTAAAAAATAAGGCGAGGTAAGAAGTGGTTCCTCGCACATCAGTCCTGAACTTCTGTCCCATCTTAATAGTAAGCTGGGTCTGGAACAAAACATTTGCCTGAGGAGGTGTGTTGTGGTCAGCGGCAGCTGAGGAACTGAAGGGGCATTTATCTCCATAGTGGCAGCATTTGACTCTTTGTGGTTTCCACAAATCTCCTTTAAAGGCATTGATCGCCCCTGTCGGCACGATTAGTGGAAGTGGTCATGCAGAACGTGTTTGTAAAAATGTTTTTAAAAAATTATTTTTGAACATACCAAATCTTGTCAGGGATCTAACTATGCTGGGCAAAAACAAAGGTCAGCTTTAAAGAACAAGGGATGACTTTCTTTTCAGTTGCTTTATTAGAGCAGTTTTGATTTTTATTAAAGTAGGGAATTGTGTTGGTGACTGCAGCCAGGCATGTTCTGTATAAAGGATGCGCAAACAGCTTTGCCTAGCTGGACAAGTCTTCCAGTGGCCCCCATCTACCCTGCAGCCCTCCTGGTATTTCAGTTCAGAGGTTCTCTGACACAGCTGTCAGTGCCCCCAACTTTTGACCAGCAACTCTCCTCTTGCCTCTTCTCTATTCCTGTGCTGGTGTCAAACCCCACCTGAAGCCTGACCTTTTGAGCTTCAAAGCAGGAGGTAGATTTACTTCAAAACTTAAAACGTTTTCTACATTGTGCTTGTATGTGTGTTACAGAAGACAGCGGGAAAACAGACCTTTTGCTCGGATGGCTAGAGCTAAGTAAAGTTGACCTTAATACAGAACTGTGCCAGATATCCCAAATTTAGTTCACTGCAGATGCTCCCAGAGTGCCCTATAAGACTGGCTTCCAGTACTGAGGAAGAGAGCTCTGGGCTGGTTGTAAGGACCTGCAGGGTCCAAAACCCGTGATGCCATGTGATACCAAAGATCCTTTAGCTGGCTCCAGGTGACTTGCTATATCCACATGGCAGATGATGTGCTAGTCTTAGATTCTACAAGTGAAAAAGAAAAAAAAAAAAAAAAAGAAAAAACAAAACCAAACTACCAACACAAAACTGTTAGGAAGAGGACTCACTGCGTATGGTACTGTTGTTAACACAACTTTGCTCCTACTTTACAGACACATCCGGGATTGTGTGCTGTATGTTTACACACCGAGCATTGAAGAAACTACAGTTTCACATGGGGAAGTGGTGATGTTTTGGGGCATAGCATTGCCACATCCTCATGTTCTTCTTGCAGGGTAAATGCCAATAGGTGGCAGTGATAAACTTCACTCCCCCTTTCTGTTAAATGGTGTCTGTAAACTGAGGGGCAGGGAGGAAGATACTGGAGAAGGGGAGAGGGTGGTGCAGACAAGTGGTGTGATGGGAGATTAATTATCTGCCTTCAGTGTCACACGACATGTTAGTTAGAGCAGACCCCCCATGGGCCATGGGGAGATGTTTGCTTTTTGCAAGCCTTGTCCCTTGTAAATAGCAGTGCTGGCTCCGGCTGCCGCCCTGCATAACGCCAGCTAATTCTGTTTGTCATTTTCAGACAGCCCTCCTCTGCCTTGTCCTTCGGGCTGCTAAAAAGTTGTGACGTGTCCGGGCCCACTGGGGAAACGGCTGTTGCAGGGTTGTGAGGGATGGAGATATGCTACAAGGCAGAGGACAGCAAGGCGGTGGGAATGCTGGAAACAGGACACGGGCAGCTGCTTGGGAAGGTCTGCCATGGCCCCTCTGTGCTGTGAGCGTGCCTTCCTCCACTCTGCTTGCCCTTTTCCTCTGCGTAATGGATACTCCTTATTCACTGTTTTGAAGATCAACGGAGTTCAAAACCTTGTGGACATATGGTTTTCTAGTGCTTTGTCTCAGCAGGGTAAACTGGCCCTACCTAGCGCCACGCTCCTGGAATTAGGCTGCTTCCAAAATTTGAGCTAGCTCATTTACAGCTGATCTGCATGCATCTTTAGTCAATGCAGCAGTGATCTTTGCGTAGCATCAGGGCAGAGTTGGTGGTACCCTGCACTGGCTGCTATCAGAAATTGTGCTTATGTGGGAGAAGGGGGAGAGAAATATGGTTTCCACTGGTTTCTTCCCGCCACTATGACCAAGCCTTTGCAAGGACCTTGGCTCATTCTGCTCCAAGGAATGCATCAGTGATTTTTATCTTTCGGCAGTAGCTGTCCCCAGCAATCACGCATAAGAAGGAGCAACTCCATTAGCCTATGCATTTGCTGCTGAAAAATGTGTGATTCTTGTACTGTTTAATCTGTTGCGTGTCTTTACAAACTGCTATGTATTTGTCATGTGCCAACTGCAGGATGGCCCTTCTGGGAACACTTGAAGCTCCATTTGCTGAGCTATGGTGGAATAGAACATGTTTTTCTAGTTGACATGGCAGATTTCAAATAAGGGAGAATATGTGTCTAGGGCTGTTTTAGCCCTAGTCTCTGCATAGGTTGAAACACCTTCCTACTAGGGATTTGATTCTTTCTGTGGGTGGATCTACCACAGCTCTTGTGACTCCTTGTAGGGTGGATCTCCTGTTTGTGTCACTTTGCTTTGACTTTAATCTGGTAGGACTGGATCAGCTATCCTTACATTCGGTGGTCCTAGGGATTTAAATGTCTCACTGGGATTTGGCTAAAGGCCACAAACCTGACTTCACAGAGAGACCACCACAGAGTGGTCAGATGGCAGCAGTAATGATTTTAATGTGCCGCCAGAATGCGCGGGATTCAATTTCATAACTTAGTGGCAAAAGGTTTTTTAAAGTAGTGTCTTTATAGTAATGGCTTTTATAGCTCCGTCTAAGCCAATCTCCTTTTTCAGCACTGTGAGGCTCATCCAAACCCCTTGTGCAAAGTCAAGGCCCAGCCCTTTGATCTCACCACATGAAAAAGCCCCTCAACGCAGTTTTGGTTTCTGTGAGTTGTGTCCAAGTAGGAGGCTGCACTCCTGCTTTTGAGACTGAGTGGGTCTGGAACATATTCCTGTTTGAAGCAGACAGATGTTCACACCATGCCATCCATCCTGAAAAAGGACTCCAACCACATTCTTGTCCATCTGCTAACTCTGCAGACCTAGCCAGTGGCCTTAATCCACCAAATAATTAGTTCCCATTTTGGATAATGTTCCTTCCACCTGAGACTTTTAGGCTCAACTATATTTCTCAAATGCTTTTTGAACTGCTGTTTTTGCACCCTTTCCAAGAGTCCCCCGGGAGAGTAGAAGTCATACAGAGGAAGAGACAGAAGGCTCCAAGGAGGTGCAATGCTGGCATTTTACATGCACTCCATGCCCTTGGCCAAGGGGAAAATACAGGATTGTTAGCTAGAAATCCATGAGAAAGAAAAATGTCCCGTCATGGGCAGCAAAAATTCTTATGACCATTTGCATACTAGAGCTAAAATCAAAGGTTTTTGAACAGTTTTCCACATCTCTGCCTCATTTCCTACCAGCTCAATTTTCTGCAGCTTACCTTCCCCCTACTACTTTTTCCTCTGCTTCCAGTCTCCCTCCTCATTTTCTGCATTATTCCCCCCCCATCTACCTTTAAATATATGAATAAAATTTTGCACTAGATTTTTCCAGCTTTTTTCTCTTATATCTTGCTTCCTACCTCCACCCTTTGAGCAGGATAAAGGCAATGCTTTCTAGCATGAAAAGCACGGGCAAGTGAATGCAATAAAATTCTTACCGCTCCTCTGGTTCCTTTCTTTACCTTTGTGCTCAATATCGAGGTAAACCTCACCAGCGTGAGCCCTGTTTTATCTACGTGCAGTGGGCCAACAGAGGGGGCTAGCATTAATCGGTGATGCTACGTTAGCATCCTTGCGCTTGCCTTTTTCCCTACAGCTGTCTTGCAAGGCTGCCGTGCAGCAGAAGCCAACAGTTTAATGTTGTTATTTTGCACTGGGACAAAGTTTATGCTTCTTTTGCTTAGTCCTGCCTAAACTTGGGTGTTTATCTGAAGACCTTACCTCAACTTAATCACGAAAGGCAGTTGATTTCAGAAGGGTTCAGCGTTTGTTATATGCTAGCTAGGCAGCATGCTAGAGGCTGGAGAGTTAAGGAGCCTGGGGAGTTCAACTGAGGTCCAGGAAAATACCCACATTTCCTCTGGTTTTGGGGTAAGAGGACGTGGCAAGCCAAGACGCGCTTCTCGGTCATCACTCAGAGGTGATGCCTCTGCCAGTGGAGGGCCTTGTTCAGCACCCAGGCTCTCTGTGAAGGCTGCGCTGTGTCTGGGCTGCATCACAGCTCACTCTTGCAAAAGCCTTTTTAAGGCATGGATCCCACAGGGGGGACCTTAGCTTTATTTGTGCTCGTTTCATGCTGGAGTGATGAAGTCAAGTTTTCCTAATGTTATAGTCCTCACCTTGTTTCCCACAGGTTGATTCAGAAAAGTAGCCTCAATACTGAGAAAAAGGGAAAAAGATTTTAAATTTCTAACCAATCTCTAAGGTCTTCCACTTTAACCTTGAGTGTGTGAGTGCTTTTACAATCATGGACGCTGTACCAGTTTGGGTCAGTTAGCATCTCTGTCCTCTATATTTTTATGACAGGTAAACTGAGGTGCAGCATGTCTTGCTAATAGCATGTGAGCCCATGCATACCAGATCTAGGAGCGTAACCCATGTCTCCCGAGCCTTGCTTTTTAATCTGACTTGGAGCCAAAACTTTATTAGTGGATTAGGATCTGTGGTCTTTATATCTGATAGATTTGAGCTGAAGGACTTTTGAAGTCCAGGTTTCTCTTACGTCTTTGCTCATGAAAACAACACAGCACAATTTTATTTGCATACAATGTCCTTGATCTGGGGCTTAAGTGAGGAGGGAGTGGGAGAGAAAGGGAGCAGCAGCAAGAGTACATAAGTGAAAGAAGGCAGCATGAGAAAAAGGCATTGGAAAGCGGAGCGGAGTCTGGAAGGGGAGGGTGCTGGGGCGAGAGGCAAGAGGAGAAAGCGAGAGAAAGCAATCTGACAGAAAGGGGAGAGGTTACAGGCCAGGGTGGCAGGGTCGGGAAGCAAAGAACAGCGAGATATTTAATCTCAGAGTGACTGCAGCTCTTTAGCCAGGTGGCTGGTGGGATAACTGGCAGGAAGCTGGCATTTACCTGGATGCTAATTCCTCTCTTCCTGCCAGTCTGGCAGGATGAGTGCCTGCTCTCCCGGTGAGATGAGATCATTTGAAAAGCCCCCCTGGCTGCTATTATGAGGAGCGACTGAATGCAGGCTCCGGTGTTGTGGCGTGCGATAAAGCATGGTAGCTGGGAGGGGAGGGGGCTGGTGGCGGTGGGAGCGCTGGAGACAGGCTGCTCATTTAGTGCTGCCAAGCTCTGCGTCTGATTAATTATGGAGCAGTTGATAAATAACATTGCGGAGATACGTAAATCAACAGGAAAGACGCAGGGAGCCGAGCAGAGCTGAGGGACTGGCACGGCTCGGGCAGCTCTGCTCGGAGGCTCGTTGTTCTTGGCACTGGCGGTGCCACGTTCGGCGGCGGCAGCTGGCGAGGGTGGCAGGCACGGGGGGTGGCAGCGACAGGCGCGGGAACAGAGGGGCAGGCGTGCTGCTCCGGCCCACGTCATGGCTTTCCAGGGAACCGTCCAAGATACGTAGGTGGTCCCTGCAAATACCGCAAGCGAAAAACTCTTTGTAGTCTCTGAGGCATTCATCCGCCCAGTCCCCATAGAAAAGCGGGAACGCTCTCCTCCCTGCTGCACAGAAGAGATGCGGAGAGGCCAAGTGTTTGGCAGGGACGGGTGCTGAACCCAGCTTCCTTCTTTCCTTGCTCCTTCCCAGTTGCAGGTTTATTGTTTAATCCCTGCACTCTCTCTTTCCTCCAGATTAGAAGGGAATCCATTTTTCAGAAAATATCTGTGTAGCTCCCTGGGGGCATACTCTTCTACCACTGAGCACTAGGTTGTTCCCTTTGGCTGCTACAGCTCACGGGTGGGTGCCCAGTGGGATGCGCCTGATACGCCTTGGGTACCTTTGGGCAGAGTTTGTCCTGAGGGACTCATGTCCCCACTTTACCAGTGTTTAGCCATCTCATTGTTACATCCTTCACTCTGTACCTTTGGTGTTGCCTGGTTTTAACCCTGCTTTTCCTTGTCCCTTGTTGGTATGTGTAAATTAACTCGTGCAAAAACAGGAGGAGGAATGTAAACAGCTAACAGTTAGCTCTGGGTCAGTGACTGCGTCTGTGGGTATTAGTTCAAACCTACCCAAGGGCTGTTTCAGGATTCAGGCCTAAAGATCAGGCTGTGGTAAACCACCAGTGCTTTCACTGGGTACTGTGTATACACCAATTTGTTTATATATTTGGGTAAAAGGAAGCAAACGGTTAATTAGAGATTAGAGCAGGGCAGGAATCTAGCCTAGGTGCAGCCTGACTTATCTTGACCCTGAGCAAGGAGAAGTCCTCTTCAAAGAGGACTGAAAAGTGGCAAATATTGACTTGATATCAAATTGTGTAGTGTCTGCCAAGGTCTATATCTGAGGCACAAGGAAACAGTCAGGTGACGGTGTAATGCTGAAATGGAAGTCCATAACTTAATGCAGGTTTTCAGTTTCAAGCAGGTGATGAGCACAGAAAGACTGGTGTGATGAAATGGCATCTTGGAGGAGGTGGGCATGGAAAGAGTCCTTCAATTTTCTTCTGCAGAGTAACTCCCTTCACAGTCAAGGTCTGTTTGCTAGAGCAAGTGACTGTTTGTGCCTGTATATGTAAATTAGTGGGTGCAGCCAGTGAAATCCCGGGATTAGTGACATGTGAACAGTGCTGGAGTGCACCACAGTGTAACAGCAGAGTCTTGAGGTACTGGACCAACGAAGAGGCAGAAGCAAAGGGAGTTGCAATGACTGAAACCTTTCGCCCTCAGCAGAAAGTGAGGCAGTATTTTGAACTGAATGAACAGTGTAGAAGAAAGCTGGCTTGAAAAGTTTATAAAACCTGAAATTATTGTTCCCATAGGGAAATTCAGTTTCATGGTACTGTGAAGAGCAGCCGATATGAGTGGGAAGAAAATATACTTAGTTCTTCTGTATGTGCTGTCGATCTGCTTCAGGAAAATGTGGACACAGGATGCTAAACATAAGACATCATGAACTGAAGCAGCAGGTGCCTTTATTGTTTTTTTTTCAGTGCAGATAATTAAGTAGTTGGAAGAGCATCAAAACAAGCAGGCATCTTTCAGGAAAAGCAACCGCATGGGACTTCTCAGCTTTTAGGTCTCCTATCTCCTTATTCTACCTATTTTCAATTTTCCATTGATTATCTCTTTGAGCTGTTACCGGAACATGTGAAAGAGAAACTGGCTCTTCAAGTCAAAGAGGAACCACTTCCATTCTTGCCCCCAAGTTCAGTGCCAAAGCTTCTGTAACAGAGCTGCGTGGTGAATTTTAGAGCTTGACTTGAAGTAAAGCACCTGATCAGGACTATCCAATGCTCCAGATCCTTTTGTTACTCTGTCTTGCCCTTCTTACAGTGAGGCAAATCTGAGCACACCCCAAGTTAGGAAATGTTGCTGTTGTAAATCCAAATTCAGACTCCAGCTATGGGACTTGGATGATCTTTGAGTATTTCTAGCTTCAATATAATCACAAAGGGGTGGGGGCCCCCCAAAAAAACCCTAGAGTGCCTAACTTGTTACTATGTTGCCCTTTTAAAAAACAACTTAAAAAGATCCTCTGATCCTCTTAGATTTGCAGCAAAATATTCCAAAATCAGGATCCATCAATTAAAAAGATTTTTCTGTTTAGGACTGAGCAGTCTTACTAAAGGTCTAACAATCCAGCTATTCCAGCTTTGTACAAGTATCTGTAGATCTAGAAACGGGAAAAGTCTGACCAATCTAGTCTGAAAACCCCAGATGAATGAAAAGAAAAAGAAATAACTCGGGTAAGGCAAAAGCCACAAGTAATTTAAGTCTGTGAAGTGTGTTCTTTCTGATAATGTATTTTAGAGAGCTAATAGCACAGTGCAAAAAAAATGTTATAACAATCTAATGAGGTCCCATTAAGTTTCCCTTCCATTAAGTTCTTTTGGGTCCTATCTAGGCTAGTAAAATAGGTAATTTAAAACAAAACCTGATTCTTTAGTCTAAACATGCACTTGGTTAAGAAGGAGACTTGGGAGTTGATGTAGCCCGGGTTCTGTTACCTGCTCTCCCATCGAACTCTGAGCCTTTGACTGCAAAACCTCCCTCCTCTGGGCCATCACTTCCCAGGTTGTAACTCTTGGATAATTATTTTCACGCATCTGACTGGGTAGGGGAACGGATGATTCCCAAGGGGGAGCTTGGGATGCTATGAGAACACAAGGGTGTTTTGGGGACATGTATATATGCACCCATAGATATATAGTTATGTGTACATGCATATGTGTGTGCATTTGGCCCTCAAAACCGTACACAGGACACTCAGAGCTTGTCAAGGTTTGTTGCATGCTGGATGTAAAATTATTAGATATTTATTTTTAGCTTTCTTTCGCTGGAGCAAGTGAAAGCACCAGGCCTTGCGATTTTATTCACCCAGCCATGTTACAGTCCTTAAAGCATCCTGAACAGAAGCAGCTTTGACCCATGCAGGCTTTTGGACAGGAGAGGCTCGTGGTTGTGGGAGAGTGGACAGACGGGCCTGCCTTCCCACGAGCCTGATTGCCCTCCACTGGTTTTAATTACCAGCCTTTGCAAATGCTCCTCTGGGAGAAAATTAGCCATCAGCCGCAACAGCAGCAGGCAAGACACCAGTTCACTCAAGAGCTGTCAGCTAACTTTAGCCCCCATCTTGCTGAGCCATCCTTTATTTAATCAGGGTCGGAGGAGCATCCGTGCCCGGCACTCAGCTCTGCAGGTGGGGAATGATTTACTGCCCTGCTATCAGAGAGCTCTTTAATCTTGTCTTTATGAACACTTAGCACCTACAAATCACCTGTTTGACTTGAAATACATCGCCTGCTTCATGCCTTCATGCCCCGAAGGGGAGGATGTCAAAGGTACATCTTGTTTACACGACAGGCCGCTTTATGGAAGCAGCCCTACTGCCTGTGTGGCAAACCCCACCTCAGCCCTCACCTCCCTCTCCCTCTTGCAGTGCTTGAAGTGTATGGTTTCATCTCCTGGAGACCCTCTAGAGGGTCTTCAGCCTGCTCAACCCGGATTTTCACCTCTTCTATTCCTTTCCCAGGAAGCCGGGCAGGGCATTTCATTTCTGTTCTGCTTCCTTAACTCTCTGGGAGTTTTGCTGGTTCAAACCATGTTCCTCCAGATGCAAAAGAAAGGCAAGAGTAGCTCACGATCAGCGTTTGACATTTCTACAGATGCATTTTATCCCAGGTGGATTCAAACTGCTTTCTATTCAGCCATCCCACTGGGATGGTGAAGCCAGCTTCGGGGTAGAGCAGGATAACCGTGACTGTTAGCTGTGCTGTATGCCAGTTTGGGACAAGAATTAAGGTGTTTAATTGGAATCAGACGTGTAATTGGAACTGCAGGGGGAACTTTAGGATAGACAGCAATTATACAAATTAGGATGTCGTGACACCACAGCTCTGCTTTAAGAAAGAAAAGACCAATAACCAAAAACCCCAGGCTCTTAAATGACTAGAGATGAGCAGTATGAGAAATCTTACGGGAAAGGCACATCTCCAGTGGTCTGGAGCCCCACAGTACCACAAAGGGGCAAGCTTTGTTATAAGCTCAGAAAGCAGACATCTGCCATTTGATTCGACAGAACAAATTGCTTGTACATACTTTTGCTAAAGATGCTATCTTCCTTTCTTGAATAAGCCACCCATTAAGCCCTCTCATTTGCCTTTGCTCATGCCACAAAGAAGATAGGAGACTGGAATGCCTGAAAGCCTTCCATATTGTTCTTTGGCCTGCATTGCCGAAAAGATTTTGATACAGATGTTGAACAATCTCCTCAAGTTTGGAACGTTTTCCCCTACTTTCCAGAGTTGGGAATGAAGTTGCTTGAATAGAGTCGATCCAGGATTGCAGTAGAAGGTGATAAGCATGGTCATGAGTCTTTTAGTCAGCAAGTTTTCCTCTCTCTGGCAACCATCTCTTTCATAGACATGAATCTTGATGTTATTTTTAGCATGAACAGACCAAATGGAGTTGGGGGAGGAGGGAGTAAAAGTGGAGCTGACAGTGTAATGTGAGCCAACATGCAGGCACTCTGCATTACAAAGAGATGAAGGATGACATGTCGTACATCAGCAGGAACAATAAAACATGATAGATTTCTTAACCTTAGCATCAATCCCAGAAGAGCTTGTCCAGTTCCTCCTGAAACAGATAGACTGAGGTAGCCTAGAAAGTTTCTAGCCGTTTCTAGAGCCAGAAGCTTCCATGTCACAGATCTGTCAGGTTCAGAGATGCCCTTCGCACTGTACCAGAACAATGACAGCGCAAGATGAGATACTACACTGCAGGCCAGGATCATGGTTTCAGGTTCTTTCTGTGCCAAGAAAGCAGCTAGAGACTATAATTTACAAACCTGAAAGGGTCCAAAGTTAGCTGGCAGCACTTATTTGAAGCCTAAAACCCACAACTTGTATTTGTTTAAAAGCCCAGGACATCTTCAAGCTTGTAGTAGCCTTGGGATAATACTGCTGAGTGTTCCCAATTTCTGAAAACCATTTTAAAAGGATTCTTAAAGTGTTTGGTATTTTAGGATTAGGTAGACTTGAAGGATCTCAGGTGGATCTGCATTTAGAATAAAGCAAGCTTTCAAGTGAGGTTCCTTTCATCAACAGAAGAATAGGCCAAATTTCCTTTTTTCATTTCCATATATTAAATGTGTTAATGAATAAAAAAATCCTGAGGAACTGTTTAACACAGCAATGCAGAGTATGAGTCAGAGGTACACCCCTAGACTGAGAGGGCATTTGGGAATGAGGGAAGCTCGAACGCTTATTCAGTTCTGGTCACTTTCAAAGACGGAGTAATGACTGGGCTGTTATGTAGTCTGACCCTACACAGCAGCAGTGGTTCCATCTTTATCTAGACCTCTATTTATCTGGAGATGAATAAAAACAGTACACGAATGTCTAGACTAGCTTCAATAAAAATAACTGTAATGGAGCTTAATGGGTATTTTCATTGCAGAAAGTGCAGTTTGTTGTCTGGATCTCTTTGAAAAATGTTCTTTCCATGAGCTTTAGCAGACCTTTCAGAAAGTCTTCACAATGGAAATGCCTCTTCAATATCATTTCACCTTGCTAGACAGCCAACCAGCCAGCGCGTACACGGCTGTCTGCTCACTGCAGGCTTTTCTTTACCTCTGCTCTGAATGCTCCACCTACAAGGTGGCAAAGGACACTTTATTCCACGCAGCTTCTCCTTTACCTTTCTCAAAATGGAGCAATTTTTCTTGTTTTTTTGTCAGTGAGCCACTGTTCGTTGGTGGAGCATCTTCTGGTCCAGTGGTGAATGGAACGTGTATTGGCATTTCAAGCAGTTCTTTCTTGCTTTCAGATACATAAGTACTTCCTTGTGCCCTGCACAGCTGTTTCATATCTTTGTTTTTGCAACTTTTTTTTCTGTGTGTGAATTAAATTATAGTTGAGATTGAGCAAGAAAGTTCTGAAGAAAACTAACCTGTAAGTTGTTAGGGAAGGATTTAAAGAGGTGAGAAACTCAAAGAGCAAGAGAGGATATAAGGTGATGATGAACATTGGGAAAGATTTTAAAAACATTTGCAACTGGCCTACGTGTGCTCACACTGAAGTCAAAGATAAGCCAGTGCTGTGTGCTCTTGAATATGCTACTTGTAAAACTCTGCATCTCGGGGAAGGAAAGAGACCATGGATTAAACAGAGAGGATTTCAAATGGACACCAAGGGGCCATATCATGGTTTAACCCCAGCTGGCAGCTAAGCACGAGACAGCCGCTCGCTCACTACTCCCGCAGTGGGATGGAGGAGAGAATCAGAAGGGTAAAAGTGAGAAAATTTGTGGGTTGACATAAAGACAATTTCACAGGTAAAGAAAAATCTGTGCACACAAGCAAAGCAGAACAAGGAATTCTTTTACTACACTTCCCATCAGCAGGCAGCTGTTCAGCCACCTCCAGGAAAGCAGGGCTCCATCATGCATAATGGATACTTGGAAAGACAAATGCCATCACTCTGAACGTCTTCTTCCCCCAGCTTTATATGCTGAGCACAACATCATATGGTATAGAACATTCCTTCAGTCTGCTGGGGTCAGCTGTCCCAGCTGTGTCCCCTCACAGCTTCTTGTGCACCCCTAGAAAAGGCCTTGACTCTGTGTAGGCACTGCTCAGCAATAACTAAAACATCCTTGTATTATCAACACCTTTTCCAGCACATATCCAAAACATAGCCCCATATTAGCTACTATGAAAAAAATTAGCTCTATCCTAGCCAAAACCAGCACAGGCTGATACAATGACCCAGTGCTGAGAATTAACGTGTACTGTTGGGAGCATGTATGTCTTGTCCTTTGAACTTGATTTCATTTTTAGTGCCTCTCCAGTTCTTGTTTCTACACAACTGGAGAAGCTGGTCCAAAAATAGTATATGCAGTGGTACTCAGTTACGTTTGTACATTGTATTTTGCTAGAGTGGGCGAAATGTCCCTTACTTGCTGTTGATAAGTATGGAAAGGTGGTCGACTAACTATGAAAATGAATCCTCAAAGCTAATACATGTCTCTGGCCAAACTACTTGCTCGTTAAAAGAACACCCACAACCAAATAATGAAATTACTTGATGTTTGCTGTTTTGTTTAAAGCATTGGTCATCCAAAAAGGGAGAAGTGCAAATACTATGTGATTTAAGTGACTAATGACCTACATAAGATGGCATCATAAAAATCACAGGCTTGAAAGGATGTGAAGATTTAGACTAGTCCAGCCACAGTGCTGAGTCAACCTACCATTTTGTGAACAGCCTGGGCCCTTGCAGAGAGAGTGGGCAAGTGAGAGAGAGGGACAGAGAAAGGCTGCTGTATTTGTGGGGGTTACTTCCTATAATGTTTTACCTCTATAGTTAGAAAAAAAACACCACAAAACCAAAACAAAACTAAAAGCTTGGCAGATTTTCTTTTGTCTATACAGAAAAAAACCTCCAAACATAACAGAAGTAAGCTGTCTTTATGTATGCTATAGGCTGAAATGTGTTCACAGTAGGCTACTTGGTAAATAAATGATTATGTGATTCTTTGAGAAATGCATTGTTATTTGTAAGTGGCATAAAATCAGGAAATGGCTAGGGTCCTGCTCACTTTTTCTGATGATGATTTTGGCAGACTCCTGCACTGGAGCAGTGAAAGAATTAGGCTGCGTTGTAGTATTTTAGCTAGCTGTAGGGTGTTTTCCCAAGGAAGGCATCAGGGTGAAGCTAGTGGTGGCTGCAGGTGGAGTGGTTGGGAAGTCACTGTGCTGATGGAGGGGGAGGCATGCTGAGGCAGTCAATCAGACCAATATAGAAGGGGGAGTAAAATTAAGTGGGAGCATCCTTCTCATGCATAGCTGCCCCTATCCTCTTGAAACTTCATACTTTCTGTGTTGAGTTTTGTTGGGAATGTGTTAAGACCTCTGGTTAGCTCAGCATCTTGTGTCATTTGTGTGAGTCTATTGGCCTCCTTCTTTCTTGCGTCTGTGTTTTGTTTCCAAAGTACAATTTGGTATGCTTCATTGCTCTGCTGAGAGGAGGACTAAGAGGATACCTTATCTTGAAGAGCTGATTTTTGTTCATCAAGTGATGTACATTTTAAAAGATAATGTAAGTTGAGCAGATCTAAAACAGTTAAGATGCTGCTTTGCATACGTTGTGACTTCTTGTCACTCTGACCCTGACCCTTTCTGCAGTCACCATTTTGTGATCAGCTCAGCTGTGGCCAACTTGCTGAAACATCTCTCGGACAGACTTGCTTTTGTATTTTCTGGTGAGAAGGAAGGTATAGTGATTGTTTCCTTTCTTCTATAAAATTACATCCACTTAAAATCATATGCATTCTCTTTGCTTAAAACGGAGAAGTCCTGAGGGGACAAATCAACGGGTGCTAAGTAAATAACATGCAATCAAAACTAGTAAATGAAGCTAAGAGCTGGCAGCAGTAGGGGAAACAGGGAATGGAAAATAACAGAAGAATCTAAAAAGCAGGTATTGGAGAGGGAAGCACCATGGAAGGAATGACAAGCGGAAAAAGGCATTCAAGAAAGTTATTCATATTATCATTTGGGATTTCCCGCAAAAATTCTTCGCTTCCATCCAGTGCCATTTTCCAGTAATCATGTCTGCGTGCTGCAAAGAGAAAGAAGCAGAGAACATGTGGGGGAATCCATAGACTTCTTTCCCTACTTAAATAACAACTATGTCTTGCCTTCCATTCCCAGAGGACAGTGCCAGTGTTTTGTCTGTCCTTTGCTGGAAAAATATTCCAGAAACTCTCTCCTGAGCCTACTGCTGAGAAGGGCAAGGTCCAGCTGGTATCAACAGAAAGAAGACAGGACACCTTTGTCCTTGCTCCCAGCAGCATCCAAGAACCCTATACCACTCCCTCTACTTGTCAATTGGAAGAAATGTAAGGTCCCCGAGTCACTCACTTTAGTAGCCTTCTGGTGTCCTGCCTGGCTTCTCGCCACTGGTGCAGATGGGCACAGGTTTCCTGTAGTCGCGTGTCATATCTGCCATTTCTGTGCAGATGTCTTGGGCACCCCAAGGCATCCCAAATGGCACCAAACACCTACGTTTAGGCAAGTGAAGAGAGCCGCAGGGAAATGTCCTCCTTGGCAGAGTATGACCACAGATGCACTCAGGGAAAGGAGCAAAGCCATCTGGGCTGGTGGTTTAATGAGGCCCCTTCCAGGATTATTGCTGCTGGTGTGGAGGAAGGCAGGTAACAAAGATCTGATGGGAAGGTGTGCTGGAGAGGAGGGAAGGGACAGATGTGACAACCAAGTTCCACGTGGCAATTGTGTTGCTTGAGGATTGAGAAAATACAGACTTTCCAGGATTGTGTCAATGCCATGGCAGAGTTAATGCTCTCTTAACTCTGCCTGAAAGCTCCCATGTGCTGCCACATAACACAGCCAAGGCTACCTCAGTACAGGGTGCAGACTGCCCAGCTACATCTTCTTAGTCATGGTATGGAGCACAGCTAACACTGTCATCGTCATAGCACTCTAGAATAATTGGCACCACAAACGGCTCATTACTGAACCAGCCTGCTGTCGTATCGATGTCCTGTAGCAGTGGCTGGACAGATAATATAGGAAAGTGTGCGTGCTTTGGGAAAGAGGGGTGTCAGCAGAGTTTCCCATTAAAGAACTGAAGAAACGGAGAGAAACACAAGGTCAGGACTTTTATAGTGATTAAATGAGCGTGTAGAAAATAGGGATCTTTAAATCCAAGTGTTGTATGTTGAAAAGGGGGAGGTGGAGAGCTGTGCTTTACTGGTGGTTTTTTGAAACCGTTTTGTCCTATTAGGTCTTTGTTGGTATCTGGATTTGCATTGCCAAGACATGTCTCATGAACATCAGGAGCATTCTTATTTTTGTTCTTTGGAAAGGAGGTGAACAGACCAAGCGCGCTTTTAAATTCTGGGTATGCAGTGGACAAGCCTGGTCCTATAGCCCTGTCAGTGTCCCTGGCTCCAGCTTTCCACACTATCTGCTATCCTGTGCCAAGCTCCCTGAGCAAAGCTCTGCCAGTGCCTCTCATTGTAGCTCCACAGCCCCTCTATCCTGTGAGCCTCCAAGCAGGCAGTGTGCAGTTAGCTGAAAGGTGGACCAGCTTAAAGACGGCAACTGGGAGCATTCCCTACTGCAAGCATATCTTCCAGATACATAAATAGGAAATCCATCAGATATCAAGATTTTTTTTTCTTTCTCTAAACAGTAGAGCAGGAGTAATTTGATGATGGACTTCCTTTTGCCATATAGTTCAATGAATAATCTTTCACTACTCTTCCTGTGCCACATTTATATTCTTCCTAAGGGCTCCAGATGACTTCTCAAAGCCTCCATGAGTGAAGAAGTGGCTTAAAGGATGGGGAAAAAAAAAAGTTAAATTAGTTCATGAAAAACAGGATTGTGTGGTTAATGAAGCAGGTTTTAAAGAATTTTTTCCATAAGAAAGCAATTAGAATGAAACATTTCAGAGAAAATATTGATTTTTTTAAAAATAAATCTTATTTCTAAATTAATGTATAAAGTATACATTTTTTGCCCTTCTATATCTGCCCTCTATTCTTCTGTAGGGATTTTTTTTTCTTTTTTTTTTTTTTCTTTTCCAGTTAAGCTGCAAGAGATAGTAACACTTTCTCACTCTCAGAAAGATTTGCAGGCCACCTGCCCTTTCCTTTGGCACAGCCTCAAGAAGACAGCAGTGGAGGTGGGTTGAGGGACCGCGCGTCTCCTGAAGGGCCATGCCTCCAGCCTCCTTGGTTTTCCATGGGCCTGGGCACAGGAGTGGTCTGAAATGAGCAGCCAAAACAATCCTCCTTTCCCTGAGCCGGAGTCCTTCCCCAGGGCACTGGCGTTCTCAGCTGATCAGTTCTCCCCAGGATCCCTCCTCAGCGTGAATGCTAATAGGAAGGGTACAGGCAACTGATTTATAATATTCTTGAAAATCTGAATAGATTGCTGTAACGATCAGAATTAATTACTCTTTTCAAGATTTTATGTTTCCAAGCTTCCCTTTTCCTCCTCCTCCATCCCCCCCACCCTCCCTGACAGCCAAGTTGTCCTCTTTTCCCTCTGGAGTCCTTCCACCTTGGCTCCCTGCCAGCTCTCTACAATAAAGTCACATGCTAATCAATAACACTTTTATTGAGAGTGACAGACAGGAGCTAACTGCACCAAAACAGTAACAAGCTCGGCCAGTAGTAAACGCGCTCTCCTCAAATCCCAGCCCTCGTCCTTCGCTTGCTGCCTCTTTGGCTTCCCTTCAATATCTGTCTCGGGCTTCTACCCCTCCCTTCAGACATCAGGACGCAGTGGTTTTCTGACGACCCTGGCCTAAAGTGACGGCTGCCTCCAGGCCTGCTGACAGGAGGCATTTGGTCCCTGGGATTTCAAGATCCTTTGGCCTTGACTGCACTGCTTTAGTAATCTGGTGCACAGGGGCATGCAGCTATTCTTATTTTGGCTGAATGCAAGCCAGTTTCTGCTAGCAAGGTTGAAGGGTCGTGGGGTAAGAGCAGATGTTTGCAGAGTCAGTCCCAATTTGGGTGTGTTCCGCCACGCCATATTCATTTCCCAGTCCCTCTCTGCTAAACCCAGACCCGTCTGACACTAAAGTAAGAGTCCATGCAGAGTTCTGCACTGATGCAACTCAGCCAGTCTAACTTGAAAAGAACTGAGACTGTCGTGAGTGGGAGTGAGCCCACCTCACGGCAGGGCTCTGAAGCTCGCTGCTTTGGCCAGGGTTAGTGCTTCTTCACTAAGCTTAAATAGAACACTCAGTTATTTCTATTCTGACTTGGTCCTGGAGGTGCTCATGGGCAGGAGTGCTGGTCTGGGAAACGACTGACTTTCCTACACCTGGAGATGCTGGCAGAGCAGAGGAGCAGAGTGCTGAGAAGTAGCCTCTAACACACAATTCCAGCACAACTGACTCTCTGTCACTCCTGAGGGCAGGCCCTCTCTGCTCAAGCATGCTGCTGCGCCAGCGGAGCTCCTGTTGTTTGCCATGACTCATTCAAGAGTACATTAAAGCAGCTCTAAGACAAACTGAGAGGCTAATGGTTCCCAGACGGTGAGAAGATAGAAGCTATCATAAAAAACATTGCTGGCCATCACTAAAGCTGCTTTCCTGATGCAGGCAAAGCTTGGTCGGAACAGAGAATCAGCATAATAGGACATTGGGGCAGGTGTCAAACTTTCTGATGTGTCTGCAACAATGCCACATCATCCTCTTCTGTGCCACCTACGCAGCCCCTTGCTTTGCCAGAGATGTGGTCAGCTGCACCTGTGCCTCATCCCTGTCGCCATTTCTGCTGAGCAAGGAGAGAACTCTCACCTTCTGGTGCTAACTGTCCTCATCTGCCTGGGCACTGCAGGGTCACCCCACAACTCTTGCCCTGCTCACTCACAAGCATCACTTTTGCCTCATCTACAGTGAATATTGGTCCTTGCCTTCCATCCCATGCTACCGGATACACCATCATAGTCCAGTGCAGGCATGCCAACAGATCTGAAGTGTCGTGCTTGCCTACTATAATAACAAAATCCAAAACAGAGAAGGTTAGCAGAGCCAGCTTTGCATGTTTAGAAAACTGCCTGCCCTCTCCTTACCACCTACTTACAGCACACATGACCTATCAACAAGTCCTGCAAATCTTAGCTCAGGCCTGTTTTGAAGGAAGTAGGATTAGCTGAGGGCTTCCAAAGGAATCCTCTAAGGCTGCAAAAGAATTCTAAGAAAAGTAATAATAATTATAATTCTTTTTAGTAATTATTTCCTCTGTCAGGAATGTGAAAATTAAATATATGTGATGTTAAAAAATTGTTTTTCATTAGAAAGTTGTAATTTCTTTTATGGACTTTTGCTTAAATGTTCTCTGTCATTTTTAGAAGAATTGCTTCATTTCTGGCAGGACACTGTCCTGTAACTATTGAAAAAATCCATTACAAAAGATTTAAAAAATAAAAGTCAGGACTGATAAGGTTTTCCCCAGTTTTAAAATGCAACAGGGTATTTGAGGGTCTTGTAACGTATACAGATCAGGAACTTTGGCCTTCTAAAGGATGAGCTGAGATCAGTTTTCTGGATCCTTTACTGAGTTGGTAAATCATTTATTGTGATGTTCTGTTGTACAAAACACAGCAACAGAGCTTCATAAAATATAGATAGTACAAAATACTTTGGTTCTATTAACAATCTGTAACTGATGCACTTGAACTCTTTCCCATTTTCCTTTTTAATTTCTTTGTCTTGTAAAGCGAAGCTTGGTTTATGATCGCAAATAAAAATGAATTTGGTGGATCTCAATTTTATCATCTCAAAAGCATAGTTTCATCTTCTGGCTTGTATTTTATAGGAAATGCAAGGAAGACTGAGGGCAGGAGAATGAGGTGCTGGGAGAGCTGGGGGGGCGGCAGTGGAGGAGGGGGACACTGACTGAATGGTAGCAGGGAAGCCAGCCCCTGGCAGAGGGGGTCAGGACTGAGGTACGCTGTCAGTCGCAGAATCATGCGACCAATCTTGCTCAGAGCTGTTCTTGGCTCATGCTAGGGATATCGATCCCTGACTTCCACGAATTGCTAAATCCTCTTTCAAATTAAAATAAGCGAATAAATAAGCAGAGGTGGAAATGCAGGAAGCAGTCCCTTTCAGATTACTTTGCAGATCAGGAGCCAAGTGAGAAATCTGTGAGCCACTGAGATTAACCTACTTGCAACAGCAGGACCTAAAGGGGTTGCTTCTGATGGCAGTGGACCCACCACCTGATGACTTCCTATGGGGGGAAGGCTTGCTATGCTTACCCATTCAATCCCCTCTTTGACTTAAATTAAGAAATCCACTGTGCTGAATGTGTCTGCTGGCAAACCCCCAAATCACTACTTCTTCTTTTCACCTTCCTCTCGATGAGGGAAAGCCTCAACTCTTCATTTATTTCTTGCATATGCTTCACTGGCGTCCCTAAGCCTGGGCCAGGGAACAATTTTTTTGTTCTGTATACAGCACGGAGGTACAGCAAGGTGGTACAATGGTGGGGAAGTTGTTGACCACTTGCTGCAGTCTCCCTGCAGTTTACCTGCCGGGGAGTGGAGAACTGAAGCCAAATCATTCTAGCTTCTTCTCAGAGCACCTCCACTATGTTCAGCTATTGCTTGTTAATCGCCCATATTGGCTTTTAATTCTTAGAGGCATAAGAATATGACCTTATGGATGGAAAAGTAAAATGGCACTTTCCTTCTGCTCTTACTAAAATAAAATACGAACAGATCCTTCAGGGAGTTGTGTGTTCCCCTGTATTTTCAGTCTCGAGGCAGCCTTTCGCCAAGCAACTGAGTGGGTACAGTCTGCCATAAAAAATACCAGGCTGAGGCCAACCAGCAATTTTGCCTCACAGTAGTGCATATGGGAACAAATTGATGGGAGGGGATATACTATGGCACTGTGGGAATGGGAGGGAGCAGATAAATTACAACCCAGCATCGCAGAGAAGTGCAATTATCATTGAGCTGCAACCTGCTGATCTTACTGCTTTACCTCTCCCTTGGCTTTCTAGACTGGACAAAGAGTAAAATGGTTCTCAGACACCCATAAGTGTGCTGGTACACCAGCCCTGCCTTAGCTCTTGCTCCTCAAGAGCTCTGTATCTCCAGTTCTTCAGATGATCACTCTTCTACTACGCTCCTTTCCTCCTCTCTGTCTTTACATGAATATTGTTTTGATGTCTCGGGGATCTGTGAGCGATGCCCTAACCATCTCCCTCGACAAATGAGTTATGGGCAGTCTTGTGGATCACAGAAAGCACTTTGTCATGCAATGTATTAGTCAAATCTCTCAGATTTTAATATTCTCCCACCAGCTGTAGCAGGGTATGTGTGCACGCATGCGTGTGTGTGTACGTGAAAATCCTTGCCAACATGTCGTCCCTTACTGAGCATAATATTGACAGGTTTGGAGATGGAAGAAGAACATTGTGTCTTTCTGGAGAATTAAAAGGCCTCTGCTTTCTGCGTTTAGCGCCTTGCTTCATCTCGTGCACGCATGCGTGCACAAACACCCCCTGCTGCCCCCACAACCAGTTCCTTGCATAGAGCCAGAGCCAAGGAGAGTATGTATTTCCTCATCATGGAACAAAATCTTTTCTAGAAAAATAATAAAACTTCATTAGAGTATTAATTCAAGGCTTTTATTTTTTATAGTCCCTTTTTTATCATTTTTATTACTGGGTTTAAAAGGAGGAGATTCCCTACATTAGGGAGGCAGCGAGCTGTTTTACATGGAGTATCCAAGTGCCATTTACTAGCATCAACTTTGGGATGGAGGCTGGTTGCTTTCGTGCCTGACTCGCTCTTAGTACCACTTCGTGCTTTGCTTTGATGCTGTCTGAGGCTGCTGAAGTGCTTTGCTTTTGCTCTGTTATCCTGTGTGTATCCTGCCTGATGCGGGGAGATGGAACTAGAGTATTTGTGAATTCCCACCTGTGTAATGCTTGTTAATTGTTTCCTTCCGCACTTTCTACGACAGAGGCTGAAGCTCGGAGTAGTTGTGAGCCAGCATTTCCTCACTCGTCCCTGTGCAGTGACTCTTGTAAGACAGACGTTACACATGTCAACATCTACCTAATAACAACATGTGAATTGTGCAGAGCCCTGAGCTCTCTGTGAGGGAGACATGACCTTCATTATAATGATACAGTTGACATTTTCCCTGTGACACTTATTGTAACATCATTGCTTCCTGTTGGCATCTGTGGGCTGATCAGGCAGCTTGTTCAAGCAATCTGGAGTTGTGATGAAACCAGGCAGGAGGGAGGAGGCTGCAATGTGAGGGGGAAGGAGGAGGGAGGGGGAAAAAAAGAGGATTCTTGGAGTATCAGAGCACACAGAATATTTATCAATGAGATCTAATGAAACCTCTCCCCTGTGCACCCATCTCCCTTCCTGTGGATTCGCAAGCGCCCCACACTGCAGAACCCAGCATCCCTACAGCTCGCCGCTTTCCATCGACGTTCCTGGTACTGGTGGGGGTGCCGCTCCCAGCAGTTGAGCCCTGGCTTTCTGGGCTGTCAAAACCACCAGGGAAGGAGGTCCAGGAGGCCCTACTTCATTCCGCAAACCCCTTGGAAGCAAGGCTGACTTGGACACCCTGCATCTAACCTGAAGGCTAATGTTGAGTGGTGTTTGTGTTGGGTTAACCCAGGAAATCTGGTCCATTTTTTAAATGTTTGAAGACTATTCTGTGGATCTGTTACAGCTGGCTAGGATTTGACTCATCTTGAGGGAACCCGAGTGGTCAAAATCCAGAATCAAGTGCACTGACCAAGGTCTCTGAGTCTTTCTTCTCTTTGCTTTTTTTTTTTTTTTTAATCTCTTCTGTGCTTTTTTTCCTGTCTTTTAGCAGAAGTCTTAAATATATCCTCACAGGGAGAAAGTTCATTAACAATCGCAATAGCAGCATTTTGGGCCTGGTATCTGTGCTGAAATCAGCTACCCGTGGGCCGCCTAATGCCAGCCCAAAACAAGGCTTTGCATTTTAAGAGCTTCTGGTCACCTTTGGTGGGGGTTGGTAACAGAACTTACTGTACAGAAGAAAAGCTTTGTATGCTGTTATGAACTCCCCAAGCATTTCATTTTCTTGTTGAAACTCCTGAACTTAAGCCTTGAGTCCAAACCCTGCATTTACACGTAGCAAGGCTGTTATGAAGTCCTGTACTCTTGCTCCTAATCTACAGTCTGTAAACATCAAATGCACCACTCACTCATTATGACTTAACTGATGCTACAATTTTGGTGTCAGGGCTGATGAGAGGCCTAAAATTAAAATTCTCATCAGATTCATTTGGTAAGTAGGCACACGTATCTCCTGCCCCTCTTCCCTCCTCCAATCCACTTCTCTATGTTACTTTTGGGTACAGCTGTTGCCAGGGCAAAGCAAGCCCTGCGCGCTGCATTCTACTTGTGACAGCATCCTTGGCTGGTTAGCTAGGAGAAGAGTAGAGCAGAGCAAAGTGGCTCCTTCATTTTTCATGGGAGTATAGGATTTGACATATAAGATCAGACTCTGCCTTCCCTAATGGCCAAATATGTGATATTTCAGAGGAGAGCAATATCCTGCCAATAGAAAACATATTTATTGGCACAGCCTCCTGCCAAGGGTTTTGGATTGAGCTGCCTGATGGGCAAGAGGTGGGGTGAGAGCCACCGCAAGGAGGCCGGTCGTAGGCTCGGCACATCTCAGGGTGACGCCGCAGGCAGGCGACTTCTCTGCCTGAGCCCCATGGAAAGCACTCTGCTCCCTGAGGCACGAGATTCCTTTGCCTCAGTAATTATTGTGGCTCCCACAGCCGCATACGTCATCAGCTGGCATCATATATTTCAGGGATAAGATGTGGTTTTTAGAGAAAAAAACCCAAAATTCTTAGTCACTGTTCACCTGGCTTGATCGCCTCCTGTGGGAGGGAATCTCTCAAGTTGCTAATATGTAGCTTTACAGGCTATGATATTTGCGTGCAGTGGAGGTGATGGGATCTATCTTTCATTTTATCTGGAGGACAAATAGCTCGGGATTATGAGAGATAAGTAGAGGTAAAACTCCCTGTTATTTTAGCATTAGATGGCACTTTGGGCCTTTTACCTTCAGTAACACTGCATTCTGCCTCCGTGGGTGAGGACACTTTGTTCCCTCACACACAAAGAACATCCAGAGGTTTTCCCTGTGAATGTCTTTAACGAGGAGAGGAAAGCAGCATGAGAGAACTCAAGGATAGCACAATAAAGCGTTATCCATTTCAAATACAGCATTGCCACGGCCTCGACATTTGGACATGGTTTTGGAAATTTTGCACTGTTGACTCTCACAATTTTAGCAGAAGTTCTTAGTCCTTCCATATTTAATTTCAAGCTCAGCTGCTTTGTAGGCATGTGAGCAAGACGATGAATTTTCCTCTTTCATTGTTTTTTTGGGGGAGGGAGTAAGGAGGGCTTGAAAGAAGGGTTTTTTTCTGTAATATTGTGATGAAAAGCCTGAAAATACAACCTAAATGTAACCTGATGATTCAAAAACAACGAATCTAGAAATCTAATTTTCATGGTTTTGGGAGGCTAGACTCAGGATTTCTGATTGCTTGAACTGCCAGTACAGAGAAACAAAGACAGAGTATTTAGAAACAAAGGTGCCTTGATTTTGGAGCTGTTTTATACAATAGAAATAAGACGTCACTTGCTTTTCACTGTTCCCTCAAGGACTCACGGCAAGCGTGTTTCTCACAGCTAATGATGGCTGGATGTATCTCGCTTCACAGGGGGTTAGTACCTGCGCAACTATCAGTACATTGTATGACAGCTACTTGCCTGCTACTCTGTGCTCAGCCCTTGGGTCTTACAGCTGTGACCGCTGCACCCCAGGCTTTCAGGTTACGTGTCCAAGGTGGCCTCCCCATCTCCTCCTGGCCTGAGTGAAGCCTGCAGCGATACTGCCATGGATGGGTAAGGGAAGCAAACTGACCATCGTGCTCCCAAAAGCATTGGCTCTAGCAGTTTTGCTTCCTCTTAGGATTCATGGAGAGAAGGAGGATGGGCCAGGGTGAGAGAGGGGTTTTTCTCCTGTTCGTTAGAGAGCAAGATTAAGCATTGTTTTTAATTATTCCTGCATTATGGCCGCTGGTGTCCCGTAGTATTCCAGAAGTGAGATTGCCAGCAGCACTTAATCAACGCTGCTGCTGGTTCCATGTTATCAGTCTGTAGCCATGCAGACATTTGGTATATTATAAAGTCAGAGTACCCCTTAATAATCGCATTGCAAAAGTGGGGTATTAGTGTTTTCTAAGTGACAAGCCTATCTGGAAATGCAATCGTGTCTTTAGCTATAATGCTACACGAGTGATAGCAGAGTCATACTTTGGGCAGAAAGTAGCTACAAATTAACCATACAACTGCAAATGGGCAAAGCAATTAAGCACAACGCATCCCCCAGACTGCATGGGCCTTAGTACTTGCCACTGACGGAGACAGGTCGACCTGTGGAGCTCTCCAGGCTGACCGCGTGTTAACAGCCTCCCTGTCCTCTTCTTCAGCATCCACGGACAATTGTTCCTTGGCAAAGTGGTATCCACATAGATCTTTACTGGCTCTTCAAGCAGTGTTTGAGAGCAGATCCGGACCCTCCCTCCTGTTACACAAGAAAAAGTCGCACTGAGAAGCATTCAGACAAAGCAGTGGAGAAATCTCCAAGCTAGCATTAACATAGGTTGTTTTTCAATCAAGACCTGGGCACGTCAGCCTGAGCTTAGCACTGTACCAAGCCAGCTATGGTGCTTTGGGAGGTGAACTCACAGCTCACTGTGCACAGCTCACTACAGCCTGCGTGGAGCTAGCTCTGGGACCTCCGATGCCACGCTGGCTATATTGCTCCATGTAGGTATGCGGAGTTTAGAGGGGCTGCAGAAAACATCCTGCACATCCCCTTGAACCCTTGGCCTGGGCTTTGAATGCAAAAGCCATCTGTTCTTCCTCCCCTCTCACTAAGAAGAAAGACCACTAGGGAAAGATGACTACTCTCGGTGTAAGATCGTCTTGGCTGGCTGGTGCTCTTTTCCAAACTTTGGCATCCCCACGCCCAGCTTGGCCAGGGGATAATTTCCTCTGTGGTTCAGCTGGCTTGGCATCTGCTTGCAGGACTTGGACGTGGTGGTCTGAGCCTCAACCATGGAAACACGCAGGCCATGCACACATAGAAGCCTGGTCTGCCAGGCTTGAAGGACTGTGGCCAGTTGGTTGCATCCACTGTAGCGTCTGGCCACCAGCTGGGAGACCTGACACCCAGAATGTTGCTCCGTATGCTAAACGAATTGTGAATGAGTACAAAACCTGTTTCTGTACAGGCTTCTCCTTGTTTCTTGGAATAGCCGCATGCTGTGTCCCTCTCAGAGCTGATAAAGCTTTGGGAAGATGGTAGGATCAGGCCAGTGATATGCAAAGGACAACTTATTATCAAATTAAGTGTGCCCTCTCCATATTAACCTTTTTTTTAAAGAAACATTGAGAGGGGCTTTACATTTCTGTGTAAAGAAGGTTAAAGAAGTTACTCTGAGGATGGTGCAGCATAAGTTGCTACATATTTAGTGAGCGAGTTTGTGCTGTGGTGCCAAGCTGGGGGCAGGTCTTGGTGTAACTGGCACTATCAGCTGGCAAATATTTATCAAGCCATGTACTCTGCTGTATGCATGTGTAGGTACGAAATTAAACCTGCATAACATCCAGGAGAGAAGACAGAGGTGTTTCAGAGTACTTGCAGATGGTTATCTGTGCATGTCTTTGGTTTCATCCAGTAATTTCTTAAGGAAGAGCAATCATCAACAGACTATGTCTTTGGTGGGACCTGTACTGCTTTGAAACCCCTCTGAGACTGTCAGAACTAGGATCTTGGCTGTGCGTGCAAATTTCAGACCCGTATGGTGACAGTGGATAAAGTCTGTCTGATGCTGAGCTGAGTGAAGGTTGCTGGAGTGTTTGAGCAAGATGGGCGCTCGAGACGCAGCCCCTAGCTCTCTTCCTGATTCACTGGGCAACCTTGCATGTGTCCGCCTCCCTTCTTGGCATCTTTGTGGAAATGAGCTTAATGATATTGATCAATTAAAGATCTTTAAGCTTCACAAGTAAAAACGCCAGAAAGGTGCTAAATATTATGGATCTTTATTTAAAGTTTAGGGTCAGGATGATTTCTGATGAGGATCCTGTGCATTTGTGAGCTTAAGCTACGTCAAATGTATTTAGTGGCAGAAAAAATAGTTGTTAAAACATGATAACCGTGTGGCCCAGTTCTGACACTTCTGGATCCCAGTCCACTGTGACCCCAGATCCAGTCCAGGTTTCATGTGCCCACATGGACTTCTCTTGGAATAAAATACATAATGGATCAAGCTGCCATATTAAATTTAGTTGTTTGCTGTCACATCACCCAGTACACAGCCTGCTCCTTAAATCCCATACTAATCCAGTTGTCTGTATCTTCTTTGGTATAAAAGCACATTAGCCTCAAAAGAAGCAGCAGAGCCACTATTCATAGAAAAAAACAGTAACAAGAGGGTTAATATCAAGCTCCAGTCCTAACCTGATATAGCTTTTGTATGTCCTCAGCGCCTCAGCCCCAATACATATATACTCCTGACGCTTCACTGGGAAGATGATGATTTGTGATTTCTCTTTATCCTCTCTCACACCCATCTTCTTTCATTTGTTTATGGTAACCCCGATGTGTAGTGTAGTTTTAGCAGTGTTGATAATGCACCTTTTACCTGGAGTGAGTTTAATAGGATTTGACAGCGACAGGGGATGAGAAAATTCTGTGATTGTATTATTCATCCCATTTCTGCAGCAGTCAGTGTAGATTGTACGCTATTAGGAGAAAACGTATGTCTTGGAGGTTTCCTTTCTTTCTCTCCCTCTCTCTCCATCTGCATCCCTCCATATAGTGTGCTTTCATCATCAGGCTGCGGGTATCTCTTGTCATTAAAACCCTTTGCAGGACAGGAGTAGAGAGAGGGGAAGGAGGAAGACCGAGGAACCACTCAGACACCAAGCACAGTAAATCCGTATATTAAAGGACAGACCCTTTCCCAGAATGTTTACGAGCAACACTGCAAGCAAAACCAGAGTCCCCCCTCATTTGTGACTCATGTGGCTTTTGAGTTTACTGTGTCTGACACTTGTATCTCTGTCCTGAACGGATGGCAAAGACCCCTTAACGTTTTCACAGCACCTGTCTATGTCCAGGCAAGGTTTTTCTGCAGTGTCCTCATACTACCCCTTGCCAGGCTGCTGTTATGGGGCCTGTGCCTTTGGCCTATCTGAACTATATTAATTTCAGTTTTTTCCTGACCTTGGTTTGCTCCCTGACCATTGCTCTTTTTCCTGATCTCTGGGGCTCCTACTCACACAGTGCTGGGCACCGCTGAGCGAGTCAGGGAGGCAAAGTCTCAGCGTGGTGCTGGCCTCTTGGCACTGATTCCATCATCATTGCAGCATGGAAATATATAACTGATCCCTCCAGTTAGGAAAGGTAAAACATCCTTTCCGAAGTCCTTCCCAAAAAGGTTAAGAAATTAATTTTGGATGAACATCCTTGCCCTCTGAGCAAGTCTTTGTATTAATGATCTCATGACAGATTGCTCCTTAAACTGGCCTTAGCACAGGTCAGGACAGAGCGAGAATATTCTCTATTTAATGAGGCAGAGATCAGAGCCTCTAATATTTCATCATTCGTGCTCAGGGGAGGAAGGGAGTTATGAGCTTGCAGAGCTGATGGCAGAAGGGGCCCTCGTGAGCGGCTGCGATGGCAGCTCACTCACTGTGTCGCTCTTAGCCCCCAAGACCGGACTGCTGCAGCTTGCTAGCTTCCTCTTGGAAAAACTAACCTTTGTCATTAAACTCATATAAATGATTGAATTCAGTGTTGGCAGAAGATTCGAGGCTAATAACCCTTGGGACAGGGCAGACTTCTTTAGCTTGCAGCCAGGCGTAGTATAAAGAGCACGACCGCCAGTGGTGTATGGACAAACACAGCCTGCAGGGCCACGTGGAGCATTTAGCTTTGCTCCTCACAGCAGCTTCTGCTGGAGAAGGGTGGGCAACCTGATACTCAGACGCTAGTAAATTAGAAAGCCAACTTGCAGATCCAGTGGTTTACAAACGTCTTCATTTATTAATGAGTGCAGGCCATCTCAGTGTGTGTAAATATAGATTTTAAATCAGTTGACATGATGTACATAAACAGTCAAACCTGTAGTGCAGTGCTGAGATGCCAACGTTAAATCCGCCCCAGACCTGAGTGCCGCTATCCCGCAGCGCCGCGCTCCCTGGGAAGCGGTGATGTACAGCGCCGCGCAAATCACCGGCGCCCTTAAACCGCAGCTCTGAAATATTTACACACCCGAAGCGTGTGTGTAAATCGGGAGTATTGCAGCGTTCCCACAGGGTGACAGAGATTTGTAAATTCTGTTTTCCGCGTTTCCCCTCGAGTGACCGGGAGCCAGGACCCAAGCGCGTAAATTCCCCAATCATTCTTGCGACGCTTGGGCTTTTGGCTGCGACGCTGGCTCCCGCTCTTCGGTGCCGGGAGCCAGCCCAGCCTTTCCCAGGCACCACCGTCGCGATTCGCCCTTGTGAAAGGGGCTGGCGGTGTCTTTACAGCAACATCTCCCGGCGTCGCGCCGATCGCCGCGCAGGGTGCTGCTGCTCCGCGGTGCTGACTGTGGGCATCCCGCGTGAGGATGACGACCCAAGGGCAGCGCGCTCTCCCGCCTCCCTGACCCGTCGCGGCTGGCATCGCAACTCAGGTCGCTAACGCTTGTGCACCCGATCCCCGAGCCTCGCGAGCTGCTTCCCACAGCCCTCAGCGGTCACCGGCGGGCAGGCAGACCTCGCACCTCTGGCAGCCTCACAGGCCTGCTGATGATGACGCGCTGATGATGACGCGCTGATGGCGCGCTGCCGTGCCCCTCTGGCTTGCCAGCCGATGGCCTGACACCACCCCTCAAGGCGCCTACGCCTGATGCCACACGTTGTGAGGGGCAATGCGGCTCCGTGCCTGGCCAAGGCACGGACAGAAGCGCCGTGGCGTAGGGAGGGGAGAAGACTTCCCCAGCGAGTTAGAAGGAGCTGTGTATGGGCTGGAAGGCACGGCCTATGAGGAGCAGCTCAGGACCTTGGGCTTATCTAGTGTGGGGCAAAGGAGGCAGAGGGGCCACCGCATCGCTCTCTGCAGCTTCCAGAGGGGGGTAGGGAGGTGCTGAGCCCTGCTCGCTGGGATCCAGTGATGGGATGCGTGGGAATGGCTCAAAGCTGCACCAAGGGAGGTTCAGACTGGACTTTAGGAAGCGTTTCTTTACCGAGAGGGTGGTCAAACACTGGAACAGGCTTCCTGGAGAGGTGGTCGATGCCCCATCCCCGTCAGTGTTGAAGAGACATTTAGACAATGCCCTTAATACCATGCCTTAACTTTTGGTCAGCCCTGAAGTGATCAGGCAGTGGGCTAGATGATAGTTGTAGGTCCCTTCTAACTGAAATATTCTATTCTACTCCTTGGTTAATAAAAAACATTTTGGAGGAAAACTGAGAGCCACCTGTGGCTGTTATTGTATGATATAGTTTATAAGAGAACCTTTGCCTTATTTCCTCATTTTAACCAGCTTCCAATCTGGATAATTACGTTCTGCCTAATCTCATACTCTCTCAGCGCTTGCAATTCTTCTTCATTTGCTGCCTTAAACTATTGTTGCTTTTAAGCAGCTGCTATGTTCCATCACAGAGAAAGCTGCACTTCAGGGAAGGGCAAGCACTTGTCAAATAATATTAATTCAATAATTTATATAGTGTTTTTTTCCCCATATTTTGTAATAAATTATTCACCTTGTATCATTTCACATTATTCATCTGGTTAACTGAGGTAGCCTAACAATTTTCAAATGTATTTGTCAAAAAATTTGTTAAATTACTTTTGTCAGGTTTTTTCTCAAAAGAAAAGCTTTGACAAATAATCACAGTCCTTAGCTGCCCGGCCCCTGTGGTCAGTGAAGTGGTTTAGATAGATTGATGGTGAACAGTTTTGTGAAACAAAACAAAGCAGGAAAGAAGAAAGCAAAAAAAACCTCAGCTGAAGCCCATTTTTTGAGCTTTTGTACACTGTGAAATGTAAAATGCAAGCATCAGCTCTGTTTGTTAGCTGATTATTTCTTGGAAGGCAGAAACTCTGAGGCCATCAACTTGCCACCGGAATATGAACGGAGGTTTTGGGGAAAACCCGGCTGAAAGGATGTGGCAGGAGCTGTTTACTGTATCTCGCATTCCTGAGACAGTTTGTGTGCCTCCGAAATATTCGGGCTTAAATTACAAACTTTTACATTCGCTACAGGATTAACGAAATGGTTGCCTTCAAGATTGCTTTAATCTTGGCCCACTTTGCATAAGAGGAAGCCTGCTATAGGGTAGGGATGTGTGTGCGGGCGGGAGGCGTGGCGTGGATTACATGCAAGTTTTAAATGGCAAAGTGCTCTGCGTACAACCCCCTGAAATACTTGAGCTGGATCAGCTCGGCATAGTGACAAAGGCAAATTCTCCCATTACTCCTCCAGGCTACGGGAGAGCAAACTGAAAGGTATTGGCATGTAAATTGAGATGATCTGAGCTGAGGGCACTTGAGAGATGTGTTCAAATCACACCAAGCTTTTCCATGCTATTTGAAGAACTGCTTTCGGAACCTACCCAAATATTTGTGAATTTATTGTGCTTTTTTTGTGTTTAATTGCTAATGTTGGCCTTTGGTAGCTGCAAGATGGACACGCACCTTCCCAGTTCAGTACAGGATGAGTACTGGGAAAAGGAGAGGACTGGCAGAGAGGCCTTGATTCTGATCTGGGAGGCATCAAGCTGCATGACAGTGCGTGTCCTACGCTGTGAGTTGGTGGTCACCTCCTTTTCAGCAATTTTCTGGAGGGGAAACGCAGGGTGGTCAGTAATTGTGGCACGATGCTGGGCTTTGGAAGTCTTCAGTTTGACTGTTTTGCCACAGGTGGCTCAGCATTGCCCCACTTTGGCTGTTCCCTGGCGTTGTGATGGGAGTGCTCATAACGCTCTTCTGCACCAGGGCGTTGCGCGTGTCAGTGTATTTACCACCGGTTTCCTGTTTAGACACTGCAGACATTAGGACTGCAGAGGTACTTTGGCTATATCCTAAAAGTCTTTATGAAGCATTGATTGGCTGAGAAATGAGAAGCAGCAGGAAGCCACAGCTTTCTGTCTTAGGAATGTGTAAGTCTTCCATACAGTTCATCTTGTGCTTTGCTGACATGATCTCACTTGCTAATGTTTTTTGCAGAGCATCCTATGTAACAACATAATTAGTGTAAATTACATTTTATTTTTAAATCATCCCCTTTCCTTCCTGATTTTTTCATATCTAAATGTCAACTTTTATGGTAAACAGCGGCGTGCTGCAGAGGCTGAACAGGAATACACTTGCGCAGGTGGAAATCTGCTGGGGGAGGTTCTGAGACTGAGTTGAACAGGAACTCAGCTGGTTGAGGTCTTTAAGGCACTGCAAGTTGTGCTTGATTTTGTTTTCTTCTTGCATCACAAGTCATCCTGCCATATCAGGTATTAAAGGCTTCAGATTATGAGTAGCACTGGTGAATTGCAAACACATATCCAGATTTTACAGATCAAAGGTAAATGATAATGTTAGAGCACCAAACCTGTTCAAACATGGTACAGTAAAAATCCCCCTCCCTTAATACTATAGGAATTACTGTCCACACAATACTTACCTTTCTCTGAAAGATGAAATTCAAAGCAGTCAGAGCTCTGGGAAGGGATGCTATTAACTTTCCTCACCCATTATTTTTCATTTCTGGCCATTTCATTTTGCCTTACTAACTCTAGATGGCATTAATAATTCTAATACACTTTTTTCATTTTGCTTTTTCTTGTCATTACGGTAAGATTTTTTGGGAACAGGCACAGCTTCCTCATTGAACACATATGCAAATCTGACACCAGGATTTAGTTTTTAAGGCCCTCTTGTCCAAAACAATAAAATAAAAAGTTGTTTGCCTGTCAGGAAATACAAGATACAACGAATTTCTGGAAAGAGCGCAAAACTCGGTCCAGTTTTGCAAAGCTAGGAAGATTTGGTAAAGTTCAGAAATATAAACCCTTACCGAAAAGGTATGTAACCACAGTGATAAACTTACGGATACTATTAGTTGTAACAGAATCTCATCGTACTCTTGCACGTCCATGAGCTGAGACAACCTATCTGCGTTAAAGACTAGGACTAGCACTGTTACCAGTTTACACATTGGAAAATTGAGGCATATGTAATGAGAGGAGATTTGCCAAACGTCACAGACTTCTGCAGCTTAGTCTTACATTTTCTGCCTCTTGTTCATCTGAGCTGTTTGAAGTTTGTTCCTTACTTCTCTTCACGATATTGATCAGGACAGAATGAAAGCATGTTCCCAAAGCTAAGGGAAGTTGAGAAGACAATGAACCACTCGGAAAGACGTAGACTCCAGAAATTGGATTCTGGGCATGTACTGCCAGGATGGAGGATTTTTATTTAATTTTATAGAAAAATGTTCAGGTTCTTTTACACTGAGATGCAAAATCTCATTTGCAGCCAAGCCCCGGAGGGAGTAAAAGGAACTTGGAGAGCTCATAAAGACAAGTGTAATAGGATTAATAAGAAAAAGGCCTAAGACATAAGCCTTCATTGTACACATTTCTTGCTAAATTTTAGTATTGATGAAGGGTGAAATGCCAAGACTTAGCTACATGCTGACGTCCTTGAGGCAGTAACAGAATAACAGCGTTCACACGAGCTTCTTCTGCCACCGTTTTAAGAGCAACCACATGGGGATGCTACCTTTTGGGGTAGACTGAGGAGGAAAAGCGGGAGGAAAGCAGATCATGAATGGATGCAACTCTCCTAGCATGACAAATATTTACCTGGTGTAGAATTTTGACTGTGTCGTTAATTTCTCTCCACACTCTTCCACCATCTGACACTTGAGGTGAAGGGAGATTAAAGGCTTACACTAAAAAGCAGCCTTTCCTTGCCCATGATGGACCTACAGTCCCTGCTGAATAGCCTGCATCAGTGCTCTACTTGGGCCTCATCTCTTCACTCATCTCTGATATTATTGGTAGCTCTTGCAGTTTTGACACACATTTGGTGAAAAGGAGACTGGAGAGAGAAAAGCTGCGGGGAGGAATTCCTATGGCTCTGTAGTAGAGATGAACACTGTTGAGACAACCTTGAGGGCTGGGGCCAGGTCCGTCCTCCTGTATGAGATGGGGCAAGCAGCAGTAACAGGCATCAAAGCCCGTTTGCTTGCAGTGGATTTCAAGTGAAACACAGGGTTTTTACCCTCACATCTCAATCCAGCTTGTGTTTCTCAGTAGCAAGGTAATTATAGAGAACAGATCTGTTTAGAGAGACCAGACAAAGAGTTGAGGTATGAACGCAGCAGATCACTGTCCAGCTTTCCTAGCACACAGAGATGACCTAGCCCCCTGTGCCCATCCTCCTCAACTTACCTGTGGCACAAGCTGGTCTGCAGGAAGCTGATCCCTTCTCTGTCCCAGCACCTGCATGTGGGATGGAGAATTTGCTGGGGAATGGATGGAGATCCTGTGGCGAATGAGAGGGAGCACAGCTGGATGCCCAGAGGATGGAGCAAGGGTTAGAATCCATCACCACTGATTAGATCTGGAGAGAGACACAGATGGATCAAAGATAATGAATGGGTCCTAAAGAGGTGCAGTTCGTTGTCACCTGGTGCCTTCAGTGCATCAGTTATAGCATCTCCAAGGCGGCTGATCAACCTTTGCATCTTTCCAGCTGCCACCCAGAAGACCTCTGTGTCTGCACAGGGCACCCAAGTGTTACAGCAATCTGTCCTTTGCTCACCCAGACTCTAACAGAGAAAACAGAAGGGAGAAGGAGAGATGGGGCCAGGCCCATCACATTTTCTTGTCTCCTTGCTTTACCCCATCTGTCTTATCTGCTGCTGCCAGTGCCTGTGTTGTGGGAGAAGGGTGATTGCATCATTTCCATAGAGCTCACTGTTCCAGCCCCCTGATTTAGGGTGATGTTTGGTTGTGCTGCTGGGTTTTCGAACACTTGCCAGGTAGGTGCTACCAAGAACATTTATTAAAATAGACAGATGGGCACTGGGGTAGCAAGCAGCCATTAGAATGCTTGAAATCAACCAACTGTGAAATAGAAAAATCAAAAAAACCCTATATTCCTGGAGCCTTTAGTACTAGCCTTCCCTTTTGGGGCTGTCCTTTTTACCCCACTTACATGTACACACCTACAAGCAGAGATGTGCTCATGAAAATGGCACAGCCAGGTTTTCGTTTGTCTTTCCAGGCATTTGAGTGTGGCCAGGATTTGGGGGGAATCCCAGAATGGCCCCCTGAGCCAAAACAGAAGCATGCAAAATCAAAATGCAGCTTTGCTTGCAAATAAATACCCAGGTTTCTGTGGGAGCTTGGGTATCTCAAACCCAGGCAAGGTCTGGCCCGACCCTGCTGAAGTGCAGTAGGAGGAACACAGTCACTGACTGCTGGTAGGTAGGAGGTGAGATCCCTAATCGCTTGTCTAGATGCATTTGCAACTTATTCTGATTCCTTAACAGCTCTTTCTGTCTGCTTGCATTCTCTTGGCATTGTGATCACTCTCCATTAGCTCTCTCAAGTAGTGGCATGAGATGCCAGGATAGATACTGTCAAAATCAAACATCTTCGTTCTGTTCCTTTTCTTTTTTTTCCTTACCTGCCACCCGATGAACCAAGATGCACGTTTGCCTTTTCATAGGTATGTATAGAAGAGGGAGTCCAAGGCTATTAAAAAAAAATATCTGTCGGTCAGGTATATCAGATTGCTAGGGAGATCTCTACTCTTAGGTGTGAAACCATCGTCAGATCAGTCACTCTCTTGAGACAAACTGCCATGGTGTCAGTATTAGCAGTTTATGTTGGGTCTGTGTTAAATTCTCAGTGGATGAAGGGCAGGCTCCAGTGCTGCTGCTTTCTTGTAGCTGTGATCTAGGCTGAGTCACTTGCTGGCATCTTTTGCAGGACCAGCCTGCAAGAACTGTAAACTTTCTGTGAGCTTTTCCGATTCTAAACTTGGTCTTGGTCTTACAGTATTTCTGCTTATCTGTCACTAACCTGAGGGGAGTAAGGATACTGTTGATGGGTGCTCAGGTATGACAGCAATGACTGGGGCAGAATATTTATCTGCTAGCTAGATGTGTAGTGAACTTATTTGCAAAGGGAACGGACCAAATTTGGAAGACCTTTCTTAGTGACTGTCCTTCATCATAATGATGTTAATGGCACCATCCCAGAGAAAACCCTGAAGTAGGACATGAGATTTTTACAGAGGCAGTGGAGACTGGCTCTCCATTGTTTTCTCAGGGAATTATCTGGGTCTGTACAAGGCCGGTACCAGATCCTTGTATTACTCCAAGGGAGCAATGTCACGAACAGAAAATTTTGGTTTCTTTGTGTTTTACCTCTGCTTTGGGCACAGGGAAATGACAGTTCTGGTCTACAGATGGTGTCAACGGATGTAACCAGCTGGGAGTGGGGCATGTGAATGCAGGATCAGACATCCAAAGTATTTTTGCTTTTTTCTGTTTCTTTTTCTATTTACTGTAAAGGTCTTTGAGATCTGCTAGGGAAAGGTGCTATAAAATATAAACCATTAGTCAAGTATATGTAAGTGCACATATTTGCCCTGTTTCTCTTAGTACTGCACAACGTTCCTTTCCATTGACTGATTTATAACCCCCAGATTTGCAAGGTCATCTCCATTTGATTCTGCAGTGTTGCATTTTAAATGATGCTAGAGCCTCCCCTTTATTGCCAGGGTAAAAATAATACAAACCGAGCAGACCTTGACCAAAGGAGTAGCCCAATAAAACTGCACGTTGCCTACACCAGGCCAGTAACCAGGAACCAATTTGCAAAGCTCAGTGATGCTTTCAGTTTCTTTTTTTGGCCTCATTAGCACTGTGTGTAGCCGCCTATAAGGGTCAGAAAACACGCTCTCCTCTCAAACACAGCACTTCCTTTGCTTCCCTCACTTCCCGAGTGCCTCAGCCCTGGATCCTTTTGCGCACTGAGCGGGTTCAGATGAGCCAAGGGGGTTCTTTCAGCTGAAGGCGCTACATGTCACAGTATTGGTGTTGGTGGGTGGCCATAGAGTACGTACGGCAGCCTAGCATTACGTAGTTGGTGGGTTTAATCAGCAAGCTGCTTCCCTCCTGACAGCGAAGGCATGTGCTTGGGACTTCATGTGAGGCTGACAGGAGTCCTTCCATTTTCTTCAAGTCCTGTCTATGGCAGCTTGTGAGTTTCCAGCGATGAATATCACTGCCTCTGTAAGCCCAGGAGTCTGAAGCAAGACATGTCTTTGCTGCTTAGCTGTGCTTTATTGGCTAGATCAGGGACTGAAAGAAGCATATTAAAGTCTTGAGCAACGTTTGGTGAGGAAATGATGCATCTCTTTTCCATTGCTCCTGCCTCTCACAGAGACCCCGGAGTGTCAGGCCAAGGACATGATTTCTCCAGCTCCCTTGATTCTGAGTCATGTTCTTCTGGCCAATGTATTTCTGCATTTCCTTTGTCTCCCAAGGTGACAAGTACTAAAGAAAAGGAACAATAGACAAAAAAAAGCCTTTGCTTTTTTTAATCTCACCATGATGCAGAATTAACCAAGCATATAGGAGCATCATAGGAAGATGTTATGCAAGTGGAGTTGGCCTAAGCTGAAAAAAATATAGGACAAGCAACCTACTGGTTGCAACATGGTGCAACTTGTGTTCCTCTCAGAAAGAAGTTCAAACCAAAGTCTGGCTGGTGGAAACTTTCAGAGTTCTGAAAGAAGCCTGAGGCTACACCCACACCTCTCCAACTGAAGTCCATCTCTAGCTCCCCTAGATTTAGATGGAAGCACTTCACATGAAACTAAATCCACAAGTTTGTTGTTAAGCTGCTTCAGGGATGCCAGCACTCTTCCTTGAGATGGGCCTGGGACTGGGGAGACAAAGTCGCTCTCTCCTCATCTAGAGCCCTCACATCTCTGCACTACTTTATGTTACTTTCTTGTTGCCTTTGTCTTTCAGGGCTTCCTCCTTTTCTTCTTTGTCTGTGCCTCCTATGATAAGGCAGGGACTGTTATGCAGTGGGGTAGAATGCAGTCCTGGAGCGAGCAGACTAAACACATTTTTCCTTAGAGGATAGCAGTGGAGGGAGATTACTCCTTCTGCTGGGCTTCATTTTGCAGTAACTGGTGCTCTGCCATCAGCCTTGACCTCCAGCCAGCTTTACACCTGCCAAAGATCAGTCCCTTCATCTGTGTCTACACATGTAGGTCATTCCATGCCGGTTCCTTTCCTGCTTTGGTCCCGTGGGAGACAGAGGGAACAGGTCCATGTGATCCGGTCTTGCAATTTTCACGTGTTTACATTTTCACCTGCCTCACCAGTGTCCTTAATTCCCCTTGCTTCAACCTCCTCTGCTGCCTTTTCTCACTTTGCTACTTCTTCGCCATAGCCCCTCCTCTGCTGTGCCTTCACGCGCTGCCCCCCCATCCATATCCTCTCCTTTTTCCCATGCAGATGTGCAATGTAGTCACTATTGCCTCCAGTTAGTCAATTAAGAGATCACGTTTCATGGCTATGCTAGGTTGTTGGGGTTTCTTTTCCCTACTTAATATTATTTTTCCAGCTCCATGTTGGCACCTACATTTATTTGAAACAAATTGCGGGATAATTTGTTTTTCTAATTTTCAAGACACGAACTCCTGGTTCCAGGGGGGGTCGGCGTTTTGGGCACCCGGTGCCAGTGAGCTGGGACTGCACACAGAGATTTGTGCTGTGTGAGGAAATACTTCATTAGACTTCTATTCCACGAAGACACTCTTGCTTCTTAACGCCTATGATTTTAATTAAAACCTGGAAAGTGAAGAATCCTCGGGTTGTATTAATGTTTTCATTTCCATTAGGACAGCAGAGTTTATAAACACGAGCTGGGTTTATAAATTAGACCTTGTACGAATATTAAATGCACAGTGCAGCAAAGGCAGCCGAAAACTGGAGTGGAGCTGACCCCATCTGTCTCTTTCCTTGGCTTGCTCTCGCTTTCCAGTGTCCTCCTCTTGGCACAGGCTTTTCTGAGCTGTTCAAGGGTTCCCCCTTGGAGACTAAGCTAATGGCTTCTTCCATTTCTTTCTGTGGATGCTCTCCTCACTTAGCAAAGCAGGAAGAGAAGCAGATGCTTCAATCAGGGGCTTGCAAAACAACCTGAGAAGGTGACTTTGGGTGTAGGGATTTTGTGATGAGTAATGTGAAAAGGGAAAGAGATTCCCTTGACCCAATTCTCATGTGTGCGCATACACAGAGATACACACAGAGACAGTCATATCTAAATATGCATCCCACTTGCAGTCATCCACACCCAGAGTGTGCATTATGTGTCACTGAGCGTGCAGGGGAATGTGTCAGAAGATGCAGTCTCCTCCAGAGATGATGTGGCAGCTGCATACAGCTGTGCGCAGGCTGCACTGGGGGAGTGCAGGCAGGCATTGCCTAGCAGGCGCAGCCTGGCACAAGCACCAATGCAGGGGACCGCGGACCCCATACAGCCTGACTGTACGCAGCTGTGCAAACTGCACACAGGCCATCAGCGTGACACCAGTGACGACAGCAAGCACTTGTGTGCTGCGTTCTGCTCAAGGACAGCAGAACAGTTTGCAAAGGCAATCATCATCCACAATTTTATGCGAGGGAAAGCGAAGCATGGATAGATGAAGTGCCCAGATTCACATAGCCGCCGGCAGCAGAGCTGGGAGTAAAACCTGAATCTCATGTGTGGGGATTCTGAGCTCCCATTCCCAGTTCCCACAGCGAACAATTCCCAGTCCTGCCTGTAGTCGTGTAACGTCCTTGGAAATGACAGTACTTTTTTCCTTACCTGTGTAATAGTAAGGAATGGCTATGTTTATTTGCATCTCTGGCCTTTGGCTGTGGTATCTGAAGGCTGGCTCAAGACTCTCTTGTGGTGGCCATCAGTAAGGGCAGCTCAGGGGCGCATACACCATGTGCAGTGCAGCATCACACAAGGATGCTATCTGAGCTAATCAGGTCAGGCAATGTGTGGTGTAGAGGTATCCTCAGCTGCCTACACCCTGTTCATATTTGATTTTTGGAGGATGGGTGCACAACTTCCATGCAAAAGTTTGGCTTTTCTTGAGCGTGCAGGACGGACCCTGGGTTAAGACCATGTAGTCCCTCAAAGAATCTGCAGCAAAGAGTTTGAAGGTAATTTGTATGGGAACCTGTGTGTTGGTGTAAACATCTTTGCTCTGTAGTCTAAACCATGTGAGGGGAGTAGGCCATCCTTTCAGACCTTGCTGATGTTGGTTTAACACCATAACTGCTGAACTGGTTTGCAGGGTAGCAGCTGTGATTCACAAACAGCTCCGTTTTCATCAACCACTGAGGTGGTACAGGGGGTGGGAGAAAGGTGGGAAAAGAGCCTCTGGGCATGCCAGCCTCTCCCCATCTCCCACACAGCATGACTGGATGTTTTGACACGAGGGTGATGTTCAGGAGAAAGGAGGGAGGCGTGCTCATTTTCAGCCTCTGTCTCCTTGAGCTCAGTAGAGCTGTTATTGAGATATCCTTCCAGCAGCTTAAATAGAAACGTCTGGTGACAAAGTGAAAACAAATGGGGAAGCTGGTGAGACTGGCTGGTGGGGGTTCCCTTCCCCAGTGCTGCCAGCCCCCAAGGGAGAGGAGAGGCTTACTGGTACTTCCAGCCCTGATAATACATCTGAGTCACTGGAAGGGGTGGAGGAGGATGGGGTAGCTTCCTGGGCCATTTTTCAGACTCTTATGACACCGCTGAACTCATCAGAGGCCATTATTTAGGCTGCCTGACAACATGGGCTCTCACCCTCTGTTGGAACTTGGAGGCTTCTGGGCCACCACATCCCTGTGGAAAGAGGGGAGAGCTGAGGTCCCTCAGTCAGGGTGAAGCCAGGAGCTCCCCTCTGGAAATTCCTGGTAACACAGCAGCTCCTCTACTGCCCCTTCTGCCACCACTTCGATTCAAGGGCACACCAACAGTGGTTCAGAAGTGTTGACTGCTTTTTTGGAACCCTTTTTTCTTTCTCTCCGTCCCCTTGCTGGTACTTTCGTTCGATATGTTTCTTCAGGAAGGTGCAGGTCATCTCATTTACAAAATCAGGGTGTTTGCATCTTGTCTAATCTCTGCTTCTCATCCCCATGTGGGGATGCTACCCACCAGCAATGAAATAGCCAGGCAAAAGTCCTGCCCACTCCAGCGCCTGCTTAGGGAGTCAGTAAGTCAACAGCATGGCATAACTCCTCGGGCTGAGCGAGCAGCGCTTGGTGTGAGGGATATCGGGGGGTCTGAAAACCCTCTGAGAACATGACACGTGGGTTTCTTCCAACAGTACTGCTCCAAGGGGCTCTTGCAGGGACCTCCTGTTTTCAATGAGTGGGTGTACGCGGAGGGGAAGAGGGGATGGGGGCTGAGTAGAAATGCTGTGGTAACGCCGCACATTAATGGCAACACTTCTCCAAGAAATTTCTTTTGAGAGTTCCTCATTATGCAAACAAGTCTGGCAAATGATAATGTCTCCTGTACTTCCATGGATTAATGTATGTAAATGGAAGAGCTGCTGCTCATTCCCAAAAGCAACATTCAGTTCCCCACACCGGAGCCAGCCAGCACCTGGACCAAGGGCAGTGCATCTCAGGGTACGTGCAGACTGCAGCTTTCACCCTTCTTTCGCACCAGTTGGCCCTTGCATTTTCTAAAATCACTTGGCTAAATGTATCCTTCCTTCAAACATGCAGCCACACTGAGTACAGCATCGTGGCCCTCTGTGTACGTGGGATCAGTACATGTCACCTGCATCCTGCCCAGGGCAGTGTCACAGGTCCTGGTGATCTGGTGGAGAAACTAGCAGAGTAGATCCTGGTGGTTGGGCATTTGATCCAGGCAATATATTGCTCCACAACATTACAAGAATGCAGGGGTCAGGTGGGGGTGGTAGTTTACTTGTTAGTCACAGGCATTAATCTGATGTGTGAAAGGAGCCACTTGTCATCTGAAGGGTATTTTATTACCTTTGTGAAATGAATTTGGCGTATTTTAAGTCGTCTTATTTACCTTTCAGTAACGTGGTTAACAGAGGCAAAAATAAACACAGAAAAGTCAGGTTGCTTTACAGAGGGTGTTTTTTTTTTTTTTAAAGTAATCTAGGTCAGGTCAATCTGAGTTAGCTGAGCCTGGGGCTGACATCACCAAGTTTATCTTGTGGTAAAACCAAAGTATGCTATCAGTGCGATGTTTTTCCACTTGAGATAACTTCTGACAGTTGCCATGAGGTTAAAAACACACATTTTTTTTCTCTCTATTTTCTTTCTTTTTTCTCTCTATTTTCTTTCTTTCTTTCTTTCTTTCTTTCTTTCTTTCTTTCTTTCTTTCTTTCTTTCTTTCTTTCTTTCTTTCTTTCTTTCTTTCTTTCTTTCTTTC
>Ga0065711_1002145_pt1 | contig 70044 bp, 40 predicted proteins | sample Hoacrofraction12_FD_59098 | JGI IMG/M metagenome (GOLD analysis project Ga0065711, IMG submission 59098) | Hoatzin crop microbial communities from Cojedes, Venezuela - Epithelial fraction 12 v2 (version 2) | ecosystem: Host-associated > Birds > Digestive system > Esophagus > Crop | place... | reverse complement strand
TAGCAACAGCAATGGGCACCTCCAATAGGAAATTCAGATGTTTCTAAGATCAGAGATAGCTAGTATGAGATGCCTGTTTCTCTCCCTAAATAAGGGAGATAATAAGCTCACTGCACTGGGGAAAAAGAATGTCACCTGTGTTCCTCCATGGATACAGCAAGTACAGTTTAGAGGCATTGGAGAAGATGACACAGGTAGGAGAGTTTGGCTAGCAGTTCCTCTCCTCTCCTGTTTTCTAAATACAAATATACAAATATTACATGTACTTAAAAACATATTAAAGGAGAAACCTTTGAAACCCTTTCAGTGGTCTAAAAGATCACGCTTGCTGTAATTAGCATCTGAATCTCTTCAGATTCCTTTTCCTTCAGGAAGGCTCTAGCCTTCAGTATTAGGTAACCTAAGATCCTTACAGTATTTTTCGTAGGAGTTTATTAAAAGTCAACATACAGTTCTGTCATAAGGACAGAAACTTTCCCTTCATTACTGCACTGGCCAGCCAACCGCTCTCCGACAAGCATGGGTATCATGGCAGTGGATTTGTCTGCATAATTTGGGTCTACATACCTTTGAGGTGCTATAGGAGGAAGGCTGCACTACAAGGGTTCCAGTGCAAGGATTCCAGAGAGCTTTCCACCCACTAAATATTATAGTTACGTGTGAAGTAAGGACTCTTCATTGGAAAGAAAGTTGGATACACTGCTCAGTGTAGTTTCAAAAACAAATTGGAATGCAAAACAACCAGCACATCTTCAAAGGCCTAAGACCCGTGCATATGTATGCGTGTACATATAATAGTCATAACTCCCATTTATTACTGCTAGAGCAACAGTGACACTTTGGAGGTCAAATGCATCCAGATGAAGATGGAGTGACTGTTTGGTGCTAGTCTAAGGCACAGCAAAGTCTGGAGAAGTCATTTTACTAATTCCACCTTCACTTTCAGACAAGAGCTAAAGGATGGATAGGGGAAGCTTCAAATCTGTAGGAGTAAACAAAGGGGTAACAGAAAAAGACTGTATGCTAAGGGAGCCAAAGGATCCAGAGTCGTGGATCCTAGATAGTCACTAATTCTGCCACGTTTTTTTCCTGACCTGTCCCAGCTCCCACTATCTCTAAAATCCAAAGTGACAGCCAGTGTCCAGCAGAAGAGTTGTGTATTACCATTGTCTCTCTATTTTTGACAAAAAGATAAGAACCTGCTTGAACTGCATAATTTTGTTAACCTTAGATTGATTCTAACGGGATTACAGATAATGGGTTAAGAACTTCTAACCTTTTTAAGAGACACAGACCAAAGCCCATGAAATCATCATCTTAAATCAAGGTTTTGTCTCCACATCTCTTTATAGATTGGGTGGTGGCATGATACCATATTAAGAACTGCTAAACCTAGTTAAAGCATCAAGCATAGAAGCCTTTTTCTTAACTTCATGGGAGCTCTTGATTTACTGAATTTAAGCTGTCGGACTCTAAACTCGAGAGAACTAAAGAACAGCTGCTCCATACCCATTCAGATTGTGCCTCAAATGACAGTCCCACACAGTAATGAAAGGAAACTAACTGTTTTGTATTGTTCAGCCCACACAGAAAGAAGCTCTCAGAATATGAATTCCCAGTGTCTTTTTTTTTTTCTTTGCAAAACATACACCAAAAGAGAGTTTTAAGCTAGAACTATGGGTTCTTTTGTAAATGTGCCTTATTCATTCATTGACTAGCTGAAAACGAAAGAAATAAAATATCTGACAAAAACTGCATACATCTTTGACCTTATGCCAGGTAAGTCATACAGGTATAAAATCAAATACCTATTCACACACACCCCCCACCAATACTGATAATATATGAGGGGAAAAAACTCAGGAGTTTGACCCTAAAATAATGACTTTTTTGTTGCTTCCATCTGAATCATGGTTTTTAAGTTCTTGTGACTTACACCTACTGGCATGTTTTATTGCTTGTATTTTCACAGATTCTTCAAGATGATTCTGGGCAAGTTCCGCTGTCCATAAGCCTCACACAGTCCTTACCTCAGCATCACCTTTGCTCATTTACTGCTCTCATAATCTACATAGAATACCATGAATCTTCCATAATTTTCATCAACTGTGAAGGACTGTCCAGGGAGAGAAACAGGCATCTCATACTAGCTATCTCTGATCTTAGAAACATCTGAATTTCCTATTGGAGGTGCCCATTGCTGTTGCTACTTCTAGAGACACACTAGACAATAGGGTTAGGATTGGCTAATTATGTCAGAAATCAATCCAGGTTTTAGACATTTAGTGTATACAAGTCTAAGTGCCTGCGTGATAGATAGACATGTAACTTCCCATTACACTAAATGGTGATTCAGGGGTTGATTCATCTATCTTCACACAGGTGCTGAGGAGGTTATTTTAGGTACCTGGGACATTGTTTGGGGCTGGCAGTTAGGACACGTGTATGAGAAACACAAATCCTTCTGGATTGGCAGCTGGAAGCCAGTCAGAATATCCTAGAACAGCTTATGTGGAACTGAATTTCTAAATTTACACAGCTGAGCTGACTCTTAGTAGAGCCAATAAAATCTGGAGAGTTACTAAACTCTCGCTGCAGTAGATGCCTACATTTGGTCAGCTGAATACTCCATACTCCATTCCCTGTATTGACTAGAGCTCTGATTGCTTTCACAGGCTAGAGATTTCGCTCCTGTGTAGACACCTCCATGCTGATACATAAATTTCACCCCAAAACACAATTTAAGCATCTGGGTGTTCAAGTCAGTTGCCTAAACCTAGGCATCCAGCATCACTCATAATATCCTAGATGGTCTAAAAATATCTGTGTTCACCTGACTTTAGACAGAATCTAAACATTTTGCACTCTTCTAGGGAGGTAGCTGAAGGCATGGTAGACTAACCTAAGAAATCTAAGACTCATATACTGAGCTGACACCCTGAAGACAGATGAGATAAATTGGCCCTGCTTGTCCATGGATTTCAAAACAAAAAATAAAACTGTCTTGACTAATTATTGAGGGATTAATTCTATTTTCAACATTCCTATGCAACTATTTCAAACCAATTAAAAGCAGTCTCTACAGATCATTACTTGGACATTCATAGATACAAAATGGATCTCTGTGATGAGAAAAAATTATTTTTTTTATGAAACAATTTTTTAATAAGCATAACGATAAAGGCACATTATATTAATCTGCCAGTAATTTAAGGTCTTAAATGTTTTATTTGTGTGTGCATGAATGTTTAGTTCACTGAAACAAAATTATTTCACTGGAACACCCAATCTAACTGCCACCATCACCTGCTGAATGATGCATTTCTGGCAACTATAGCAAATTTGCCGATAGGGATGTTTGAATGGAATGTTGCTATGTAACCAAACTCCAAAAAGTGTCTTTAAAACAGTGATGAATGAGTGAAGTCCATAAATAGGGTTTTTTCTGTCATAAATGTAATACTTACATAGAACCTTTTAATTGCATCAGTAACTGAACTGACAACCAAATAAATCTGACAAAGAATGTGAAAAACTTGATGTATCCTACACTGATGGGTGGAGAAGATTTCAGGGAGGCTTCAACTAGTTATTTGCTTAATAACAAGGTTATATTTGCTCTTATGATTGCAATTATGATTTCATGAAGTTTCAAAATCGGGATGACAACAGCCTTCAGATTTTGTGCAAAAAGCAAGGTACATTCCCTTAGCAGCTTATAGAAATGTGACTGAGAAAGACTGACAGAGACAGATTTCAACGAAGCTGAAAGATTTACTGTTGTAATATATTAACGAATGAACTTTCTGAGAGCACCTTGTCTGTATGAAACTAAACTTTTCTAATAACAGAATGCCTGTTTCTTACTTATGTCACTTGTGGTCTGTTTTATTCTTGTATGCTTTCTTTCTGAAGAAAGCTAACTATAACTAATAACAAAATACCATTAAAATAATGCCACATTGATGCTATTAATTCAGTTAATTTTTGTATTTTTTGTTTTGTTGGCTTTAAAGCCGTAGATTTTTGACCACACCAATACCCCAGCATATCTCAAAATAATCCACAGCCATTGTGAAAAGTTTCAGGGATAGCTCTACTAGTCACAGCAATTCATATTTGCTATTTCAAGTCTGAACTTCTGCTAAATGCATAAATGCTCCAATATACCCTGACTGGATTCTGTATTAAACTAAGAACTCAGATCTCCAGAGACAACAGGTCAGCTTGTTATTCTTAGGATGTATCAGACCAGGTATTTCAAGTAGGAAAAAAACAGAAATATGAATGTCATGGTAGAGGCCATGGCGAGAATCTCAGACACATTCCTCTCTCTGGCATTTCCTATGGGGTTAGTTTAGGTGTCGGCATGTTGGCTCTTGTGAGTGAATTCCATTCACAAGCACTGGGCTGTACCAAATCCTTGGACAAAGAATTTAAATGTATTACTTGGGATTGTGATTTCCACTTTTGCATCCAAAGACCAAAAATCTGTGTGGCCTCACTGTGCTAAGTCCACCGGTGTGGAACGGGTCTTTGGTTCCTTAACTAGGCAAACTGAAGGCTGAGAGGAGAAATGCCTGGTCTCACTTTAAACTCCAGGATAAACATAAGCAGGCAAAAGAATGATTTTAAGCTAAAATATCATGTTGGAATAAAGCAGATGATAGTTAAAAACTAGTAACAAGCACAGTTCAGAGTAGAAAATAAAAGAAGGTAGAAATCTGAGAAATAAATGCCACCTTCCTGGAAGTCTTCAAGGCCAGGTTGGATGGGGCTTTGAGTAACCTGATCTAGTAGAAGGTGTCCCTGTCCATGCTGGAGGGTTGGAATTAGATGATCTTTAAGAGCCCTTCCAACCCAAACCATTCTGTGATTCTATGATTTCATGTTTCTGTGAAATAAAGTTGTGAGTTTTTACAAGAAAAGTAATGGGAGGAAGAAACCTAGCCATTTTAAAATGGCTTTGATCAGTTTATGAAAGGCATTCTGTAGTCTGTTTGCCCACAATAACAAGGAATTCTATGTGATGTGATCTGCTCCTCACATGGTCTTCATACTCAGTAATGTTAATTCATAATACAGAATTTGAAGTCACATGAACCTGAGTATCTCCTATCATATTTTAAAGTATTTGTTGAGATTTATCATAAAGACACAAAGTGCCTCTCATTCACTGTGTGGACTTTACCTGCTAAGATCCTGAATCCACTTGGAGTACCTTTATCTTCCAGTAAAACTGAAGAAGCTGATGATACTCTACAGTTCCTCAGATGTTTTCCTTGCTTTTCAAAACCAGATCCTTTCAGGCAACAGTAATGTAAAGATGCAGTGAATAGTAAAAATAAGAAAAGCTAACGAGACAGCTGTAACCAGCAAGGATATGAATGCAAGTGGAAATCATGATGGATCCCACAGCAGTTTTTGGCTCAAAGTATTTGCTGGATTTGACATGTATATTTCAAATACTTTAGTACCTCTTAAGCTGTGGGGTTTTTTGTCGCATAATGTGTCTCATAAGAAGTTGCATTCAGCGTGAACCAGGGATGATTCCTAATTTAATGGATAATCCATCTTTTTCTGAAGTCTTTTCCATAGAGACAACAGTTACAAACAGTGGAATTAAACTTTCCAAATTTCAATGCCCGCACTCTCTTAGTACCTGCTTCTGAAATAATCATCCTTTGTTATAATCAGTGAAAAGAAATAGATACTCTTTTCATGCAATTCCCTGTTTCTTGAGGAAGATTTGTGAAAAAGATCCGATGTTTAAGAATATAACTAGTTCAAATGCAGATATTTGCATTGCAGATATTCAAGCAGAGGTCACGTGCATTCCACTAATAGGGATTGCCTCTGCCCTACTTAGGCACCTAATTTCAGGCATCTAGGGAAACATTACTCTAAGTACCAAAGTTCTCTATATAATAAATGAAGAAAAGTAAGTGCCTAACCTAGACAGCTAAAACTTTATGGCCAGTAATTCTTTTTGGATGACTTTGAAAGCACCTACTTTTTTCCTTTGACTTTATAAGCATCTACTTTTATAGAATAAGTTCACTAAGAACCTAAACTTAAAAGCAAGTTAGATGTGTAAGTTAGACAAGCAGAATTATATTTTGCACTGACATCTCTCTCTGATGATGACAAAGAAGACTGACATAGCAGAAAAAAAGAGTGACTGAAGAGAACTCATCTTGGACAAGATTAATCGTAAATCAATTTCTGTCTACATAATAAAGTGAGATCTGTCCTAGATAGGTCCATAAATACATACGCAAGGAAAAGAGAGAGAAAAATAGATGTGATACCAAGCTCCAAACACTACAGCAATACATAGGTAAAAAACAAGGTGAAAAGTTCAAAATAAACCTTTTTTTAAAAAAGTAATTTTTCATTGTGAGAGTTTTTGTTCATTGAGACTCTGTCTTGCTGTATTACCTGTCTAAACATAGACAATTAAAATATCAACAGTAGTCTTCTGGCTCCAGAAAGCCAACAAGATCTCAGAATGGCTTCTCTAGCTGAACAAAATAACAATTCAAAGACAGCTGGTGCCTCATAACAGCATACATGCCAAGGGTCCTAAGTCTGATAGCAGTCTGCAAAGTGATACAGCGGGACCCAGGTGTTAGTTTGGAGTACTGGAGTTATGGCAAGGAGATTCTGCATTTGAACTGCTTCCTCCATGCGTCTGTGCCAATGTTTCCATGTCTACCTTCTGCTCTCTCAAGTCACACAGATCGTGGTGATCGTACCTTATTATCTGCATGCTTAAAACGGGGTTTCTCAGCTGAGTGTTGTGGTAAACCAAGAAGTAACTGTTTGACACTGCGTCATTTCTCCTGGAGGAGCTTTACTCCTTCTTATAGCCCCCGTTGGAGGTATCACACAGCACGGTAGTTATTGACTGACATCTTCATGCCAAATATGCATTGCTTTCAGAGTGCGTATCTGGAGTAGAAATATGAAGTCGTGTTTATTGATAGATACTTTAGAATCAACTTGTATATTCCTGAACAGTTTTATGATAGATGAGTGAACAGATATCTCATACATGTGAGATCTCCTTAGTGTTATCCATCCAATTAAGTGACAACATTGAAAGAAGTAGGTGAGAAATTTGTAAGGACATACAGTGTTATCAAGACTTGCTTAACCTAGTCAACAACTTTCTCTATTAGGACACCTGAAAGTCTAGTGGTAGACAGCCTGATAAGGGATCTGTCTCCAGAATTGATTCATCTTCACTTAACCTCCAATGGAAAAAATGAAAAGATTTATACTCGGAAGAAAAACATAACGTTTTTAAAATGCACACATGGCAGCTTTAAAACCATATGCTTTAGCACAAACAAAAATATTTTCTGTATTTTTCTTTGCAAATTTCACTACCAGACACTTTCAATATGCTTAGTTTATTAAAGTGCATGAAGTTTGCCATTTAAAATGTAGCACTTGTATGTTACTGTGCTTACTCTCACCATAAAAATAGAACTCCCAACACTCAAAGAAGATGAAGAGAGTTTCAGAAATAAGTGCTTTAACTCATTTGTCCTAGACACCTCTGAATGTGCTCTATGCTCGGAGCAGAGCGAGCAGTCTGTGCCTGGGAAGGACAGCACTTGCTACTGTGCAGAAGCTGATTTTCTGCAACTTGCCTTCTTTCAGAGCAATTAGAGCCTAATGGCCTTTAAAAAGAAATCTTAGTCTCACATATTTATTAACTATATCTCCTGGGACACAGCTCCTCTCTTCTCCATTTCTTCTTTTCACACTCAGGGTCAGAAAGAGGGCATGTTTTTACGTCATTCAGTTATCTTTTCCTATCGATCCTTTTTTTGTCCCCCCCAAGGGATGACTTCGGCAGATCTGTATGGGTGCAGCTGAAAGCAGCAACTGGCCACTTACACCTCTTCTTCCAAGGGTGTGATTTACCCAGGCAGGTGCAGGCAGACCTGAGCCTATTTTACCTTTCCTCAGAGCTAGCTGACTGAGCAGGAGTGTGGACAGGATGAACTCAGGGCTGTCTGTACCCACCTGTGCAGGCATGCTCCATAAATCATTAATCACAACCATGGGATTAACTCCCCTAACACTACCCACGTAAAAGCTGGCTGTGGAAAGCCTGCTAGGTGCAGAGGCTCTCTCTGTCAGCAATGCAGAAGTGGGCAGCTCAAGTGGCAATTCATCGCACCGGAAGACGGGGTGACAAACCTCCCTTTGAAATTGTCCTCCTTTTTTATTCTCTAAGGGAACCACAGCGCTTACCTTGAACTTCTATCTAATGTTGAGAAGTTTGAGTTAGGTAAGAGGAATCTGATCCCTCCCAAGTGCGAGATTGTGAGCACCTTCCACAGAGTGGGCTCAGCTCTCGGGAGTCAGCAGTAGGACACCGGCCAACGTGACTGCAGCTACCTCAGTCTGAAATTCCAGACAAGATCAACCAAAGGGTTAATGCCATTGTTTTCAGAGTTTTAAGACACGGGGTATACAAAAACTAGACCTTGGAAAACGTGATGTCCTGGTACAGTTTTAAATTGTCAGCAGGTCTAAACAGATTTACGTAGCAGTCATGGGCATTTACACCTAGGAACCATGGTCTATTTAAAACCTAATAAACATCTTCTGCTGTACTGTGTCAAAGCAAAGTCCAAGATACCTTGACTGGATTTCTTAAACAAATAATATTAAACTTACTTAAATAATGCCCTCCAGGTATTACACTGAAACACCTGTTTTCTTGAGCAACATCTACTCCCATGGGAAATAAGTTCAAAGCCAATATAGTAGCATACAAAATCTTTTTGCCAGATACAAATACTGCCTGTGTTCAGTATTGCAAATGGAAATTTTTTCTCCATTTGCAGTCATCTTTCCTTAATAACCCAAGGTCATTTAAACAACCCAACTGTTTTTATTTGTATGAAATAGATTAGCATTGGAAGTATTAAAATGTAGCTCTATTTTTAAAATACTTTGTTGAGTTTCAAGGAAAGAAAAAGTAAACCTTTACCCAGATAGGTTTTTGAAGTTAATTCAGAAAGGTGGAAAAAAGTTTCTGTACTTCAGCAAAAGTTTCCATTTTGTCCTCAATGAGAATCTGAAATGAAACTCATCCAAACAAATGAAAAGATCCCAGTTTCCTTCAACAGGCTTTGGAGCAGGGCCAACTCCTGCTCCCACTGATTTCAGTTGTACAATATCCAACTGGGCTGATATGATCCAATTCTTATCTCTCTGCATATCAACATTACACCAAATCAATAGTAAATACAAAGTGAGATTATAATTAGGCCTTGCAAAAATGAATTATTATTCAGAGTTAAAATCTAATTTGCAATACACATTAGTTTTGGGAAGGATGACAGAAGTAGAGAATAATAAAGGGAAGCAAGTAAAGGCTACATTGTCAGTGTCATTTCTGTCTTTTAGCTGATAGCCTGATTTTATTACAGTCAAAGGCAAAGCTGTCATTGGTTTCAGATAGGACATGATTTTATCTTTTGCACTCCTTGTCTGAGGTTCATTTAAGAATCGTGACAGTTAAGTCCTGTGAGCAAGCAGAGAAGGACACACTTGATTATATTTGGAGACTGTTCCACTACTCAAATTTTTCCATTAATTTCAGTAGTTTGTCCAAGCCCTTTGCAAACACTGAAACTCACTGAGGGCTGGGCGTGAGTATTTCCAGAATTAATGGCAAACGAACATTTTAAAAAATAATGTTCTAGCTAAAACGATTTCCTAATAAAGTAATCACAAGCAGCAGTCTTCCTGCAGTTCTCAGCTATGCAAAACAATTTAATCATACCTAGAGCCAAGTGGAAAAAACTTGTCTAAGTTTCAGTCCCTCCTAGAATGCAACTGCTAACATTTCCAATGGTCTTTCCTAATTCCTGTTGGAAAGAGCTTTTATTGTGGTACCTATCAGTTTGGTTTACATTGTCTGGAAATCATCTCCAATGAGATGATTACCTCAGAGCAATTAAACAGAAATTCAGAAATAAACACAACTCAGTAAAGAGAAAGATGTGAAATCTCTTTCCTGGTTGATCTTTACCAAATTCAAAGCAAATCAATTTCTTAGAAAAGGACTGACATCTTTCCAGGCAGTGATCAGGAGTCTCATTTTAAACACATCAGAGAAAGAACTATTTCAGATTTAGTTGGACTCTCTACACATGTCAGCTGGTGTGCCAGTAGCGTCTACACTTTTGAGAAACTAGCTGGAGTGTAGAGCTCTATCTACCTGCACACCCTTACTTGCAGCTTCTCACCTTTTACGTCAGCTTTATTGTTTGTGGCTTGGGCTTAGTAAAACTCAGCGGTTTCTGCCAGGATAGAGAAATGGACTGAAGCTCTTGAAGTAAGGGACAGCAAAAATCAGTAAAACTGAACTGGATTTTCAAACCAAAAAATCCAACCAACCAAACCAACGATTACACCATCAGTTTCTTTGAGACTTTATTGTCATATCCTGCCTTCGTCTGTGCCTAGGAGTGAGGCTGGCCTGACTCCTCCTCTTGGCTCCTCTTCTGCTGTCACTGCTGTGGGGAGAAGAGCAAGGGCAACATACATAAGGTATCTTATCACAAGTAAGTGGTAGTGGGTTAGAGGAAGCAGGTGGCAAGCTCAGAGAAGATGTGGCTTAGCCCCTCTTTGTGTTCTGGGGACATATATACTGAGGCCAAACCGCACTTTGCAAGGCACTGAGATAACGTAATTCCTCCTGGAATAGACAGAAATAAGGAAAGAGCTGTGATTCTCAGAGGAGGTAACATTATTACAGGATCTTCTGGTGGGATAGCAGGGCAAGCCGCTTTATCTGATTCGTAAAATAATACAGATCTGGCTGTTGGACTTCTTATTTTTGCAAGGGAAAGCCTGAAAAAATTATTTTTTGCAAGCTCAACTAAATTCAACTGTTCAAGCTCAACTATATTATTGCTCAACTATACTCTTACATCAGTTCATAGCTTAACATGATGAATGTGGTTTTCATGAGTCCAAGGAAAGGTTGAAAACTTGATATCCTCCAGATTCAAAGGGAAAGGGATGGAAAAAGTAAATCTCATTGGTGAAAAGGAGGGCTCAGCCAGCCCTACAGCAGTTTGACCCAAAGATAGCCTCCCGCAGCCACCAATGCAGCTGTCAGTGAAGTTTTCAATAGCCAGATGTTGTTACTGGAAAATACATTCCAGAGTTCATTGGAGCTACTTATAGTCCTGACCTTGTGTGACCAAGGCAGCTGATTCTGTAGCTAAAAAAAGCTATTGCAGCTTAAGCTGAATGTGAAGCTTCAGCTATAGAGTTATACAGTATTTTGCTAGCAAAAGTGTAATGACAAGAACATGCATGTCCCTCTTTACTGTGCCAACGCAACTACTCTATGAATAAATTTTAACCTGTTCTATATATCTATGAGGTGAGCTTATCATTCAAGCAATGCATGGAGCTGGTGTATTTTCTTGCCTTCTGAGCATTTGGCTGATTTACTGCCCAGTCCTTTTAAAATTCTTCTTGTACTTCAGGGTGAATACTATAAGATAACTGGAAAAAGTTTCTGTAAAAAAAACAAAACAAAACAAAACAAAAAACACCCTCCCTTTCTGCAGAACAAGAAGGGTTTTCAAGGTCCTGGAATGTGCTTGCTCCTCAGCCACCCACAGAATGCGTGGCAAAATTAAATACATCTGACATGTACAGTACATCATGTCATGTCTGTTGGTGTGATCCAATAGAGCACTGAGCATTGCTCAATGCAAGGCTTATAGAAAGAAAAAGGAGATGTTGATTGCGTAATATTTACTTATATTTTGTGAAAGAGGACGAATAATCACACCTTGATTTCAGGGTAATTCTTCCTAATTCCTGTGCAGAAAATAAAACGCAGTTAGAAAGATTTATTTTTTCCTAACCTCAAGTAAAGTTTACTAAGATATGTGGTTGAGGACTTAAAATCATAATGGGTTTGCAGTATGAGATGTCCCTTTTCAGCAGTGAGACAGCAGAGGGAGTGGAGGACTGGTTATTCAGAATCAGACCCTATAGGGAGGGATTATTTATACTCTTTTACGTGGTTCTGAATCTGCACTTGAAATGCTATTAAAAGTACTGAGCCACCATTTTCTGTATGAGTTGTAAGTGTAAGAAATCCATATGAATCTGTAGTAAATTTTACAATTTAGCAGGTTATTCCAAATTTAATGTTATATTATACCTAGAAAAATACCTGTGCAGTTTTCACCGGATGAGAAACGGTGCTTATAGCTCCTGGATTTCACCTGCTGGATAGGTGTCCTGTGACATTAAAGTTTCATTATACTCTGCATTAGGTACACCCTGTGGGTTTGGATAAAAGCACAGTTAAACCTTAACCTCCTTCCTCCTTTCTCACCATATCCACTAAGCAGAAGGCAGATGACAGCAGTCATTCCCACCACAGTCCGGTTTTTCCAGGTCTCTTATTTTCGGTAGAAATAGTGCCACTTCAGCTGTTTTTTTTAGTACAGAGTATACTTCTGGGTTGCTCCATCTTTTGCCATTGTCAGTACTGAATAAATGCTTCCTTAGATGACAGCATCTATTTGGTCTGCTTAGGGGTCTATCAAAGGTGATCAGATCTTCACACGCATCGCATTTTTTGTGTTACTGCAGACAGTCTTGTGTGTATTATAGCCATATACACATAATGGAGACATTACTTCTTCCTTCAGCTTACTGTACTCTAAATATTTTAGAATTTCTGACACCTGCCTTGTTAACCTTATCTCTAGAATTTGCAGTTCTTTTTCTGTAGGCTCTGCTGTATGGGAGGATGTTTCTAATACTGTACCGAGGGACCTGATTTTTCTGGTCTTCCTAAATGAAATGTCCCTACAATATGGCTTCTCTAACACGTTCAGGTTCTTAAATACAGTCTCCACTTTGACAATTTTTAGATTTCCTATCAAATGTATAATCACTCAACACCATTTCAGAGTTTATTGATACTTGTATACATCAGAGGGATATCATATTAAAATGAACTTTTAAGAAGTACTAAAACAGAAAACCAGCTTTTATAATTATGAATAGGAAATGTATGTCTTAGGGCATCTAATAAGAGGAAATTTTGATAAAAACAAGAAAAACTATAAGTAAGGAAAAAATGGTTTTACACATTGAAAATTTATCTTCTTTCATTGCATAAAGACGTTCTGTCTAAGAAACACCTCTTTTTGGCTGACTGTACATAGCTATTGTTAGCAGTAAACATTTCACCAGTTGTTCACAGACAGAGTAAAAAAGCAAACAAATTCATGAACCACCCAACCTAAGGTAAACTTTGAACTAACTCTGAAGTTATCTCCAAGATTAAATTCCTTTTCAATATCTATGATTTTTTTTGCTTTTATACTTACTAATGATAAAGCACCTTCTTTGGCTATTTGAAATGCATCAAAATCTATTTTAAATGATTCTAAAGAGTATTTCGTGATGGCGGCATCATACCTACAAAGATACAGAACAATTTTTAAAAGAATAGTAGAGGCTCATGGTTTTCTTTTTTTTTTTTTTAATAAACATCGCTTACCTCACAGATTCCTGTGTGAAAATTAGAGGCTGAGTTTATAAAATTACCAGCCCTACCCATGTCAGATCTTCCTCACATATTTCAGCTGAAAAATTAGAGAGGGGACATTAAGCTTTATGGAAACCCACAATTACGAAGAAACAAATATGCGCAGAGCCATTTGAGGTGCATTTGAAGAGAAATCTGTGAAAAAATGTTGATTACCAGACTGAAAACGATTGCAGAATTGTAAAGCAGTGGGAGATCTGATTCTGCAGAGTCCCCATGACTGGGGAGACAGTTCTGGGACCGTGGCGTGTTGGGCTGTCTGGAACACAGTGTCTGTGATCCCCTCTGGGCTAACTGGCTCTTGCACAAATGACTCTGTGCAGGACCGAGTTTACATGGCATGTAGACACTGCTAAAAACAAGGAGGCTGGCGACTGAGCTCCAGCATGGGTCTCCTGATGATCCAGCCCCCTCATAAGAGTAGCTTATTCCCTGGGTTTGGTCCGAAGCACTCCAGCTAGCTCCTCCCAGGACAATCTGCTCTTGGGAGCCAGCACTAAGCAGCACACAGAGGAACCAAGCTGTGGTATGTGGCTGGCCAGGGTTTGGTCTGGAGACTTTAGACATGTAGACACAGCCCCACACATAGACACACATGATATGCACCCCTGTACCCCATTCCCAAGACGTGCTGAGCCTTGCTGAATGAGTAGTGAAGAGACAGCACTTTGCAGGCACAAACACCCACAGGTTAGTGATGGTTCACGTAGGAAAAGCACAGTGGGATTGTAGCAGCACTGGGAAGCTACATACTTTCAGTGAATGTTACTGTCACAACTCCTTATAACAGTAAATTCACATACAGTAATCAGATTTTGTCTCACGGCAAAAATGTCTTTCTGGTCAGATTGCTGGGGTTTTTTGAAGCATGAACTGCTAAGTTCAAAGCAGCCCTTCAAACACCCTTTACCATCAGGGAGATGGGAATTCGTGGACAGATTTGGGAGCTCTTGCTACTTTCCACTTCACCCTCCTTTTCCGCTTTAAGCGACAAAGTAAAACCTTTGGACATCACTTCTCTGTTGTGGATGCCATCTAAGACAAGGCTGCAGGCAAAGGAAGCACATCCCATTCTGGCTTTCTGACGGGTTTTTAAAAAGTTAACAACCTCCATCGATTTTCTTCCTCTGTTAGCAAGGGAAAGGGACAGTGAGTAGAGGACAGAGAAGGTGTCTCACAAGCTATGGCTTTATTTCCTCCTGTTCTAAGGAAAGGTGGGGAATGGAGGCAGGTAGAAAGAGCTAGTTCAGTGGATGAGAAGGTGACAGCTGAATGTCTGAATATATGTGGGCAGTCAGGATGTTCTTCCTAGGATTGTTTCATGCTTCTTCCTGCCTTCCCTTGTCTTTCAGCAGAGCACAAGGCCTGCCTAGGTGGAAGGAGCAAGGTGGGGTCCTACATTTTTGATCAGATCAAAGAGTAGCTCCTCTTCTCTCACAGGGAATTCTTGGAGAAATGTAGGAAAAATGTTGGTTCTGTAGAAGAGGAAGACTGAGAATTTGCAGTTCAGTGATCAAAATACAGAAGTGAAGTGGTGTTGTGGGAAGAGAAAAGAGAAAATTAAAAGCAGAGAGAAAGTCTGGGGAAAAGTTTAGGACCACATGGACAGGACAACAGAGAGGGAACCCATACAGCCAGGAATGCTGAGGAAGAGGATAATTCGGGTGTGAAAGTCACGTATCGCTTATCTTCGGTAGCAAATTGATACCACAACCCTTCTCTCCCTTTTCTCTTTCTCTCTGTTGTGTTGACACACAGGGAAGTGAGTTTTTAGGATGTTTCTAGACTATATGGGTGGACATAAACAACAGAAATACACTGGCATCTCCAGAGGACAGTTCGTCAGACTATCTTCAATACCTGTTTTACAATGGAAATAAAAATTAAGTGGAAATAGAAATAAAAAGGCTTTGCATGTGAAGAGTGAAGAAAAATTAACAGGGGTGCATAATTCTTTCTCTGAGTGCATTTATATTTCCAGAAGCACAGTAGCTTAACGTATGTGTCTTAAAATAACTACCTCATGCCTGGCCATCTGTTAGCCTTATCTTGGCTTTCCCTCATTCTCATAGCCTACTGTTTGCACCCCTCCAGCACATGTTCATTTCTTGATTTTTAATCAAATATTGAAATACATAAAGAAATGCTGGAGACCCTGGGGAACAAGTTCTTAGTGTGGTCTGAATGAACTTCCAAAAGTGATCAGAAAATTCCTTCTCTTTCTCACACAGTGTTATGACTTGACCTGTCTCTCTTTTCTGTTCAATACATGATAATGGCACTAGAAGTGATAATTTCAAAAAGTTATCATATTTTTAAAATTTCCTGTGAAAAGTGAAGCTTCATTTTATTCCAGTATCCTCTTTATTTTTTTCCCCAGATGGAAAAATCTCTGACACAGTTTGCCTTTTGTACTAAGACATCCACTTCTTCCTGGCTAGCGTGGTGCAAAGAGCTCGGTATCCCAAATGACATGATAAATGAAATCTCTCAATATGAGTAAACAAACATGTTCGTAGGGAAGTTGGTATAAAAAACCATGCAAGATTTAGACATTATGTTAATGCACCCTCATCTCCTGTAAGGAAATGAAATAAAGATCTCATTTTGTCTATCAAGAGACATCAAAATATGAATTCCTGATTTAAATTTTCAAATAGATCTAGGGATTTTTAACTGTCTCAAGTTGTTCAAGTCGCTATCATAAAAGCTCTTGGTGCTAAAAGCACTTCCTGAAAATGAGGGTCCCTTAAAATTGTCTCTGACCTAGTGCCGAGACACTGTGGAGGGCAGAAGTCGCGCTTGTCACACTTTTCTGAAGAAACACTTTATTTGGAATTCTGAAGTGTGTCAGCAGCTCCTACTGAACACTTGCACCTCTTGTATTTTTCTCGAGACAGCTTGTGCAATGTGACATATAAGTCAGAAAAATGCAAAGACATTTACATATGTATTTAACACACGAAGAATAGACCCCAGGGTATGTATTAGACCAAATTAGGAGCTCAGTTGAGCTGACTGAAACATTTTCCCTCTGTCAAACTCTGTTTTCAGCACCATTACTTAGGATCCAGTTAGACACAGGAGGGACCCTCCCTGAACTGGTGACGCGGAAATGTGACAGAACTCAAATTAAAGGCTTTCTGTAACTATTTTGGAGAGAGGAAAGCTTAAATCTGGATCAACCACACCCCTATTAGAAGTCTTATCTGAAGTCAGATCTTATGGCCATTGCCTCCTGCTATAGCCTCCTGCATAGCTTGTAGGAAGAGGTGAATATTCAGAAGCTTAAGGAGCAAGGCAGACTCTGCATAAGCTTGCAGCACTTGGCTGGGCTGTAGGCATGCAGGCTTGAAGTCTTCGCTCTGCTTGGAGTGGAGCAGAGCCTCACAACTTAACTCCATCGTAAGATGCCTTCAATCGGGCTGTGGGCGCTCTGATGGTTTTGTTTATTGTTTGTTTCCTCCCACACAAAAAAAAAAACTACCAGAGCTCTCATTTTTGTTCTCCACCAGAAGCAAACCACAGAACATCATAACCTCTGTGAACTGCAGGCATCGTCTTCTGGCCACCGTTCAGGTGCAGGGCTGCCCTGGGCACTTGGCTTGCTCTCCACAATGTATCCATTGGTTCGGTGTAACACCACCCTCTCTCTGTTCTCTTCACTACCACTTGCATGCCCTCCACACTGAGCCTGCCTGGCAAGATGTTTGAAGAGTGGGTAAACAGAGAAATACCTAACAGTTTTCAGGGAGATGTCACTTCTTTTCTTTTTCTGATTTGATCCTGCTTTGGTCTTAACTGTCTTTTTTTTTTTTTTAACTTAATCTAGGATTTTTTATAAACCTTTTTCAGAAACGAATGACAGCATTCCATTTAAACTGTAAAAAGACTCAATGTAGGTATGGCTGCATTAGGAAGGAAGAAAATAATTCAGAATACCTGAAAAGCAATGATGAGAGTGCTGTATAACAATTTGGAAAAAAACAGTTGACATAATAAAGGGAAATGGAAAATTTTAAAAGATCCTAGAGAGATTAATTTCTCCATAATCTGAGAAAGCAATCCAGGCAATCTGGAAATCAGTAAGATTCCTAAAAGAAGGTCATATGAGGCTTTCAAAAATAAATGTATCTTATTTGTGACAATATGCAAGAAATTCATAACAACATGATGCTCTAATGCTACTCCCTGTGTTAGGCAATTGCAAAGACAGCTGAAAGCAATGTGGGAGAAGGGGAACCTCTTCTGCGCATCAGAAAGTGGCAGAATGTAGGCTGTTTATCTTAGATTTTTTAACCAGACAGCCCCTAGATCTCTTGCTATGTCTTTAATGCTTTGTTATGAAAGGCAACTATCAGCTGAAAAACTCCAGACCCATTGCTCACCTTCCTGTAACCAGGATCTACCATCAGTTAGAATCCAGTACTTAAAAAACAACATCTAACATTTAGAACTCATATTCCCTGGACCCCCCTCCCAGAGGACCTTTCTCCTCACCATATTATTGTGCCACTTTAAGCTGCTTTTGCTACAAATGCTAAAAAACATTTCTTCCTTCACACCGTGTTAGGTATCTGCATAGTCTTCAAAAACACTTGCCTCTAGTAAAGACTATCCAGTCAGCAAGCTTCGGTGTAGGGTGCTTAGAAGAAGCAGCACGGCAGTAGGCGACGAGCATCTCTCCCTGAGAGTGCCGACAGCCCATCTGGGCCTTGTAGGGGAAGTCTGCAGAGAGCAGATTCACCCATCTGACCTTATGGCCTTGTACACACCGCCCAGAGCATCCTGGGCTACGATCAGATGAGTTTGAGGTTGCAGCTCGGGGCCGCTGTTCCAAACGTGGCTGGGCTCAGTTGACATTCGACTTTATAAAATCTCCATGAGAGATCTCTGAGGTACAAACAAACATGGATAAGTGTGATTTTCTATTATGTTCATTTTTTTGAAATACTGTGCATGTGAGAACACCCTTCAAAAGTGTGGATATAGCCTAATTTTTGGAGGTAAAAACCTCTTAGCCTAAAAGTTCTCTTGGAATGCTATAATGAAGAGAAAGTTTAATAAAACAGAACTATTCACCAAAACCCTCAGTACGGTATTAAGCTGTTTGTGTCATTCGTAGTACCACAACCCAGCTCTACATGACAGCACACAAGTCAGCTTGCCAGAGATTTAATCTCTGATGGCAAAGAGGAGCCGCTGTTTCACCTTTCTCAGGCTGGAAAAGCACCTCTCACCTTTCTCCTCTCTCCCTCCTGAGTACTCTGTGTACTCTTGAAAAAATGATGAGCAACCCCATGCACTGCAAATTCCTGCGTAATGCCGAAATGCTAAACAAGAGAACCTTTTTTTTTCCTCAGCAAATATAAACACATTCCACTTGAAGGTACAGTTATAAAATGGCAAAGATATGATTAAAGAATTCCATGTGGATTCATTACAAGCTTTCGTTTCTGGTAAACTAATAAAGCTTTCCAGCTCATTTAAAAAAAATAATCTCCCAACATTACACAGGAAGAAAAAATTATTACTCTTTGGGTCTCTGATAGGATATTAACAGAAAGGCAAAATATCATCTATGCCAGATATACAAGCCAATATCGCAGAAAAACTCATAAAGTATATCAAGCCCAGGCAAAACCATAACAAGCAAAAAGCAGAAAATCACTTGAACTGTAACAAACTGATGGTAGACCCATAAATATAACTACTGTGCTCCCAGCCAAAGCAAAAACCTCAGAAACACATTTTCAGAGATATACAATTAAGACTGGGGAGAAAAAAAAAGAGAGAGAGAAAATTAACAATAAACCCAAAAGCTTTTTACAGAACTGTAATGAAGAAGGAAAGGAACACAAGGTACAATAATAAGCCAGATGAGGTAATAACATACCCTGAAAGAGTTGAGAAGAAGGAAAGCGGACAAAAGTAATTCCTAGCTCAACTTGGTAGCAATTTAAAGAAGCAAGAAAAAAATATATGTATGTGTATATATATGTTTAAGAAACCTTCAAGAGCACTGCCAAGATTCCTTGTGATGCTATTTCTGTGCATACAAATATTCTTCCACAAATGGCGAGTGGCCACAAGATGCAGGACATTAAGTACAGCAGGCAAGTCTTGTTTCCATTCACAGCCTTTGAATTTCTCTAATATTGGGTTTCAGAATGTGGTGGTCTGAGGAAGAATTTGCTCACTCCCAAAGGCTTTGCATAACGACTTAGGGAAAGGAAACAATACCAGTCATACTGCACAAAGGCTGCAGGGATGTTGCCATCCTAAGTACTGTATATGCAGGATTAGTGTATTGGCAGCCCAGTATGTTAGTTAATGTTTTATACATTTATAGATCTTTAAAAACCCAACACTGAGCCTTTCAGTGCAGACATTTGAAGCTCCCAGGACGTATTTTGCAAGCATCCAGTGAGCTGGGTTTGAAATATACGTCTGGTAGGCTGTTTTCAAATCAGATTTTAAATTTCGCGTAGGTCTTATTTTTCTGCCCCTAGTGGTGCTTGTGGCATAGATCTCTCCTGAAAGAACATCTTTTGACTGCTTTGAAGAAAACAAAATCAAAAGGTGGAACTGTAGCGGGAGAAGGGAAACGAGTTGTTCCCACACATATATTGCCAAATGTCTCTCTGGAGAGTTGTAGCTACAGTTGCAGCTACATCTTGACCTGCTACGCTGCTTTTTGTTTTATAGTCCTCAGAGGCAAATTACACAGGGTTCACCCGGGCGAATGCATAATCATCCAGCTGCAGATTCATCCCACCTTTCTCTAGGTCCCGAAACAAAAGGCTGTGTTAGGAGCAGACCTATCTTACCCTCTCTGTGTAGCTGGTGGAGAGGGAGGAATTTCCAGAAGATGATTTAAACTGAGGTCTGAATCTTGTTCAGCAGGGGCATATGTGTCTCACTTAAAATGCCCCTAGAAGAGCTCCTGGCACACTGAGGACAAGCTAATTTCTTTTTTTCTCTCCACTGCCAGTTTGTTTGACTTACAAGGTTTTTGAAGGACACTGCTAGATGTTCTAAAGTCATATTGGAGAAAATGCTTCTTTTTAAGATTTTTTTGGTGTTATTTTGCTTGCTCCCCTCCTTTTGAGTTTATTGCTTTCCACAGCGAGTGGGACATAGAGGAAATAGCTCCTTTTAGTGAGACACTGAATAATAAAATGTCAAGCAGTACACTAATTTTGTGGGGCAGCCATTGGGGATAAGGCGCTTAGTGGTAGCCATACCGAAAGGGACAACCTTGTAAAAAGGGAGTTTGCAGGCTTTGTAGTCTTTGCATGCCATGTTCTCAGCCCTCTGAGGCCTCCTGTCGCCCTGCACCTTCGCAGTGTATTTTTGCTCTGCTTACTTCTGCTGCAGAGACGGAGAGGTGGTACCTTCTGGTACGCCCTGCTGCTGCTGCTACGACTAATGCTTGTGTTGTTTTAAAATCCCACTTAATCCACAGCCTCCATCCGAGTGGCAGCGTATTTCATCCCGTTCCCCCGAGTGCTTCCTTCCCGCTCCGCAGCACATGCGAAGCAAAGCTCGCTCGCTGCATTACACAACCCCAAATTACTCCAGGAATTAGGGCACTTCTGATCCCGCTGCTAATACCGGCGTTGTACAATCGAGGCTCCCTCCAGATCTGGTTCTTCCTAAGGGCGGGTAATGGAAGTTGCTGGGAGGGACGTGCGTTTCGCAGGGTCTGGGCTGCCATCCGCCGGCTCCAGCTGCCCAGGTTGGATCCTGAAGTGGGCAGCGGAGATCCACCCTCTGGAGCAACCAGCTGCGCGGGGACTGGGAATCTCTGGGCTACCAGAGATGCTCTGCGGCCAGCCCAGCATCGCCAAAGATCAAGAGACTGAAGGAATACGTGGAAGCACCCTGCCCCAGTGAAAAGTGATGCTAGGAGCCCAGCAGGCATCCTGAAGGGAGAAGTTTCGTGGGATCTCAAGGGGCTCTCTAAGTTGACCAAGTGGGAAATACAGATCAGAGAAATCCAACCTTGGCACAGACAGGATTTATCAAAAATGGGGTTAATGGTAGAGCGAGGGCCAGCAGAGATCTCTGGAGTCCAAGGCCTCTACCAGCACTCTGATAATTGTTGTTTTCTTGTCTAACATCCAGCACATAGAGGCAAAATCTTGGAGCAACACCAATTAACTTTAGACCTGAGAGCCTAGTGACTTTTCTGCTTATGACCGAGCAGTGGAGGTGCTGGCACCATGGTATTCACAGGCACCCATCCATGTCCCTGTGAGAGAAACAGAGAAAAGCAGGCTATCACTGTCTCTCAGAGGTATCTTATTTATGTGTTGGAAAGAAAAATAGAGTTCAGTGTTTGCGGTATTCTTTAAACTGATTTCAGGCTTGTGTCTTAATTTATTCTTACCTCAGGAGTGAAGAAACAAACACCCCTTAAAACACAGATTATATAACACATACTTATGGCCATCTGGAAAAACGTACCGATTGATTAAAGTTCAATGTATCTGCTTTAAGACCAGCTCACAGGAACTGCAACGACTGCAATTCCAGCTATGAGCTTTCTCTTCTTAAAACATTCCTTGCTGTTATCAGACCAATCACTCAACAATTTTCACTTATTTAACGTATTTCGATGCCTGGGACATATCTGATAGTCTGGAGCCCAGTTCTGCAGAGAGAAGAGGGTTTTATGCCTGGTGATTCAGAACTGCTAAAGAATACAAAGGTCCAGGCTCAGTGCCATAAACAGAGATATGCTTGCGTATCCCACATGCCTTAGAGCAGCTGAGAACGTGATCTAAAATATTGACCACAGTTCAACTACGTACTGATATGTTCTGTCTGATTTTCTGTAAACTTGCTTTTAATAATTTCATAATTAGGTAATTAGCCATGAGGATGTTTTGCAAAAACAGCCTACCGACATGCAAAACAAAATGTAAATTTTGTAAGTGTTCCGCCTGCCTGTGACAAAATACCAGTAAATAGTTTCTGTGTAGGAACATCACTGAAATCGTACATTTTTAGAATGTCAATAAAAAATGCATTCTGAAACCCAGAATTAATTGTGGAAATCTTTCATGGCTACATAATCAATGACAAGAACTCTATTCTGCCTTTATCACTAAGGGCAACTAGGCAGTGTTTTTTTACACATATACTATGTGATGAGGTACTTATGCCTTGTTTAGAAAACTTTTGAAGATCTGATCAGCTTTGCCTGGAGTTAGCACAGGTCGGTGTTTCCCCACATCTCACCATTATCTTCTCAACCTTGCGTGAAATATTTCTGAGTAAATATTAGCTCAAGGACAGTTCGAAAATCAGAGCATGAGCCACACACTCATCAAATATTATTCAATGTGCATTCCTCAATTATTCTACCAGCGTCGTCTGTTCCAAACCACTAGCAAATTTGCCATAATAAAACTTTCTATCCACTTTCCCTTACACATTAGTCTTGCCTCTACTGTACCACTCTGAGCTCCTCGCAGATGGAGTCTTTTGCTGCCGGCAGGAGGCAAATATTTGTCGGCTGCCTTCTCCGTACTTGATTCACGTAGTGCTTACCCTTTTTATTCAGTCTGGTACCTAGCAGTATACCAAGTCAAAGCAACTGCAGGGCCCTATTCATGTAATACAGACATTGACAAAAAAGCAACTCGCTTATCACATGGACCAGGTGTGCATAAGAAAACCTGATAACAGATGGTAACTACAACTACCACTCATTAAAATCCAGATATTGAATTGAACCACGTCATGTCCAAAAGGAAATCCAGAGCTCAGGCAGATGAATCAGCTCCAGAAGTTCTCATGTTTTTATTTTAAATAAGGTGAACTATTTCTTCTGGCCTTCTTTCTTGCTACAGTTCTAAAAAAACCCAATATGTCTCTCAAAAATCATGGGGCAGAGGGAATAACAGTATGACAGTATAAGGCATAAGAAAAGAAAATATATTTTGAAATGTTGCACAGAAAAAATATCGTAGCGGCAGCTTATCAATACCAGCATTTAATATATGATTGGAGAAATTGGTTTTTAAATATAAATGAGGACACAGGAAATAAGTAGTGAAAAAAACTTAATAAATAATAATAAATAGAAGAAGATTTCGGTCTGTGCTTACTCTGTCTGCTTAACTTGTTTGGTTTATCCTTTGTCCTCTGATTTGCTTGTAAGTTCTTTTTTAGATCACGATCTTGCATAAGGACCCAGTTTGGTATAAAACTCCTACCAATGTGTTTATAAGGCTTTGTAACTGGGACAGGGATCTGCCCATGGAAACTTTTCAGTCCTGGCTGAGTCTCACTGATTTCACTGAGATTTAACAACCAACAGCAGCCTCTGTTTGCAGATGTTAATAAAAAACTGAGGCTGTACTCGAACATCTTGGATTAGAGCAGTAGGCCAGTTCCCCAAGTGTCCCACGTGTTGGCTCAATTGCAAGGCAGTTTTCAGGGAAGACAAACTAGATTCCTTCCGAAGGAAACTAAACCAGAAGGTCTTCTCCAGCTGCACAGCAGTGCCCTCTGACCCCAAGGCGGGACGCAAAGGTTAAAACCAGTGACTGGCCCTTCACGCAGCTTTGAACCACAGGATTTGTGGGGATGTTTCATCCAGAGGACCAGCCTTCACCTCGTCTGAAGCAAGCATGGTTGTAAGGCCTTTGCTGTGAAGCACTGATCTCCTCCTGTTGTGGTGAATTACTTGTTAGTGTAAACTTAGTCTCAGTTAGACATCTTCTATGTCTTTTGGGCAGGATATAATGTAATTAATTTTAGCCATCTAAAAGTCACGCACTTCATCCAAGCCAGCTGGTCTCCACTCTTGCTGTATTCACTAGGTTAGCGCTTTCGATTCTTCCCATTTGAAGGCTGATACAGGATACGGGATATTGCATATTTAAGGTATGGGATGATGGCCTTTGGGAGCTGCTTCTCTTCCTCCGTGCGCTATCAAGGGAGGTAAATGACCTACTTTATACAACCTGTCTAACTTTTAGGCAGATAAAATTAATGATCTATCACAGTTTGAGCTGTGAGGTGGAGTTTCATGGGCAAACTGTAATGAAAAAAAGATAAGAACATCAATAGTCAGATGCAAATTCATGCTGGGGACATTTAAACTCAAGCTCATACTTCAGGAAACACACTTTCAAAAGCAAAACCACCTATCCTGCCACCCATATAGCTGCCTGCATTTAAAACTCACAGAATGTTGTTAATTTGTTTTGTGCCTTTGATTTCTCTATGGAAATAACCACCTTTATGTATGCTTATCTGCTAGTCGATTTCATGTTCTGACAGCGAACAACTTCTGAGCGTATTTGGATAGAAATTTATAGTTACATTGGAAAAAAACACACAGGGACAATAACACTTCCCAAAATATGCAATAACACTTTCATGCAAAACACTTCAAAGAAATGTACATGAAAAAAAAAGAGAAGGTAGAGAGAAAATTACCCTGAAGAAGTCAGCTGAGGGCTTTCCAACTGTGAGACTGTGCAAATTAAGGTGGGTTTTTTTTTTTCAAACTGCTGTTAAATAGCTCTGAGGACCCAGTAATCTTTCTTGCTGTCACAAATGCAGAGTTGGGGCATGCTCCAAACAAAGACCCTCCACAAATGTCTCCCTCTGGTGTGAAGCTGCAAGTCTCAGCCTGTCCTGGGAACAGTTGCTCTTTAAGTTACGGTTTATATTTTTAACGTGATGTATAACAGCCGCAGGAACATCAATCTGAAGATTATCTCAAATACGATTTTGTAAAAATTGCACCAGCAGCTCCTCATTATCTGAGCTACTGAGGATGAAAGAACAACTTGGATAACCCAGTGCCTGAGTTATTGAATACATGGTACAGATGTCCAGCCAAGCTCAATTGGCTTGGGTTCATCAGGATATATGTGTGCCAGCCAAAGCACTAGCTCAGTTCAAGAGAGCTGCTGGACAACCTCTCTGGTGCCTCTATATCCATGTTCTCCAGCACCCTGAGGACCAGAAGAGGTTCTTAAACTGGTTACAGAATAACTTGAGTATACGGAGGTAACTCAGGTCTTACAAGGCTAACAAACTCTGCTGGGTCTGAGCTGGTTGTGTAGCATGCGTCACATTTTGTAGTTGTTTGGATTTGAAGGATACGAAGCAGGGGCAGCTGAGCTGGTTCTGCCCCAAATTAGTACACGTTCTCAAGTTAGTTTGGACTGTAGGAGACACTGAAGTAGCTAAAATGCTTCTGACTATGAGCTGTCCCTAAGAAGCAGCATATTCGTGTTCAGAGATTGCCAATACTGAGCTACTAAAGCAGACTTGATCTTGAATCAGTTTGTATGACCCTGTGGTCCTGACCCACATAATCCTCAATCTGGATACAACATGTGCAGACAACTGAGAGCTGCCTGAAATAGATGACTCTTGAATTTGCATCCTTCAGACCTTCTCTGTCTTCTTTATTGATTATCACACTTTCTCACTGCTGTGATTATTTCCCTAAAACTCCAGGACAAAAGACGACAATATTAGCAGCAGCAGCAGCAGCAGCACAGTGATGGGGTCACCTGTGGTGAACCCCGACACCCCTTCTCAGAGTGCTTTTGCAGACACTTTCGTAAGAATGGCCCTCTGTGTGTCTACAAGCAACATGTGTGCTGCAGAGCCGGAGCTCCACTCCAAGTCCCTTGGATGTGTGCGCTCGTCACAGAAGATGTTGGATGAAGAACAAAGTCTTGCTTGGGAAGGAACAATAACTCCTAAAAATTCAAGAACAAATTTCTAGCAGCTTCAGCTAAGCTATTGAGTCTCTAGACTAGAAGTAGGCTCTGACATAATCACTTTCATAGCTCCAAGACTCTTGGATGCCTGATTTTGCAGTGACCTGGCTTCAGTGCAGAAGTGGAAAACCAGATTCTGGGCTCAGCAAGAATTTGTCATTGTCTGCAAGCCTCTGGAAATTACTCTATAAGCCTAAATCCTCTTTTATCCTTAAAACTGAAATCTTCACCTCCTTGTAAAGAGGAGGAAGAAGTCATTCAAAGAGGTGAAACTACCTCACATTTGTACAGAACAGCAAGAATGACCTTTACTAATGACACCGACTGCAGTTTTTACCATAAGTGAGCCTAGAGAGTTTACCAGGGAGTACCAACAGCATTCAGGTGTCTATTTACCTAAAAGTAGAAGTAATTCACCAGGAACAGATGCTCCTGACCACATGTGAGTGGCTAAACCTAAATTCCTGGGGGTCTTTCAGGTTAGTTAGGGAGGAATATAGCTAACTTAGGAACATACAGTATTGGGCAGTTTTGGAAAGCAGGCAAGCTGAACTTTCATCTCGGATCAAACCAGGGTTTGGGCAATAACGACCTAAGATAAACAGAGTTTAAGTTGCTTTTATTCTGCCCCTAACTATAACTAGATTCTGACTATTGGGCTGCAGATCATGGAAAATCACCAGTCCTCAGCAGGCGGTTTGGATATTTTATAGGCAACAGTCAAGCATGTGCAGCTCATTAGAGGGGGCAAAGACATGTCTGTGGCATAGAGAGGAGCTCCTTCACAGGCACAAGGGTGGCAGAGGAGAGGGAGAGTTACCTGTCCAAGGACTTCCTTGTGCTTGTCACTGCACTATGTGGATTTCTGGCAGAAGACTAGATCTCAGAGATGAGAACAAACATGAAGTGTAATTAGCCTCAATGTAAAGCCAAAGAAACCAAGGCACAAAATGAGGCATGGCTTGCCCAGGATCATCAGGAGGACAGCAACAAAGCCCATGTTTCCCAAGACCTAGTTCATGTGCCAAACTCTAGCTTAAAACTACTTCAGTGGAGGCATTTGTATATTATTTCATTTGAAAGTTATGGCAAAGAAGACATTTTGAGAGAAACAAGTACAAGCTCCCTTTTGGCTATGGGAGGTTTGGAGGGGTTTCCCTCCTGGTGGGTGCAGACAGAGCAGCTGTACTCTGCTCTAAGCTGGTGAGAAACATCCTTGAATTCACTCGTAGGAGCCATATTAGCACAACGTGGATTCGTAGTTAGCATAGGCTGTAATTAGATGATGCCCAGAGTTACGCTGAGAGGCCTGCAGAGCTTCTGGACAGGCTTGCAGTCACAACTGGCCGTAAGCTGAGTGATGATGTTTGACAACCCCTCAAGCAGAAACACTCCAAGATGCCAGTTTTCTGCTGTCCTGTTCGCTGTGCTTGCTTCAGGCTAGTGAATATTTCTGGAGAACAGCCAAAAATTTCATTACTGATATTAGCAAGAGAGAATAAATATAGTGGTTCTGGCTAACCCAAAAGGCAAAGAAATTCTGTGATTCATCCTCATAATTATAATGTCTTGTAAAATATTTTGAAAAGGCATATATCCAGCACTTTGGAAATAAATATATTGTATGCATTTTCATTTTTAAGCTGCCATGGAATGTTAATGGTGACAAAATATTTATGTTACACAGCCAGTATGTGAAAATAAATATTTTCTTAGTGAATTTTCTACAGTTTTATAGTGTTTGGGAACTTGTAAGTGAAATTAAATATATGTTTAGGTCTGGTCTTCAGAATTCATAATAAAAACTGTTTTCTCCAACGGAAAAAATCTGAACAGACTACTTCTAAGAGGCATTAAAGTATTGCTGAAGAAAGCTGATTTTTACACTATACACTAAAAAAAACCCGGAAGCACCATAAATGCATCCCAAGTCACTTTTGAAACATAGAAGCCCCTATCACAAGCTCAGGCATAATTTCTTTCATGTGATTAATTCCATTTAGTTAACGGGAGAAAGCATGTAGATAAACTTGACTCCACATGTAACTATCATCAGGACCTGGTCCCAAGCAGAAATGATGTATGCCCAAGAATCTGCAGAGCAGAATACGACTTGGGACTGTGGCCTTAACTTGCTGAATACCCCAGTCATTGTGGCCAGAATCAGTCCTCAGAGGACCTGTTCTGCCTGCTCACCTGCAAAAGAGCCTGAATATTGCATCCAGATGTGACCGAGGTCCGAAGCATCCTGGTCTGTATTTTCCCGCAAAATCATCCCCAATTTATGCCTATCAGTGAAGCATAGCAAAGGCTAACACCTCAAAGCAACACTAAATACCCAAATGGAGCAAGAACCAAAAAAATTCACTCTATCAAAGTAAAACTGCAGGTGATAATTTATTTCGGTAAAACATAACTAGTGGGACTGGAATTTGGCCAGGAGCCTCATGTAAACATTCCTTTTAAAAATAGGAATTGGACATTATTCTAATGAGTTTTTAAAATTAGTCTCAAACGTACATAGTCTCTTTTGATGCCTAGAATATTTCACATACAATTAAGTGCAGGATAGGTGCAGTGCACACCAATAATATTTGGTGCAAAGGAGAGTTTGGGGTGACCTCGAGGCTTTTCAAAAGGGTGTCATTTCTGTGGCATTAGTCAGGCTCACCATTACTGGGACGTGCCCAAAGGACAGATACAAAACTGGCACTTCTGGAAGCACAAGTATAATAACCAAAACTGGCAGGATTTGATTGGTTCTTCTCACTGGGTGTGAAAAACAATGTAGAACAATCAGTGACTTTTATTTTAGAATTTTTTGTTTCAAGTTTGTGCTCTACACGGCTCAGAACTTTTCTGATGGTCAGTTCTCCCTAAGGTCTTTTATTAAAATCAAAAAGTTGAATTTACAGTCCAATACGGATAACAGTTGTAGAGATTCATGTTACTGTTTAAACAAACAAATCAGCACCCCTTTTGCAGGTGTTCTTGAAAGATTTGCAAATCTCAAGCAATTTCACATGTCACTAACATCCCGCATGATTATACGGCAACCGTGGAAAATGTCTACTTCCTGGTATTTTGGGGGTTTGCAATCCCATCTGTTACATTTCACAGTTCATCGCTATGAATATGAGTTATATGATAAGTTGTGGAAAGTAATCACAAAAATACACAGCAAAGTCCTCTGACAGAAGCAAATGTGGTAAGGGTGAGGGTCAGGTGGGGGATACAACAGCTTCAGTAAGAGTCTGTCAGAAAGGTCTTCTGGAAAAAGTCTTGTCCATCTGCCAAACATACAAGATAATTGACATCTTGGATGTTCCCACCAGCTGTCTCAACAGTTCAGGATGGAACAGGGGCAATTCACAGTCATCGAGAAGCAGAAATGCACGTCGTAATGCGGGAACTGGAAAACATGACTGGTGACATTTGCTAATGACTGGTAATGATACATAAGAGATGTGAAGTATTGTAGCTATAACCCAGCCATTTTGGAAGACTGAAGTTGAAACACAAATTAATTTTAACACTTTCTAAAAATGCCCTAAGATTATCTGCCGTCACTCCAGATTATTCCTTGTACATCCTCGCTAATGCTGACATGTTATCTTTCAGACTGCTGATATATCCACATTTTGGATAAACACTGAGAATAAAAAATAAAAATAGAGAGAAAGTAAATTTTTAAGATCTCTGGTTTCCAGTAGATTTGGAACAACTATACCTTATAGAAGTGTCTGAACATCTTACTTTTTAACTTATTCATAATGCACCAAAAAAATGACTAAGTCATTAAATGCTCTTCTTCCACTATATCATCATGCCACGCTCCGAGGATGAAATGCTTTCTACAATATCAATAATTAAGAAACGTAACAAATGGCATTTTTTAGTTTACAGGCATAGATCTCTTGAACAATAGAGTAGTAGAACGAAAAGCTGAGCAGTGATCTGAAACATCTGACATATTAACAGCAACAGAATTAATAACATTGTCCACCACCCACCCAAGCTTTCTGCCAACACTTCAAAAGGGTAATTGGAGTGACCTGGATAATTATAGATGTGTCATCCTGATGTCAATACCAGGCAAAATAGTCCAGCAGGTGGACACGACTCAATTAATAAATAATTAAAGAAAAACAATGCAGTTGAAGTGAGCAGATATAGTTTATGAAAAATAAAACTTAACAAGCTACCATTACAGAAAGATGTTCCACACTTGTACAGAACATGCCAGCTTTAACACAATGCCTGTCCCTGCTTTACTGTCAAGCACAGAGGACCTCATGGCAGAGGGGTTTGTCCCCTGCGCAGCAGCCAGTGGCTCTCAGAAGGACCATCTCTACTGTCCTTTGACCAGCTCCTCCGCTGATGCAGCCTGCAGGAGCTCAGCTGGATTCAGCTGTGCTATTTCACACTACCAAAGTATCACTTTCCTTCTGAATAATTGCTGTCCTGTGATGTTCTGAAAGGCTGACTGGACCCATCCCAAACCCAGATTTACAACAAAAAAAAAAAAATAAAAAATCCATTACTTCAGAAATTCAGTCAGGTGGAGCTGGCCTTTCTGGCCTTTTCACTGCTGCTAGCTTCTTGCCCAGTATTACCAGAAGTGAAGTAAATAATTTGTGATAGCCAAGAGAAGCCTGTATTAAACCTCTTGATCTTCACTCTGTACAAATGCTCTTCTCAGTTTAAGATCTGTTCCACTCGCTAATGACAGTTCAATTTTATCAGGTGCAGAGAATGCAATGTTTGGATGTGCAGGAGGAGAGAATTCAAAGTAAGGTACGACTTCAGAAAGCAGATCTTTTGCAGCTTCCAAAAGACTCAAGATCATTCTACTAGTAATTCAGAATCCCAGGTGCATCAGACTGGGTGAGATGAGCTAATGCCCAGCTATGGATTTCAGGCAATGTAAGATGACGTATTAAGTCTTTTCCTTTATCGTGATTGCTCTTGTGTAACCATTACGTAGACCATTATCTCACAAAACACTGGCGAGCCAAAAATCACTTATAATGAGAGTATGTGTTTACAAAAATGACATTCAGAGGGCTTCAGCGCTAGTACATTGAAGATTTCGCCATCCAAATTTCAACACGAATAAATTCCCCTATTTCCTTCTCCACACCCACACCCGTGGTTCTCTGTTTCTTATTCAGCTTTGTATGGCTGAAGCAGCATATCAGAACAGACCTATGTTAGAGTCAGAGTGCAGCTGTGCACTGTAGTTCATTGTAATTTGTTGACTATAAAACATTATTAATTGAAAGTAGCTGGCAGACAACATGGCAGATGGTTACAGAATGATGGTATTAATTTGTTGGCGATTCTGTTCAAGTTATTTTTATTAAAAGACCCTAGTCCTCAGGGTCCCGAAGGAAGGGAAAATAAAATGTACTAGGGATGAATCAAGCAGGGTTATAAATGCCACAGATAAAGAACAGGAAAGACCTACCAGTCTGCGCCAAATCAAACCCGGTGATCAGTTGACTCCTGAGCATGCAAGCTTTCATCTGCTCCGCTTGAGGACATTGATGTGCAGCCCTTCCTCCAGCTGGGAAAAACCTGCAATGATTCAGAGAGAGGAAAAAGTACATAAGCATACAAATATATCTGGACATTGAACATAAAGAAAGAATGGGAAATCCTCCCAAGCAGCCCACTGAAGATGTGACATATGAGATAAACACCTCTGTCACAATATGGAAGTTACAAACAAGTTGAGCTTAATGCCTAGTTGCATGTTTTCACCATGGATCATGAACGAGAGAGAGAAAAAGCACAGACCACAGATCTGCTGATTCCAGCACCTCAGGAAGTCACCAGACTAACCCTTACTCTTTTATCCAGTTTCTGGGTTAGAGCACATCCTTAGAAATATTTATGACCATATTTAAGAGAGTCTAAATCCTTTACCATCCCAGTTAAGCTTTTTGAGTGTTTAATGAACCTTATGTCTAGGAAAACGCAACAGATGTCAAGGCCAAGTTTGTCTAAATTGAACTTCAAGCCATTACCTCTCATTAAGACTTTGACAACAAGAATGGAAAGCATCCCACTATCAGGTGTCATCACACACACTGGTATATGCGATGAATGACCTCTCCTCTTCGGTGAGTTTAGAAAGTTGTACATCTTAACCCTTAGGAAAGGTACGTCTTCCAACATTTAGGTCCCATTTATAGCCACACTGGTATTTCCACATTCTTGGAACAGCGGACATCAGAGCAGGTATCACAGTAGCAGCCTTGTCAAAGCTGTGTGGACAGCCATACCATTTCCCTGTCTTTATGAGATAGTCTCCTTTTTATGTCCAAGGATCACTGGTGCCACTGCACTACTCTGAGATCTAATTTCTCAAAGGTAATGATTAAGTCTTTCTGGTAGCCACTTCTTCCATGAAGAATGGTCAAGATAAACCTCATCTAACTTCATAGCCCCCAACTATGACCCCTGATCCCATCTAAGTTGGTAGTATAACACCAAAAGGCTAAATAATTAGATTTACAATCAAAGAGTTAACAAACATTGATCAGAACACTCGGCTCTGTTAAGGCTCTAACACAGTGCAGAGTGTATCCAGGGTGAAGCCCACCTTCCTGTGGAAGGAATTATTTTTTTGTGTCTTTGTTTCTAGAGATATTTTCTCATGCACGTCTGTGCTGAAACACATTTTATGGCATAGTGACTGTTTAAGCAGGCAATTATATTGACGCTGCCTGTATTGTGTTTACTTCTATATTTTTTATCCTGACAAACTTTGTGCTCCCTAAGAACTGTATCTGAAAACACTTTGCATGGTCATTGATGTTGTTAATGAAAATACTGAACAGTGCCAGCTTAAGAGTCAGTGCTGGAAACAGATCTGTTCTGACTTTGTAGCAACTGCTTGAGATCTCTCCAGGAGCCACTTTATGACATGCTTGCTATGTACTATGCTGCGTTAATTTTATATAATTCATGTTTCTTGGTCAAAATGTAATGGATAGAAAGTCAAATGCCTTGGAGAAATCCAAGTATGTGACATCAGTATAGTTACCATTGTCTGCCAGCTTCAGAAGAAAGACAACAAACAAAACCTACCTTCCAATCAAAATACTTACAGCTTCTAACTCTTTGTTCTGCGGTCCAAAACTCATCGCCCTATATTTTCTAACCAACACTGTCAGGATAATTATCTGATAGCTGCCTGTGTCATTCCTTTCATCATTTTCAAACACCAGACCAGTACCAAGAGTTTTTAAATCCTCAGGAATTATTTCAGTTTTCCAAGATTCACTAAAAATTTACCATGGGCCTTCAGAGATCTTGGCTAATTTCCTTATGACTTTTACATACATGTTCTCCAGCAGTTGTTGCCTTCCCTCCTCTGCAGTTACAGATGGTAACTTCTCTATTCTGCCCACAACATTGTATGTAAGGCACACAACTTCCATCCTGCCTTCAAATACAGAAGAAAAACAGCTGTTGAGCACATCCAACCTTTTTCATCCATTTGTCACAACTTCATTACCTGCATATAATGGTCATATTTGACAGGGATTCTTCTTTTCACAAACATTTGTTTTCTTCTGTTTGGACCTATTGTCTCAGATTGAAACACTTTACCTTTCTAATGGTACCTTTTCTATGGGTTTTCTGACTTGTGTTACAAATGTCTTCATAAGACATAAGGCGCAAGTTCCCTTAAATCATGTACTACAATTCAGCAGTGAAACAGAACTAATTATTGCTCTGTTAATTTGTGTTTCTTGTGATTACCCATAAGGATAATGCAGAATCACAGCAGTCTCTGCTTCTTTCTATTTCACATGATAAGACAGAAGAAAGGAGTTATTAAATTTGCACTTTCTCTTTCATAGTTTTTTATTAATTTCATTTACTTCCTTTAAATCTCATCTGGCAAATATCTATCCACAATCAAAAGCTCTAAACTGTACTACCAGAGCTGTACAATGCAAGTTGCACTGCCACTAGATTTCAAGTGCTTGCATGGGGCATCCCCTATCTACTACAGTATTTACAACTGTCCTTCCTGCTCTCTCACCTGTCACCGCAGAAACTGAAGATCATTTGGCTGTTTTCAGACTGGCATTCATTCATCCTTTAGGTCAGTGTAACCAGACTCAGTCACTAAAGCTGCATCTGACCTATTTGAGGCGGCCACAACACTTCTGCATTTGTCCATACTTCATCATATAAGGAAGAAAAAGTACAGTAAGCAAAATGCCAAACTACTTGCCAGCTTTTTTATTTAGTTAATTGGTTATTATGTATTTATTGAAATATTCTCCTGGAATTTCCAGTTTACAAGCAATTTCCAAAAATCTGAAACTGAAGTTAGATCTGATTCAGAACTTTATTTTGAAAACAAACAAAAAATAAACTTCCCGAGTAGCAGACGTCCTGCATTTTAAGAAGATGCCAAGTTTTGAAACACAATTTGACTTCCATTTTGTGTGCTACTGCCCATTCAGTCTTCACAGAATGCTGGGAAAAGACATAGTCTCGAGCAATTTCTCACCAAGTTTGAAACAGGAACTGCTGGAAATTTCATGGAGGAACAGCAAAATATACCATAGAGAAAAACATTTATCGAAATATGCAATTATTATAATTAATAATACTGCTATTAACAAAAGGGACTTCTCTGCCAAAGCTTGAGGCACTCTGCAGGTCGTTAAAAGAAATCACAATAATTATCAAAGAAAATATACAACCTAGTAGAACTTTGAGATGGAAAATACATGTTACATCACCCAGTTCATTCTCTCTTTGCCAATGAAGGACTGTAGTACTAAGTACAAATTCGTCTTCAATATTTGGATGCAGGATTCCAGCTTTTTTCGGCATAGCAACGAACTGTTTCAGCACAAGAGTAATGAAATCTTGGCGCTCTAGCCCTCAGCTTGAGAAACTCTCCAAGAACCAAAGCTTGTCCAGACTTCTCTGTGTGTTTGCCCAGATAAATGTAGTTAAATGGAATTGTTTACATTGCTATTTTTCCTGTTGCACTTGCTCTTCCACCAGAAGTCCTATATAAGAAAGAGCATTTTGTATACAGTGTTGCAAAATGGGACACCTCCATACATTACAGCTAATTCATTTTAATAGAGCAGAAAGTAAGTCTTGACTTTTTTTTTTTATTTGCTTGCCGCTCTCTGAATAAATTGCCAGTATGTCCCAGTTGCTTAAAAATTATATTTTTAATATGCATATTCCTATTGTAAATAACATAATTAATTTATTGTGGCACAACTGGACAGGTCCAGCTGAGGTCTTAGATGATGCTTCCAAGTGTAGCTCTTGAATGCTTCAGTTGCAGGCATCAGGGTCTAGGATTCATTCCATCAGACTTGTAAATGCTCACCTAGGGTGTGCAAAAATGAGTGCCTCCTGCCAGCGACACACATCTTGGATTTGTATGTGGCAGTGCCCTTTGGAACCTCTGGATCAGGCTGTTCTGCTCTGCCAGACTCTGAATCTCAGCATGTTGTAGACTGGAGCTAAGCCCCAAAACTACTCAGATCAGCATTTTGTGGCCTGCTCGGGCATGCGGGCACCAAGGCAACTCTCAGGTCATACCGCAAGTCTAGTGAGCTCAGTAAGGTTAGGCTGAGCAAGTGTGAGCTTTTGTTTGTTTGGCTTTTGGATCAGATGCACCTAAAGTTCATCCCGCCCTTGTCTTCGACTTCTCTGCTCTTTTGTTTTTAATTTGTGGNGCTGAATCAAAGTCACTTACTTGAACGGGATGCTAAGCATNTCCCTGGNAGGAGAACCTGGTCTTCCAGTTAAATGCCCTCAATACTTAGGGAACGGAGGCAAGCACCAGAATTTTCTGCCCTATTGCATGCTTCTACCAGATTGCAAGGTGGAATTAGCTAATGGGGACAAAGATGACGCCTATGCTAAAATATCTTTTAGGTGCTTCTCTTTTTCTTGTTTTCACACTCTTGGCATTGGCTTATAAAACCTATTTTAGGAATGCAGGCCTGGGTTGTCAACTCCAGATCCCTGATGATTAGATAGGCAATTCTTCTATGAACCTTATTATTCCTTGATTGTGATTATGAGTCTGTTCCAGTTTGCTCAGTCTGGGGAGGCCCCTTTGCAGGTGGAAACAAGTCACAGAGTTATTTATTCAGGTCTTATTTTTTGTTGTCCTGTCAAAAACTTATACACTGCAAATCTTCTCTTTATTTCAGAAATACTCGGGAGGAGGTGTCTACGTGTCACTTCCAACAGGCATTCAGCTTTCACCTGTCAAACCCTTAAGATCTCTTCTCTGTTCCAGTACCTGCACAGTCACGCAATGTCCTCCCTCAAAAAAGAAGAAAAATAATAGGATTCAAATAAAACATACAGAGAAGTTGATATTGATCTAAGCTGACTAAAAGGGAAAGTAATTTAAAGGCTGATTATTGCTCCTGTGATGCAATTTGGGGAATCAGCACAATACGTTCTCCACCTTGTTTCTCCTGCTGTGCCCAAATAAATAAAATCCATCTTTTAAAATTGTTTAGCTGTCTGTTTCACTTAGCAACATCCTCTGGGATTGCTTTGTGTACATGAATAGGACCTATTTGTTTTTGTAGCTTCTTCTCTTACTTCTGAGCTCACCCAGGCACTAGAGTGAATTCAAAACCAGTGACACAGTGCTCAACTAAAAACATGACATATTTGAAGAGCTCCTGTGTTTGCTATACGATACCAGACATTTACTGTAATTTGATTGAGAGAGCGCTGGGCTGACACTGATCTTACAGATGTCAGGGGTGAAACTCCAGCTGGCTCTAATGAAAGCAGTTTGAGCTCTGGTGAGGACTTCTGGAAATGCCACCTTTAATTGCCAGAGTGGCAGTTTTTATGAGAGGAAAGGTTTCCCTTCCTGGAGCATTCAACACCTCCACAGCAGCTAGTGCAAGCCTGTCACAGGGACCGCAGCAATTTCCCCATGACATTCCAGTGACTCTGGATGCTCAAGTACTCTGCCCCAGGAAATCCTTTCCTCAAGCACCACTGTGGTTCCTTGCCGCTGACCTGCCGCCATGCTGCCGTGCTGAAGAGTCTGTGTGCTTGAAGTTAAATACGGACTTTCTGAGAGACCCTTGAATTAATTTTAGATATTCATACAGGGAAAACAGTGAGAAGCCTTAGCCCAGGCTTTTAAACTCTGAAGGAAGTATCACTGTATGTCTGATCTACCCTCCTACGCTTCCTCTGAGAAGGAGGAGAGCAGACAGCCACGAGGGCTGTTTGGTCCTGCCATTTTTGGGTTCTTCACTGAGTCATTTATAAATCTGTTTGTTCTTCAGCCTCTTTGCAAGACAGTGTGATTGCTCTTCCCTGTAAAGGCCTTCCAAAAGTACAATTGCACCATTAGCAAATAACATTAAGGAACTTCTAAAGCCAGTGCTAAATCATACTGGCTGGTTTCCACAGAACTTTATTGCCTCCACTGAATGAGAGCACATTACTGCTTTGGTTAGGCTTGTGACAAAGCAATTTATTAGACTGCTTCACTGCAATTTGTCTGCCTTAAGCTATGCATCCAAAGTACAGGTAGACTTCTCTCCTGGTTAGATGTTTGCACTTAGCTGCAATACAGTTGCCTGCAGGAGACAGTTAATTCTCCCATACACCCACTATCAACCACCCAGACTTCAAGGTCTTCACCCTCGGCGGCTGTCTCTGTTAGGACGGCAGACTTTCCAGCTACTCCGGATGAAGACTTCTGCAAGATTCAAGTCAGTACCTTAAACATAGGCAAGTAGATGGCCCAGGTGGAATTGGCACCTATGAAGCCTGGCCTGTGGGTGACCCTTGTCCTCATGGAGACGCAGCTCCATGAGGTACGATACTCTAGGACATCACTGATTGTACTAGATACACGCGTTTAGATAAAGGAATTGAGAATTTAACATCTTATCGTTTCTCCTGCCCATAGCCACTTGCTGACAAGTTGTATCTCAGCCAGCCTGCTGGTAGCTGTGAATAGCTCTCTGCCCACCACAAATGGCTATTGAGTTTAATTCCAAATCGCACAGGAAAAGAAAACAAAAGCTCTCAGCTCTGTGGTCTCCCTTCATAGCCATGTAAGACCTTTCATGCTTGTCTTAATATATCCTACATCACTGACTCCTAGCCCTCAGCAGGCCCCTAGCTTTCAGTAAAGTGGGATGAAATAGAAACTGCTTCAAGTTCTTAAAAGATATGTGGATGAATCTGATGCTGAAGGCCTGGGCCACCAAGCTGTAAGAACAGAGGAGTTGCCCTACTACCTAATGGCACATTAGCACATTAAAAAAGCACCCTGAAACCATTTTCTGACACTGATGCCAGCTGGCATGGGACACTTCTAGTCTACACTTTTCAACTCTCTTGATCTCCAAAATAGGATAGCAGCACCCAGCTGCCTGTTGGGAAGGGTCTGTGGGCCACACTAACTGCTTGAGGATGCTTGAGTGTTGTTTGGCAGAACGCTAGCGCAGGCCGGAGGCCACTCCAACGATACAACAGCACAGGCGATCGCGTTGCAGTGTGTGTGAATGGTTTCCACTGCTGCTTAACTGGCGGGTACAACTGCAGCCAGAGTAGCCAGCCCCGCTCAGTGCTCAGGTTCATGGGGCTGATTCGTTCCTTTACAGGGAGGATGAATTCAGTAAACAAAACACAAATTCCTCACAGGCTTGATTTCCAACCTCCTTTTTTTTGTTTGTTTTTGCAAGCCATACTCGTGTCTCATGAACACTGTAGGGCATGTGATTCCCTGGGTTCTTGTGAACGCCAGGTCATCTAACAGAGTGAGCTCCTGGCAGACCACGCACAGATGACGGAGGCCACTCAGGAGCCTGCACTCATCTATAAGCAGCGTGTGTCCAACCTATGCAGCAGCCTTAGGCAGGGCTGTGGAAAGCAGTATCTGCCCGGGTAAGACCGATGAACTGTTGGAATGCTTGACCATAACACCGATGGTCAGGTTTCTGACTGTGAGGTGGTCAGCTCTTTTGACCAAAAAGGAGGCATGGGTGTGACACTCAACAGCTTTCAGGAATCCTCTGAAACACCAAGGGTTCACTAGGGAGGTAGGTATCTGCTATCATCCGTGCAGAGGTGATTAGTCCCTTGGTTGCTGCTCAGTGGAAACAGTATCCCAAACCAAAAGAGGGTCCTCAGCAGGTTGGGGAGCTTTGTTCAAAGCTGCATGCTGCTCAATGTATCAGTACGCACACATTAGGTAATGTAAGTCCAGGCTATTTTAATATACATTCACTCCATCCTCCTGTCGTGTTTTCTACATTTTCTATCTTGAGAAAACCTGTGGGTTTTTCATAAATACAACATAGTATGGGCACATGTCCTCCCTTCTAGGATCAACCATGGTTGGTTAAAGGTGTGGCTGTTTGCCACAGTCAGAGTATCCAGGGACTCTCCAGGAAGTCGGCGCTGCAGCCTTCCTACATTCCTCCTTAAGTTGCTGGAGTTAGCTTCTCCTTTCTCAGGTCCCTCAGGCCTCCACAAAGCCTTTACTTACCCACCTTCTCCCCCCCTCCCCCCCATCTTCTCTTTGCATGGCTTCTAGAGGTAGAGGACGAAGCTGTGCATCATCTCACCTCTCTCCAGGGTGTGATGAAGTGCACTCCCAGTCCAGAGATGGTGTTGTCATCTCACCGTCAGGTGTTTACCAAAGGCCAGGTCCTTTACATGGGGACAATCACATCCCTCCTCAGAATTGGTTTAGGTGTGCTTCAGGCAGGTCTGGCATCAGGGACAAGGAAAACAGGAATTGGCTTCTATTGAGAAAGTACAAAACCCCAAAACGATGGACAATTTTGAGGTATCGTTCAACACATGTTGTAATAGCTGGGATCAAGCCAAGAATCAAGTGAGCCAAATACCCAAAGAGCAGTAAGGTCCCAACGTTACACACTTACCAAAAAGCCCCGTCCCTTGTCTCAGTCATTCTGACTATGGCTTTGAGACCTGTGTTAGACCAGACACTGACCTAAAGCTAAAACCACCCTCATCTCCCTCTAGTCCCTCCTGCCTAGTCTGTGCTCATGCAGACTCAAGGACCCACAAAAAGGACACTGCTCTAGGTAGATCTGCTATCTCACTCCTTTGTGGCTCCCTAGATGTCAAGGAGACCCCGCATGGCCTTGATGCTTTTCAAGTTGTCCTGCTGCTTTGTTTGCAGGCTGCCCATTTGACCTTATTTGCCTATCAGTAGTATACTGGCTTGCAGTTACTAATAGGTTTCACCATGACTTAGGGATGCATGTTGTCACGGATCATGTGCTGCAAATTCTGCCACAGAAGTGTGAGGATTTTCAAGCACCTGAACTTAGTCACCTACTGGACGTAAAGCCAGGAGAGTGGTGGAAGCATGGGGATGAGATGACCCAATGACCAGCATTCAGATACCTGAAGAAGCCCAGCTACCTGAGATAGGGCAGGTGAACCCCACTCTAACGCAGCACCTCCTCATAAGAGATAAGCAAGCTGTGTTGAACAGCACTGGGCCAGTTTGATTGTATTTAGATAGGGCAGTGGCAGAAGAACTAATGGGGGAATGTTGTTCTTTGGAGAAAGAAATAGGTCATCACTGGCATCATCTCACACTGCTTCTGTTTATCTCTGTCTTCTCACTTTTCTAGTGGCATAGAGGTAGTTATCCCTTCTCCTTTACTGTGGTTATCTTTCATCTTTCCTTCTCTCTATTTAAAATCTACCTCTTTTATCAATAAACCCACAACCTGAATTGATTTTGTGAAGACATGACAGTGAGCAGTGGAAGCACCTTTTTTACTACTGTTTCTTACAATGACTTCCTCTTGTGCGCATGTTCCAGTTTCCTATGACACTACTATTTGAGACTATATAAAAATCAAGACATAAAAAATAAGTTTCTTGTTGACTGTCAGCTGCTTTTGACATTTTATCTTGGGCAATCTTTTTGAAAACTGCTTGTGAAGAACGTGCTTTCTGGGTTTCTTCCCAGAATGTTTCTAATTTCTCTTGCACTACATTCTGAGGAGCATCCTTATTCTCACACATAGTCCCTGTAGACAACAAAGTCTCTAATTTTGCAGTCCCTGTGTAGATGAACTGTATAGCTTTAACAGATTCTTCCAATTGGGCAAAAAAGGAGCCAGTTGCAAGCAACAATCTCTTAATGATTTTACACTTATCTTCTACTAAAATCTGCATGATTTTCTGCAGGTTAATCAACATATATTCATTTAATGGTTAATAACAGGCAGCTGTTTTTGAGAACGGTGAATGAAGACAGTTCTAGGATGGTGGACTTTAAAGCACTTGAGCCTAGATTAAGGCAGTCTACATTCCACCTCCCATGTCTTCAGGACACAGGGCACACTAAGCACAGGGACCACAGATCGAATTTTCAATATCTGACCCTGTACTTTGGTGTCCGTATGTAACACTGACCAATGCCTCTCAAGTTATTTAGCTACTTGTCAGCAAGTGACTTACAAATTTGTTTACTGGTGCCTCACAAGTTAGTTCAGGGCTTTTTTTCTTGCTGCTATTTATTGCTATATATAAGAGTTCAGAGGTTACCTGAAGTGCCATGAGACATAGCCACATATGCACTTTTTCTGAGTATCTAAGTGAGATTGTGGGTAGTGGTGGCAGAACTAGGGCTTCACTGATAAGATTTCAAGTCTTGCTCTGGACTTCCTTCAACTATTTCTCCTGCTGAAAACTGCTTCCACTCTGTGCAACTTAAATACATATGTGGTTATGTGAGCTGAGATCTGACCTAGATCTGATGCTAAACACATTGTTCCCTTTTGTGTTGCTGGCTACAGAAGCATTGTATCTTAACCAATCTTCCTGCAGCAGCCAACTACTTTATCTTTGCCTTTGAACAGATTCTTAGTCTTGGATAACGATGTGTTACTGTCGGTCAGATAACACTGGCTTTTGAGGAGCTGTTGCAAGCAGCTGCAGTGTTTGCCCTCTGCCTAGCTTTCAGTTAAATGTTGGGTAAGAGATTTCCAAAGGAAGAAATTTTCTTTACGTTGTTCTTGATCAGATCTTTCACAAGACCGTCATATAGGTTTGGAAAAAAGTGTTGCTCTGGAAAAGAAAATGGTAGATTCTCTATCACTGATTTCACATTAAAAGGAATATCACTTCCATGCTCACCTTCATACTTCTGAGCAGGGAAGAGATGACATCTAAGAGGAGAACTTCTGACACAGAAGGTAGACTGATAGGTAATAATGCATCTCAGATACTTTAGCATAAAAAAAGGCTTTGCTATAACACAGACTAATGCAGAAAGATTTACAGTTAAAACTTTGAAACGATGAGTATTTAGGCCTGAATGTTCTCATAAAAGTCCCCACACTAATTTTATCACAAACACATCTACTCTTTCATAACTTTACATTAAGTCATGTACCAAAACTCATCAAATAGAAGTAAAGAGTCTTCTGGAAAAAAAAAAAATCCTTAAAATGTTTACCTAGTCATAACTAATAGCTTTTGACTGTTCCTTAGTAAGCTTGGAAGCCATTATAGAAAGCGCAATTAAGAATCTTGACATTTACTGTGCGTTCCAGTTCAAATTTACTAATGGAAACAATTCAATTCCTTTTTGCACCACACAATGCCACAAATTCAGTTCAGAGTAATGCAGACTTCCAAGGGTGAACCGGGAATAATTACACAGAAGGTCAAAAGCCTCTTGCCCTGCAATAAGTACCATTTCTGACAGGCTTGCTAGTTTGTTTAAATAGAACATTATAATCAAGCAGATATTGGAAAAGATCTCAAGGAGATTACTTTCATACAATACAGAGTCCCCCTCAAATAAAAATATACCTCATTTTTAATTATGTGGAAGGTCACCAAGAAAGAAGGGCCTTTTAATGCCAAAGTGCAACTGCAGTTCTGGTCATTGTGAGCTGCAACTCCCTTGCCAAAGTAGGATTTTATCGCCAAATGTGAAACTAACAGCGCGCTGAACATCTGACCCAGTGCAAACAGGCTGCATAAGTACCTTCAAACCAGCCTCCCTGCATAAAAGAAGTGATGCTTTTGTGAATGAAACCGGACACTGAAGAACTAAAAATGCAGATACTCCTCTGGTCACTTTGCAGAGAAACAATGGGGGAGGAGGAGTGGAAGAGATACTGATTAAAACATGCTGTCTACATAAACCAAATTTGTGGAGGTGTGGGAACACGCATAAAAACCTTTCTCCAGAGTTTGTTATTTCATTAAAATGAAGAAAACTCAAAATGTGTTCCTTTCTTTCTCCTTCCCTCACATAACAACTCTGGCTGAGTAAAGTATTAGTCCTGGACAGACACAAATGTCACCATTTTGACTGATAATCAAGTTCTTGTAAGAAAATAGCACAACTGATGTATCTGTATTTAAGAACAAAGACCTGTACCCGGCTGATATGTTCTTGAGGTTCTCTGGGAAGCCCTCAGAGCAGCACAGACTTGCTGCAGGATCAGTGTACAGCTATGCTGAGAGGGGTACAGCAACAGGCAGACACACATCACTGTGGTGAAAGCAGTCTAGGGCATCAATGGCATTCCTCAACACAAAGAGTGGCATTACTCTTATTCCTTTTATTTGTGTTGGGTTTTTTTTTTATTATTCCAAGTATCCGAGGTATTCACAAATCTTCAATTAAAAAGAAGTGCCATTCCATGATTTGAGGAACAAACTTCTCGTGAACTCCTGAAGCACTTCAGCTTTGAAAGAAAAACAAGTAGAAACTTTTGCCGGTTCGCTACTCAACTGCCAAGAACTCCGCATTCACTATTAGTTATTTTTGTCAGAGAGGGAAGTTGGCTAAACGCCTGAACAAAGAGGTGGGTCTTCAGTCTCTTGCTGAACATGGGGAAGCTCAGATTTAGATGTGTTCCTAAGAGAAGGAAGAACTGCTAAGGTAGTAATTATCTGTCCTCTGCAACACCGCGCCCAGATTTCCTTCTACCCCTGTCATTGCAGCTCACTGAAAGAGCATTGGTGGCACAAAAAAGACAGTCCTCATCAACTGGTCTCTGGCTCATGTGATGAACACCACATGACACTTCACGTTTAGAGGTGAAGTGTGATATTCTCTCATGGTTCTATTTTACTCAAAAGTCTTGCGGTCCACTTGACTCATAGCCCCATACAGAGTGTGCAGCCTATCTAGTCCTTGAAGGACTAGGACGATAGCAATGACATCTACATGTAGTCAGCGATCATGAGATCATAGCTGTTCTGCCGCAATAATCTCCCACTTGCAGTGCATGTGTCACAGGCATGAACCGTTTGGCCTGTAAATCAACAGGTTTGATCTTGCCTCTGGATGATTCCTGAACAGGTTGCTGAAAGGCTCTCAAAAGCACCTCCACCTTTTAAACGGACTCCACCCTCTTTACTCACTGTGGGTTATGAGGAAGTTGCTGCCTTTTTTATTCGTTGCTTAATCTGACCTATTAAAGACCATAAATGTATTTTATGCCATACATAAATTGTGGGGCTTCTTGCAAGTCTTGCAACAAAAGAGTGCTTTAGGTACGAACGTGTTACCTTTGAGACATGGGAAAGGGTGCAGGCTGTGTTTGTTTCAGCGTTCCAAACATGCACACAAACAGGGGAAGCTCAGTTGGATGTAGCAGTGTTGATGCTTGGACCTTTAGAAACTTCCGAGTACAGAAACCATTCACTTGTATTTCTGACCACATCTGAATCAAATCCAAAAGCCAGGATCATGACAGTTTTGAATCCAATACCATCTTAAGGAGAGATTGACTGGCACAAGCCACATTTTTGGGGAGGGTTATTCATAAAAATGTACATTTTGACACAGCACATCAAGTGAGTAATATGGCTCAGCACTCCAAAGAACTGTCTGCCATGGAGATGATTCCATGGTACGGTATTTTCTTCAGCTGTCTGAACGAATGTGTTCTGTGTGTCTGGAGGTTCATGCTTGTGGAGCAAGATGTTATTTAGTTCCAATTCCACAGATCGTTTTTATTTAAGTAAAGGTGACATAGATTTTGCTTCTCCCCGCCCCCGAGTTAGCCATATGTACGTGTGCTCAGCGTTCTTCAGCCAAGGCATGCTACAGCTGCATCTGTAGCTGTGATTACAGATCCCAACCTCCTGTCCACCTGAGGTCCTCCTATGTAGCCTGCAAAAAGTCCGTCCAGGTCTGCTTGGCCTAATGTTGTCATGTGTGTGTGACCTTGTCATGGGACGATGACAGCTTACTAATGTGCTGGACATGCCTGAATGCATAAAGCATAAATGCACTAAAATGCTCCGAAGGAAAGTCTCGCCAACCTTGTGGCTTCCCAGACAGTCAAGAGCAGATTCAGCTTTCGAAAGGCCTCAGGTAACCCTTGAGATGCAGTGCACCTGCATCAATACACCTACACGTTCTTACCAAGCAGAATTCTCTCTTGGCTTATACAATGGAAATTAGAAGTAGGTGTGCCAACATGTATCTGTAGGGAAATGCACCCTTAATCCACAAATGTTTGCTTTATGGAGACTGAAGTACTGTAAAAGCCATTCCTTTATGCAATGCAGTCTACAGATTATAAGACTCAAGAGACAAGGCATGGATTAAGTGCATTGCCACACAATGGACGCATGTCAGTTTGTTTTTTATCACCATCAAACAAGCACTGGGAAAGAGTCATAAGAAAAATATTTATAGCAATAAATCCCATCTTAACATGATAACATTCAGACTGAACACTAAAAGAACTAGAGGTATGTAGAATACAAAATGACTCAGGTATTCCAGGTAACCCATGACATATTGTAGAGTAATTATACTCATATTTCTGCCTGGCTAATAGAAGTTGCAGGAGAAACTGCACTTTTCAAGTTTTGGATAAGAAACTAGAAACGTCCGGGCTGGCTGCACGCTAACCTTAGTGCAGTGAGTATAGACAACTTTTCTTTCTTCCGTTAATGACGTGATCTATGCCAGTAAACATCTTCCAAAAGGTAAGGAGCACAAATTATAACTGCTTTCATAAGTTGTATAACAAGGTATGTACTGTTCTCCAGTCTCACATAATCATGGAAATATCATCACCGCAGTACTTTGCCTTCCTCTGGATTTTCCCCCTTTACATGCTCATGCTGACAGCTTGCTTTGCTTTGCTTTACTCACGAATGTGGTTAAAATTTGTATCCCTCTTGATGACTGCCATGGTTACAGAGCACATCTCTTTCAACAGGTTCCTTTTTCCTGGCGGTAATACAATGTCTCTGATTCATAGGCTGCAGGATGGTGGTGGTGAAATCACTGGAGCTTACCGTCCCTTGGCACTGGGCACCAAACTGAGAGCTCCTGTAAACTGGGGATTACCTCAGAGTGGAGAAGACCATCCCTGGCTTTGGCGTTTGAGGTTCAGGTTTTTTTGTCGCTATTTTTCTCTTTCCTTGTATTTCAGAAACTGAAAGAGGAATGCAAGTGTTTCCATATCACACTGTATAATTTAACAGAAGACTAATATTTTGTCTGGCAGCCTTTGTAGCTTGTATAGATGATTTCTTACACCAAGCTTCCCCTTCCTTTCTCCCTCCCTCCCCTGTCCCTCTGAGTTTAAGCGTGGTGCTTTGAAAAGCAAAGCTATTTGACTACAGAGTCCTTTCTAGCATTTAATAAATTAGGCATGGGTTAATATGCCAAATGTCTTCAGTATACGCTCCTCCTTTTCAGTTTGTTTTACTAAAGTCTGTTTCACCAAAAACACATTCATCTGAGTTGACTTAAAGTGTTCCGCTGAGGCTGATATTTAATGAAAAGTTTTTTTTAAAGAGTATTTTCAAGGCAGAGTGTAGAGAAATAGGGGGAAAAGGCTTTTTTCAGAGCTACAAAGCAAAGGCATTTTGATTTAATAATGGAAACCTTCCAAATTAAAAATCTTCAGTGTGTAGACCCCGAGATGGCTGTTTCGAAATCCCACAGGAATCTATTTGTGCCCTGATTCTCCTCTCCAAATGTGTTGCTTGGGCAGTTCCTATAAGGAACCTTGACACCTTTTCCATATAGAAAACGGTACTTCCCAGATAATATTTTGCAATTTTGAAACAAAACTCTGCTTTTGCGATGGTCCTTATAAAAGCAATAATAATGGTAGTAATATTAACGGTGATATTAATATTTTCATGGGAAAAGAAATCCCATTTTCTGATTATCTCTACTATTCCTATCTTTGTGAATCTTTTCTAATTGAGAAAAAAGTTCAAAGAAAAGGTGAGCCTAACATGAACAGTGAAGAACACATCAGTCTACACTGAGTGCCTGCTTCTAGCAACTCCTTTCATCAGCGAGATCAGCTTCCTTCCCAGAGGAAATTAGGCTGCTGGAATGCCCACTTAATATCTTTTCTCAGGCATAGTCAATCAATTTTGCATTAAAAATATGGAACGACTGCAACTTGCTGTCCATACAATGTTTTCTGCCATACAGTACCACCATCCTTTCGGTTATAAACCGAAATTTGAATAACACTGCCATGTTCCTCTGGACTGAGTGAAGTGTGAATATTGATCAAAGCTTCCATCAGCTTAAAATAGCAGAAATTGAAAATGGTGCTGCCAAAAAGATGGGTATTTAATATACTGCTCAGTACTTCCCTGTTTTTCTTCTTTGTGTTTATCAGTGCATTAATTTTTCCTTGTTGCACCAGCATATTTTTATTATTTAAGCAAATTGCCATTGCTGAGGTAAGTAACACAATTATTCTTTGTTAGCTGGCACATAGTCATTCCTTTCATGTGTTCAAGAGCCAGTTATGAATTATGAGGATGTAATGTTCCTGATGGATTTAGTGGTGACATCATAAATCCTCACTCTGATGAAGACATTACTATGTGCCGTTGCCAGTAATTTGCTGACACCACTGCCAGTTAAGGGCACAAACAAAGATGTCTGCCTTGGCATAGTATCATGGAAGCCAAAGCTACTGTGAAAGAAAGCACCAGCCAGGTGAATTTCAGCTCCTTTGGAAATACATCTGTTGGATGGGGAACAATACACCTACGTAATGAAGGACACTTTTCTGTGCTCATAATGTGCTTTGAAAACCATGGTCAGCTGAATATGAAAAGAAAAAAAATCTGTATTTGAGGGCTCTGACAATAGTTTGTTGATTATTTCAGCTTAGCTAAAGCAGTTCTGGAGTAGCTTGGGGGTCACCATGGCATAAGCATGTGGCTGGATTGGACCCAGCACAAAATAGGACCTTGCTGAACTCGTTGCCTGTAGGGCCTTCCTTCCTACCCTTTCTCCAGCAGGGAGTCATGCCTGGCCTCCTCTGGCCCCAGATCCTGATTTAGTACTGCTAACACACTCCATAGCTGCAACTCAGTGAGGTCAGAATGTCCGCTCGGGATTTGGTGGCACCCCCAGGTGAAATGGTGACCCACTCCTCCTAAACCAAAAGGGAGTCACGGCAGGACTGAAGCCTGGCTTGTAGTGAGATCCATTGGCACAGATGAGTTTCTGGATACCTGCTTGTGTAATACACCAAAATACCAGACTGGCACAATCTGCAGGCCACAGAGGAGGTTTGACCACGTTCTGTGAACATGATGTATGGCAGTACTGATCCACCCCTTCACTCTACCCATCACCCCTTCATCCTGCCTAAGCTTCCCAAAAAGTAATTTAAGTCACAGCACGAATTCATAGAACACTGGCTAGCCTCTAAACTGACTCCTTTAAAGATATTGTAAAAAACACGGGCCCCTGGTCTGCCTCCCTGCACCACTGTTGCTCTGGAGACCTTTGTTCCAGGACATTGAAACCTCTTTTAGTCTTTTTTTAGCTAGATTTAACAGGTCTCACATTTCTCCCCACCTATCTCTGACACTCAGGTCTTCCTTTCCTCTAACAAGATCCCACCTAAGTGCCTTAAGTTGGCACATTCTGAAACCTGTAACACCACTGGGAAGCTAAAGATCCCAGATTTCACTTCAGGAACTGCATGTGGCTCTTGGGAAGCAACATGAAAATCTTTTCTGTAATAAAGTTCATTAGGATATTAATTACTCAGGTTCATGCAAGCCGTCAGATAGCATTATCAATATCATTATAAAAACAATATTCATGTTTGGGTTCAAACTTTGGCTTAAAAACAATACTGCTGTAGAAATCCATTCCTTCTCTTCGTCTTCTCTGTTCTTGGACAATTTCAATTTTTCAGTTTTCTCTGTGGCCCCAAGAACGACCATTTCCTGCCCCCAGCTCAAACGAGACCTGTGTCTCGCAATGCCGTGTGACTCCAGAAGCTCTGTCTTTGAAAGAAAGCCAAAATATCTGCCTTCTGCTGTGCAAAATGCAGATGTTCAAACGCCGCACATAAAATACACTTTATATTATCTTGACAATAAATATGTTTGTGCATTGTATCAAGCAGTGCTTGGCTTCCTTATGCCATACGGTGCAGCTTTATTAATAGTATTGATTTTCACCTAATTTACCTGAAAGCTTTCAAACCTCCTGCTTGTGTAAAGTACCTGAGACGCCGACCCACAGCTCAATCCAGATCATACCTGTTCTAAGCACTCCACATGAATTTCTATTCAATTCCTATCTATTCCAAGCTTGCTGGGACCTGTCAGTGTTTCTACTTTGTTCTTTGCTGGCAAAGCATTGATATGACATTTGTAAACGTTGCCAGATGAATCGGTGGCCTGGGTTTGGTACATAATTTAGAACTTCAGTTTTTCAAGCCCTCTGAAGCAGCAGCCAGCACTGGAGCCAAGGTTTAATATCATTAGTGCATTAATTTATGTCAGTGGTTGAGCCCTTTTTTTTTTTTTTTACCACATTTCACAGAAAATCTCCTACCACCAGCAATTGATCAAACATGACAAGCTCCCTCTTGGCTATTGCTCGTGATATGGGCTACTTAACTCCTGTATTCCTTCCCAGAATGGAAACTGCGGCTTTTGGCAAAATAAAGGAGCTTCTGTTTCTCTGCCACTGTCAGAAATGGAAATTCAGTGCAATCTTTTCATCAGCTTGAAATGCCAGATCAGATTAAAAGCCGGGATGCCAAGAGGAGGGCATCTGACGCACTCCTTTGAACTCTGGCTCTTTATGCTCTTTGGTCCACCACTTTGCAGGAGCACCTCAGCCTTCCTGTTACTCCCTTCATTAGAGCAGTGCTGAAGTGTCAAGTCATCAGCAGAGGCTGAGGTCTTCTGGAAAGAGCTCTGCTAGGGTGAGTTCCAGCCTGCTATAGGGCTGCCAGGGTAAGAGGGTTGCCTCAAGGAGGAAAGCACACCAATGGGGATGTAAACTGAAACTCACAGGGCACATCCAGACTACTTGGTGGTTACCTAAATTGGACACTGTGACCTCTCTGCTGGGAAGAGCGAGTGGCTTTCATGTCAGCTCAGTTCCTGCTGCCCACCAGACCTGGACTTTTCCACGGCATGTAGTAGTTACAACATATGTACACGTTGGACTAGCCGGGCTAATTAACGTTGGCATTACTCTCCATGGGCTGTAGAAGCGGTCAGGATCTGGCAGCCCTGGACAGCAGTGCCTCCGAATCACTCACTGATCTCTTGATCTTGGACATCTTAAAGGTTGTGATAACAAAGCTGGGCACAGAGCCTATCGCAGCCAGCAACCTCAGCAATATAACCGCGATCCCGCTCGGACGTGGTCTCATTATTAAACCTTCCCTGCGTTTCACACGCACATGGAGCGCCTGGTAAGAAGTGTGTTGTTGTCATAATGAAATCATGGGGAATCAGACGGAAAAATGTGTGTTTGAGCACTTAAAGCTAGACTTGTAGACCACAAAACAGACTTCACAAGTAGAGGTCAAGGTGGCACCAATTAAGACAAGATTATATTTAATGGAGAGTCACCTGGATTGAATTAAGCATATTTTCTTGGACCTAGCTGGCTGGAATCAGAGTAAACAAACTGCTCCAGAATTCCTAGGTGACCTTCTAATAATTATGACTGAATTTCAGTTTCAAGTGTTCAGAGCCCCCATATTATCTTTTATACAAGAACACACATTGCTACTCGGGAGGTCTGTTTGTTGTGATGAACAGAGCATAAAATAAATCCCTCACATACAATACTGCAGGTGGAGGCTGCAAAGCAGTTTCTCCGACCAATACAGCTAATGGGCCTCCAGTGTAAAACACATTTTTGTAACTCCCTTTCTTCAGACCTTCTTTTGTTGTGAGAAACACAATGCCAAAAGAACTTAATGGCTTTGTTTTCCAGTTCATAAACTGCTGACATGTCACTGTTGTTGTGGTTAAGCATACACGATAAGTCCACCAGAGTTCAAGCTCGTGTTACAGTCAAGCACTGGGGCCACCACTTCTCTTCTTGTTGCAAGCTTTGTTGTTGCACATTTAAAGTATGAAACCGCACTTCTGCATGGAAACACAGAATAAAACCATGATACATACACTGCTCAATCTTGCGGATTCAATCTGTGGCATCTTTGCTCCTTATGCAGAGACGATGCCCAAGAGAGGAACAGAAAGATGCGCAACAAGGCATATACCTACAATGAGCCCACGAAGGTTTTCACATCCCTAATAGGTATGAATTATTTGGACCCTATGAATCCCTGGCAGCTGTTAGTGAATACTGTCAGTGAATGTCAACTGTCACCATTTTCTGTTAGCAGTGACGACAGGAAAAGCTCAGTACAGATGAGAAGAAGGCTGAGGTACTCAACAACTTGTTTGCCTCAGTCTTCACTGGCAATGTCTCTTCCCACACCCCTTGAGTAGATGGACTCCAAGACGGGGACCAGAGGGGTAAAGCCCCTCCCACTGTAAGGGAAGACTAGATTCGTGACCATCTGAGGAACCTGAACATACATAAACCTATGGGACCTGATGAGATGCATCCCAGAGTCCTGAGGGAATTGGCTGATGCAGTTGCTAAGCCACTCCCCACGATATTTGAAAGGTCATGGCAGTCAGGTGAAGTTCGTGGTGACTGGAAGGAGGGAAACATTGTGCCCATTTTTAATAAGGGTAAGAAGGAGGACCCTGGGAACTACCAACCTGTCAGCCTCACCTCTGTGCCTGGGAAGATCATGGAGCAGATCCACCTTGAAACTATGCTAAGGCACACGGAGGACAGGGAGGGGATTCAAGATGGCCAGCATGGCTTCACCAAGGGCAAGTTTTGTCTAACCAACCTATCAGCCTTTTATGGTGGAGCGACTACATCAGTGGACAAGGGAAGAGCTACGGATGTGATCTATCTGAACTTCTGTAAGGCTTTTGACACGATCCACCACAACATCCTGCTTTCCAAATTGGAGAGATATGGATTTGATGGATGGACTGTTCAGTGGATGAGGAATTGGTTGGATGCTCACATTCAGAGGTTAGTGGTCAACAGCTCAACATCCAAATGGAGACTGGTGACAAGTGGTGTCCCTCAGGGGTCTGTCTTGGGACCAGTACTTTTAAACATCTTCATCAATGACATAGGCAGCAGGATTGAGTGCACCTTCAGCAAGTTTGCAGATGACACCAAGCTGAGTGGTGCGATTGAGATGCCTGAGGCACAGGATGCCATCCAGAGGGACCTGGACAAGCTGGAGAAGTGGGCCCATGTGAACCTCCTGAGGTTCAACAAGGCCAAATGCAGAGTCCTGCATCTTAGTTGGGGCAATCCCCAGTATCAATACAGGCTGGGGGGTGAAGGGATTAAGACCAGCCCTGCTGAGAAGGACTTGGGGGTACTGGCAGATGAAAAGCTTGATATGAGCCACCAATGTGTGCTTGCAGACCGGAAGGCCAACTGTAGGCTGCATCAAGAGAAACGTGGCCAGTAGGTCAAGGGAGGGGGATGCTGCCCCTCTGCTCAGCTCTCATGAGAACACACCTGGATTCCTGTGTCCAGCTCTGGAGCCCTCAGCACAGGAAAGACATGGACCTGTTGGAGCGGGTCCAGAGGAGGGCCACAAAAATGGCCAGAGGGATGGAACACCTCTCCTATGAGGGCAGGCTGAGAGTATTGGAGCTGTCCAGCCTGGAGAAGAGAAGGCTTCAGGGAGACCTTAGAAGAAAGATGTGGACAAAATCTTTAGCGGGGCCTGTTGCGACAGAACAAGGGATAGTGGTTTTAAACTGAAAGAAGGTAGATTTAGACCGGATATAAGGAAGAAATGTTTTACACTGAGGGTGGTGAAACACTGGACCAGGTTGCCCAGAGAGGTGGTAGATGCCCCATCCCTGGAAACATTCAAGGCCAGGTTGGACGGGGCTCTGAGCAACTTGATCTAGTTGAAGAGGTCGCTGATCAATGCAGGTGCACCCGACTAGATGGTGTTTAAAGGTCCCTTCCAACCCAAACTATTCTATGATTCTATGATCTCCAGGAAGATGCAGAGGGGGCTTCTTTTCAGTGCATCAGAAATGTCTAAAATTCATGCTTTCAGTTAAAACTGGACTAGAACACAATTTCAAATAAGAAAACATTATTTGTGGACCTAAAGACATTTTATACAGGCTTTTGAAGAGTTAGCCCAACTTGCAGTCTCTTAAGGAACTTAAAACACCTGCCATAAGAAGAAATAAACATCACTTTTGCAGTATTTGCTTCACTTGATTTCTGTTTAAACCTTTAAGCCTGTGGCTCATGTTCTTGCCCGCTATGATCAGAAATACTGTTTGTATACTACAAAAGAATGGGAAGAGCTACATTTTCTCAGTGGATACAAAATGTTTTGTCTTTCTCTAATGAAGCTGGACATAATTCTGATACAACTAATACTTCAAATAAGATTGTACAAGTTTTTAAAATATGTCTTTTTGTATTTGTTTAGTTTGAATCTTGGGGGTAGAGAACCATATTTTAAAAGAGAAATGCACCAGCATCAATAATTGCTCTAAAGCTTGGAAAGACATTTCTAAAAACCTTTGTGTGGGACGTAAAGATGAAGGTGTAAAAAAGGTATAAATGGTTACATTTGGCACCATCTGATTCAGTGTTTCATAGCCTAATTACTTCCAAATCTTAGCGCTGCCACCATCCTCTTTCGCCCTAACCCTGAGCCCTAAAATCACTGTATAATCGTACTTCATAGAATCATAGAATCATAGAATCATAGGTTGGAAAAGACCTCTAACATCAGCAAGTACAACCACCCACCCAACACCACCATGCCTGCTAAACCATGTCCCAAAGTGCCACATCTACACGTTTTTTGAACACCTCCAGGGATGGTGACTCCACTACCTCCCTGGGCAGCCTGTTCCAATGCCTGACCACTCCTTCGGTAAAGAAATTTTTCCTAACATCCAATCTAAACCTCCCCTGATGCAACTTGAGGCCACGGCCTCTTGTCCTATTGCTAGTTACTTGGGAGAAGAGAAGAACACCCACCTCACTACAACCCCCTTTCAGGCAGTTGTAGATAGCGATAAGGTCCCCTCTGAGCCTCCTCTTCTCCAGACTAAACAGCCCCAGCTCCCTCAGCCACTCCTCGTAAGCCTTGTTCTCTAGACCACTCACCAGGCTCGTTGCTCTTCTGTGGACACACTTCAGCACCTCAATGTCCTTCTTGTAGTGAGGGGCCCAAAACTGAACACAGTACTCACCTCCATCTCAGCCCCAGAGTTACTGATATTGCCCTGTGTCCTTTCATCCCTTTTCCCAACTTCTTATCCCACTTGTGTCTTAGTCCTTGGTTCGTGCTACAGGTACCTTACCACGTCTTCTTACTGCCATGACCTCTTTCTTCTCCTCCCAGCCCCACCATCCTCTGCTAGGGAGGAGTTAAGAGACAACAACCTCAGACAGAGCCAGCTGAATCTCTGTAACACAGGGCCTGCACAAAGGCCAGAAAACCTGTCGACTTGGGCTAATGAGCGTGGTGTGAGACTTGCCTTCCCAAGCAGGACCGCTGACTTGTATTATCCGGTGGTGCTTTTTGTGGTTGTGAGTAACGTGTTTGCAAAAGGATGCTGAGAAACACCGGGTTCTGCATCCAGTGCCCCTCCCACATATAAAAGCACCAGCTCAGAGTCTAGCTACCATATTATTATCATCATAACTAAATATATTACCTTAGAGTTATTAAATACTTCCCATGCAGGTCCTTTGTCAAGTTTAATTAAGCTTACAGTGTCCCATGCAGACACCACCGCAGTCAGCACATTATGTGTACTCCTAAGATAAGAGACATGTTAGACATTGTGCCCTGGGAACAAGAGGTGTTTGATGGCCTTTGGCTTTGGCATGAAGTGAGCTAAATGGCTCCAGATCTGCTACTTTATATAAACTGAGTCTGGCAGGAAAACATCAGATTGTGAGGCAGATTTGGGACGAGGATTTGGGACAAGCACTTCCATCACGAGTGACAGGAGACTCCCTAAAGACATCTACGAACAGGAATTGATTCATGTTTTAGAGGAGATGCACACCTTGAGAGCACACCGCAATGTTACGGTTTCCATCTGTGTGGCCTCCTGTGACTCATGCTCGTTATTTCTGCTGAACATGATCAATCCTTCAGCACCGAAACCGGTGGTAACGCCGCTACCCTCTGTCGTGGGAGTATGTGGGGGGCTCCAAAGCCCCTGCCCCACCGGGCAAAGGGTCTTCCTGGGCTCTGGGGAACCTTCTCGCCCAGCACACAGAGCCCGGAGCCTGGCTGCCTCCGCCGCCCTCCCACGCCATCCCCGCAGGCTCTGTGCCCTGCTGCCACACCTCGGAGCACACCCAGCCTTCCTACCCTTGCAGATGGAAACCTGGGACTGCAGTGGCCCACAGCAGAGCCCAGCCTCTGCCCCAGACCCTCTGAATGCAGAAGAACACAAGGAAAATTATCTGTGGCACAGGGGTATGCCCACACGGAGCCCGAAAGAGCTCCATGTGTTACGCAGCACGGACACGTCCAGCCTTTAACAGGGGCTGGCACCAAGCAGTGTGGACATGGGCCAGCCTTCACCCCATACCTTTGGGACCCAGACCGGTGAGCTGCAGAGACACGGTCTTTCAATCTACCAGCAGCAGCCCAAATCAGAAATAGAAAAGGAATAACAAAGAAAAAAACACATTTGGTTCGTATATTTACTAAGCCCTTCCTGCCTTCTGCACCAAGGTTTCACCTTCCACTGTGTCTTTGATAAGCGACCATCAATCTACTGGGTATCATCACCACTCCTGTGAGTTATGGCCAGCGACCTAATTTTTCGTCACTACTGCTCTGAGCTGAATTCAAGCTTGAAACTGCTGGCAATGCTGTCCCGACGTCCTACCAATAACCTTCCTGCTAGGATAGTCGAGGAAAATACTTTGAGCCCTGAAATCTCCTTAAAGTTTATGGATACATGGCCATCAGCGTGAATCAAACTAAAGCTGACAGTCCCAAAGGGCCACATTAGTTTTCCCACAAAAAAACATGAATGTAGCACTTCTGTCCCACACTTGGCAAGCTATTCATTTATTTTAATTTGCAGTAACCGTGACTGAGTTACATTCATCTTCCCAGATGTTGTTAGTGATGAAAGCTCAAGGAATAAGCCTTCTCTGCTGTTGATGTACTGTGTGCCAAACCTCATCTTGAGCCCCTGGCTCCTGCTGTACTTTTCTTGTGTCTGTACTGCTGCTTTGTGATAAATGAAACTTGCAGAATCACACGTACTGTGGTAGAGGAACAAGCATCTTGTCTGGGGAGCGGTCAGTGCCGGAGGCTAGAAACATGGGTTGTGTGTACATCTGCAGAGGCTCATGTAATAACTACAGCAAAGTTATTATAACTAAAGCAAAGGTGCTGAGGCTTTGATTACAAATGTCAAACAAAACGGGAAACAAAGCAAGGCTGAGGAAGGAAAAGGGCCCCATCCTCGCGTTCTCCTCCCCCCGCCTTGTCACAACGGGCTGCTTCTCTTCCTTTGTTTTATTTGCCCTAAAAGCCTTTGGAGTCTTCCCTTCTTGGCACGTTCGTTGAGTCCTGGGAAGCTCAGAGTTTACTCTCAGTTACACTGAAAAGCCCCAGATGGTATAAATGATCGTTAGTAAATAAATGAATAATCAGAACCAAAGCTCTTCGCTGCAACCCTCTACCAGCCTTTTTGCGTGTTTTACAGAACGCCTCAGACACAGACCGCACGCGTCACCAGCCGGCTGAGACTGCCATGTTGCCAGTCCACGCCCATGGAGATCAATTCCGTTTCAGCTAATCCCAGGTTTTCGATGTTCTGCGACTCGCCCCGCAGGCAGGGACAGACCAGGCCTTGGTTCGCCCCAGGAGAGCGGGGGCGAAGCGGCCAGGATCCCACCCAGGGAGCAGCCCCGGGGTCTCCCGCTCACATCGCTCCCCTGCGAACCCACCCGCCAGCCTGAATGCGAGACGAGACCCCCCCAGCACGGCACGGCCGAGGCCAAAACCGCTGCTTCGTGTCCCCGCCATCCCCCAGGGCTCTGCGCCCCCTTCGCCTGCCTCCAGCCACTCATGGGTGGCATGGTGGCCGTGCAGCCTGTAGCACCCCAGGGTGGCCGGGTGACCCCGGGCCCCTCTCTGGGGACACCGCGCTGTCCCCTGCCAGGTGCACGTTGCAGCCTGGGCTTGGGCTGAGCTCCTGCTGCCCGCGGGGGAGAGGAGAACAGCTTAGGGGTCTGGGGGGCACGCGGGGTTTTGGGGCACCCCTTGAAGCATCAGCTCAGGTGGGGGGGGGGGCAGGCACAGAGACTGGGCATTCGTTCCTCCCCTTGGCCTTTCGGTTCCAACATCTTAAAATACAGAGCTCCAGAACTGCTATGCAGAGCTTGCACAGTCACGTGGACACACGGCTCCTAAGGCACTCCCAGTAACACCCCTGCTGCCCCCGGGCACCAGTTCGGAGACGTACCACAGCCACGTTTAGAAGGAGCTGGTCAGGACATACGTGCATATATACCTACACTGCATGCATGTGTGTGTATGTATATAAAAATAAACGTATGTACTAAGCAGATCTATATATGTACCTGCATGCCTATACGTGCTACCAGTCAGACCTCTGACGTCAATGGAGACCTAGCCGGTATCCAAGACCAAACGAGGAATTAAAGCAGCTTTATCTGCTGGATAAAGCGATAGCACGGGAACGGCCGCGTCCCGCTTGCCACAGCAGCCAGCCCGCTCTTTGGGCAGCTCCGACACGTTTCCACCAGCTGCGGAGGCAGGCGAGGAAGCCGTTTCCCAGGAAATCCCCTGCCGTCCCGGCCTCGGCCACCCGCAGATGGGCTCCGTGCCATCCTGGCGATGAAGAAATTTTGGTGTGCTCCTCTCCCAGGTCTGCCGGTTCCCCGGACATGGCGACGGGTGGTTGCATCAGCCAGGGCTGGATTCGCCTCGGCTGAAATGAAATGGCACGGCAGCATGGCCGTGATCGTCCTGGTGGGAAGGGCTGAGATTTTTCCTCCTGGAAATGAGACCCTGTGTGCTAGCGAAGGTGCCGCAATGGCTATTACATTTATGCCATTTGCAGTACTTTCTCTTCTACGTACATGACGTATTTAATATATGTATTTAACTATACTTCTTTTCCAGCCAGAGGCTACTGGATGGAGAAAGCTCCTTTCCAGAGCTGCAGGCTCCCTTGTTTTCATTCAGCACCCAGCGACGGCGTTCAGCCGTCAGTGGTGCCGCGCACACTACGGCACACGTGTCACATTTACGATCCCATGGATCACCGGAGAGGAAAATTCAGTGACTCCTCACAGACGGCACACCACAGCCTCTTCACGGCATCGCATTAGTAAGACACAGAGGGGGGGAGCCCCTAATAAATGTTACAAGGGGAAATACCTTTGGCTGATAAGAAGCTGAGCGGATGACAAATCACAAAAGCCTCCAGTGAACCCCGCAGGAGCAGATAACCTTGAGACGTACCTGTATATAAAGATTAAACAGCAACTTGAGCTCAGCAGAGATTTATAGAGCTTTGCAAGTGTCTTGGTTTCACTGTTTGCTTTTGTAGTCTTTTCTGGACTTTATTGTCAGTTTCTGTCTGTTAATAGTCTGTACAGGCCCAAAAATACAGGTTTAGAGAAGTCACACCAGAAAAAAAAGAAAAAAAAGAATTTATTTGAAATATTTTACAAGGAGATTTTATAGATCAATATCCCCAGTGAATAAGATAACCAGGAAAGGGCACAGTACACCTGTGAGCGAGGCTGTGCAAAGATATAAACAAAAACATGCAGGATAAAATATATTGACATGTTTGAGCTTACTGGCTAAATCTGGTTATTCATTCCTCCATAAGTGGCAGCCCTAGTTATTATGGGCTATATATTTTTGCTAAGACAAATATGCAAGGCAGTAAATGCCTTCGTCAGTACGCTCCAACAGGAAGGGCAGTGGCTACTGCTGCTATTCAGGGCCTCTCAGGGAAAATACCCACGGGTAAGAACACTGTGGCCAGTTACGGACTGGGTCGAAACCTTAATGAGGGAGACCATCCTGCCTAATGGCTAAGGCGAGAAAGCAGGGACCTGAAACGCCTGGGTACTGTTCTGAATGCCAGGAAACACTTTATCATGGGAGGGTGGCTGGGCCCTGGCACAGGTTGCCCAGAGAGGCTGTGGGGTCTCCATCCTTGGAGATATTTAGAAGCCGTATGGACCGGTCCTGGGCAACCGGCTCTGGGTGTCCCTGTTTGAGCAGGAGGGTTGGACCAGACAACCTCCAGAAGTCCCTTCCAACCTCAACCATTTTGTGCTTCCATCTCATTTCTTGCTCACCTACTGAGTCACTCCAGCTTCAGTCGATTGCCTTTAGTTCTTCATCTACTAAAAGGGTGTAACTTTGCCTGATGTGCAAGGATGGGAGGGTTGGTGAGGGACACATTTCCACAGTGTGCACCACTGCTGAAGAGAACGTTTATGTCCAGGAGCAGTCTGCCCCACGGGGCTGGCTCCTCTTTGGAAAGGACAAACACTCAGCGACCACCAAAACCGGGCTCCCCCAGCCTCGCCTGTTCGACTCCCAACCCAAACCTCACCCCATCGGGTCACAGTGCAGCACGCTGGAGCACAGCGAGCAGGTCTTTCAGCCAAACCTCCCGCACGGGTGTGCTTCCCAGGCTGGCGAGGAGGAACAGCATCGTAAACCCACGGGTGAAGGTCTGCACTGCCAGAGCCCCGTCCGAGAAGCGGGCAGTCTCCCCAGGTTCAAGGACGATGCCGACGCGACTGTTTCTGCACGTAGAGAGGCGACCGTGCTTATCTGATCCAGCAGCTCAACGTACAAAGTTGAAGGTGGTTACCAGCGGCCGCTCCTCGTCACGCTCGCAGGGAGCCAGACGTGCCGCGTACCGCGTGCGAAACACCACGCGCTGACTTTTCACTCCAAACGGGCCGTTCAATAACAAAGGGAAAAAAACAAGGGGGGCGGGATTAGACGACAATTAAGCTGTTGTTTGTGCAAGTGGAAGAAATAACTTTTCAGGAACGGACCACGGGTCAGGGCAGTGGACAGTGTGGGTGTTCGCTGGAGAAGTCAGACTAAACAGGCAGTGATGAGCTTTATGCTTATGGCACTGTTGGGAGAAAAAATGATAATAAACACACGCAGGACACTGAGGAGGAACAAACAACTTATTGTGTGGAAAGCAAAAGTGCTTTGCAAGGGCCAGTAGAACTATCTGATTTTCAAATTCATCAGCGGTTTGAGATATTCAAGATCCGTCCTAGCACAGCTTTGGTTTAGACACATCTCCTGGTAAGGGTCAGAGGTCTCCAAATCAAGTCACTGTGTTTACTTGTTTCTCTGCCTGTAACCATGTAACGTTATGGTTTTTATTAAATAAATTATCATATCGGTTAAAAGCAAGTGGATGGAAAGGCAAGAGAAAGGGAAAATTCAGATTTAAGGAGAAGTATTCCCATTAAGGGCAAAGTGCAGCTCTAAGCCTCTGCCTTGATGTCTGCTGTTGTCCTACAGACTGGCCCGAAGATGACGGAAGCTTCCTTGCGGGATGGTCAGGCACGAGGGAGAAGCCCACGGGCCTCGAAACATCCCCAGGAGCAATCACAAACACCAATCCTCTTCGACTCAGCGTGAAGCTGATGTTTCCAGTGGGCCATCTCCCTCCTTCAGTAGCTGTTCCCTGACTTCCCAGGCAGCCCGCGCGAATCCCCTCTCGGCTGCGTGGGTATCACCTCCGGCACGGCGCACGTTAACCGTGCCAGCTTCCCCACGCACAGGGGAAGAAGAGGGAAAGAAGCAGAGACAGACACACAATTCCATTTTAAAGTACTCTGGAAACTCAGATTATATAGTAATGCAAAATATTTTTATATCATCCCAGGACATTTTTGTTTATACTGCTGAGTGCTGTTTTATTTGTTCCAGCTTTGCCACAGATGCACAAACACTGTGAAAGGAGAAAGAATGTCTACTCTATACCATGGCTTTTAAAAAATCAGAAAAGCAAGTAAAATCCATTTCTTAAGCAAACATTCCATTAAAAAAATCACTATATGTTTATAGAAAAGATTTTTAACAAAGGTTTAATTTAAAAAAGTTAATAACTGGGTGTTCCAGAAGGTTTGAGTCATCCACAGTAATAATTAGGGGCTTTGCTCCATACAAAATGCTTTATTTAGCCTTCATGCCTCCATTCAGATAATTATACAAATGCATACATTTAAAGGTTTAAACTCTATTTCAATTCACAGCTCAATCCATAGGAAAGTTGAATACAGAAAAGCAATGCACCAACAAAATATGTCTGAGACACTATTAAAAACGATAACACTTGTTCATTTCAATCTTTGAGAATAGACTGGAATAATCATCCTCTGACAGAATTTCCTTAGGGGACTCCCTTTACATTATCATAGGGCAAAAATCACCATTTTACAGTAAGAGGGAAAAAGCTCTGAGTATATTTACAATACATACACTATACATAAATACAAGAACAACACTTACATAATATTAATAAACTCGTAACATAGGTGTTGCCTAAACACTACGTAGTATATAAATGCAGAGGAAACTATTGGGAAATTAGATCTTCAGATGATTACTTTTATTTTTGAAGAAAAGAAATTTTTGCATTTAAAAGCTTTTGAAAAGAAGGCAAAAGAAAAGACTTAAGGAACTAATATGCTTGCTTGCTAGCACTGGTATTTTTATTCCTTTTAAGTGTAGGACTTCTATTGACACTACTATCTCTATGGGGCTGCCGATAACGACCCTCCCTTTTGCATCTTATCTAGGAAAAAGATTGAGGTGCCTACATACTAATTCCACTGCTGTGAAGCTTCAGTCCCATATGAATCACTTTGTAAACTAAGGGATGTTTTTGTATTTTTACACAGGAGGATCAAGTGAACACTCACTGGTACGTACAACGACTACGACCTGATTAAAAGGAACAATTTCGGGCCAAACGCAACCCCATCCTTAGGATTTTGTTCAACTAATGCCATCGGGGAATTTGCTTCTTCCATAAGTGACTTGGCCAAGAATGAGATTTTTCATTATTTTTGCTTCTTCCTAAACACAGCTGAAAGAACTTTCCAATTTAAGGGTAATTTTGACCCCCCATGTTGATAGCAGTGTCCAAAGCTGTCTTTCACTTGAAGTGTACGAATGCGTGTGTCTGTGTGTGTGGGTTGAAGGTCTTAAGGCTGATGGCACATGAAACCGAAGTCATTCATTACTCTCTCTCTGTATATTCTATTGCAAGTGCAAATGGGAGATACGACTTTTTCAGGACAAGAGAGCATACTGTGTAGGAGGTGTTCAGCAGAGAACTTACATTACCAAGGAAGAAACGTACGGGACAATAAGCAAAGAAATAAATCTTGGGGGGTTTTAAATGAAAAATAAGATGGAAATGTAGTAGTGAAAACCAATTTGAAACCAGAAATGACAACATGAACTCTGAATTGTGAAAAAGATTAGTTCAGCTGTGAACATTATGGCTCAAACTGTCTTTCCAAAGAAGCTCTTTACATCTAGCAAGGCAGGGAGAGGGAGAAAAGCAGTATCTCAACTTATTTCTGTATTTCACGGTTCATGCTTATCACAATCCATCAAAGCCATCACCTGTGGCCCCCTACCAGACACTGAACTACTGTTTTTTAAATGCGGAGGTCACAGCACGGAGCAAGCTTTAGCAAGTCAATGCGAGAACCACCACTCACCTCTTCTTTTGTAACTGACAGCATCTCGGCTCACCGAAACTTTTGAGACTGAACTGGGGAAGATGTTGCAGGTCACGCATATGGACAATAGGACCTCAGGTAATTTTTTCTATCCTTCTTTTCATTAACAGCTAAAATTCACATGCCCACTTTTGCTGGTCTGGAGGACTGAACAACTGCGGAGTGAATAATCTAAAAATCACTGGACGGGCAACTCAGTTTATTTCATAATTTAAAGTCGGTAAGCACAAGGTGGTAGAGAAGTATGCTGGCGAATCAATAAAATTGAGAAAAAAACAACTCTGCGTTTATTTTTCAGAAGGAAGGAAAAAACCCCTTGCTCATTTTGGGATGGTGAAGACAAGGTGCCCTTTTCTACGCAAGAGCTAACACATGCAGGGCTGGAGTCAGCCAAACCTTCCAACACTGCAGGTCTCTAAGGGTGCCTCCTCGCCGCGTCGCTGCTCCGGAACAAAGAACCAAACCCTCCTCTCCACCAGTGGCTCAGGTACGAGGTGAGAACCTAGTGTTTCCTTTGTCCTTCTGATGACACATTCCCTGGTGCCATCAAAAATGTCCAGCATTGAATTCTGTTCTTTTATGTGCTTAATATCTGGAGATTAAGTCCAGCATGACAGAATAAGTATATGCATATTCTGATGGGATTATTTCCGCTGGTGGCTAACACTTAAATAAGTTGTTACTAAACTAGTGGTCTTGTCACCTGATTAACCGACATGCATAAACATCTGGTTTTTACATGCAAATCCACGTGCTTTTGCTGTTGTTGCACCTGCACTTGCTTCTGTATCTGAGCATCTTCGTGCGCACCCAGTCCTGCCCCAGTGAACAAAAACTGAACACTCATCCTCCCACTCCAGCAGTAACCCATCGACGGCAGAAAAAGTCTAGGCAAAATCTGGAATTTTTCAAATGCAAAATTCTGCCTGGTTAAATGACAGGTACAAATTCAGAGGATGGAGAGCAATCTTCCTTTGACAAAAGTATTAGGACCACCAGTTAAATTTTGATCTCAAATAAATTCATTTTTAGAAACAGAAGAAGCATGAGGGATGGCATTGCACTGCTATTTTAAGAATGCATTAGCAGCAGTTAATATTTCTATTTTTTTACAGAAACCTACCAGATTTAAAAAAAAACAATAATTGAGGAAAAAAAAAAGAGTGGAAGAGTCACAGCTAGCCGTTTTCTTGCAAGATCAATTAGTCTGTTGATGCAAACGTTTAAGCCACTCAGTATAGAAGATTCCTCACTCCATTTTAAGGAACATCGACTTCTTGCTTGTTATTCAAATAGTCTCTAGACAAATAGTCCCCACTTTTTCACTCACTTGTCCCCAAAAGAAAAAAAAAGTGATATATTTTGTCCACCATTTCTAACATGATATTGAATACTATGAGCATTAGACTATGAACAGAAAGGAGACATAAGGCAAACTCTGTGTTTCCAGAGTCTGATGCAGAGGATTTTTTAAGAGAATCCCCATACTACCACATACCCTAAAAAACTCCACTGGGCTTATTGCTGGTTTTTGGATTATTTCACTAGAGAATACCCTGGATACATGGGCATATCAGACATAAATTAGGAAGAAATCCACTAAAACACTGCTGGACAATGACCTCCATTCACACCTACTGAGAATCGATATGGATACGAGTCATCTGTAAACTAAGATTCATTTTCTCCTTACAAATGTGCGACAGATGTAATCTGAAAAAATAACTAAAACTTCTAACACAGTATCTCAACATGTGAAAATAGAAATGGCACTTTGTGTTTGTTTCTGTGCTGCGCTACTGTCCGAGTAAAATTTCATTTTTACCTTATTGTTAACAGAATCCCGTAAGTTATTGCTGTGTAAAAGTATAGGAACATCCCACCGGTTCTAATAACAGGCACTTTCAGTTTCTGTTTCATCTTTTAAAATAGATTTTAGGCTATCTTGCTGAAGTGCATGTACATTTTAAATGTCACAACTGCCTCGCTACAATTAATTTTGTCGACATGCTACTGCACCTAGCAGACTAAACTCCTCTGGAACCAGCAAGGAGCAGCTGCCTATTTCAGGTCTGCAACTTTTATTCAAGATGCATTGTAGTCACAGAAATACAAGAAAAAAATCCAATGAGAGTGTGCCGTTACTGTATCTGCAGTTCACTGTAAAATGCCAGAAGGGGAAAAAAACCCACAAAAACCCCAAAGCCTTTCATATGGTTTTCATTTTGATTAAGTGTTTTTTTTCCTTTATTCAGTCAAAGACACTCTGCGTGCTGACTTACTCGACGCTGAAGGACTCAGTACGACTCCGCTGTATCGCACGCCATCTGCGGAACAGCAAAGAAGTGGCCACTCCATTTTGCAGAGAAAACATGCTCTGACAAAACAGAGTAATTTACTTCTTATGTTCTGTGTTTAAGCTTTTCAAGGCATTATCTTACCATTGTTCCTGATGAAAACTCAAGGATTTTTAAAAAATTTTACTTCATTTAACCTATTTACACCCCATGTGAAATTGTGAGTTTCAAAATACTTTTCCACTATCACATATATTACAGAATATTTAAACTGTTACTAGTAAAATACTTTCAAGGTACTTTGATTTCTAAAGATGCAGTATCCTTATAGTTACATTTGTGTACTAAAACCTGGTTTACTGTGGAAATGGATCAGAATTTAAGCATTTTCAAGGGACCAAGGGGCCATAAGCATACATTACGCAGCAACTGTTCTGCTATAGCGGAACTGTGAAAATGTAATTATCTTTACATTTCTTTGCGTACTCCTCCAGTTATAAATCACAGGAAAAGGCATAATACAACAAGATGAGCTGCTTTCTTAAGAAGGTAGTATTTTCTTTTATAGTATTAATTTTCAATCATTCCTTTTCTGATTTTTTTTTTTTTTTAAAACAAACTTGTTTATTACCTGCGCATGGGTGGAGGGACGTGGAACGGCTGGGGTTTACAAGCACGGGTGTATAGATGAGCATGAGGGAGCAGGGCGGATTTACTGAACAAACTTAGGACTTGTCTGCTGTGGAAGATGCAGTTTCACACACTGACCTTTCCAAACCAAAGTTCAAACTAAAAAACTAAGTGGGATACTAATCGCAAAACTTACTCCGATTTTGAGGGACTCATCTTCAATAAAGGAGAAAGAGATTTTTTCCATTAAACAGCATTTATTATCAGAAGATAAATTTATAAATGGCAACTAGAATACATTTTCAATGTGGCTAATGGAAAACAAGACTGAAGATCACTGTTATGCCCATTATTAAAGGGGAGAAAGGTTGTCCAGCTATTTGTCCATGCTCTGCACTGTGAGTTAACCCCAACATCAACATCACTGATGTAATTTTCAACGCTGTTAATTTTGTTATACATTACTCCAGCCAATAATCATATATACAAGTCAGTCTAAATCTATTTAATTAATTGTGTAAGCATGATAGAGAATAAGGAATACTGCATCTTCATCCCCAAGTATAAATGGCTGTTGCAATGAGCCAATTTTACAGTGCTGAATAAAACAGGTGCTCAAAAAATAATGAGAATTTAAAATTTTAAAAGTTCTGTGTCAAAGCTGCTTGCTTGTTACATTTTCCTACAATGCTGGCTACTAAGATTTCCTGACAAATCCATTGAATCCTTTTGAAACATATGAAATATGACACTTTGCAGCATAGTTTCCCTTGTCAGCTGTAATGGGCATGGTGGATATTACCCACCCTTCACTCACACTTCAAAGCATCAATCTCTGTCCTTCTGAAAGAATGGGACACTGTGTTATTTGCTTCTCCCCTCTCCCAACTGCTCAGCTGAGATGGACCTAATGCGCCGTGTCAAGAGGAGATCTGGTATTCCTCCATGCTGCATATGAATGACGTAGGCCTTCGCCATGGTTATGAAATGTCACGGACCTGCGGTGGGATACCAGGATTTTTGAGGAAACCACCCTGGAGCAATCGCCCTCGATCTTTGCACAAGCGCAGAAGTTTGGCGGGTCTGAACCACGGCCACTGAGGGAAGGACGCCCTGAGATTCTCGGGGGTCAGCAGCTCCACACCCAAACACCCCCCTCCCACAGAGTAATTTTTTTTAAAACACTTCTGAAGGGGAAAACAACCCAGAAAACAACCTTGCAGAGTATTTGGGGTCAAAGCCTGTGGGTGCTGGTATGAATGAGAAACTTGTCATTAACCATGCTGGGTACCTGAAACCCAGTGGTGGACCACTGCTGGTTGTGTGCAGCTGTCCAGAGGTGACAGCAGCATGAAGAGCCCTTACATGTGTGCTGGAAAGGTTGAGGATACGCTTCCTGCCTGTGAAATAAGAAAATTTAGCGTACACTGCTTTAGCTTTTGGCTTCATTCTGTTACCACTGAGAGGCTCTGCGCCTGCGTCCCTTGGTGTGAGTGCTGCTTTAACCCTGTATCACTTTGGGGTTCCTTGAATAAAACCAGACCCTTGGGGTTCCTTGAATAAAACCAGACCCTCTTTCTGTTGCAGCCTCCTCTGCATAAAGTAATGGGCAATCAGCTGAAAGATGAGGAATTCCCACAGACCAGCCTTGCCCTCAGGAGATGAGCCTCCCCAGGGTCTATGATACGTGTGTTCCTCCCCGAGGCAGTTCAGAGCTGAACGTTGAAATTTAAGGCCTCTCACTTACTCTTGGAGGAGATTTTCTCTCTTCACTGACTACAGGGGAAGCCCAAAGCGGACACTGGTCTCTCCCAGCTATACACTGCCTTGGTGAATGACATCAGAGACAATCTCCCTTGCTGCTCCTCTTGTATGCTAACAGAACGGCCTTAAGAGTTTCTGGTCAAATAAACTTAATTTTCTATGGGAGAAAAAAATCACAGATTTTGAAAGAAATTCTGTATGCCATCAGTTCTTCAACTGAATTACTTCCACTCAAGTAATTACTCTGTAAAATGTTCTCGGGCAGGAAAATAAATTTATCAACTGACTTCTACCCAACCCGACTTCTTTCCCTAAACGCTGAGAAAGACAACTCCATTCAAGGGGATGATACTGAAGTACATAAAAGACAGAACCCTGACATAATCCATGAACCATCTCACACACGACACTGACAATTGCTTTTTTTTTTTTTAAACCCACAGCAGTAACAAACGCTGCTGGTAAAGCCCCAGCTCTGCTGCCCCGCAGCGCCGCACGGCCTATCCAGCAGCCCTGATCCGCCGCAGCCTCTTCCCGCTTGGCGTGGACACCGAGCGCCTCTGCCCCATTCCTCACTTGGAGCCGGCTACCAAAACGCTGCCGAATTTGGTGGAAGTCGACTACCACCGCTGTCAGTGGGAACTGGCAGAGGCACTTTTCCCCACAGCAGCTGCAGATAATTTGTCCTGCGTTTCTCTGCTGACCACTCGGCAGAGGGGAGCCTGAACTTAAACAGTATGGAAGTTCATCTTTCAGAGAGCTGATAAACTATCTGGTACTGGGAAATATTAAGAATGTATTTCAAGACTATCAAACTCTGGGGCCCGTGAATGCTGTTATAAAGTATTATCCCAGTCATATGAATCCTCAATTAACTGTAACCGCCTTCAGTATCTGTACAGGTACTCTGTGCTGGTTTTACTTAACGATTACCTTGATTGCAGAATCCCCCCAACATTACTACAGTTACTTCAGGAATCAGAAGTTAATTCAGGCTGGTCAAACATTTAAAAATGAACAAGTGGCATCACAAGCATAATCTGTGCAACTCCTGGAACCAAATATTCATAATTAAATGCACTGCAAAAGACTTTTATGTATACATCTTTCATCTCTAAAGCTATAAAAATCTCAACATTTCAAAATTCTTGCCAAGCCTCCTCTTCGTCAAATTTAGCTGAATAGAGAGATCCCTATGAGGAAAGAAAACAGAAAAACACTATTCCGTTTGCATGAACAACTGATGACTAAGAGTTTCTCTCTTTCCTACATCATTTAATTAATACAAATTGGTTCACAATTATAGAGCTGTATGGGAATGATCAAGAATTTCCTTTTATTTAATCTGAAAAGGCTTGGATTGAAAATCCCAGCAGAGGCAGCCACTGGTACCCATACAAAGGGCCATTTATATCATACTAGACAGCTGGCAAAATCTTGTTATTCCCTAACTCCCAGGGAGAAACCTAATGTCTTGCAGAACACCACTGCAGAAACATTTCTCCTTCCTACGTACGGTTTGTCCACCGACTCCCCAACAACCAGCTCTTTCCTCTATCTTTCCTGCTTTCCCGACACAAGTCTTAGGTTGAAGGAAAGGAAGTACTTAATTGTGGTACCTAGCAGGTCAGTGAAACCATCAGAAAGATTAATGATCTTACATGCTATTTCTGCATAATCCCCCCTGCTTCTGTTGGTGTGGAGTAAATTCTTGTCTCGAGAGCCATTTTCCTCATTATTGCTTTTATTCTGCAAGAG